>Ga0265342_10001348_pt1 | contig 23004 bp, 17 predicted proteins | sample 4CB327metaG_FD_203125 | JGI IMG/M metagenome (GOLD analysis project Ga0265342, IMG submission 203125) | Rhizosphere microbial communities from Carex aquatilis grown in University of Washington, Seatle, WA, United States - 4-CB3-27 metaG | ecosystem: Host-associated > Plants > Roots >... | reverse complement strand
TGGTCGCAGCGACCAGGGCGGGCGGCGCACGTCTGGTTGCCGTGCGGAGGGATGGAACAGATGGGGAATCCTACGCACTCATGGGCGAGCAAATTGACATCGGCCGTACTGAGGGCGATTTGCGTTTCGACGACAAACACCTTGCAGAACGACATGCCCGCATCACCTTCCGCGCCGGTCAATACGTCATTACGCCACTCGAGAACCGCAACGGCGTCTACATCCGCATCACCGTTCCTACCGAACTGCAAGACGGCCACTACATTCTCGTGGGCAAGCAGGTGTTGCGTTTCGAGGCAGTTCCAGACGCTGAAAAAACACTCCGCCCGGCCGTCGAGCACGGCATGATTCTCTTCGGCACGCCGCTCAAGTCGCCCTGGGGCAGACTGCGCCAGATCACGGCGGCAGGAACCAGCCGCGATATCTACCACCTGACCAGAAGCGACCTCATCATCGGGCGCGAACAGGGCGACATCGTGTTTTCCGATGACGAATTCATGTCCCGCCGGCATGCGCTGCTGCAGTTTCGAGGAAACCGTGCCATGATTTCGGACCAGGGCAGCTCGAACGGAACCTACGTCCGCCTGACGGGACAACACGTAATCGATCCGGGCCAAATGATCCGCCTCGGCGATGAACTCTTGCGCTTCGAGCCAGGTTAGAGCGAAGCTGGTGTTACCAAGACCCTACACTACGCTGAGTTACGGCTAGCGGGATGGAAAGCTCCTCGGAAATCAAGATTACAGCCTTCGGCAAGACCGATGTGGGGCTCATCCGCGAACACAATGAGGACAACTTCCTCCTTGCCAACATCGAGTCCGGCCTGAGGACGTCTTCCCCCGACGAGGTTCTGCGCTTCTCGCTCGGCCCCAAGGGGGCGATCTTCCTGGTGTGCGACGGAATGGGTGGCGCGGCGGCTGGCGAAGTGGCCTCCACCATGGCGGTTGATTCCATTTCCATCGACATGGAGTCCCGCGCGCCAACCACGCGCGCGCGCTACGCCCGCTCCCTGCGCCGGGCCATCGAAAACGCGAACGAAAAGATCCACGTCCAATCGCGCATCAACCAGAACGAGCGCGGCATGGGAACAACGTGTACCGCTGCCGGCCTAGTGGACAGCACCCTCCTCATCGGCCAGATCGGGGATTCGCGCTGCTACGTCCTGCGGGCGGGCAAGCTCGCCCAGGTCACCAAGGACCAGTCGCTGGCGTGGCAATTGATCGAGGCCGGCGCCATGACGGTCGAAGAGGCCAAGAGCTTCGAGCACGCCAACATCATTCTGCAGGCTTTGGGCGTGCAGGAGAGAGTCGATGTGGTCCTATCCCACGTTGGGCTTTGTCGCGGCGACGTGGTTTTGCTTACGTCGGATGGACTTCACGGACCGGTCGCCGACGAGGAGATGCGAGACATCCTCCTGGCCGAGCCCGATCCCAAGAAAGCCTGCGAGATTCTCATCGCCAAGGCAATTGAACGCGAGGGGCCGGACAACATCAGCGTGGTCGTCGCCCGTTTCGAAGGAGAAGGGCTTCCCGAGCCGGAAGCGAACCGAGAGCTCGGTTTCTCTATTTTTGATCCGGGCGTGGATCCAGACGATCCGGAACCCCAGAGGCGAGTCGTTCATCCCCCAATGGAGAAGATCACCGAAGAAGTCCCCGTCCATCTGGACGCCATCGAGGCAACAAGCCCCGGAGCCATGCCCACAACGTTGGTCAGCCCCACCGCCTCGACCCCTTCCACGGACACGGACAGCCAGACGGCCGAAGAATCGACGTCGCGGCCGTTCCTCACCTTCGTGCTGGTGACATTGCTGGCCGCCCTTGGCGGCGCACTGTTTCTGGCCTTTCAGCAAACCAATCTCCCGGATTTGCCGTCTTCCCCCACCCAGAAGGCGGGCGTGCCCAAGAATCCCCCACCTGACCCAATGCCCGCACAAAAAATCCCAGATTCATCGACGACCCCGATTCCGCACTAACCCATGGCATCTGCACTCGCTTGTCCCCAATGTAAGGCCGTCCCGGATGCGGGGGCGCGCTTCTGCGGGGTCTGTGGAACGGCCCTGCCTCCCGCTGCCCCACCGCCTGCGAGTCCGCGTCCTTTCGACCAGCTTCTCGATCGCGTCTCGGGAATGCCCAAGATGTCGCCTCACACCAGCCCAGCCCAAGGCGTACCGATCTCGGTCGCGGCTACCCGCTCGGGCCCTGTCAGCGGGCCCACGCTCTCGCGCGAACCCGTCGCGGTTTCCCTCGACAGCCTGGTCGGGCGCACGCTCAACAATCGCTACTTCGTCAAGCGCAAGATCGGGGAAGGCGGTTTCGGCGCCGTGTTCGAAGGCGTGCAGGTCGCTACCGAGCGGCCCGTGGCGTTGAAGATGCTCCATCCGCAAAGCGTGTCCGATGCGACTGTCGTGGCACGCTTCCGCCGCGAGGCCGAGGCTTGTTCCAAGCTGCGCAACCCGCACACCGTCATCATCTACGACTTCGATCAGACCGAAGATGGCGTGCTCTACTTGGCCATGGAACTGGTGCGCGGCCAGAGCTTGCAGGACATCCAGCGCGCATCCGGCATCATTCCTGTCGACCGCTGCCTGCGCATTCTCGACCAGGTCGCGGAGGCCTTGGGCGAAGCCCACGCCAAGGGCATCGTCCATCGCGATATGAAGCCCGAGAACATCATGGTCGAGATCCGCGACGGGGAAGACTTCGTCAAGGTGCTGGACTTCGGCATCGCCAAGATCAAGTCCGGCGACGGCGCCAAGGACGCGCCAGCGCTAACCGCCATTGGCCAGACCGTAGGCACGCTCGAATTCATGTCGCCCGAGCAACTTCGCGGCAAGCCGCTCGACGGCCGGTCGGACATCTACGCGCTCGGCATGGTGGCCTACGAAATGTTGACGGGTGCGCTGCCCTTCAAGAAGTCGAAGAGCACGACCGAGATCATTCAATACCACCTGCAGACACCTCCGCCGCCGCCCTCCTCACTCAAGCCCGAAGCGGAGATCCCAGAGGTCGTGGACGAACTGGTCCAGAAAATGTGCGCCAAGTCGCGCGACGATCGCCACACCAGCACCGACGATCTTCGTCAGAACATCGACGAGAGCTTTGGCTCCATGGACAGGGGCGCCACGCGCAACGAGTTCAAGCGGGTGGGCATCGTCATCGGCGCCATCGTGCTGGTCGTGTGCGGCGTTATCTACCTGCTCAGCCGCTGACGGATCGCCAAGGAGGCGACGGTTGCCATGAGCAAGACGCCCACCACGATACCGAGCGAAAGCAGAACGGGGATTGTCACGAACGGCGTGAACATGATCTTCGCCCCGATGAAGGCCAGAACCGTGGCAATGCCATAGTTCAGGTAGGCAAGCTTCTGGGCCAAGCCCGAGACCAGGAAGAACAGCGAACGCAGCCCAAGAATAGCGAACACGTTCGAGGTCAGCACGATGAAGACGTCGGTGGTCACGCCAAAGATGGCCGGAATGGAATCGACGGCGAAGGTCACGTCCACCGCCTCGACTACGATGAGCACGGCAAGTAGCGGCGTGGCCAGGAGCTTGCCTTGCCGCCACACGGTAAATCGCGGACCGGTCTCGTCTTCCGCCACGGGGACCAATCGGCGAAACAGCCGCAGCACGGGATTGCGCGAAGGATCGATCTCGGCGTCCTTCTGGAAGACGATCTTGAAAGCGGCATAGATCAAGAACGCGCCGAGAAGGTAGAGAATCCAGTGAAAGCGATGAATGGCAGCGGCTCCGGCCGCGATGAACGCGCCCCGAGTTAGCACCGCCCCCAAGATGCCCCAGAACAGGACGCGGTGCTGAAAAGCGGGTGCAACCCGAAAATAGGAGAAGATGAGAATGAACACGAACAGGTTGTCGGTCGACAGAGCCAACTCCAGCAGGTAGCCCTGGCTGAACTCCAGACCCTTCGCAGTTCCAAATCGCTGAAAGACGTAAGTGTTGAAGGCGACTGCAAGCAGAACCCACACCCCGACCCAGACTCCGGCCTCTCGCATGCTGAGCTCGCGTGCTTGGCGATGAAACAGCCCCAAGTCGACGGCCAGGGCGAGCACGATGACGACTGCGAAAACTCCCCAACCCCAAGGTGTGCCAACCGAAGACATCAGCGGCTATTCGACGGGGCGGCAGGCAGCACGACGCGCGCCTTGATGGCTCCCGGAGTCGCACGTGGTTCCGTTGGGGGCGGGATGCGGAACGAGTCCGACATGCAACTCGCAATCGAGGCTGTTCGCTGTCGCAAATAGACGATGCCCGCTAGCGCCGCGAGCAGGACCGCCACACGGTAGAACGTACGCTTGGGCATGGCCGCAAGAATGCCCTGGCGAGGAATTTCGTCCTCATCTCCTTGGCTCGGGCGTTCGTCGTCCTCGGGGACCTCGCTCAAGACACGCTCCTCGTGAAATGCCGCAGGCGTAAGCGGATCTTGCGCTGACCCCGAAACTCGTCAAGTTCGGCCATGCCAACCACATCCAGTCGCGCGCCCTTCCCTGGATCCTTATCGCCCATGCCGAACGCGATGGCCTCGCTGACGGCCGCACCTTGGGTCAAAGTGAGCTGCAGGTGCGAGGTTCCCACCACGCGTGTGCTGCGCGCGACGACGCCTGGCACCACGATGAGCGGCTCGTGGTTCGCGTTTCCGAACGGCGCCAGCCGCTCCAGTTCCTCGACTTGAACCATGTCCAGATCCGACAAACTGGCGATCGCGTCGACCTCGACGGTTACCGTTGTGGGCGCCGAGGCGAAATGTGTACGCGCTGCACCTACGAAAGCGGCGCGAAAAGCCACGAGCTTGTCCTGTGCCAGCGACACGCCAGCGGCCATGGGATGGCCGCCAAACCCTGCCAGATGCTCTTGGCACTGCGCCAGCGCCTGGTACAGATCAAAACCACCCAGCGTGCGTGCCGACCCCCTGCCCTGTCCTGCGTCGAATCCGACGATCACCACAGGTTTGCGATACTTCTCGACCAACTTGGCCGCCACTACCCCCACCACGCCCTGGTGCCAGCCTTCGGCGCCAAGCACCAACGCCGGATCGCCATCGTGCAACTCGGCCGCGATCATCGCCTCGGACCAGATACGCTCCTGAATGCGTTGGCGCTCCCGGTTCAGCTCGTCCAGGCTGGCAGCCAGCCGGTTCGCCTCGACCATGTCGCTGGCCAGAAGCAAGTCGAGGGCGAGCTGGGAATCCCCGATTCGTCCAGCGGCATTGAGCCGAGGTGCCAGCCTGAAGCTGACATCCGTGGTTCCAAGCGCGCCTGACGAAATCCCGGCGATGGTGGCCAGAGCTGCAATTCCTGGCCGGCGCATGGCGGAGAGCTCGCGCAGTCCAGCTGCCACCAGGATACGGTTCTCGTCGAGCAGTGGCACCAGATCGGCAATCGTGCCGAGGGCGACCAGATCCAACCAGGAGCGCGGATCGAGGTTGTCAGCCCGTCCGTCCCCTTGGGCGCGCAGCCGGGAACGCACCGCCGCCGCCAGATAGAAGGCCACGCCACAGGAGGCAAGGCCCTTGAAGGGGAAGACGTCGTCCCCGCGGTGCGAATTGAGCAGAGCATAGGCCGGGCTCTCCCCGACGGGCACCTGGTGGTGGTCAATGACGATGACATCGACGCCGCGGCTCTGGCAGAAGACAAGGGAGTCATGATCGCTCGTTCCACAATCACCGGTCAGGACCAAGGTGCAACCTTGCTCGACGAAGGACGTGGCGTCGCCGAGCGAGAATCCATAGCCCGAGGCTCGCCGAGCCATGCGGGTCACTACCTGCAGGCCAAGCGAACGCAATAATTGGAGCAGGATGGCCGCACTGGTGATGCCGTCCACGTCGTAGTCACCAAACACAGCCACCTTCTCGCGCGCCTGCAAAGCCCGACCGATGCGATCAAGAGCACGGCCCAGATCCGCCATCCCGTGAGGGGGGCGCAATTCGGCAAGCTTCGGCGACAGAAACCGAGCAACGCATTCGGCGGTTGAAAATCCGCGCGCGGCAAGAATGCGAGCAGTTAGCCCGCGCAAGCCAAGACTGGCAGCGAGTCCCCGCGCGCAGGCCTCGTCCGCCGGTCTGACCCGCCAAGCTTCTGCCATGGCCGGCCTGGCCTAGGTCTCGGCAGCTTCTTCTTCGTCACGCCGTATGGGCTTGCGCACGTTGCGTTCGGGACGGGCGGCCTGCCGCTTTTGTATGGCAAGGTACTTCTCGTTGAGCCAGATGAGAATCGGGCTGGCAATGAAGATGGACGAGTAGGTACCGACGATCACGCCGACGTTCATGGCGAACGCAAAGTCGCGAATGAGGCCGGTGCCAAAGATGTTCATGGCCAGGGTCACGAAGAACACCGTGGCGCTGGTCAGGATGGTGCGCGACAGAGTCTCGTTGATGGCGTGGTTCACGACCTTGTCGAACTTGCGATCGCGGTACTTGGCTGCGTTCTCGCGGATACGATCAAACACCACGATAGTGTCGCTCATCGAGTAACCGATGATGGTCAAGATGGCCGACAGCGTGACAAGCGAGAATTCCTTGTAGGTGACCGCGAACGCCCCCACCGTGAGGACCGCATCGTGGAGCAAGGCCACGATGGTGCCAGGGCCGTAGCGGAAATCGAAGCGGAAGGCCACGTAGATGACGATGAGCAAGATGGCGCCGAGGAGCGCACGCACGCCGTCGATCTGAAGCTGCTTGCCGGCCTTGGCGCCCACCGACGAAACCTGCGGAATGGACTTGACCGTGCCGGCGCCCAGCTTGGCGTCGAGCGCCTTGCGAACCTCCCCGTCCATGCCGATAAGAGTCACTTCATACGTGTGATCTTCGGGTGGACCAAAGGTTTGCACTTGCGTGGATTCGGTGCCCACGGACCGCAACGCCGCAGCGAGAGTCTGCGGTTCGACGAACTTGTCAAAGCGCAAGTAGACCTTGTCTCCGCCCTCGGACGATTCGAACTTGTGCAGGCTGGCGTCGCCGACACGCGCCAATCCGGACTCGACCTTCTTGGCCTGCTCGGCCGACATGATCGACACCGCACCGAGGCGAATCATGTACGACACCGTCGTGCCCTCGTTGCCGTACTTCACCACGTCGGCATTGTGCAGTCCCGCCGCAGCCATGGCGTCCCGAACCTGCGACGCATCCACGGCCTTGTTGAACTCGACGACCAACTCGGTGCCGCCCTTGAAATCCACGCCCCAGTTGAGCACGTGGCCGCGGTCCTTCAGCACGTAGGCGTTGATCGGCAGCATGATGAAAGTCAGAAGTACGAGGAAGATGGACGATCCAATCCAGTACTTCTGGTTGCCAATGAAGTCGATGTCGGTGCCCGACTTGATGACTTCGAAGAATTTCTGTTGCTCCGCCATCGGTGTCTCTCCTGCCTACTAGATTGAAAGCGTGGACCGAACCGTCCCGCGGCGGTTCACCAGCACGTCGAACATCCAGTGCGAGATCCACACCGAGGTGAGCAGGTTGGTGACGATACCCACGAGCAAGGTCACGGCGAACCCGCGGATGGGGCCCGAACCGTAGGAATAGAGCACGATGCCGGCGACGAAGTTTGTGACGTGCGCGTCGAAGACCGTCCAGAACGCGCGTTGGAAGCCCGCATCCACCGCCGTACGCGGCGATTTGCCCAGGCGCAATTCTTCACGGATACGTTCGTAGATGATGATGTTGGAATCCACGGCCATACCTATCGTAAGCACCAATCCCGCGATGCCAGGTAGGGTCAGGGATGCCTCGAATGCTGCCAGGATGGCGATCATGAAGAGCATGTTGAGGGTCATGGCCAGGTTCGCGATGAATCCAGCCAGGCGGTAGTAGATGAGCATGAATAGAATGACCATCAAGGCGCCGATGCCCATGGACATCTTGGCCTTGTCGATGGCGTCCTGGCCCATGGTCGCGCCGACCTGGGTCTCGAAGGACTTCTTCAGCGGCGCGGGCAACGCGCCCGAGCGCAGTACACCGACCAGATCCTTCACCTCTTGCTGGAGCTTGAAAGGGTCTCCGTAGCCACCCATGGTGATACGCCCGCGCTCGCCAATCTTGGACTCGATGACCGGAGCGCTGGTGATTTTCTCGTCGAGAACGACCGCCATCTTGCGTCCCACGTTCTCGCCCGTCAGCTTCTCCATCATGCTGGCACCTTGGCGGTTCATGGTGAACGACACCTCGGGGCGTCCCATCTCGTCCCAGCTTTGATCGGCGTTGGACAGGTACTCACCCGTGACCCCAGCGCGCTTCTTGAGCAAGTAGGAACGGTAGTATCTGTCAGGCGTTCCTTCGCCGCTTTCCCGTGGGCTCATCAATTCCAGGCTGATCTCGCGATCATTGGGAATCGCCAGATCCCCGGTGAGACCGGCGATGAACTTGGTCAATTCGTCCTTGTCCTTTTCCTTCACACGCAGGTACACGTCCTCGTGCTGCGTGCCTTGGTGCTTCTCGGTCCAGGACTCCGGCGCGACCGTGATAGCGCCGCTCTTGGGGACCGAAGCGGCGACCTTCTTCATGTACTCCGAGCCGTCGTCCACGATCTTGAATTCGAGCTGAGCGGTGCGGCCGATGATGCTCTTGATGCGCTCGAAGTCCTTCTCCTTCGCGCCCGGCAACTCGACCACGATGTCCGTGCCCTTTTTGATGATGGTGGGTTCGGCCACGCCAAAGGCGTCGATACGACCGCGGATGGTTTCGATGGCTTGGCGCAAAGCCAGCTCTTCTACTTCAGCGACGCGATCCGAATCGTACTTCAACTTCACCGTGCCGCTGGCCGGGTCGCGGCTGACCAGGTCGAGGTCGCGCCGGTAGGGTTTGAGCAACTCATCATCGAGTTTGCCCATCTCACCCGGCACCTTGAAGGTGATGGCGATATCGTCGCGCCCCGTGCGCACGACCGTGAATTCGGCGCCCTTCTTCCTGATCGCATCGTCCACATCGTTGGCCAAGCGGTCGACCTTGCTCGACACTGCTTTCTCGATATTCACCTCGTAGACAAGGTGCAGGCCACCCTTGAGGTCCAATCCGAGCTGGATGCGCTTCTTGAAGTACTTCTGAAAGAAGGCTGGGCGCTTTTCTTCGGGCACCAAAGTCGGCACCAGGTAGAGCACTGCCAGTACGATTGCTGCGCCATAAAGCGCAGCCTTCCACCACCACGATCGTTCCATCGAGTGTTCCTTGTAAAGCTAGGAGGCCTTGGCCTCGGTCTTGGGTGGCTCCGACGAAGTCTTGAGCCGTCCGGTCACAGCACTGCGCTGAACTCTGATGCGCACGCCCTCCTGAACCTGGAGCGTGATCTCAGTATCCTTGATTCCAGAGATGCGGCCGATCATGCCACCGGTGGTTACCACCTCATCCCCCTTTTTCAGCTCGGAGAGCATCTTTTGCGTCTCCTTGGCCCGCTTGGACTGGGGCCGGATGACCAACAAATACATGACGCCGAAGATAAGCAGCATGGGAACGAGCATCTGCGAGAGCCCGCCCGCCCCGGACGGCTGTCCCTGGGACGTAGGTGCTGCCTGAGCCAATGAACATAGAAATTGAGTCACGAGGGCAAACGCTTACCAGAGGGGGGATCTCGGGTCAAGCAAGGATGCTGCTACGCCTCGTCATTCGCAAAGGCCATGACGTCGCGAATGCTTGACGCGCCAAGAACCAGCATGACCAAACGGTCGAAGCCGAGGGCGATGCCGCAGGTGGGCGGCATGTGACCGAGAGCCTCCAGCAGCTTCTCGTCCAAGGGGTAGACCGCCCTGCCCCGCTTGCGTCGGAGAGCCGCCTCGTCCAGGAATCGGGTACGCTGCTCAACCGGGTCGGTGAGCTCGCCAAAGGCATTGGCCAGTTCCAGGCCTCCGGCATAGAGCTCGAAGCGCTCCACCGTGAGCGGCTCATCGGATTTTCGCCGCGCCAAGGCGCCAAGCGGAACTGGCCAGTCAGACACGAAAGTCGGCCGTTCACAGCCGAGGTGCGACTCGATGCGGTCGAGAAAGACCTGGTAGAAGACATCGTCCCAAGCCGCGTCGGAGCTGACCTCGCAACCTGCACGCTCGGCGAGATTGCGCATCTCGGCCTCGCTTTCGTCACCCCGAAGGTCGATACCGGCATGGCGACGCAACAACTCTCGAACCGTGGTTCGCTCGAAAGGTCCATCCAGCGCAAGCCCGCCGCTACTGCGCGCACCATGACGATTGGCCGGCACGGGCGGCCTGGGCCAAGTTCCCACCGCGCGCGCAGCGACCTCGACGATGGCTTCGCAATCGCGCATCAGACCGTCCATGGTGCCGCCAGCGCAGTACCACTCGATCATGGTGAATTCTGGCTGGTGAAAAGGGCCGTCCTCCTCGGCGCGAAAGCAGCGGCAGAACTGCACGATGCGCGGCAAGCCGCCCGCCACCAGTCGTTTCATATGGTACTCGGGTGAAGTGATCAGGTGCCGCCCGCTGCCCGCGGGAATCGCCTCCAGATGCAATTCCTGGCCCGGCGACATCACCCGCGTCGGAGTTTCTACCTCAAGAAAGCCCCGCCCTTCGAAGTAGCCGCGCACGGCCCGCAGGATCGCAGCCCGCGCCACAAGTGCCGGCGCTCGAGCCGCAAGCCGGGACTGCTCATCCACGCCCCACCCCCCACACGCTCGTAGGGGCGGGTTTCAAACCCGCCCTCAGAAGCCTGGATGCCCGCGCCGCAATGCCAAAATAGGCTATCTGGTTCGGCATCTGGGTGTCGGCATTTCGGTGTGGGGCGGGCTTGAAACCCGCCCCTACAAGAATCCCGTCGGCGCGACCTACGCGCGGCCCACGCGTTCGAGGTATTGCCCCGTACGCGTGTCGATCTTGATGGTGTCGCCCTCGTTGATGAACAGAGGCACGTTGATGCTAGCGCCAGTGCTGATATGCGCGGGCTTGGTGACGCCCGTCGCTGTGTCGCCGCGGAATCCGGGCTCGGTCTTCATTACCTTCTGCTCGATGAAGTTGGGTAAAGTGACACCGACGGCGCGTTCGTTGAAAAACAGCACCTCAACCACGATCTGCTCGGGCATGAAGTTCGCGTCGTCGCCGATGGTCTCGTCCGGAATATGAACCTGATCGTACGTGCTCGTGTCCATGAACACGTACGAGTCGCCTTCCTTGTACAGGTACTGCATCGACTTGGTCTCGACGTTGGCGGGCTCAAGCTTTTCACCCGAGCGCAGGTTGCGATCGATGACACCGCCGGTGAGCAGGTTCTTCAGCTTGGTACGCGTGAAGGCAGCGCCCTTGCCGGGCTTGACGAATTGGAACTCGACCACCGTGAACGGCGAACCGTCCAGCATGACCTTGAGCCCCTTGCGGATGTCGGATGTGTCGTACGAAGCCATTGGATGGGCGGATTTAGCCTGCCCAGCGCTGGAGGTCAACCGTAATCCCGCGACAAGAAGAGCGGGACACAGCGGAAGGCGTCAGGAAGCGACACCTTTCCACGGCGGACGCACGCACCCAACCGGAAAGCTGAAGGGTGGTCGTGGTCGGCCTACCGTGGCCTTGGCCGACAAGGATCACTCCGGCCACGGCCACGGCCTCGGCCACGACCTCCCGCGGCCATCGCGGGATTGCAGGTCAACACTTACATCTCGGGTAGAGGACACGCCGCGTTGTGGGCATGAACGTTGCGCAGTCCAGCTTTATTGGGTTGCACCCCGTGTCCCACGCGTTTGACCGCATCCAAGTAGAGTGACGCTGCCTGGCAAGCTTCGCCGTGCCACGCCAGCGCTTTCTCAAGCCGCCGCATGGCCAATTTGTAGTCCTTGTCGCGCATGGCCAGGATCCCGAGCACATAGGAAATCACCGGGCTGCCCTTTTCCACGCGCTTCTCCAGAGTCAACAACTCAGGTTTGGGGGCTCCGCCTTCCCGCCCCAGGGCGGCATAGGCGCGCACATCCCAATCGATGTCCTGGATACCGGGCGGGAGGCGCTTGAACGCAGCGGACAGGCCGACGGCACCCGTTCGAGCATAGGCAGATTGAAGTGCCACCAAATCCCGCTCGGGCCCAGCCGGGTGCTCGAGGACGCGGGCGGGCGCAGAGATCTCACCACGGCTCAATCGGATGGCCAGGTCCGCCCACTGCAACGAAACATTCGCCGGAGCAGCGACTTTGCGTCCCCGCTCGAGAACCTCCGCGGCTGCATCGCTTTCGCCAAGCAGTGCCAGCAATAGCGACGCCTGGCCTAGCACCTGCGGATCCTCAGAGGTTTGCGAAACTGCCTTGGCCTTGCGCAGCGCCCCGGCGCGATCCCCCTCGATGCGCGACTGCAGGGCCGATTCGACGGCACAGGTTGCGCGTATGCTGCGTGAGATCTTGGCGTCGCTGCGGCAGGCCTTTTCCAAGCTCTTGACCCAGTTGGGTTCGCCCAAGGCGCGTTCGGCTTCAGCGAGCACCAGCAGTGCTCGCGAGTTGTCCTGGTTTCGCTCTAACAGTGTGACCAAGGCTCGTCGCGCAGCCACGGGATCACCCCCGTCGAGGCGAGACGTTGCCCAATCCACGACCACCGCAGCTAGGTCCGGCGCAATCCCCATGGCACGGTCCAAGTCCCGCGCCGTCCCTTCCACGTCCCCGGTCAGACTGCGAGCCCGCGCCGATGCCAGCAAAGCAAACGCCGAAGAGTCTGGCGCCGTCAGTGCAATCGCAGCATCTGCGAGCCGCTTCGCTGCCTCACGTTCACCCACCGCATGGGCAAGCAAGGAGCGTGCACTGGCCACCAGGGCGGCCCTTTCCTTGTTGATCTCGGGCCCAGCCTCGGCGCGCCGGAGAGCCTCCTCGGCATCCTTCTTTGCTTCCACCGCATAGTCGTCCACGAGAAAGGCATTGAGAAGTCCGAGTCGTGCCAGCGAATCGGCGTCGGGGGCGCCGCTGTCGAGCGCCATCCGCGCCACGTCGCGAGCGCGCATGAGCTGTTCGAGCGTTCCTGCAAAGAGAGAGCGGTCGAGTTCCTCGCGAGGGCTGGGTCGTGGAGGTTTGCCCTTGCCGTACATCTTGTAGGTAGCCGCCGCTCCGGCGGCCAGGACCGCGCACGAGACCAGCGTCAAGAACACCAGGCCGCCGCGCGATTTGGGCGCCAGTATGGGCGCTGCTAATGCTTGGGGAGGAGCAGACGGCACGGGAGTAGGCACCGCTGCTGCGGGCATGGCCGGCTGACTCGACACGGCGGGTTGCCCAGTCTGCTTGATCGCCACCGCCTGCTGCAAGGTGGCGTGCATGACCAAGCGGTTCTGCTGGGTCTCGGCGTCTGACGGAACATCATCGAGCGGCGCTGGGATCTCCCGCGTCCGCTGGGCATCGAGCTCATCCGCGTACTCAACCAGCGGCCGAGCACGTCGATCATCGCCGCGCTTGCTCAGGACCATCGCCAACACCCGAAATGCCTCTGCATGCTCGGGTTGCTCTTGGCAGACCTTGAGGAGTACCCGTTGCGCGGTGTCCAGGTGTCCCTGTACGAGGAGCGTCCGCCCCAGTTCGACTTCCTCGGCGATGTCGGCGTTCGCGGCGATCAACGCGATCATAGTACCCGCTTGACTATCGCCCGTCGACTGACAAGCGCGCGCGATACTGGTGCTCGCGCCTGTCGCCTACTGGCACTTAGGAAATTGCACGCCCGTGTCGACGTTCTGGCCCTGCGAGCTACCTGCTGTCACCGTGATCTTTCGCCCCGCGATGTCGGTCAGATCGCAACTCGCACCAGGGATGTTTCCGCTGAAGTGCCAGGCGCCGTAACTCTGGCGCGAGCCGGTTTGGCCCGCACAAGTCACGGATTGGATGGGGAGGATCTCGTTCTCGATGTACATCTCGTTGTTGTTGCCGTTCTTCAGGCGGACCACGACGTTGCCCTTGACCGGGCATGGAACGAACTTCCAGGCCGCCTGATTCTTGAGCGACGGGTCGCCTTTGACGCCGGCTGCGCCAGCACCCGACGAGCTCAGATCCAGGTGGCCCTTGGGATTGTTGGCGCACGGCTGGTTGTTGCTGGCTGCATCGTAAGGACATTCGTCGACGATGGTAATGACGGTGCTGCCAATCTGTACGCAGGCCCCGCAACGGCTGCTTGTGTCGAAGTTGCTTGGGCTCATCCCCGGTATGGCCGCGTAGTTCGACCCGACTGCGATGTTGGTGATGTTGTTGTTGCTTCCCGTGTAGCCACAAGCAGTTGCCGGGTTGGGCAGGCTGTAGGTCGTGTAGGTCGGGCTGCCGGGCGCCCAGTCCGACGGGAACGAACAAGGTGTCGGGCCCGTGCTGCCGCCAGTTCCGGTCGTACCGCCACTGGTTCCACCGGTTCCGGACTTGCCACCGACGCCACCGCTACCGCCCGTCCCAGAGGTGCCACCGGTGTGCACCGTGCTCCCGCCGTTGCCGCCAGCGCCCGCGCTGCCCGCGTCCGAACCGTCCCGCGCCAGGATCGCATCAGCCGCAGCATCCCCGGTGCTGCTGGAGCCACCGCTGCCACCACTGCCGCCGCTAGCAGACGAGCCGCCGCCGCCTGCGGCTCCCCCGCCGCCAGCGCCGGCGCTGCCAGAGCCCCCCGTTCCGCTGGTTCCAGCCGATCCGCCGGAGCCCCCAGCACCGCCGCTGGCACTGGTTCCGCCCTCTCCCCCCGAACCTGCGCTCCCGCCTTGGCCTCCGCTAGAGCTGGTCTGACCGCCCGTCGCGGACTCCGTGCCATGACGGACGGGCGCACATCCAACTACAAGGAGGAAGGAGAGAGAGAGACCCAGTAGACTTCTACGCATCAAAACAACCTCTTTGCATTTTGACTAACGATTAGAGCCAGCACGGACAGTGTTCCATCAAATCGCATTGACACCGGGATGAAACCGAGCCAATTAGAAAACCGGCGTCAATCCGTGGCGAAACATGGTGTGATGCTTGGGCCAAACCGTCAAGCTATCGTTCGATGGTTTTCTTCGGATGGTTCTCTTAGGCAAGCCTTGCCCCCGATTTTGCCATGACTTGAATCCTCCAGGACACGGGGAGTCGACCATGATCACTGTGACAGAGTTGTTGGCAGCCAAGCGTCAGAAGACCCCAGTTTCGGTGCGCTCCACTGCCACGGTTTTGGACGCCCTCAAGCTCATGAACGAGAAGCAGGTGAGCGCGCTTGCGGTCGTCGACGAACCCGGCAAGTTGGCTGGTGTTTTCACCGAGTGGGACTGCGCACACAGAATAACTCTGTGTGGCAGAGTCGCCAAGGAAACCCCGGTGGCCGAGGTCATGACCTCCGCCGAGAGCGTCTATTTCGTGCAGCCCTCGAATTCTATCGACGAATGCATGGTGCTCATGACGGCGAAGCAGATCCGGCATTTGCCGGTCTTGGACCAAGGCAAGTTCGTCGGGCTGGTTTCCATCGGCGATGTCTTGCGCTCCCTCATCACCGAGAAGGAACACATCATCGAGCAACTCACCGGGTACATCGCGGCAAAGCAACTGTGATGGCCGGTCGATGCTGCGCACTTGATCCGACCAGCCATGGCGGGGTAAGTCGGGTGGTCGTGAGGACTTGCAGGTCTGCATCTAGGGATGACGTCACACGGCGAAGTCGAATGACGTGTATCGGCATGGTCTCCGTAGTGACCTCCCTGGGCCTACTCTTCGCGAGCAGCCCAGTCGGCATAACGCTGGCCTATGCCGACGAGATCCCTGCCTCACCTCAAAATGGCGGGCCCCCGGCGTTTTCTGCCGAGGCCTTGGCGCCACCACCAACCGTGCCAGCCAATCCGGCGACGCCGCCACCGGCCAGTCCCGCGTTTGACGTTCGCACACCATCGCCCGAGCGGCCATCGATCTTCCAGCGTTGGTGGTTCTGGACCGCGGTCGGTGCAGCGGCGGCCGCCACAGTGGCCATCATCGTAGTTTCGAGCCGGGGACACGCTCCGCCGGCCACCGATCTTGGCAACCAGGAGTTCCAGCCATGAGACGGCAACCTTTTCTCGCCCTGGCACTGCTGCCGTGTCTCGCCGCCTGTGTGGACGACACCTATGCCGTAGTCTCGGTGCTGACCGATTCTGGCAGCGTCGACGGGGTGGCCCAGTTTCGCGTCTACGTCGAAGACGGGTCTGCGCAGGATACTCTGCTGTATCCCAAGCAACGCTCTGAGTCGTTGCACCTCGACACCAGCCATCCAGTCACGTTTTCCGTAGAATTCAGCTCGTCCCGCGCCGGCCAAGCGACCTTCGAGGTCGAAGCCCTCGACGTCGATGGCACTGTCCTTGGATACGGCAAGGCCCCGGTTGCCATCGTCGAGGGCAAGGTGGTCAACGTTTCTGTGCCAGTCGTCCTTGGGGCGATTCGGCCCGAGCGCGGGCTGGACGGAGGCGCCGCCGGTGACGGCGGAGCCAACCAGCTTGCTTGCGATCCCTACGCGCCAGCCTCCGCTTGCGGAGCGAATCAAACCTGTGGTCTTCTCTGCAGTTCCCCGCCGAATCAGCCAGCGGTCGGGATGTGCTACGGGGCCGGGCCAGGGAAGCCCGGCGACGGTTGTGCCAACAACGGCGACTGTGCGCCTGGCTCGCAGTGCTTCATCGCCGCCGGCTGCGGGGTGATGACCTGCCTTCGCTTCTGCAACCACAACGATGCGATGTGCGGCGAACCGAACGCCTACTGCAACGTCCCCATCGATTGCGGCACCACTCCGCCGTTTGCGGCCTGTTCCCGGCCCTGCGACCCCACCGGAACGGGCACGGTCGGCTGCGCGTCCGGGCTCTCGTGCTTCGTCTACTTGGGTGAGACCACCGACTGCGCCTGCGCAGGCCTAGGCGATGTGGGTGCTGCCTGCACGCAAAACTCCGGCTGCAACGGCGAGAGTGGCTGCGCGGGCTGCCGGGCGGGTCTTAGCTGTGTCGTCGCGATCGGAGCCGCGGCGGGCACCAGCAGCGGGACATGCCGTACCATATGCACCCTGGCCGCCTCAACTTGTCCCACGGGGACCACCTGCCACGCCTTCAACGGCTCCACCCGTCTGGTCTACGGGTTCTGTCAGTAAGGGTGGGTTTCAAACCCGCCCGCACCACTTATTGGGGCCCCACCTGGGCGGGGTTAAAACCCGCCCCTACCGGTTGGCGCTGTAGAACGCCTCGGTCGGGCTCGCAGGCGAGCCCCACAGGCGCTTCTTCCAGACGTTCTCGAAGCCAACCTGCAAGGCGAGAATGTCGCGCATCTGCCGAAGCGCGATGGGGCGCTTGCCCACGAGCTCCGTGTGCTCACGCGGATCCTCGATCTCGTCGTACAGCTCGATGCGCCCTGTGCCCGAGTGAATCATGCGATAGCGCCCGGACTTGAGCCCGCGGGCCATGGAACCGTTCTGGGTCAAGCTGGCCGAAGGCGCGTGCGCGACCTCATCGAGAGCAGTGGCCAAGAGCGACTGACCCTGCATCGACTCAGGTACCGGGATCCCAGCCAGTTCCAGCATGGTCGGCGCCAGGTCCATGGCCTCCACATCGGTCTCGACCACGCGGCCGGCGGGCAAGAGCCCCGGCGCATGTATCATGAAAGGCACGTGCACCAATTCCTGGTGCGGCCCCTGCGCGTGTCCCACGTCGCCGTGATCCCAGAACTCGTCACCGTGATCGGAGATCACAATGATGGCGGACGTGTCGTAAAGCCCAGCGGCCTTGAGGTCGGCCAGAAAGACACCGAAGGCCGTGTCGCTCTGGGTGATCTCCGCATTGTGCAAGGCCTCGAGATAGGCTTTGTCGGTGTCGTTGACCTTGAGGGTCCCCTGCTTGATCTTGCCCAGTTGGATTCCCGTCAGCACGGGTTTGATGGGCCCGGTGTACGGCTTGTCCCAGTACTTCTTCAAGAATTCCTTCTTGGGGTTGTAGATGACGTGCGGCTCGATGACGGCCAGGTAGACAAATTGCGGCTTCGCCTTGCCCGGCAGGATCCATTTCTTGGCCGTGGCCCACAGGTTGTCCGCGCCGTTGGGCAGGTTCTCGCGCACGAAATTGCGGTTCTCGTCGAAGCCGCGGCCAAAGCCCCACTTGGACGAGACGTATCCGTTCGAGGAGAAGAGTCCGGTCCGAAAACCAGCCTTCTTGAAGATCTCGGCAGCGATGGGCTGCTGGGTGACGATCTTCGACTCGTGCTCGGTGGCCTTGTGCACGCTCGGATAGACCCCGGTCAGCATGGAGGCTTGCGACGGCAACGACCATGTGCCCGGCACCTGAGCCCATGCGAAACGTGTGGCGTCGGTGGCGAAGGCGTCGTAGTTCGGCGTCAGCACGTTGGTCTTGGGATTGTAGACGTGAACCTTGTCGGCACGAAGCGTGTCGCACATCCACACGTAGACATGCTCGAAGGTGTGCTTGACAGCAGACGCGGGCACGGCGCCAGGAACGAGTAAGCGGGGCTCGGCCCAGGCGATCCCGCCTCCACGCGAAATCAGGTCGATGCGAACGGCCTGTCCCGAAAAGGCGGACAGATCCCAGGCCCCCTCGGTGAATCGCGCCGCTGCCGGTCCCTCGAAGAGGGCAGTCGGGGCCACACCGTCGCGGACAACCCGGATCTGCGCCGTCACGCCGGGCTGGGCTGAGCCGTACGCGACAGCCAGCTTGGCCTTGGCTGGAACCTGCAGGTAGTAGGAAAGTCGCGACGCCTCGGGAGTCGACAGCCCAACTTTCCTGACGCCGCCCAGATCGATCTCGGCCGGGCTGGCGAGCGCCCGCGAGGTACTGGGAATGGCCGTAGCCGTCTTTGCGGGACCGATTTCGATGCTCTCGATGGCCGCAGCCGAGTGTTTTCCGCCGGCGAGGGACGCGGCATTGCGGAAGGTCAAGCGAACGCGATTCTCCCCAAGCGTCAGCGCGGCTGCGGGCAAGGTGACATCGTAGGCCGCGCGTTCCTTGCCAATGTCGATGGTGGTCACCGGTTTTTCGTTGGCGAAGATTGAGAGCTTCTGGCCGGGCGCCAGGGAGCGCATGACGATGGTCATCTGCAGATCGGACAGCGCTTTCCCGGCTGCCCCGTCACCGTCCTCATCGAGAGGAAACCCGATGGAGGCCGACGATCCGGAGATATACGCCACGCGGGTCGCGCCGTCCTTTTGCCCAAGGATCCACGAGCCCTTCCATCCGCCATCGACGAATTTGTAGAAGTCGACGCTGCCAGCGGACAGGATCATCCTACCGCTCAGGTGCAAGATCGCGTGCACGCGATTGGCTAGCAGATCGTAGGCCACGCGCTGGCCCGTGGTATCGACCTTGCCAGGCGCGGCAGGCGCGGCGGACGCGGCCCGGGCCGTGGAAATCACGCTGCTCGAGCTCGAGGGCGCGGCATTTCCCGGCGGCTTTCTGCAGGACAGGACGACGCACAACAGGGCGAGCGAGGCGGTTCTGATGAGGATGGCATGACGAGGTCTGGTGGACTGCACGAGGCGGAGGTTGCTCGGTCGGCCAGCGCCGGTCAAGAGGGGCAACGCTTTTCTTGGTGCGCGCCCAGGCGCACGAGTTACTCTCCGACCCAATTCGATGAGCGAAAGCCGCTGTTCCCGTTTCCACCTTCCCGTTGCCTCTTCCACCTTCGCTGGATTCCTGGGCGCGGGTGTTTTCGATGCCCTGCTGGTGCTCGTGCGTGGCCACCAAGCGCGGCTGTTCGAGACACTGGCGCTATCCGCCGGCCTCTACGGTGCGGCTGGCCTGCTGTGCGCCCTCGTGCTCGGCTGGGCGGCGGCCACGATTCGGGAAGCGATCCCGGGCGGCTGGGGCGCTCTGCGCGAGGATGAATCCCTCGACGCGCGCGCCTGCGGACTGCTGCTCGGTGGCGTCGCCGCTGGCCTGGTGCTGGCGGCGGGCGCTGGCCTTTCCTACAGCGGTTTTGTTTCGAGCATGAACAGCCGCACCCTGGCCACCATCGCCAGTGCGGGTCTGGCCCTGCTTTTCATGCTCCCCGCGGTGCTCGTGCTGCTCGCGACCTGGCAAGTGGCCGGCCGCCTTGCTCGACGCATTCTTCCGCGTCCATCAAGGCTCGGCCGGACCGGTCTTGTCGCCCTCGCCCTCGCCGGAGCCGGCCTACTCGCCTTCGTCGCGGCGCTTTCCCGCGCCGACTGGCGCGTGCTGGACCTGGGGCCGTTTGGCTCCGCCGCCGTCGTGCTTGTGCTTGGCGTGGCGCATGGGCTTTTCTGGTACCACTCCGCGGCCGGCAAAGCTCTGCTGCAAAAAGCGCCCACCCGGATCCTGCGGCCCGCGCTCGCCCTCCTGGTGATCGTGTTGCTCGTGGCGGGCAGCCGGGTCCGCGAAACCTCGCCAACCTACGCAGCTATCGCGGAGGGCTCGCTTGGCCTGAAGTTCGCCTTGAAGCTAGCCCGCAGGGCAACCGACCGCGACGGTGACGGCTACTCTGCCCTATTCGGCGGGGGCGACTGCGACGACAGCCGCGCCGACGTCTACCCGGGGGCCGAGGACGTTCCCGGCGATGGCATCGATCAGAATTGCGAAGGAGGAGACGCACCCCTGGTCGCTGAGCCCGCCGGTGACCCAACCGACGCGCCTGCGGCCGATCCCGCTGCCCCGAAGCTGGTCAAGTCCGGCAAGTTCACCGGCAACATTCTCATCATTGCCGTCGACGCCACCCGGGCCGACCGGCTGGGCGTCGCAGGGTACGGGCGACCGGCGGGCCATTCGCTCACGCCCAACCTCGATGCGTTGGCCCGCCGGGGCGCCTACTTTCGCCGAGTCTGGGCGCAAGCGCCCAACACGCCGCGCTCCTTTCCCTCGTTCGTGACCTCGCGCTACCCGTCCGAGATCGCCTGGCAAAAACGATCGCTCAACTACTCGCCGCTCTTGCCCTCGAACCACACCATCTTCGAGCCCCTGGCGAGCGCGGGATGGCGGCCTATTGGCATCTTCTCGCACTTCTACTTCACCGCGGATCGCGGGATCTCCAAGAGCTTTGCCGAATGGTCCGATGACGGCGCCAAGACCATCGCCGATTCGAACAAGGACATCGCTGCCCCGCGCATCGTGCCGCGAGTGATAGAACGCCTGAAGAAGGCGGCCAAGTCGGGTGAGCGTTTTGTCCTGTGGACGCACCTGTTCGAGCCCCATTCCAGCTACATGTCCCATGCTGAATTCCCCACCACCCTGTCGGGTGTGCAGGGGCTGGAAGAAAAATACGACTACGAGATCGCCTACGACGACCTGTGGATTGGCAAAATTCTGAAGACCCTGGAAGAAACCAGGTTGGCCGACCACACGGCCGTGGTCGTGTTCGGTGATCACGGCGAGGCCTGGGGCGAGCACAAAATCTACTTCCACGGACAGAATCTCACCGAAGAACAGCTGCGAATTCCTCTCATTATCGCTGTTCCAGGCCACGCACCCGTGGTTTCCGACGACGAAGCTGGGCTCATCGACGTGGGGCCGACCCTGCTCGATCTCGTCGGCGTGACCCCACCTTCCCACCTGCACGGCCGCAGCCTGCTTCCCGTCATCGAGGGCACGGCCCTACCCCCTCGCCCGATCTTCGCGGAGCTCCTGCCATCCACGGCCACTCCAGACCACGAGGTCACCATCGTGGACCGCGGAAAGAAGCTCCTGCACAAAGTCTCGGAACGCCGCTTTGAGCTCTTTGACCTGGGCTCCGACCCCAAGCAGATGAAAGACCTTGCGAGCGATCCAGCTCAGAAAGCCTTGCTCGACGAGCTGAAGGCCAAGCTCCTGGCCTTCGAAGAACACCGGCGGTAGTAGGGGCGGGTTTCAAACCCGCCCCTGCGCTGCCGACGAGGCGTTCTTGGTTCTGGAACCCGCCCCTGCGCTGCCGACGAGGCGTTCTTGGTTCTGGCCCCCCCTTCGCTGCCGACGAGGCGTTCTTGGTTCTGAAACCCGCCCCTTCGCTGCCGACGAGGCGTTCTTGGTTCTGAAACCCGTCCCTACGCTGCCGACGAGGCGTTCTTGGACGGCATCCGATTGATCAGGTTCTTCAGCTCTTGGCCGGGCGTGAACACGACCGTGCACTGGGCTGGGATCGCGATGGGCTCGCCTGTGCTGGGGTTGCGAACCGTGCGCGAGTTGCGCCGGCGCTTGGTGAAGGTGCCGAAGCCTGGATAGCTAAGCCTCGGCGGGTTCGACAAACTCGGCCGCGCGCGAATGAAATAGTCGCCGACCTCGGTGAACACGGCATCGACGATCCGGGCGTAGGCCTTCTTGGTCAGCGTTCGGGGGAGATCCTTGCGACTTGCAACCCTGGCAATAAGCTCAGCCTTAGTCATCGTGGTGCCCTTGTCAGCAATGGAAGAAACAGCGGCCAAGCGTAGGGGCTCCCTCAGTCCCTGTCAACGGTCAAGCCAGCCCGATCACTCGCACCAGCGTGTGTCCGCGCCAAGCGCTGCAGCGCCTCGCGCCAGTGCCCGACGCGCGCGCGGACTACAGGTCTAGGCGTTCGGTCCAGGAGGTGCGAAGGTAGCGCTCAGGGGCGGAGTTGTTGCGGAGTTGTTGCAGGGTGCTGAAGGTCTCGCCGATGTTGATCCCCTGCGGGGTGGACGAGGTGTTGAGGCCATCCACGAACAGCCCGGTGCCGATGAAGGCGACGCCCGTGAGAACCGTGTTGGACAGGGTGACGCCCGCGATTTGGAAATAGGTCCCGTCGGCACCGAACTCGTGCACCGTGACATAGCTCGTCCCGTAGTTGAACTGGCTGCCACCCGAACAATTGTTGGCCGTTGCCGTCGGGTCGAACCAGCCTGTGATGATTTGGAAGCCCAGGCCATCCGAGCGCAGAACGGCGGTGGGCGTGGCCACTGGGCGCGCGGTGCTGGGCAACAGCGTCCCGCCAGCAGCGGCGCAGGTCTGGGCCTTGGTCTTGATGTTGTTGGTGAAGCTGTTGAGCGAAGCCGTGCTCACGTTGGTCGTCTGCAGACAGATCTGGGTGGTGGTATCGGTGGCATTGGGATCCGTGGTGAGGACGATCTGTCCCTGGGCATTGAGCGGGTTGTAGGACGTGACGATGGCAGGCGGAGAGACGTTGCCGTCCACCTTGGTAACCACCATCTGCGAAGGT
>Ga0265342_10001346_pt1 | contig 23056 bp, 18 predicted proteins | sample 4CB327metaG_FD_203125 | JGI IMG/M metagenome (GOLD analysis project Ga0265342, IMG submission 203125) | Rhizosphere microbial communities from Carex aquatilis grown in University of Washington, Seatle, WA, United States - 4-CB3-27 metaG | ecosystem: Host-associated > Plants > Roots >... | reverse complement strand
CAACCTGGATCGCGTCATCGCCCAGCTGGCGCCCTATCAGGGCAAGCTCGGCCTGGTCGCCATCGCCCTCGGCATCTGGATGATCATCGCCGGGGTGATGTTCCCCATCGTCGGGTGAGCTTGGGGTGAGCTTGGGGTGAGCCGGGGTGAGCCGGGGTGAGCCCGGCGGCGGTCGCTACGCCCCTGGTACTTCCCAGTGGCCGCTCGTCGCGGAACGCGCCAGCGCGTCGAGCACCGCCATGTTCTTCACGCTGTCCTCGAGCGGCAGCGGCGCCTTGGCGCCGCTCCTCGCCGCCTGCGAGAAACCCTCGGCCAGCAGCGTGTACTGGTTGCACGGCTCGAAGGCGACCGACTCGACCATCGGCTCTTCCAGCTGTTCGCTGCGGTCGATCACGAGACGCGTGGGCCGATCGGTGTACGGGCTCCAGGGCACGTCGAAGCTGATGCGCCCCTTGCTCCCCATCAGCGCGACCTGCTGCGAGGGTGACAGCTGCATGCCGCAGCTGAAGATCGAGTGGCCGGTCGGGAACTCGAGCATCGCCGCCGCCAGGATGTCGACGCCGGTCTCGCGGTCGGTGGTCAGCGACGCGAGGACGCGCGCCGGCTCGGTGCCGAAGCAAAAGCGCGAGATGCTGACCGGGTAGAAGCCGACGTCCAGCAGCGTGCCGCCGCCCATCTCGCGCCGGTAACGCACGTTCTCGCGCTGGCGCAGGTGGTAGCCAAAGCTGCTGACGATCGAGCGCAGCTCGCCGATCTTGCCGGCGCTGCCCTTGGCAAGCTCGGCGCGGGTCGCGAGCCAGCGCGGGTGCACGCGGATCATCGCCGCCTCTTGAATCAGCACGCCGGTGCGATCGCGCGCCGCCAGCAACGACCGCGCCTCGGCGGCGTTGAGCGCGATCGGCTTCTCGCACAGCACGTGCTTGCCGGCCTCGGCCGCCTTGATCGAGTAGGGGACGTGCAGGTGATTGGGCAGCGGGATGTAGACCGCGTCGATCTCGGGATCGGCGAGCAACTCCTCGTACGAGCCGTAGGCGCGCGCGATGCCGAGCTCGCGCGCCGCCTTGTCGGCCTTGTCCTTCGAGCGTGACGCGATCGCTGCGACGGTGATGTCGCGCCCGCGCTGCATCGCCGGCACCATGCGGCGCGTGGCGAACATCGAGACGCCCAGGATCCCCCAGCGCATCAGATCACCGTTCCGTCGGGGATGATGCCGTTCTTGGCGACGATCACGATGCCCTCGCGGATGAAGTAGCCGTTGCCATCTTTTTCCTTCGTGCCGTCGCGGTTGACGATGCGAACGCCGCGGCCGATGCGCGCGTTCTTGTCGACGATCGCGTTCTCGACGACCGACTCGGCGCCGATGCCGATGGGCGGGATCCCTTTGCTCTGCATCGTCTCCATGTCGTGCAGGGTCTCGTAGCCGTCCGCGCCGATGAGCAAGCTGCTGCGGATCTGCGTCCCCGCGCCGATGCGGGTGCGGATGCCGATCACGGCGCGGTCGATGTGCGCGCCTTGCATGATGCAGCCCTCGGAGATGAGCGCGTTCTTGATCATGCAGTTCGCGACCTTGGACGCCGGCAGGAAGCGCGGGTTGGTGTAGATCGGGTGCGCGTCGTAAAAATCGAACGGCGGGATTGGCTCGCACAGCGCCAGATTCGCCTGGAAGTACGACTGGATCGTTCCCACGTCCTCCCAGTAGCCGCGGTGCACGTGCGCCTGCACGCGCTGGCGCGGCACGGCGTCCGGGATCACGTGGCGTCCGAAGTCGACCAGCTTGGGATCGGACAGCGAGTGCTCCAGCGCCTCGCGCGCAAAGGCGTAGATGCCCATTGACGCGAGGTAGCCGCGTCCGACGCCCGGGATGTCGGAGATCAGCGCGGGCAGGCGATCCGCCGACGGCTTCTCCTCGAAGTGCACGATGCGGCCGCTGGTGTCCATCTTGAGAATGCCGAACTGCGACGCCTGCGCGGCGTCGACCGGGATGACGCCCACCGTGGCGTCGGCCTTGTTCTCGACGTGCGTCTTGAGCATCTGGCGATAGTCCATCTGGTACAGCTGATCGCCCGAGAGGATCAGTACGTTCTTCGCTTCCTGACGCCGCATGTGGCGCAGGCTCTGGCGAACGGCGTCGGCCGTCCCCTGGAACCAGCTGTCGCCATCTTCGGTCTGTTCGGCGGCCAGCACCGAGACGAAGCCCGACGAGAAGATGTCGAACTTGTACGTGAGGCTCAGATGTCGGTTCAGGCTCTCCGAGTTGAACTGCGTCAGCACGAAGATCCGCCTCACGTTCGAGTTGAGGCAGTTGCTGATCGGGATGTCGATCAGCCGATATTTCCCGCCGATCGGCACCGCCGGCTTCGACCGGCGCAGCGTGAGCGGAAAAAGCCGTGTGCCGCGCCCACCGCCGAGAATGATTGCGAGAACGTCGTCCATGGGGCGCTCATTGTCACATGGGAAGGGAGCGGCGGAAACCTCAAAGGAGTCCTGATTTTGAGCCCGCCGCGGGATCATCCTATGCATGATTCCTTCGTCCACCAGTCTCTCCGCCACCAGTCTCTCCGCCCCCGGGCTTCGCCACGCCGTCTCCGTTACCAGGTGACCGATTCGCAGGTCGCGGGGAATCCGACGGGCGCGCCTTCGACCGTCAGGCCCTCCCGGTATTCACCGTCAGCCACCTTGCGTCCGTCGGGGGCCCACTGCGTCCAGCGTCCGACCTTGAGGCCGTTTTCGTATCGGCCCTCGAGCCAGCGCTCGCCGCCGGGGTGGAAGGCCTGATACACCCCCGACGGTTTACCGGCCGAGAACGGGCACACCTGGCGCCGTGCCCCGTTCGGGTGTAGGTCGACGAAGGCGGCGCGGCTGCTGTCGGTCGGGTTCACACAGAACGCGGTCTGGCCTGGCCTCGAGCGTTGCGCGTCGATGCGCATGTCGCCGGGGCAGAGCGGCTTGCCGCACCCACCGGCGCCCAGGACTGCGCCCAGCACCAGCGCCGCGACGAGGGCGGGCTGGCTGCGGCAGATCATCCCGAGCGTGACGCGTGCCATTTCCATGCGTGCTCCACGATGGTGAGAAGGTCGGGATATCGCGGCTGGAAATTGAGCAGCGTCTGCGCGAGCCGCGCGTCGGCGACCAGCGAGGGCGCGTCGCCGGGGCGGCGGCCCACTTCGCGGCGCGGGACGGTGCGGCCGCTCACACGTTCGACGGCGGCGATCACCTCGCGCACCGAGTGGCCAACGCCGGTGCCGATATTGGCGGCGACGCTCGGTTTGCCGGCCGCCAGGTGATCGAGCGCGAGCAGGTGCGCCTGCGCGAGATCCACGACGTGGATGTAGTCGCGTACCGCGGTGCCGTCGGGCGTCGGGTAGTCGGTGCCGAAGACCTGCAGCTCGCCGCGCTGGCCGAGCGCGGCCTTGATCGCCAGGGGGATGAGGTGGCTCTCGGGCGCGTGGTCCTCGCCAATCTCGCCTGAGGGATCGGCGCCGGCGGCGTTGAAATAGCGCAAGGCTGCCCAGCGCAGGCCGTAGGCTTCGCCGTACCAGCGCAGTGTGCGCTCGACGAACAGCTTCGACTCGCCGTAGGGGTTCACGGGCAGCATCCGGTGGTCCTCGGGGATCGGCACGGTCAGCGGATCGCCGTACACCGCCGCGGTCGACGAAAAGACGATCTGCTTGACGCCCTTGTCGACCATGGCGTCGAGCAGGTTCAGCGTGTTGACCAGGTTGTTGCGGAAGTACTTGCGCGGGTTGCGCACCGATTCGCCGACCTCGATGTGCGCGGCGAAGTCGATCACCGCCTCGACGTCGTGGCGCTCGAGCGTGCGATCGATCGCGGCGCGGTCGGCGAGGTCGCCTTCTTCGAAGACACCCCAGCGCAGCGCCCAGCGGTGCCCCGAGCTGAGGTTGTCGAACACCACCGGCGTGTGTCCGGCGGCGGCGACGAGCTTGGCGGTGTGGCTGCCGATGAACCCGGCGCCGCCAACGATCAGAATCGCCGACAAGTCGCGTGGTCCTGGTGGGTGAGCATCAGCCAGTGATATTGCAGGATTCTTGCGGTGACGCGCAAAATTGCGCCGGTCCGCGAAAAAATGACCGCGCCCCGCGGATCGGGCGAGAGGTCGGCGCCGCAGCGCCGGGAGAGGGGCGCGGCGCTGTTCGGGCTACTGCTTCCCGAGCACCGTGACCTCGTTCTTGTTGTGCAGCAGCTGCTTCGTGCGCGCGAACCGCCACCCGGCGGCAGCGAACAGCGGCTCCGCCTCGGAGAGCACGCCGTAGCCGTCGCGGCCCTTGAACTTGACCGTGACCACCAGCCGGCGGCACCAGCGCTGTTCCAGCCAGCGCGCGATCAGCTTCAACGTGCGCGCCGGTTCGCACACCACGTCGCACAGCAGCCAGTCGACCGGCTTCGCCGGCTCGTAGGTGAACGCGTTGCCGATGATCGCGGTCAGATGCGGGTGGCCGGCGGCCGGCGGCTCCAGCGGCGCGCGGTCGACGGCGGTGACGCGCGCGCCGCGCTTGAGTGCGGTGAGGGCCCAGCCGCCCGGCGCGCCGCCGAGGTCGACGCAGGTCTGTCCCGCCGTCGGCGCCGCTCCCAGCCAGGCGAACGCCTCTTCGAGCTTTTGGTACGCGCGCGACGGTGGCGCCTTGTCGAGCGCGATCGGGGCGCTGCCCGCCAGCCACGGCGCGAGATCGGTGCCGCCACGCGGGAGCGCGCGCGCCGCCGCCACCGACACCAGCAGGCGCTCGCGGTCGAGCGCGACCAGCTGCACGAGCCGCACGCCCGGCGCCCAGACGTCCGGGATCTCCGCGGGCGCGCGGTAGGAACGAAACGCGCGTCGCCGCCGCTGCTTCAGCAGCTCCAACAGCTGCCGCTCCACGAGCCCGACGCGGCTGCCCAGCATCGGATCGGCGATGGCCGGGAACGCGTGCAGCGTGAACGGCGTGTCGCCGGCGTCGAGCGCCGCCTCGATCGCCTGGTACGCCGCCTCGGCGAGCCGCTGCACCGACGGCGCCTGCGCTTCGACGGCCCCGGGCACGCATTGCCGAGCAAAGACGAGATCGCGCGCGGCGGCGCTCCCGGCCCGCGCCTCGGCAAGCACCAGCCCGGGCACGGGTGACTCGGGCGCGCTCCAGTTCCCCTTCATGTCGGCAATGAGCGCAGCCTCGAACCCCGCGGTCGTCACGAACGCGTCGCGAGGAAGGTGTGACCGGGTTGTGACAAGGGAATGGTCCGACCGTGACGGACTCAAGGCTAGTCTCGATACCATGCAGTCATCCGATCGCCAGGCTTCGAGCGACGCCAAGCCTGATTCCAAGGGCTATTTTCGCGCAACGTCGGTGGCGTTCTGGGGCGTTCACGTCGCCGCGATCGCGGGCGTGGCGTACCTGGGATTGTCATGGCGGGGCGTGGCCCTGGCGATCGGAGTCTACTTCGCCCGCATGGTCGTCGTGACCGCGGGGTACCATCGCTATTTCGCGCACCGCAGCTTCAAGACGTCGCGCGTCGGACAATTCCTGCTGGCGCTCGGCGCGCAGAGCGCGGCGCAGCGGGGTGTGCTCTGGTGGGCCAACCACCACCGCTGGCATCACAAGTATTCCGACCAGGTCGAGGACGTCCATTCGCCGCGCCGCCGCGGGTTCTGGTACTCGCACATCGGTTGGGTCATGAGCCCCACCTGGGACGATACCGATCCCGCGATGGTTTCGGACCTGGCCAAGTACCCCGAGCTTCGCTTCTTGAACCGCGACCTCGTGCACATGCTGCCGACCGTCGCGCTGGCGCTGGCGTTTCTGTGCTTCGGGGGTCTCCACGGTTTGGTCTGGGGGTACTTCGTGACCACGGTGCTGGTGTGGCACGGCTCGTTCTCGGTCAATTCGCTGTCCCATCTCTTCGGCAAGCGGCGCTACGCCACCACGGATGATTCGCGCAACAGCATGCTGCTGGCGTTGGTCACCACCGGCGAAGGATGGCACAACAACCACCATCACTATCAGAGCTCGGCCAACCAGGGCTTCCGCTGGTGGGAGATCGACCTCACCTACCGCGTCCTGCAGCTGGCGTCGGTGTTCGGCCTGGTCTGGGACCTGCGCCGTCCGCCAAGGGAAGTCGTCTTCGGCGCGCCCGCCTGACGCGGTTTCCCAGCCTCCGAGGCCCTGCCTTTTTCGATTCGCCGTCGGCCTTCTCCGTTATAGAGTGGCCGACGCGCTCGTCTTTTTAGGAAGGACCTCGCCTATGACTACTCGCTTCCCGACGCTTCGCTCGACGTCTGTCTCGTCTGTCTCGTCTGTCTCGTCTGTCTTCGTCGCCTGTGCTCTTTCCCTCGCGCTCGGGTGCGCCAAGGTCGCGCCCACCGCCCAGGGCAGTGGCGGCAACAGCGGCGGGACGGGGAACAGCAGCGGTACGGGCAACCACGGGTCGGGCGGTAGCGGCGTCATCCCCGACTCGGGGACGGGCGACGGCGCCTGCCAGATGGCGAACTATCAGTTCGCGCCGAAGGTCCCCAATGTGCTCGTGCTCGTCGACGGCTCGGGCAGCATGTTCCAGACCGGCGCGAACCTGCCCAACGGCGCCTGGGGCGCGCTGCGCACGGCGGTGCTGCCGGTGATCCAGACCCTGCAGCTGACGCCCGACGGCCAGCCGCAGGTCGACTTCGGGCTGGGCGTCTTCACCGGGGTCGCGCCGTCGATGTGCCCGATCTTCCAGAAGGTGCCGATCGCGCCCAGCAACTATCCCGCGATCTCGGCGATGTATCCGACCGGCCCTCTCAGCACGATGAAGCTCGAGACGCCGGTGACGCAGGTGTTGCCGATGCTGCCACCGCTGTTCACGGGCGCGCCCGGCAACGGTGGCAACTTCGTCCTGTTCGTCACCGACGGCGAGCCCGACTTCTGCAACGACGGCAATACCACGTGCGCCGTCGACGCGACGGTCGCCGAGCTCAAACAACTCAACGGGATGGGGATCTCGACCTACGTCCTCGGGTTGTCGTCGAACTTCAACACCGGCACGTGCCCGGGCGTGTTGCAGGCCTACGCCAACGCGGGGGTGAACCAGCCGATCGCCACTCCCTGCCCGGGGCACAACGTCTACGACGAATGCCACGCGGATCCCAACAGTGCTCCGTGGGCGACCCTCGCCACGCAATTGGGGCGCACCACGGGCCAGGCCCTGGTCGACTACGCGACGACCGGCGGCAACGGGATGGTGTTCGCCCCCGACGTCACCGATCAGCAGGCGCTCACCAACACGCTCGCCGGATTGTTCTCGGGCGTGAAGAGCTGCATCTTCGATCTCAACAACCTCGATCCCGGGAAGCCAGCGATCCACGTGAACACCAGCCTGCTCAGCGAGGCGCAGATTCTGATCGAGACCACGCCGGTTCCGCTCGACCCCAACAACGGCTGGCGCGTCAATTGCGTTCCGACGGGCGATCCCAACTGCAAGCCGACACAGATCGAGCTCACGGGCACGGCGTGCGCCAGCTGGCACCTGGCGACCAACAAGAACATCACGTTCGACTTTCCCTGCGACGTCATCGTCCCGGGCTGACGGCGGCGCGGGTTCAGGCCAGCGCGCGCTGGTAATCGAGCGAGAGCATGGTGCTGACCAGCTCGCGTGCGGAGAGCGTGCGCAGCAGCTCGCGCCGGCGCATGGGCGTGAACGCTTCGCCGTGCGCGGACAGCGGATCCTGGCTCGCGATCGCCTCCAGCGCCTCGAGCGGCTGCTTCGCCGCGAGCAGCGCCAGCATGCCGCTGCCTTCGATCTCCTGAGGCTCGAGTGTGCGCGCCGGCCCGAGCGCGGCCAGCGCCGCCGCCGCCGAGTCGGTCGGATCGACGAAGACCAGCACGCTGTACAGACCGCGCGCCGCCGCTGTCCAGCCGCCGCGCTCGGCGGCGCGCGCCAGCACGCGCACGGCGCCCATGCTCGCGTTCGCCGGATCTTCCTGCACCAGGTCCTCGAGCGCGCGGTAAAACCCGCTCGCCGGGCCCTGGGATGCGTCGGCGTCGCCGCCGGCGTCGCCGCCTTCGTTGGCGAGCGCGTCGAGCGCCGCATCGAGATCGCGCGCCGGCCGCGCGCCCAGGAACGCCGCCGCCTCGGCCAGCACGCGCGCGCGGCGCGCGACGTCGCCCGCCGGCTCGTTGAAGGGCGGCACCAGTGCGGCTGATTCAGCGTCGCCCGGAACGAGCCGCGTCGCGACCGCCAGGCGAACCGGCAGATCCAGGTCTTCGTCATCGGGTGTGTAACGGCCGCCGCTGAGCTCCGGCGCCAGCTCGGCGACCTCGTCGAAGTCGCCGCAGCGCCAGGCCACGTCGGCCAGGCGCGCCAGCGCGGGCGCGAACTGCGGATCGAGATCCGATGCGCGCAGGTACGCGTCGATCGCGCCCGATTCGTCCTCGAGAGATCGCCGCAGGATCTCGCCCTGCCGGAACAGGATCTCGGCGCGCCGTCGCGGCCCCGTGTGCAGCCGCGCGAGCCGGCTACACGCCTCGGCTGCCTCGCGGTACGCCGACAGGCGCAGGTAGACGTCGATCAGGATCTCCAGCGGCACGGTGCGCGTCGGCTCCTGCGCCAGCACCAGCTCCAGGTAATAGCGCGCCGACGTCCAATCTTGAAGCTGCAGGTAGACGCCGCCCAGCCGCTGGCGCACGTCGAGCAGCCGGTCGAGCGCATCGAGCGGCAGGAGCCGCAGCACTTCCTCCAGGCGCAGCGCTGCGCCCCCGAAGTCGGCGCGCCGGAGCGCGATGTCGGCCAGCGCCTCTCGCGCCTCGACGTGGCGCGAGTTCAGGATCGCGACCTCGCGGAAGTGGTTCTCGGCCTCGGACTCCTCGCCGATCGCCTGCGCGATCTGCGCCCGCCGGTAGATCAGCAGCTCGCGCGAGATCACCTCGGCGGCGCCGGGCGACGCCGCCAGCGACGCGTAGATCTGCCGCGCGCGCGCCCAGTCCGCCAGCCGGAACGCGAGATCGCCGAGGAGCGCCAGCGCGCCCGCGTGATCGGGGACGCGGCCGAGCGCCTCCTCGAGGTCGCTGATCGCGGTCTCCGTCTCGCCGCGCGCGAGCAGCACGCGCGCATGCGACACCAGAAAGCCTGCGCGCTGCGCGGGCTCGGCCTCGATCGTGGCCGCGCGGTAGTAGGCCTGCTCGGCGCGGTCCAGATCGCCGATGGCCTCGGCGCTCTCACCGACGCTGGCGTAGATCGCCTTGCGCCGTTCAGGCGTCAGCCCCAGCGCGCGCCGGAGCAGGCTCGACAGCGCCTCGGAGCGCGCCTGCGGCTCTGCGATGAGCGCGTAGATCTCGGCCAACCCCTCGGCGGCGGCGGCGTCGGTCGGGTTGGCGCCGAGCAGGCGCTCGAGCTCCTCCGTCGAGACCACCGGCGCGCCGCCAGGCGTCTCGCGTGGACGAAGGTCGCCTGGCCGAGCGGAATCCTTCGCCGGAGGATCCGGGAACCCCTCGAGGGTTCCCGGCTCGATGTCCGGCTCGGGGTGCGCAAGGCGCGTACGCGCCTGCAGCTCCGACACGCGCTCTTCGTAGCGGCGCGATGCCTCCTCGTCGCCGGCGCGCCGCGCGCGCGCCGCGAGCTCGTCGAGCGCCGGCACCGCGTCGTCGGAGCTCATCTGCCGCTCGCCGAGATCCGCGCGCAGCTCCAGTGCGTCGCGGCTCGCGGCGTCGAGCGCCATGTCGCGCAGCACGGCCAGCGCGCCGGGTCCGCCGTCGGGCGCCAGCAAGCGCGTGCGCGCGCGTTCGAGCGCCAGCAGATCGCGCGTCGGCTCGTCGCCCGCCAGGGCCAGCCGCGATTCGAAGATCCGATCCGCCTCGGCCAGCTGTCCCTTGGCGATCAAGCGATCGCCCAGCACCTGCAACATGCGCGCGGTCTCGCCGCCCGCGTGCGCCGGCATGGTCGCCAGCACCTGCTCGGTCAAGCGATAGGCGCGGTCGGTCTTGTCGGCGCGCAGCCACTGCTCGGCGGCCGCGAGGCGCGCGATGATCACATCTTCGTCGTCGTTGCGCCGGCGCGCGATGGTCGCGATCTGCTCGTAGGTGTCGGCGGCCAGCGCGGGATCGCCCCGCTCGGCAGCCGCGACCGCGCGCACCAGCAGCGGGAGCGGCGCCTCGGGCTGGCGCGTCAGGATCTCGCCCGCCAGCTCGTCGGCTTCTTCGAGGTGCGCGGCGCTCGACACCAGGATCTCCAGCACGCGCGTCGCGGCCGGCCCGTCGGGCGCGCGCCCGAGCACGCGCCGGTAGGCGTCGAGCGCGCCGCGGTGGTCGCCGCGCGCGAGCAGCCCGTCGGCCTCGTCGAGCTCCGGGGCGACGGTTGCCCCGGTGGCCGCGGTGGACGCGAGCGTCGCTGCCGCGACCACCGCCGAGATCGGCGCGTCGTCGTCGCGCGCCTGTCCGTCGTCGTCATTGTCATCATGGCCGCCGCTCCAGCCGAGCGCGATGCGGCTCGACGAGATCTCGATCGTCTTCAGGCGGGTCGCGCCGACGTCGGGCAAGCGCCAGCCGCTGGCGGCAAAGGTCTCGAGCAACGCCATCTCCAGCGGGTCGAAGTCGATCCACCAGCGCGTCCCCGGCCGTGCCTGCACCAGGCTCGAGAGGATCGCGCGCGCGACGACCGGCGCCGGTACCGGCAGGAAGCCGTAGATGCGCAGGTCCTCGATCGACAGGCGGATGCGCGCGCCCTCGGCCGCAGTCGGCGGCAGGACGCCCTTGCGCCGCGGCGAGCTGCGATGAAGATCGAGCTCGGAACCCTGAGAGGGTTCCGAACCTCCCGCGATGGGCTGCGGCGGCCGAGCCGCCTTCGCCCCACTCGATATCCGGGCGCGCGCCGTGAAGGCCGCCTCGCGATCGCCCATCGCGGCGCGCCCCACCAGGTGAAACGCCCCTTCGGCCAGGCCGACCCGGACGTCGGAGATGCCGGCCGCGGCCAGGCGCGCGCGCACGCCGGGGCGTTCGAGCTCGCGCGCGATGCGTGCGAGGTCGGTGGTGACCGTCGCGGCGAGCAGCCGCCCGCGGCGGTTGCGCGCCCGCTCCGGCGGCAAAGGGCCGGGCGGGTCCGCTGCCGCCGCCGGGATCTCGACGGCCACGTCCTCGAGTCGCGCGATGCCGGCCAGCGGCCAGGCCGCGAGCGACAGCATCGTCCGGCCGTCGCCCGGTGCCAGCGAAAACGGAGGCCCCGCCTCGGCCTCGACGATCTCGCCAGGCGCGGCGGTGATCGGTCGGGGTGCGCGGATCGGCACCTCCTCGGACGAGTCTAAAGGCCCCATTCGGAGCACACGATTTTACCCGAGAGAGGGGGAGCGCGGTGGCCCGAGCTCACCTGCGCAGGGGCGGACGCGTCGGCGACAGCCCGTAAAGTGCGCGACCCCGGCGTCCGCCGAAGTAGGAGATGAGCAACAGCGACCCGAGAATTCCCAGGATGGCCGTGGCGATCGGCACACCCACGAAGACGGTGTGCATGAAGGCGGCGACGGCTTCGGGGCGAGGCGGCGGCTCGCTCGCGGGCGCCGGTGTCACGGTCGCCGCGGCAGCCCCGTCGCCCGACGTCGCGGCGGGTTCGCTGGACTCTTTGCGGGCCAGCGCGGCGCCGGCCTCCGCGACCATCGTCCCGGCGTCGGCGGCGAGAACGGGCAGGTCAGCCGCGGCCATGCGCGCCAGGATGGGGGTGCTGGTGGCCGCGTAATCGTTGGCGATCGGGATCAGCACTGGCAAGCCGCCGAGCTGGTAGGCGATGCCGAGCCAGGCTGCGGTGAGCGTCGCGGTGCGGCCATGCCGGTCGCGCGACAGCGCCGCAGCCGCCGAATAGAGCATGATCAGCGCCAGCACCATCGACGCCGCGGCGCGCCCGCGGAGCGCACCTGAATGACGCGCGACGATGGCCGTGTTCACGTCGACCAGCTCGCGCATCAACTCCTCTTCCTGGGGCGCGAGCGGCCGCGCGATCGGCAGCTTGGCGGCCGCCGTCGGGTTGCGCAGGTCGCGCAGCCCGGAGATCAGCAAGAGTCCGCCGTAGATCAGCGTGATCGACGACAGCACGAGCAGCCACATGGGCCGGTGGGTCGGCGCGGTCGGCCCGTGGACTCCCCCCGTGCCGAACGGGCCTGCGCCGATCGCCACCGGGTCAGCCTCCGAACATGCGCCGCGGCATGCAAGGTTCGTAGGGCGGCGGCTCGGCGCTGTCTTCGTAGCGGAGGACGTCGCGGTTGATCTGGATCCGCTTGGCGTCGCGCGCCTCCACGCATCGGTCGTGCGACCAATCCGTGAGCACTTCCATCCACTTGTTCAGCTCGGCGTCGCGCTGCAGATCGAGCTTCTTCTTCTCATACTCCGCCAGGTCGGGCTCCTTGCGCTCTTTGAGGCGCACGACGACCCAGCTGCCGGCGATCTCGAACGGGCCGGCCAGGGGCGCATCCGGCTTCAGCTCGAACGCCGCCTTGCTGAGGGCGTTCGAGACCCCGAGCCCTTCGACGATCGCGCCGTCGCGGCTGCCCCGGCGCGAGAAGAGGCCGGTCTCCTCGGCGCGCGGTGCGTCCTCGTCCGCCGGAGGCAACCTGGCGAGCTTGTTCGGCTTGGCGTCGGGTTTGTCCTCAGCCGTCTTGTCGGATTTGGAAGGAAACAGCTCTTTCAGCGACTTGCCCGCGCCCGCCTTGGCCTTGGCCAGCGCCGTCTCGGCGTCGGCCTTGGCCAGGGCTCCCGCGCGCTCCTCGCGAATCTTCTCGTCGGCCAGGTCGAGTTTGACCTTGTCGAACGGCAGGTCGCCCTCGCGGCTCCCCTCGGTCAGCAGCAGCGCCGCGCCGCCGTCCTTGGTCTTGAACGGCCCGAGCACCTCACCGGCCTTGGCACCGAGGACCTTGTCGTCGTCGGCCGACTCCAGGCCCAGCGCCCCCTTGCGGCGCCAGCCGAGGTCGCCGCCCTTGGCCTTGCTCGCGGCGTCGTCGGACGACTCCTTGGCAGCCTGCGCGAAGCTCGCGCTTGTCTTGGCGGCGTCCCCGCCCTTGATCTTCGCGGCCAGCTGCTCGGCCTTGTGCTGCGCCTTGGCGGCGTCGCCGGCGGCGCCGCCCTTGACCAGGATCTCGCGCACGCGGACCTCTTTCGGCACCTTCTCGTACATGAACTTCTTTTGTTCATAGAGCTCGCGGAGCTTGGCCTCGTTCTTCGACGCGTAGGCCGTGCGCTCGGCATCCGTGATCGCGACCGCCGACTCGTATTTCCGGTTGGAGAAGCGCAGGTATTCCAGGTTGACCTGCAGCCCGGTGCGTTCGAAGTCGGCCTTGACCTCGTCGAGCGACACCTTGACGCCGGCCCGCATCAGGTTGCGTACGCGCAACGCCAGCAGCTCGCGCCGTTGCTCCTCGATGAAGGTTTTCGGATTCAACCCGAGCTCGTACTGGACGAAGGTCTTGAAGGCCTCGTAATTGAACTTGCCGTTCTTCTGGATGCGGCCGACCGTCAGCGGCTCGCCGAGGGCGACCATCTTCGATTCGGCGACCAGGTCCTCGACCTCCTCGTCGGTGACGACGTAACCGAGGCGCTCGGCCTCCTGCGCCAGCAGCTCGCGCTCGATCAGCTTGTCCATCACCATCTCTTTCAGCCGCCGCTGCTTGGCGATCTGGGCCGGAGCCTGCGCGCCGCCCATGATCAGAAATCCGTAGCGGAAGGCGTTGGTCGACACGATGTCGCCCGACACCCTGGCCGCGTAGTGATCGTTTCCGCCGACCACCGCCTCGCAGGTCGTGCCCCGCGATTGGGGGCCGAAGCTGATGATGAAGATGACGATCAGGAGGCTGAACAACAGATAGATGAGCAGCGACTGCGATGACTTACGCATCTGCTCGAGCATGCGAGGAACCTTTCGTGAGAGGGGGGGGCCGAGGACGGTTCGGAAGACGATTCGGAAGACGATTCGGAAGACGGTTCGGAAGACGTCAACGTCCGCCGGGAAACGTCCGGGATAAAAACCGCGCGGAATCTACCACAATCATTCGTGTTGGCCCCTATCGGTCGCAGTCTGTTTGTGCTAAGAGACTTCATCCGTTTAGGTGTGCCCAGGAGCGCGGGGCAGGGCGCTGGACCTGGGTTCACCTCGGCGAGCACACTCCATGCTTCTTGACTGGGTCTATGGACTGTTTTCGAATGATCTCGCCATTGATCTGGGCACGGCGAATACGCTGACGTTCGTCCGGGGCAAGGGGATCGTGTCGAACGAGCCGTCCGTCGTGGCGGTGCAGCGTGCCGGCAACGGAACCAAGAAGGTGCTCGCGGTCGGCAAGGAAGCGAAAGAGATGCTCGGCCGTACGCCGGGCAACATCGTCGCGGTTCGCCCCATGAAGGACGGCGTCATCGCCGACTTCGAGGTGACCGAGGCCATGCTGCGTTACTTCATCACCAAGGTTCACAACCGCCGCACGCTGGTCAAGCCGCGCATCATCATCGGCGTGCCGTCGGGCATCACCGAGGTCGAGAAGCGCGCGGTGCGCGATTCGGCGCTGGCCGCCGGCGCGCGCGAGGTGTACCTCATCGAGGAGCCGATGGCGGCCGCGATCGGCGCCGGCCTGCCGGTGACCGAGCCGTCGGGCAACATGGTCGTCGACATCGGCGGCGGCACGACCGAGGTCGCCGTCATTTCGCTGGCCGGCATCGTCGTCGCCAAGTCGATCCGCGTCGCCGGCGACAAGATGGACGAGGCGATCGTTGCCTACATCAAGCGCAAGTACAACCTGCTGGTCGGCGAGCGCACGGCCGAGCTGATCAAGAAGCAGATTGGCAACGCGTACGCGGTCGACGAAGTCATGACCATGGAGATCAAGGGGCGCGACCTTGTGGCCGGCGTTCCCAAGACCCTGATCATGAACAGTGACGAAGTGCGCGAAGCTCTTGCGGAGCCGGTGAATCAGATCGTCGAGGCGGTGCGCTCGGTGCTGGAGCGGACGCCGCCCGAGCTGGCCGCCGACATCGTCGATCGCGGGATCGTGCTCACGGGCGGCGGATCGCAGCTGCGAAACCTGGACGTTCTGCTGCGCGAGGAGACCGGCCTGCCGGTGATGGTCTCCGATACGCCCGAGTGCGCCGTCGTGCTCGGGACCGGCCGGGCCCTCGACGAGCTGAACCTGCTCAGGGAAGTCGCGCTGCAGTAGCAATCACAACCGGGGCCGCCGTCTCCGGCGCGCGGTCGTTGTTTGGCCATGACGGGGAGTCGCAGAGTTCGTGAGGGTGTTTTTGTCGCTGGCGTGCTGCTGCTGGCGATCATCGCGATGCGCATGAGCGCGCGGGCGCCCGGCGATCTGTCGACGCTCGACCGAGGCATCCTGCGCATCGTGTCTCCGGCGCAGTCGGCGATGTCGTCGATCGCGCGGGGCATCGGCGGGTTCGCCGGGCGCTACGTCGAGCTGACGCATGTGCGCTCGGAGAACGAGGCGCTCGCGCGTGAAAATGCCCGCCTGCGCGCGGAGCTGTTGGAGGTGGGGCGGCTCGCGGCGGAGAGCGGGCGCTACCAGCGCCTGCTGGGGCTCAAGGATCTGACGCCGGCCGAGACCTTCGCGGCGCGCGTGATCGCGATCGACGCCTCGCCGTACTTTCGCGTCGCGCGCATCGAGATCGACCAGGGCGAAGGCGTCGTTCGCCGCGGCATGCCGGTGCTGACCTCGGAGGGCGTCGTTGGCCGCATCAACCGCGTCTCGGGACGCACGTCGGACATCACGTTGCTGGTCGACCCGCGCTCGGCGATCGATGTGGTCATCCCGCGCACCGGCGGCCGCGGCATCTTGCGCGGCAAGTCGGGTGAGAACGGCTATCGCTGCAGCATCGAGTACCTGGTGCGCGGCGAGGCGGCTCGCGAAGGGGACAAGGTGGTGACGAGCGGGCTCGGCGGCGCCTTCCCGCGCGATCTCGCCGTTGGCCTGGTCAGCAAGGTGATGCCGGGGACGGTGGGCCTGTACCAGGAAGTCGAGGTCACGCCCGACGTCGACTTCGCGCGCCTGTCCGAGGTGCTGGTGGTGGTCGCGCCGCCGCCGTCCGCCGATCCCGACCCGGGCTCGCGTCACTCTTCGTCGCCCGTGCGGGGGCTGTCGGTGTATCGCTGATGCGGTCGCTGATCGCTCTCACCGTCGCGTTCTTTTTGCTGATCCTGCAGTCGACCGTGCTGGAGCTCGCGCCCGTGCGCATGGCGGCGCCCAGCCTGGGTCTGCTGGTGGTGCTGCACGTGGGCCTGTCGCCCAGGTGGTCGATCTCGTCGTCGGCGGTGGTGTCGTTCGCGACCGGGTATCTGCTGGACCTGGTTTCGGGCGCGCCGCAGGGAGTCCACAGCTTCGTCTTCGTGCTGATGGTGCTGTTCGCGCGCGTGTTGTCGGCGCGCGTCGCCGTTACCGGCATCGTGCTGTCGGCGGCGACCGCGTTCGTCGCCAGCTTGCTGTCGGCGCTGCTGGTCGTGCTGGTGCGTGCGCAGGTCGCGCCCGAGGGCGGCTACGGCGGGCTTCGCCAGGCGCCGCTCGAGGCGCTGCTCACCGGATTTTGCGGTCCGCCGGTGCTGGGATTGCTGCGCCGGATCGAGGGGCGCATCGACATGAACCGCGCGCGCGTCGGCCTGTCGTCGCGCGGGCAGCGATCTTCCTTGGGAGACGGCCTCAGTATCAAATGACAATAATGACGTAGTGGTCCAGCTTCACGCGCCGCGCCGCCAATTTGGCCGGGGGTCGATCGAACCTGGTAACGTAGAGCCGTTCATGAGCAGGGCCGCATGCAGATAGCAGGGCAAGACGCCGAGCTGCCGGAGATGAGGCGCAGAGCGCGCTTCTTCGGCATCTTCGTCATGCTCGTGTTCCTGGCGATCGCCGGGCGTTTGTTTTATTTGCAGGTCATCGAAGGCGACACGTTCTATCGCCTGACGTCCGACAACATCATTCGCACCGATCCGTTGCCGGCGGTGCGCGGGCAGATCCGCGATCGCAAGAACCGCGTGCTGGCGACGGTACGGCCCTCGTACAATTTGTATGTATCGCCGCGGCAGCTGACCAGCGACGGGTTCGCCAAGCTGCGCGGCGCGCTGGGCATGAGCGCCGAGCAGGCGGTCGACGTCTGGGAGCGGATCCAGGGCGAGCGCGCCGAGGGTGGCACCCCGGCGGCGCGCAACGAGCGGCCGGTGCTGCTGGCCGAGGACATCTCGCGCGAGGCGATGGCGGCGATCGAGACCGGCCTCGACGTGCCCGGCGTGAAGATCGTCTCGGTGCCGCGGCGGGAGTACCCGTACGGCGAGCTCGCGTCGCACGTGCTCGGGTACATGAACGAGATCTCCGCCGAGGAGCTGCGCGCGAAGAAGGACGAGGGCTACCACGCTGGCGACCTGATCGGACGCACCGGCATCGAGCGGCAATGGGAGGGTTACCTGCGCGGGCGCGACGGCTTCGAGAAGATCGTCGTCGATCGCCGCGGGTTGCCGCGCCCCAATATTCGCGAGCTCATCGACGGCCCGATCCGGCAAGCGGCGGTCGCGGGCAACAACGTGTTCCTGACCATCGACGCCGACGTGCAGCGAATGGCCGAGCGATCGTTGCGCGCCTACAACGCGGCGGCCGCGGTGGTGATGGACGTCGAGACCGGCCGCCTGCTGGCGATGGTGTCGAAGCCCGGGTTCGACCCGAACGAGATGTCGGGGCACCTGTCGCCCGAGGCGCAACAGCGCATCCTGTCCGATCGTTTTCACCCGCTGCGCGACAAGACGTTGAACGAGACCTATTTCCCCGGGTCGACGTTCAAGCCGGTCTCGGCGCTGGCGGCGCTCGAAGATCGATTGATCACGCCCGAGGACAAGGTCAAGTGCCACGGGTCGTACGAGTTCGGGCGGCGGCGCTTCAAGTGCACCAAGACTCACCTGACGGTCAGCCTGTACGAAGCGATCGTGCAGAGCTGCAACGTCTACTTCTACGACATCGGCGCGCGGCCCGGCATGATGGACCGGCTGGCCAAGTACGGCGCCGACATGGGCCTGGGCGCGCCGACGGGGCTGGGATTGAACGGCGAGGAGGGCGGCTTCATCCCGACCGAGGCCTGGTACCGCGACCAGAAGAAGCTGAACCCCAAGGCCGAAGGCTTTCAAATGGGGCAGTCGCTGAACGCGGTGATCGGCCAGGGCTCGACGCGCGTGACGTTGCTGCAGATGGTGACGATGTATACGGCCATCGCCAACGGCGGCAAATTGTGGCTACCCCAGGTCGTCGAGCGCATCGAATCGCCCGATCAAAAGGTGCTCGAGGAGTTCGCGCCGCGGGTGCGCCGCGAGCTGTCGGTGTCGCCGGAGAATATCGCGCTCATTCGCCAGGGCCTGGTCGGCGTCGTCAACGAGCCGAAAGGGACCGCGTTCCGCGTGCGCACGAAGGACATCGAGGTCGCGGGCAAGACCGGCACCGCGCAGGTGCGGCGCCAGAGTCACCACGGCGAGCTCTCGGCCTACGACCAGAACGATCACGCCTGGTTCGTCGGTTTTGCGCCGGCCAGCAACCCCAAGATCGCCTTCGCGGTCCTGATCGAGCACGGCGGCCACGGCGGCGAGGTCGCGGCGCCGGCGGCGATGGAGATCGTGCACAACTACTTCGAGACCGTCGCGCCCGACCAGAAGAACGCGCCGCGCGTCGGTTTGCCGCGGCACCATCTGTGGCGCGACAACGATGAGACCGGGCAAGCCGCGGCGGGCGCCGACAACGTTGAACATGGCGCCCGCTCCGGGCGCTCGCGCTGGTCTGCGCGCGCGGCGGCGGCCGAGGCGAGCCCGCCGGCGGAGCCGAACAATACCGGCGAATCCGCGTCGCCGAGCGAGGAGGCGCAATAGCGATGGCGCGCGTGGTCTCATGGCGGAAGCTGCGCTTCCGATTCGACTGGACCCTGACGGCCGCGGCCGCGGCGGTCGCGTCGCTCGGCCTGATGAACCTGTGGAGCGCGGTGCACGACCGCCAGTCCAGCTGCTTCACCCAGCAGATCTCCTGGTTCGCGCTCGGGACGCTCGCCTTCCTGGCCGTGGCCAGCCTCGACTACCGCACGATCAGCCGCTACGGCTACGTCTTCTACGGCGTCGGCGTCGCCCTGCTGGTCGGCATCCTCGGCTTCGGCAAGATGGTCAGCGGCGGGCGGCGCTGGTTCGACCTCGGCCCCGTGCACTTGCAGCCGTCGGAGATGATGCAGGTGCTGACCATCATCGCGCTCGGCAAGTATTTGAACGATTCACCGGCGTTGGAAGGACGATCGTTCCGCCATCTGGCAATCCCCGTCGTCATCGTCAGCGCACCCGCGTTGTTGATTGCCAAACAACCCGACTTCGGCACGGCGTTCTTGATCCTGCTGATCTTCATCACGATCATGCTGACCGCGCGCCTGAAGTTGAAGACGCTGGCCGCGATCATGGGTCTGGCAGCGATCGCCGCCTTCCCGATCTACCAGCACTTGCTTCGCGAATATCAGCGCAAGCGCTTCGAGGCGTTCTTCGACCTCAACTCCGAGGGCGCGTACCAGACCCGCCAGGCCTTGAACGCGATCGGCTCGGGCCGCATCATCGGCAAGGGCTTCCTGCACGGCACGCAGGTGCGCCTCCGTCGCTTCCCCGCGCTGTGGACTGACTTTCCTTTTGCGGTGTGGGCCGAGGAGTGGGGATTCCTCGGGGGGCTGGCGATCCTGCTCGGGTACCTGGTGCTCATCCTGTGGATCATCAAGATCGCCAGCGAGGCACGCGACCGCTTTGGCGCGACGGTGTGCGTCGGCGTCGCCGCGCTGCTGTTCTGGCACGTCGCCATCAACGTCGGCATGGTCAGCGGCATCTTGCCCGTCGTCGGCGTGACCCTCCCGCTCATCAGCTACGGCGGCTCCAGCGTCCTGACCATCATGGTGGCGCTGGGGCTGGTGATGAACGTGAGCGTGCGCCGCTTCGCGTACTGAGCCTCGTGGTAGTCTTCGTGGGCCGCCATGAGAGTGCTGGTCATCGACGTCGGCGGGACGCACGTCAAGCTGCTGCTCTCGGGCAAGCGCGTGTCGCGCCGATTCGATTCGGGACAGTCGATGACGCCGGCGAAGATGGTCAAAGGGGTCAGACGCCTCACGGCCGATTGGCCGTGCGACGTGATCTCGATGGGCTACCCCGGCCTGGTGCTGCACGGGCGCATCGCCGCGGAGCCCAGAAATCTGGGCCAAGGTTGGATCGGCTACGATTTCGCTCAGGCGTTCGGGCATCCCGTGAAGATCCAGAATGACGCCGCGATGCAGGCGTTGGGCAGCTATCGCGGCGGACGGATGCTCTTCCTGGGACTCGGAACCGGGCTCGGATCGGCGATGGTCGTCAACGGCGACGTGCAGCCGATGGAGCTGGCTCACCTGCCGTACAAGAAAGATCGCACCTATGAGGACTACGTGGGCCTGAAGGGATTCAAGCGCCTCGGCGTTCGCAAATGGCGCAAGCAGGTCCGCGCCGTCATCGAGACCCTGCGCGCGGCCCTGGAACCGGACGACGTCGTCATCGGCGGCGGCAATGCCGTGAGACTGACAGAGCTGCCGAGAGGGGTTCGCCTCGGCGACAACGCCAACGCGTTCAAGGGTGGGTTTCGCCTCTGGCGAAGCGCCAAGGGCGCGCTCGACCGCGCGAGCGCCCCGCTCTAGGATGTAGATCTCAGCGTGGCGCTCGCCGCCCGGGCAGGGAACGCCGGCGCTACTGCCCGACGTAACCGAACACGCCGGTCGCGTAGTAGCAGTCGGGCATGACGACGTCGGCGCAGTAGTGCTGCACGGGGTCCACGTAAGCGCAGTACGCGCCCAGGCAGGGAAAGCTGCTCGTCTCGTTGGGATCCGTCGTGTAAAAGGTCTCGCCTTTGCGCGGATCGAAATAGCCGTAGAGCGGGACCAGACCCGGGATCGCGCTTTGACTGGAGAAGAAGAAGCCCGAGCCCGAGCTCAATAGCGTGAACGCCGTCGCGCCGTAGGCGTTGTCGTTGGCGAGCGAGAACGCGTGCTTGTCGAAGACGTAGCCCGCCGGCGCCGTCGATCCGGTGGTGAAGTAGTGGAGCCCGGTGTTCGGATTGACGTAGCGGGTGACGCTGACCGGAGTCGTCTGAACTTCGATCGTGTAGGTGACGGGGTGGCAGACCTGGCCGTATGTGTTCACGCAGGTGCACTGAATCTGCGGCGGCGTGTCGGGCCCTGGATCGTTCACGACATCGCAATCACAATCCTCGCCGTTCGGTTCAGTGTCGCAGACCGTGGTGTTGACAACCTGTGTGCTCGCGCGGGCGGCGATACTGAGTGCCGGCAATGAGGCCACCACCAAACCAATCGCAATCTTCCTCGGTGTCATCTCCATCCTCCTTGGCGAAAGAGCCGCGGCGCAATGTCGCAATCCACAAGTCAGATGAAAAGAGGAAAACTCTGGAGCGCGGAATTTGTCTCCGTCGCGGGAGCGCGAGCGTGATCGTTGTCGCGCATTGAGCAGACAAGACCTGATGCGCTCAATGCCGCGCAAAAATCGTCGATCCTCGATCTAGGTCGGACCGATGGATGAGCGTCCCCAAACGATCAAAGATTCAACCACACGAAGAGATCGGGAACGTCTCGCCAACTGGAGACCGACCAGCATCCCAGGAAAGTCCGCATGTCCGCTGTTCGGACGACCACGTTCGAGGCACCGGCCTCCGGCAGAGAGAGAGAAGCGAGGTCGGGTGTCCGAATGGATCCTCCGGCGGCATGGCTGCCGCTGCTGGTTGGAGATGACCATGCCAGCTCGAACGTCGTTTGATCGACCATTGAGAGTGAGAACAGTCGGTCGTCGAGACCTTCGGGGTCATGCCGCTCGGCGGCCAGATCAAAGAAGAAGGCGGAACGCGGTTGCGCCAACAGACAATAGCCACTGACTGGGCCGTCCATCCAGTGGGCAACCACGATCCGGTCCGTTACCCATTGGGCAACGGGTGTCGTCAAAAGAATCGAGGCCGATGAGTTGTCAGTCATTTCGTCCAAATATTGCGTTGAACCGGTCGGCGACATCCTTGGTGACCGGCTTCGGCAATTGTACCGTATGGTGATTGGGATCTGCGTTGGTCGGCGTGTGACGCACCTCGAAGCCGGCGTCTTCGAGGGCCTTCTTCGTGGTCGACACAGAATCAGAGGGATCGCGCGCCAGCCGCGCGTTTGATTCAGGGGTCGTGACAGACACGCCGTGGCCGTAGGGAACTCCGTTGCGTGCGTTCCCTGCCGCCTCTGCTGCGGCGGCCTGCTTTTCGAGCCTCGTGGCCGACTCCTTCGACTCTCCTCGACGCACGAGAGCGAGATCCCCCTCCTCCTCCGTACCGCAGCCCTCGAGCGCGAAAGGATCAACCCAGGTGAGTGGATCGGTCGGATATGCGTGAAGTCGATGTCCTCCACGGAGCCGCTTCGGATCTTGGGAGACATATGCGCCGGCGGCCGGGTCGTAGTACCGGAACCGGTTGTAGTAGAGCCCGGTCTCCGCGTCTTCGTACTGACCGGGCCAGCGGAAGGGGCAGGCCTCCCGGTGGCCGGTGAGGTTGCGCAGATCGCCGTAGGCGTCGATGGTCGCGGACCAGACCTCGGCGCCGGCGGCGTCGTACATCGCGGCGGGCGTGCCGAGGTGGTCGGTGATGATCGCGTAGCGGGCGTCTCCGACGAGCTTGGCCATCGGGGCGAAGGTCTCGGGATCGAAGAGCCAGGTGATCGGATCTTTGGCGGTGCCGGACTCGGTGGCGCCGGCGCTCCAGACGGGGAGGGCGGGGGCTACGGGCAGGGGTGCGGAGCAGGACTCGTCGGGAGGCCCCTGAGAGGGCTTCGCGGCGCGCTCGAAGCGGCGGCGGCGGGGCGGCGAGCTCGTCGAGGACAGCAATGTCGGCGAGCGCAGGGTGAGCGGACACGGGCATGCCCTTGGGGATCGCCAGCACCGTCGACGACGGCAGGCGCACGGGCTCGCCGCAGCTCATCGACTTGTCGCCCAGGCGCACCGCGCTCGTGCCCATCAGGTTGACGGTCTGCGATCCGAAGACGCTGATCGCGTCGCCCTCGGGCGCGACCGGCGGGCCGGGCGTGGGCGGCGG
>Ga0265342_10001344_pt1 | contig 23068 bp, 16 predicted proteins | sample 4CB327metaG_FD_203125 | JGI IMG/M metagenome (GOLD analysis project Ga0265342, IMG submission 203125) | Rhizosphere microbial communities from Carex aquatilis grown in University of Washington, Seatle, WA, United States - 4-CB3-27 metaG | ecosystem: Host-associated > Plants > Roots >... | reverse complement strand
CCCTTGTATCTTCCAGGGGCGTGGCTCGCTACCTGTCGCAGGCCCCGAGTCCTCCCTCGCTCCAGCCAGCAAGGCCGGGGTACGCTCGCCCGCGCAGCGAGAGGTGGCAATCGATGAACGGCACGGCAGACCGTTAGCCTTCGGATCCACGAGATCGTGGGGGAGCGTAGGTCGCCGTGCCAACTCTGGGAATGAGCTCGAACAGATGCGAGGGCCACGAGCCCGGATTCGCAAGGATGAGCCGCGCCCGACCCGCCGCCCACCGACTGCAAAGGAGCTTCCAAATCCGGTGGAACTTTTCGTAGGAATCGATGTTTCGAAAGCCACGCTCGACGTCGCCGTAGCACCGACGGGCGAAACCTGGTCAGTGCCGAACGCCGCGGACGGCATGCGACAACTGGTACAGCGGCTCAAGGAGCTGTCACCGAAGTTGGTCGTCCTCGAGGCGACAGGAGGGCTCGAACGGCGTGCCGTCGCCGCTATTGCCGGCGCAGGACTCCCCGTCGTCGCCGTGAACCCGCGGCAGGTCAGGGACTTCGCCAAAGCCATGGGCCGTCTCGCGAAGACCGACGCCATCGACGCGGCGATACTGGCTCTCTTCGCCGAGCGTATTCGTCCCGAGCCGCGCCCGCTTCGCGACTCACAGGCGCAGGAACTCGAAGCCCTGGTGGTCCGTCGCCGTCAAGTCGTCGATATGATCACAGCCGAGAAGAACCGGCTTGCCGCCGAACCGCCCTCGAAGCGCGTGCGGACTGACATCGGAAAGACCATCAAGTGGCTCCAGAAGCAGCTCGAGGACATTGACGTCGACCTCGATAAATCTGTGAAGCAGTCGCCGGCCTGGCGCGAGAAGGACGACCTGCTCCGGAGCGTGCCCGGCGTGGGGAAGGTCCTCTCTCGAACCCTTCTATCGCTGGCCCCCGAACTCGGCTCTTTGAGTCGAAAGCAGATGGCGGCTCTCATCGGCGTCGCACCCATAAACAGGGACAGCGGCACTCAGCGTGGCCGGCGCTGCGTTTGGGGCGGGCGGGCTCACGTTCGGGCCGTGCTGTACATGAGCGCTCTCGCCGCCAGCCGCTTCAACCCCGTCATCCGCGCCTTCCACGCCCGCCTCATCGCCGCCGGTAAGCTACCCAAGGTCGCCCTGGTTGCCTGCATGCGCAAGCTCCTCTCCATCCTTAACGCGATGGTCCGCACCAACTCCCGTTGGACTCACGAGGCTACCTCTTGACTCGAAAGACAGATGCTCCCCCGAAGACGGGGGAGGGGATCGGAGCTCACGTGCCTCCACGCGCCCCCCTGAGTGCGTCCAAGAGCTATTTTCGTGCGATTCCAGGTCGAACGCCAGCCTCACCGCAGCCACGCGAGCCGCCATGGTGAAGCGATGCTCAGTAAGTGTTGGCGATGGTCGTCGCGCGCAGCACGGCCTTGAGCGCGGCCGGCTTGGTCGCCTTGTCGGGATGGAACAGAACCGTGCGCGTCTCCCCCGGCAAGAGGTCGAAGAAGTTGTCCTCGAACCGGCCGTCGATCGCGTTCGCGGCAGCCGGACCACCAGCGGTGAGGAAGACGTTGCGGGCAAAGACGGGCGCGGTCACGGTCACCACGAGCACGGGGCCGAGCGCACTCACGTGGTCGTCGCCCCCGACCTCGAGCCGCAGCTCGGGCACCGGCAGCTCCAGCTCCTTGGTCTTCACGAACGACAGGAGATTGCGCGAAAGCGGCTCCTTCTGCCCGGCCTCGGTGAGCTCGGTGACCAGCACCACGCGCGTCGGGTCGGCGCCTCCGAGGGCCTGGGCGCGCGGCATCGATAGCAGCACGGCGCTCGCGTTGGGCAAGAGCCGCACGTCCTGGTCCTTGCGCCAGAGCTCGTGCCCCTGGAAATCGATGAGACGCACGCTCAGGCGCGCCGGCGTCCCGGTCCGGCGATCGGAGACGCCCCAGACGTTGACGACGCCCTTCTCCTCGACCGGGCTGACCAGCACCGGCGCGAAGAACTGACCCGCGGCGTACTGCAACGCCTTCCAGCGGCCGTAGTAGTCGATGCTCGACCAGGACGCGACCGGCCAGCAATCATCGAGCTGCCAGTAGAGACTTCCCCAGTTGCGGCCCATGGCCCGGCGGTGCGCCTCGGCCGCGAACTTGATCACCGTGGCCTGCAGCACCTGGCCGACGTACAGGAACGACGCGAAGTCCTTGGGCCGGCGGAAGTCGCGATCCATGTACGTGCGGATGAGCGCGTTGCCGCGCGGGTGGCGCTGGTGCGAGAGCATGACCGGGCTGCCGATGTCCCAGTCGCTCTCCTTCGCCGTGTAGCGCGCCACCGACGCAAGCTCGGGGAACGACTGGAACCCGTACTCGCTCATGAAGCGCGAGATGTTGTCGGCGTAGCTGGGGTAGGGCGCCTCGGCGTGCCAGACGCCCCAGTAGTGCATGTCGCCCCAGCCCTTGCGGTTGGCCGCCACATTGTCCTCATTGGCGCTAGGCGAGCTGCGCGTGTAGAAGCGGCCGGGATCTTCCGTGGCGATGATGCCGGGCAGGATCTGGTGGAACATCCGTTTGTAGTCGGCGCTGATGCGGTCCTGTGCCTTGCGCGTCAGGTTGAACTTCGCCGGCCAGCCCCAGCCTTTCCACGCCGCCTCGTTCTCGTTGTTGCCAGCCCACAGCGCCAAGCTCGGGTGGTTGCGCAGGCGGCGAACGTTCTCGACCGCTTCCTTTTCGACGTTGGCGACGAACGCGTCGTCACCGGGGTACATGCTGCAGGCGAACATGAAGTCCTGCCACACCAGCAGGCCCAGCTCGTCGCAGAGGGCGTAGAACTGGTCGTCCTCGTAAATACCGCCGCCCCAGACGCGCAACATGTTCATGTGCGTGCTGGCGGCCGACCCCAGCAGCGAGCGATAGCGGTCGGGCGTGACGCGCGCGTTGAAGCTGTCGGCGGGAATCCAGTTCGCGCCCTTCATGAACACCGGTGCACCGTTCACCTTCACATAGAAGCTCTTGCCGTCTGCGTCGCGCTGGTGCACGACCTCGAGCGTACGCAGGCCGATGCGCGTCGGGCGCGTGTCGAGCGCCGCGCCGGCCGCCGTCGCGAGCGTCGTCTCCAGCTCGTAGAGGCGCTGTGGGCCGAGTCCGTTCGGCCACCAGAGCTCCGGCTTTGCGATGCGCACGGGCAGCGTCCAGTCGTGCACACCGGCCGGCACCTCGATGTCGGCCTGCGCCAGCGCGGCGCCGCCTTCGCCGGCGATGCGAACCGCGATGTGCGCGCGCCCGGCGGTCGTCGCGACCAGCCGCACCTTGGCGGTCAGGTCGGCCGCCGCGGCGTCGAGCCGGTTCTGGAAGATCTGCACGTCGTCGATGCGCGCCTCTGCCCAGGTCTCGAGCGCCACCGGCCGCCAGATGCCGCTGGTGACGAAGCGCGGGCCCCAGTCCCAGCCGTAGTGATAGGGCGCCTTGCGCGCCCACATGCTCACCATCTCCTGCGACTGGTCGTTCGCCGCGGGCAGCCGATAGCCGAGGGCGCGATACGCCCCCTGCACCTGCTCGATCGGCGAGCGGAAGCGCACGACGATCACGTTGTCGCCGGCGCGCAGCTGCGCCTTTACATCGGCGCGCCAGCTACGGAACATGTTGTCGGCGAAGAGCACTGACTGCCCATTGACGAACACCTCGGCGAACGTGTCGAGCCCGGCGAACACCAACTCGACGTGCGCCTGCGCGAGCAGGGCGGCATCGGCGCGCAGGATCGTGCGGTACTCCCACGACTCGCGGTCGATCCACTGCTGGTCCTTTTCGTTGAGCCGATAGAACGGATCGCCGATCTTGCCGTTGGCGAAGAGATCGGTGTGCACGCAGCCGGGCACCTTCGCCGGCAGCCAGGGCTCGGGCGGATCCTTGCGCGGGGTCACGCGGTGAAACGACCAGGGCCCGTCGAGCAGGCGTCGCTGGTGTGCTGGCGTCGCGGTGGCGGATCCTTCGGCATGCGCCTTCGCCGAAAGGCCGAGCGCGGCCAAGAAGATGCCCGCGCCGACCAATGGGCGTGCGGCTCTCATTGCGGTCACCAGCCGAGGCCGTGGTCGTACGGGAACAGCGGATCGTACTTCGCGTCGCCGACGTTGATCGGGACGTCCGCCATCGAGCGCGGCCACGAGCACGACAGCTTGCCGGTCGGCTTGACCGCGCCGGTGAGCACGTCGGCGACGCCCGCGCCCTCGGTGCCGGGCAGCCACGCCGCCACGATCGCCTTCGCCGAGTCGACGATGTCACCCAGGATGATGGGCCGCCCGCTGAGCAGCACCACCACCATCGGCTTGCCGGTGCGCTTGACCGCGTCGATGAGCGCGCGGTCTTCCTTGTTGAGCGCCAGGTCGGCGCGGTCGCCGCTGCCCTCGGCGTAGGGATCCTCGCCGACGACGACCACCACCACGTCGGCGCGCTCCGCGCCGGCGCCGTCCTTCGAGAAATCGAGCCGCCCCGCGCCGACCGCCTCGGTCAGGCCCTGGCGGATCGTCGTGCCGGGCGTGATCGCTCCGCGGTGGCCTCGCCAGCTGGTCGACCAGCCGCCGCACTGCACGCCCATGTCGTCGGCGCGGAAGCCGGCAAGATGAATCCGCCCGCTCTTCGCCAGCGGCAGCACGCCGCCGTCGTTCTTGAGCACCACCAGGGTCTTGGCGACCGCGGCGCGCGCGACGGCACGGTGAGCCGGCGAGCCGATCTCCGCGGTGAGCGCGCGGTCGGTGAACGGCCGCTCCCACATCCCGAAACGCTTCTTCTGCTTGAGGATGCGGCGAACAGCGTCGTCGATGCGCGCCGGTGGCACGCGCCCGCTCTCGACCAGCGCCTTCAGCTTTTGCTGAAACTCGCGGCACCGATCCACCGGCGTCGGGACCATCATCATGTCGATACCTGCGTTGATCGAGCGCTCGATGTCCTGGGTGTAGTCGGGCGACATCTTGTCGATGGCCGCCCAGTCGCTGACCACGAAGCCGGTGAACCCGAGCTCGCCCTTGAGCACGTCGGTGATGAGGTGGCGGTTGCCGTGCATCGGCTCCCCGTTCCAGGCGCTGTACGACGCCATGACCGTCGCCGTGCCGGCCTTGATCGCGGCGATGTAGCCGGGCAGGTGGATCCGGCGCAGCTCCTCTTCGGAGATCTTCGTGTCCCCTTGATCCTTTCCACCGAACGTACCGCCGTCGCCCACGAAATGCTTCGCACAGGCCATGATGCGCGAGGTATCGACTATGCCCCCCGCGTCGACGCCCTCCTGAAAGCCGCGCACCGCGGCCGCGCCCAGGCTCTCGGCCAGCTCCGGCGTCTCGCCGTAACCCTCATAGGTGCGGCCCCAGCGCTCGTCGCGCGGCACCGCGATGCACGGCGCGAACGCCCAGTCGATGCCGGTGCCGGCGACTTCACGCGCGGTGACGCGCGCCGCGGCCTGCACGGTCTCCGGGCTGCGCGTGCAGCCGAGGCCGATGTGGTGCGGGAAGATCGTCGAGCCCTTGAGGCCTCCGTCTCCGTGCACGGCATCGACGCCGTAGATCATCGGGATCCCCAGGCGCGTCGACAGCGCCTGGCTCTGGTAACCGTCGTACATGTCGACCCAGGTGTCGGCGGCGTTGGGCCGCGGCAGCGAGTCGGCGCCGCTCAATACCGAACCGACCATCAGATCGTGGACCTCGCGCCCGGTACGCATCGCGTTCTTGTCGATCTGGGTCATCTGGCCGATCTTCTCGTCGAGCGTCATCTGTCCGAGCAGCGTCTCGACGTCGGGCGACGGCATTCCCGCGGCGCGCTCGGGCGAAATGTCGGCGTGCTTGGGGCCGGGGGTGCCGCCGGGATGCACGCAGGCAGGCGCGAGCGCGGCGGCGGCCGCCGCACCCAGGAACGTGCGCCGCGAGGGAAGGGGACGGGGCTGAGACGGATCGGCGGGGTCGAAGCTCATCGTGGGAGATCCTCCGGGGGCGGGGCGCGGCCGGTCGGGCCGGCGCGCGTTCGTAGGTTACGTAGATCGAGAGTCGCTGGGCAGGGGGCGCGGCTCAGGGGGCCGGCGTGGTGATGACTGCCGCGAGGTGATCGTGAAAGGCTTGGGCATAGCCGCCGCTCGGATTCCCGCTGAGGTAGTCGGTGACCAGCGGCCAGGGCCGGCTTCCCGTGCCGCGCCCGGGGATGCACGACGCCCCCGAATTCCAGGACCACGCGAGGTAGCTGGCACCGTGCCCGTCGAGCCACTGCATGAACGGCTCGATGAAGCTTCCGGCGCAATCGTCCTCGCCGAGCTCGGTCACGATCAGTGGAAAGTTCACGGCCAGCGACGCCGGCGCGGCGTCCCAGCACTGCTCGGTTTTGCACGAATTGAAGCTGTAAACGTGCCAGGCCGGCGCGATGTTGTTGTCGGCGGGTGCGTACGTCATCCACTGCGTGAGCGCGTTCGAATACTGCAAGCCGCCGAGCAAGATGAGGTGGTTGGGCGCCACCGTGCGGATGGCGCTGACCAGGTCCGCCATGCCGACCGCCTGGTAGGTGTTCGCTGTGGACTTGCCCCCCATCCAGAGCGTGGCCGTACAACCGTCGCGCCAGCACTGCCAGCCGGCGTCGCTGTCGCGATCGGAGTCGGGATACGGCTCGTTGTACAGCTCGAAGACCACGCCGTCATCGCCCGCGAACGTTGTGGCGACGTCCTTCCAGAAGTCGACCGAGTGGTCGGCGTCGGGCATCGGCTGCTGCTCGTCGGCGACCATCGTGCCCGGCGCGGCCCAGTGGAGCTCGAGGATCGGAACGATGTGGTACTGGTGCAGCAGGCTGACGAACAGAAGGATCGCCTGGCGGTAAGTCGTTCCCTCGGTACCGGCATTCAGCCAGCAATACTCGTTGAGCGGGACGCGGACGACATTGGCCTTCCAGCTCGCAATGGCGCCGATCGTCGCCAGCCCCCAGGCGCCGTCGAAGACCGTTCCGCCTTTGACGCACATGTACTCGCTGCCGGAGCGATTGACGCCGCGAAGAGCGACCGTCGTGCCGGTGTTGTCCTCGAGATGACCGCTCACCACGTGCAAGCCGTGGATCTCGGGTCCGACGGGCGTCACCGGAGGCGCGTCGCTGCCGTCGTCACCACAGCCGAGCGCAACCAACCCCAGAACCGCCGGCACCAAAGCAATGAGACGCGAGCCCTGCATGAAGCGATCTCCCGTTAAAGTCGGGTGAATCCGCACCCAAAAAAGCGGCCGATTCCGCCCGAAAAAGGAACGCCGCCACGATGCCGGAGCCGCCCGGGAATCGCAAGAGCCGTCCCGGGAGCCGGCACGCGGCAGCGTGAGTGGACCCGCGTCATTTGGCCGGCGCGGTGGCGCTGGGCGCCATGCCCAGGGTCTTGTCGATGGCAGCCTGCGCCGCCGCTGCCATCAACGCATATCCGGCCGGCCCTGGATGCAGACCGTCTTCGGCCAGCTCGCGCTTCAACCAGCCCTTTTCGTCGGCGGTGGCGGGGACGTAATCCAGGTAAGTGTGACCGTTGGCGGCGCAATAGGCGCGGAGCCAGCGGTTGAGCTCGGCGATCTTCTCGGGCGGCCGTAACGGAAACGTCGCGTCCGAGCGCGCCGTGTAGTGGTGGACCGGCAGGATCGAGGAAAAGATCACGCGAATGCCGTGCAGGCGGGCCAGCTCCGCCATCGTGCTGAAGTTTGCTTCGGTCTCTTCGAGGGTCATGGGGCCGCTGTTGCCGGCAATGTCGTTGGTACCGGCGAGGATGACAACCGCTAAGGGCGCAAGACCGATCACATCTTCACGAAATCGAACCAGCATTTGCGAAGTCGTCTGGCCCCCGATTCCCCGGTTCACATAGCCTTTGCCAGGGAACGAATTCTCGATACGCCACATGTCCGTGATCGAATCACCGAAGAAGATCACGCGGCGCTCGCCGGGGGCGGGCGGCTTGAGCTGAGCGTTGGCGCGGCGGTAGCGGTTTAGCTCGCCGAAGTGATCGAAGTAGATCGACGTCCGCGCCTTGCGCCATTCCTCGCGCCGCGCCTCGGCGAAGGTGATCGCCTCGGCAGGCGTCATCTTTGCGGGCGGCGCGGACTCGGCCGGCTTTCCCGCCTGCTGCGCCCGCGCGCGCGGCGCCGGCAGCGAAGCCAGGGCCAAGGCGGCGAACAGGCCGCCGAGCGCGACCGTGGGGCCAAAGGAGCGAAGCGGGAACCGGCAGCGATGCATGGGACCTCCTTGGCTTTGGGTATCTGGTTTCAATGGCGGAGCGGCAGCACGATCGACTGCGCCGCGCCATCGTACTCGACGGCGCGATCGACGGTGGGCTCGAAAGAGAAGGGTACCGGCCGGTCGCGGCGCACGTCGACGATCGCGAAGCGGCGACGCGCCAGCATGGCGGGGAACGACCCCTCGCGCGCGCCGATCGTCAGCGTGCGCGCCGCCTGGTTCCAGGCGATCGGAATGCGCGCCGACTGGCCGCGTTCGTACTGGTAGCTCGTGCCGTCGTCCTCGTAGATCGTGAACTGCCCGTCGGCGCCTTCGTAGAGCATGAGCGTGATCGGATCCGCGGGCTTTTCGGCTGCGAATTGCAGCTCCGGTCCCAGCGGCAGGATCGAGCCCGCGCGCACGTGCACCGGGATCGCGTCGTAGGGCGCAGCGGCGTCGACGACCGCACCGGCGCCCGCGACGTTGCCGCTCCAGAAGTCGTACCAGCTTTGGTCGTGCCCGGACTCCGACGGCAGGTAGACCGGACGCGCGCGCTGGCGGTAGGCGCTGATCGGGCTCACCAGCAACGCCGGGCCGAACAGGTACTGGTCACCGATGGAACGGGCGCGCGGGTCGTCGGGAAAATCCATGACCAGGGGGCGCAGCATGGTGGCGCCGTCCGAGGTCACTCGCGCCGCCACCGAATAGATGTACGGCAGCAATCGATAGCGCAGGCGATCGAACTTGAGCTGCGCCTGAAACGCCGCGCTGGAATCGCCGCCGTATCGCCACATCTCGCGGTACGGCGACTGACCGTGGCTGCGCAGGATCGGCAGGAACGTCGAATACTCGAACCAGCGGGTCGCAAGCTCGCGCCACTCGTCGAGGTCGGCGGCGTCGGGCGGATCCTTGGCAAAGCGATAGGGGACGGAGAAGCCGCCGGTGTCGACGGTCCAGTAGGGGACGCCGGAGATCGAGAAGCCGAGTCCCGCCGGGATCTGCTTGCGCAACGCGGTCCAGGTCGACGAGATGTCGCCCGACCAGGAGACGGCGCCGTAGCGCTGCTGCCCGGCGAACCCGTTGCGCGTGAGGATGAGCACGCGCTGGTCGGGCGCCGAGGCGCGCATCCCCTCGTAGATCGCCTGGCTGTTGACCAGCGAAAAGGCGTTGAGCATGCGCGCACCGCTGCCGAGGCGGGTCGGCGTCATGTGGGTCTCGTTGGCGTCGATCTGCGCCCGCGGCGTCTTGAACGGCCCGTCGACCATCTCAGGCTCGGTCGAGTCCATCCACCAGGCGTCGACGCCGCGCCGCCGCAGGTGGCTGTCGATCTGCGACCAGTAGAGGCGGCGCGCGTCCGGATCGAACGCGTCGTAGACGGTGTAGACGTTGCCGAGAAAATCGCGCTGCTTCTCATCGAGGTTGCGGCGGAAGAGAAAACCGCCCGCGGCGAGCGCGTCGAAGTTGGGCGTGCCGGGATAGAACTTGGGCCACACCGACACCATCAACCGCACGTTCTGCGCATGCAGCGCGCGGATCCAGGCGTCGGGATCGGGGAAACGCTCGGGGTCGAACTCGTGCGAGCCCCAGCGTTTGACGTTCCAGTACTGCCAGTCCTGCACGATGTAGTCGATCGGGATGTGGCGCGCGCGGAACTGCTTCACCACGTCGAGGCTCTCGTCCTGCGTGCGGTAGCGCTCCCGCGATTGCCACAAGCCGAACGCCGCGCGCGGTGGCAGCGGCGCCGCGCCCGTGAGCTGGCGGTAGCCCGCGACCACGCGATCGAGATCGTGGTGCGGCCCATAGACGAACGTGTAGTCGATGCCGTCGCCGACCTCCGACGAGAGCGCGATGCCGCGGTCGCGCACCGGCGGCCGCCAGAGCAGGCGCAGGATGCGGGTGGTGCCATCCATCGTCCAGCGCAGGTGCAGCGGCACCGACTGGCCCTCGGTGAGCCGCACCCGCGCCAGGTCCTCGCCCGGCAACCAGCGCTGCCGCCAGTGATCGATCACCTTGCTGTCACCGACGGTGAGCTCGATTCCGCCCGCCGAGTACGTCACGAACTGGTAGGTGCCGCTCACCGGCGCGACGAACGTGCCGGTCCAGTCGACGGTCTGCCCCTTCGCCGGCATCGCGACGTCGCCGGGCTCCGCGTCGGGCGACGTCGAGTAAAGCCCGGCGGCGTTGGCCAGCGGGACGGCGTCGGCGAGCTCGCCATAGCGCGTGAACGAGGTGTTGTCCCAGAGGATGCCGTAGCCGCGGCTCGAGACCAGGAAGGGGATGAAGATCTCGGTGTTGTGCTGGTAGAGACCGAGATCGACGTCGCTGATGTCGATCAAATCTTGCTGGTGCTGGCCGAGGCCGTAGAGCGACTCGTTGGGCGAGCGGTCCCACTGCTGGGACACGGTGAAGGCCGGCTCGCCCCAGATCAGTTTTTGATCCAGGACGCGCGTGCCCATGCGCTCAGCGAGGATGGGCGCCGATGCTGGACCCTCGTGCGCGTCGTAAAACGAGACCGTTCCCTCGGGCAGCGCGACCCGCACGACGAGCGTCGCGGTGGTGACCAGCTTGCCGTCGGGTTCGTCGGTGATCGTGAACGGCGTCGGCACACAATGCTTGGCGGCGGTCGCCAGTGTCGCGCGCGCGAAGAACTGCGGATCGGGCGAGTAGGTGACACGTACGATGTTGTCAGCGCAGACGCCGACCTTCAGCAAGGCGCGGTCGCCGATCTGGATCGCCGGCCCCGGCATCGGAGCCGGGTCGATCGGCACCAGCGGCGGACGAGACCCGGACGGGGAGGGCGCATTCGACGGCGGGCCGACCGCGGCGGATGGACGGCGCACGCATCCGACTTCTGGTGCGCTCAGCAGCGCCAGCGCCGCGGCGAGGACGACGCGGGTTGCCGGCGAAGCCAATGACGGTCTGGTCATCCGAGCCGGCGCGACATTATCTTGCGCGGTTGACAATGTCATCGCCGCTGCGCCCTGATGGCGCCATGGCGATCGGTTCTCGGCCCGCGCGGCGCGTGGCCATCCTGTCTCTCTGCTGGTTGCTGGCCATGGTGGGTTGCGCGGCTCGATCACCCGCGGCTTCGCCCGCGATCGCGGGACCGGTCAAGTCGCCCGCGATGCCTCGGGACGAACGGTTGCCACAGATCCGCGCGCGCCTCGACAAGCTAGCGCACGCCGCCTTTCAGTTCTGGAGCGTGCACGGCCCCGATCGCGAGCAGGGCGGTTTTCACGGCACGCTGGACCGGCACGGCAACCCGATCGAGCCGACCGACAAGAGCTTGATCCAGACCGTGCGCCACCTGTGGGCCATGTCGATGTGGTACGAGCGCCGGCAGCCCGAGCCGGAGGTGAAGGCGCTGGCCGACGGCCTCTACACGTTCCTGATGGCGCACTTCCGCGACCCGGCCGACGAGCAGTTCTACCTGACGGTCAGCCGCGCCGGCGATCCGGTCGATCGCAGCAAGCTGCTCGCCGGGCAGGCGCTGGCGATCTACGCGCTCACCGAATATGCGCGCGTCTTCCGCGTCCAGGCGGCCGGCATGCAGGCTCTGGCGACGTTTCACGCGATCGACACCTCCCTGCACGACGCCAAGTTCGGCGGCTACGTCCAGATGGTCGAGGGGCCGCTCTCGGCAAACGAGGTCCGCAAGGAGACGAACACCCAGGTGCACTTGCTGGAAGCCTTCACCGCGCTCTATGCGGCCACGCAGGATCGGCTGGTGCGCTCGCGCCTGGCCGAGATGGGCGCAGCCGTGGCCAATCACCTGCTCCAGAAAGAGGGGTACCTCGACAAGGCGTTCCTGCCCGACTGGACGCCGATCGGCGCGCCAGCGGTCAACTACGGCCACGACATGGAGACGGGGTGGATGCTGCTCGAGGCGGCGCGCGCGCTCGGGATGCCCGACGATCCAAAGCTGGCCGGCGCGGCGAAGACCATCATCCTCAATTCCGCGAGCGCCGGCTATGACGCCGCCAAAGGTGGCTACTTCGAGGAGGGGCCGCCGGGAGGTGCGCCGACCAAGCTCGAAAAAGGTTGGTGGGGGCAGGCCGAAGCGCTGCTCGGGCTCTGGCGCGGTTACGAGCTCACCGGCGACCGGGCGATGCTCGATCGGCTGGACGGTACGTTGCGGTTCATCGAGACCACGCTCGCCGATCCGGCCGACGGTGAATGGTTCTGGAGCGTGCAGCCCGACGGCCGCTTCGGCGAGAAGGGCGACATCAAGGGCAGCGCCTGGAAGGCGAGCTACCACACGCTGCGCGCGCTGGTCTTCACCGGCGACTGGATCGCCGTCGCGCAAGCGCGCTAACCCAGCGCTAAGGCGCCGGGCAGCCGATCGGCGTCGTGGAGATGACCACGTCGTCGACGTGGAAGGTGCGCACGCCGTCGATCTGATACGACTCCCAACCGAGGTCGAGGCGGTCGAAGCTCGGCGCCGTCCAGGTGAACGGCGGCGTCGCTGGCTGGTTGACGCAGCCCTGACCACTGCCATTGACCGTCAGCGACGGGACTGCCGCTCCGTCGAGCCACAGGTTCATGCGGTTGTTGGGACCGTCGAACTTCCACTCGACGCAGGCCCAACGCCCCACCGGCACGACGACCTTGTCGGCGTGCTGCCAGCAATCGCTGGCCGGCGGCGTGCCCGAGTACGAGTCGGGCGTATCGTAATTCGCCATGAGCTGGCTGCCAACGAAGGTCGTTCCCTGCATGACCGGCAACTGTCCGCCGTAACGATAGAGAGCGTGATAGCTCGCGCCCGGCACCACGCCGGCGCCCTGGATCATCGTCCAGTGCACCGAGGTCGCCGGTGCAGCGTCGAGATAGAACATCATGCGCCCGTAGAAGACGTTGCCGGCGACCGGGAACACACCGTTGCCGGTGAGCTCGATGAATGCGGTCTTGATGCCGTCGGTCGTGCGCGCCTGGGTGGTCATCTTGATCGACTGGCTGCCGGAGTGGGCGAACGCTCCGTCGACTGTGACCGCGCCCATGTTCGTCGACGCGCGCCAGGGCGTCGAAGGCGCGGCGTTGGCGGTGTACTTCTCGAAGTCGTCACAGAAGAGCGCGGTCGTGCACGGATCGCCGCCGGTGCTCCCCGCGGCGCCGTCGTTTCCGGTGCTCCCACCGCTGCCGTGGCCGGCGCCGCCGGCGTTCCCGTTGCCCGCGGCGCCCGCCGTGCCGCCGCCGCTTCCGGTCGCGCCGCCGAGCGAATCTGTGCCGACGTGCGTCGTCTTGCAGCCCGAGGTGTTGATCAGCACAAACGCGAACGCAAAACCGGTAAGCACACCAAACTTCGACATCGAGATCAGCATACCGCACGTTGTTCCGTCAGCGGAGTTCTGTTCTACTCCTCCGTCGCACTGTCATGAATAAATCGAGACTTGCTTGGTTGTTTGTTTGTGGCCTTTCGATCTTGGCGAGCGGGTCGCTCGCGTGTGGCAGCGACGCGAAGCGGAACGACAACGCGAACGACGCCGGCACAGGCGACGACGCCGCGCCCGACACCGGGCCGCCGCCGCTCATCGCCCACCCGAACCCCATCATCTCTCGGGGCCAGGCAGTCTTCCCGGCCTCGGCCAGCGCCGTGGTCGATGGCGCCTACCACAACGGCGGTTGGACCACGAGGGCCGCTAACCTGCCGGCGTCCGCCGCGATCGACATCGGCGCGGGCCCGACGCGCCTGCTGGTTCAATGGGACGACGGCGGCACCTACAATTACAAGGATCTCCCGGGCGTCACGGTTTACGGCTTTCCGATGGGCTACACCATCGACGTCTCCGGCGACACGACCAACGGCTCCGACGGGACCTGGACCAGCGTGGTCACCGTCACCGACAACGCGGTCCGCTCGCGCGGGCACGTGATCGACTTCACCGGCATGAGCTGGGTCCGCATGACGATCACCGCCGCGCCCCCGACCGAGAGCGGCAACGGCGTGCAGATCGGCGAGATCGACGTGCACGATCTCTCGAACAGCCCCGACCTACCCGACGACACCTGGTTCTTCATGGGCGACAGCATCACCGCATTCGCCTACGACCGCGCGCAGGCTCACCAGCCGAGCTTCGCGTCGCTGATCAACATGGCGCTGCCGGCGTATTTCCCGGCGATGGTCAACGGCGGCATCGGCGGTGAGCTCAGCACCGCCGGGTTGGCGCGGCTGCCCGACGCGTTGGCGCTCAATTCGGCCTATCGCTTCTTCGTGCTCGGCTACGGCACCAACGACGCCGCCCACGGCCCGACGCAGATGGTCCCATTCAAGAGCAACATGCAAGCGATGATCGACATGGTGAAGGCGGCGGGGAAGATCCCGATCATCCCCCGCATTCCCTACTCGTCGAACGCGACCTATTTGATGGTCGACCAGTTCAACCCCATCGTCGACGACCTGGTGACGTCGAACAACCTGATCCCCGGCCCGGATTTCTACGCGTTCTTCCTGGCGAACCCGGACGATTTCACCTGCCCGCCGTGCGGCAACCGCACCACCGACGGCTTGCACCCCGACGACACCGGTCTGCAGATGATGAACCAGCTCTGGGCCACCGCGACCATGCCGCTGTATCCGTCTGCGTCGCCCTGAGCCGCGGCGTCCGTCTCGCTACTTCGCCGCGCGCGCCGGGCGGATGCGCGCGACCCAGCCGCCGCCGGGCGCGAGCTGCATCTTCACGTGCGTCGCGCGCGTGACCGCCGTCGTCGTCTTGCGGTAGTCGCTCGCGCGCGTCGCGGCCTCGGGTCCGTCCTCGTAGGAGGTCATCTGGTAGTCGCCGGCACCCAGGAACGAAAGCTCGATGTCACCCGAGCGCGGCGTCCAGTCCGTCATCGCCGCCAGGTACCAGTCCTGGCCGTGGCGGCGCGCCACGATGATGAAGCGGCCGATCGCGCCGTCGAGCACGCGCGTCTCGTCCCAGACCGACGGTACCGGCCCGAGGAACTCCATCGCCTCGGGCTCGTGCTCGTAGTGCGTGGGTGAATCCGCCAGCATCTGCAGCGGGCTCTCGAACACGACGTACATCGCCAGCTGGTGGACGCGGGTGCTCAGGCTCATCGGCTCGTTGAATACGATCCGGAACGTCTTGATCGTGGCATTGAGCATGGCGCCCGGCGTGTAGTCCATCGGCCCCAGGAACATGCGCGTGAACGGCAGCGACAGGTTGTGCTCCGGATCCGAAGCGTTGCTCCACTTCATGTGTTCGAGCCCCTGCACGCCCTCCGTCGAGATCAGGTTCGGCCAGGTGCGCGTCAGCAGCGCCGGGCGAATGCCGCCGTGGAAGTCGACCAGCATCTTGCGCTTTGCCAGCGCCTCGCACACCCGGTAGTAAAAGCGCATGACCGGCTGGTCGTCGCGCTGCATGAAGTCGACCTTGACCCCCTTCACGCCCCAGCGTGAAAAGAGGTCGAGCGCCGGCTGGAACTGATCGTCGAACGTCTTCCAGATCGCCCAGAGGATGATCCCGACGTTCTTCTTCTTCCCGTAGGCGACCAGGGCCGGGACGTCGATCGCCGGCACTGACTTCAGGAGATTCCCGGTGGGGTACCACCCCTCGTCGAGGATTATGTATTCGATGCCGTGGCGCGAGGCGAAGTCGATGTAGTACTCGTAGGTCCTGGTGTTGACCCCGGGCTGGAAGTCGACGCCTTTGAGGTTGAGCGCGTTCCACCAGTCCCACGCGACCTTGCCCGGGCGAATCCACGACGTGTCCGCGACGCGCGACGGGCTCTCGAGCAGGTAGACCAGCGTGCTCGCGGCGAGGTCCTTGTCGGCCGGCGCGACGCCGAGCACACGCCACGGATAGCTGCGCTTGCCGCGTGTGACCGCGATGTAGTCGGCGACTCGCGTGACCTTGATGTTCCGGTCGCTGCGGAGCTTGGTCTTCTCATCGATCAGCGGTTGCTCCTCGAGCGGGTAGGGCGGAAAGGTCGCCGCCAGCGCAGGACCGCCGGTGCCGTGCAGCCACAGGCCGGGATAGTCCTCGAGGTCCGATTCGGCGATCGCGATCTTGGGCCCGACCGGCGTCTCGACGACCGCCGGGATGCTCGCCAGCGCCGCCGGGGTCAGCGTGCCGATGCGCGTGCGCGTGAACTTGCGCTCGTTGTGAGAGAAGAAGCTGTCCTCCTGCGGGAAATAGACGCCGGTGTCGCCACTGGCCGCGAACGCGAACGTCGCTTGCTCGGCATAGACCTTGACCTCGGCCTGCGGAAGCGAGGTTTCGAAGCGATAGGCCACGCCCTGGTCGTAGGCGCGGAACGTGACCGCGAAGTGGCCCGCGAACGTCAGGCGCAGCTGGTTGTACTTCTCGGGGAGCACCGCCGCCTTCTGGCGCACCACCGGCTCGACCTTGCGATCGACGCTGGCGCGCTCGACGTGCTCGATGTGCGGTTCGATGCCGAGCTTCTGGTGCTCGACATCCAGCGCCAGCGTCGCGTGCGCGACCAGCGGCTTGCCGTCGAACGAGACGTCGTAGGTGAGGCGCGCGCCGGTGCTGACGGTGACCTCGATGTGTCCGTCGGGAGAGCGCAGCTTCTCGGGTCCGGTCTCCGCCGCGCCGGCGCGCGCGGGCGCCAGCAACGCGGCGACCAGCAGGAACGCTTGACAGCCTGGGTGGGCCGGGGAGACGAATCGTCCAGCAGGGCGTTCGTTGCGAATCATACCGACCCCATATCGTGCCGCGCTCGCGAGCGCAACGCTCTGCGTGCTGGCGGCCGGCTGCGGGCACGTCATTGACCCCGGCGACGCGCGCATCGCCGTCATGGGGCGCGTTGATCGGTCGGACGCGCATTTGACGCGCATCGGATATCCGGGCGTCACGCTGCGGCTGTTGGTCGAAGGACGCTCGTTGCGCATGCGCGCCACCTGCACCCACAACTGCCGTCTCGCTGTCACCGTCGACGGCGGTGCGCGCACCGAGCTCCGCCTGCCGCAGGGCGAGAGCTGGCAGCCGCTCCTTTCCGCCGCGACCGATGGCCCGCACGCGGTTGAGCTCGTCGCGCTCACCGAGGCCTGGCAGGGCATCCTCGGCGTACGCAAGTTCGAGACCCCCGGCGGCCGTCTGCTGCCCGCGCCGCCCTGGCCGGCGCGGCGGCTGCTCTTCATCGGCGACTCGGTCACCTGCGGCGAGGCGATCGACCGCGGCAGCGACTGTGCGATCAAGCGCGACCCGGCCGGCGGCGCCGACGGCGATCGCTCGTACGGCATGCGGCTCGCGCGCGCGCTGTCGGCGCAGGCACAGCTGGTCTGCTACGGCGGGCGCGGCCTGATCCGCGACTGGCGCGGCCGGCGCGACGTTCCCAACGCGCCTCAGTTCTTCGACCTGGCGGTCGTGGATGAACTGCCGCGCCTGCACCCGGGCGCGCGCTGGGACCACGCCGGCTACCAGCCCGACGTCGTGGTGATCTCGCTCGGCACCAACGATTTCAACCTCGCGCTCCCCGCGTTTCCCGACCGCGAAGAATTCGTCACCGCCTACGTCGCCTTCGTGCGCGCGATCCGCGCGCGCTTTCCCGGGGCGGCAATCGTCCTGACCGAGGGCGCGATCGTCAGCGACGACGAAGATCCGCAACGCCCGCAAAAAGCCGCGCTGCGGGACTATCTGGCCGAGACGGCTCGCCGCCTGGCCGACGCGCGGGTGACGGTCTTTTCCTCCACGCACTACCCGGGCGACGCCTGCAACGCCCACCCGACCGGCGAGCAACACGCCGCAATGGCGCGCGAGCTGGAGCCGGTGATCCGCCGCGCGGCCGGCTGGTGAAAAAGCAAAGATAGTGAGAAGGAACCTGGTCCCCGTGTCCCTTTACCGCGGGCGGCGTGTTCTGCGACGAAAGCGTGTACCATCGGGTCGGGATTTCGCCGCGGTCATTGGAACACCGATGCCTTTGCTCTATGCTGCCGCGCCATGCGCAACCCCGAGAAGAAAAGCGTAGCTGCTCACGTCTCCCTCGATTCCAGCGCCAATGGCACCTCGGGCGATGTCGCTGGTGGGCCGACCCGCCGCGAGATCCTGCTTGGGATGGCGGCCGCGACGGGCGCAATGATGGTGCCCGCGTGCGCAACCTCGGGCGCGCCGGGCGCGGCAACGCCGGCTACGAACCGGCAATGGCTGCCAGGTGGATTGCAGGTGCGCGGCTCGCGCTTCTACAAAGACGACAAACCGTTCTACGTGAACGGGTTCAATTATTGGTCCGCGTTGCCCAATTCACGTGACGGCAATACCGCCGGCTGGGATCAGGTGCGCCGGGATCTCGATCTCTTGCAGGGCATGGGCATCAACATGCTGCGCATCAGCGGCGCGTCCGAGGGCCCCGACACGGAGCCCTTCCGCATCGTGCCGTCGCTACAGCCGGACGCGGGGAAGTACGACCCGGCGAGCGTGACCGGCCTTCTGCGCCTGTGCGACGAGCTGAAGAACCGCGGCGTATTCACGATCTTGATCATGAACAACTTCTGGCAGTGGTCGGGCGGCTTCTGCCAGTACCTGGCGTGGGCCGGCAAAGGCCGCGTGCCTTATCCGCCGCCGTTCCCGGGCGGCAGCTGGGACACCTACCAGAACACCGCCGGATCGTTCTACTCGAACGCCACCGCGGTCGAGCTCTACAATAGCCTGCTCAAGCACATCGTCCCGCAGCTGGCGGCGAACCCGATCGTGATCTGGGAGCTGGCCAACGAGCCGCGCGGCATGAAGAACGTGAAGGCGTTCCACAAGTGGATCGACGACAGCGGGCGCCTGATCCGCTCGATGGCGCCGGGTCAGCTGGTCACCACGGGCAGCGAGGGGCAAACCGGCTCGCCGACCTACGCGGGCATGGACACGGTGCAGGACCACCAGAGCCCATTCATCGACTTCATCACCTTCCACCTCTGGGTCGAGAACTGGAACTGGCTCTCCGGAACGAACATCGAGGGTAGCTATCCCAAGGCGCTGGAAAAGGCCAAGGCGTACATCAACGATCACGCCGTACGCGCCGCCAAGCTGGACAAGCCGCTGCTGCTCGAGGAGTTCGGGTTCCCGCGCGACCAGCACAGCTTCGCGGCCGACTCACCGGTCACGATCCGCGACAAGTACTTCGACGAGATCTACGCGCTGGTAAGCTCGCTCAAGGCCACGTCGCCGATGGCCGGCATCATGCCCTGGGCGTTCGCCGGCGACGCGCGGCCGCCGCGGCCGGAAGACTTCTGGAAGCCGGGCGACCCCTTCATCGGCGACCCGCCGCACGAGAAGCAGGGGTGGTACAGCGTCTACGACAAGGACAGCACGGTGAGCCTGATCAAGGGGTGGTCGAGCAAGCTGGTGGCCTGACGCGACGCCGCCGACCTCGCTGTCCGGCGCGCTCGCTTGACAAGGCGGGCCGGGCTCATCATCATGCCGGCGCTCGGGCGCTCCCGCCCGATCCGGAAAGCACAAGGAGATCCAGGTAGTGGCGAATATCAAGTCAGCCGAGAAACAGAACCGACAGCGCGTGAAGCGCATGGCGCGTAACACCGCCCAGAAGACCGCGATGCGGACCGCCGTGAAGCGCGTCCGTGCCGCCATCGGCGCCAAGAACGCCAAGGCAGCCAAGGCGGCGCTGCCCGCCGCGATCCGCGCCGTCGACAAGGCGGCGTCAAAGGGCGTGATCAAGCGTGGCACCGCCTCGCGTTCGATCTCGCGCCTGACCGTCGCCGTCGGCGCCCTCAAGTAGGGGCTGGCACCAAGAAAAAGCGCGCCGTGCTGTCAGCGGCGCGCGCTTGCGTCCTCGGCTAGCTGCTGCACCAGCTTGGACAGGATCAGGTCCGGGTCGATGCGCGACGACTTGAGCACGCGGTCGGCACGGTAGAGCCGCCCGAAGCTGCGCTCGAGCGTCGCGTGTGACATCCGTCGCGCCGGCACGAGCACGTCGTCGAGGAAGAACGGCGCGATCCCGACCCGCGACGCGATCTCCGGTCGCGGCAGGCCCGCGGCCGCCAGCTCCTTGGCGCGCCAGATCTGGCGCAGCTGCCGCACCAGCATGAACTGGATGCGCAGCGCCGGCTCACGATTGCGCTGCATGTTGGCCAAGAGGCGCAACGCGCGCTCGACGTTGCCCTCGCCGATCGCCTTGGTCAGCTCGAAGACGCCGCGCTGGCGTGTCTCGGCGACCAGCTCTTCGACGTCGGCCAGGCGGATTCGCTTTGCGTCGCCGACGTAGAGCGCCAGCTGCTCGAGCGCCTGCGAAAGCCGCCCGAGGTCGGGACCAGCTATCTCGGCCAGCGCGGTGGCCGCGTCGCTGTCGAGGCCGACCTGCCGCTGTTTCGCTTCGCGCGCGAGCCAGCCCACAAGCTCGCGGTCGCGCAGTGACGCGAACTCGTGAAGGTAGCCGGCCTTGCGCAGCGTCGCGAAGACCTTGAACCGCGTATCGATCTTCTCGCCGATGAGCACGAGACAGGTCGTCGGGTTCGGGTCCGCGACGTAGGAGAGCAGGGGCTCGAGATCGGGCGCCTTGACCTCGTCGACGCCCTTGCCGATCACCAGCCGCCGGCGCGCCATCATCGGCATGGTGCGCGCGGTGCTGACCACGCGGCCCATCGGCGCCTCCTTCAGGTCGAAGACGTCGTGGTTGAAGCTCGCGCCGCCGCCGGCCGAGCCGAGCACCGCCTGGCGGATCGCGGCCAGACAGCGGTCGACCAGGTACCGCTCGGCGCCGTACAGGCAATAGATCGGATCGATCTGGCCGGACGCAATCGCGCCGAAGACGTCGCGGTCGGGGCCGGGCGCGGGACACATGCCTCGGTTGTACTACACTCGACGGCGAGGATAGACGACGACAATGGACGAACGCCTCAAGACCACGCTTCTGCTGCTCGCTTCGAACACCTTCATGACCATCGCGTGGTACGGGCACCTCAAGTTCAAGGAGCATGCGCCCCGCTGGCCGGTGATCATCGCGATCAGCTGGGGCATCGCGCTGTTCGAGTACATGCTCCAGGTGCCGGCCAACCGCATCGGCTACCGCGTGATGTCGGCGTACCAGCTGAAGATCATCCAGGAGGCCTGCTCGCTGGTGGTGTTCATGATCTTCGCAGCGCTGTGGCTGGGCGAGGGCGTGCAGATCCGCTACCTGGTGTCGTTCGGCCTGGTCATGCTGGCCGTGGTGGTCGCTTTCAAGTGACAGGGTTCTCGCGCGCGCTGCTGCGCTGGTTCGATGCCCACCGCCGGGATCTGCCCTGGCGGCGGCAGCCCAGCCCGTATCGCACGCTGGTGTCGGAGTTCATGTTGCAGCAGACGGTGGTCGCCACGGTCGAGCCGTACTTCGAGCGGTTCGTCGCGCGCTTCCCCGACTTCGCCGCGCTGGCCGCCGCGCGCGAGGACGAGGTCACTGCGCTCTGGTCCGGGCTCGGGTACTACGCGCGGGCCCGCAATCTGCGGCGCGCCGCGATGGCGGTCGTCGCCAATCACGGCGGCGTGCTCCCCCGCGACGAGGAGGCCCTGCGCGCGCTGCCCGGCATCGGCCCCTACACGGCGGCGGCGGTCGCGGCGATCGCGTTCGATCGGCCGGCATTCGCGCTCGATGGAAACGGCATCCGCGTGCTCGCGCGTCTGTTCGCGGTGCGCGAGCCGGTCAACCTGCCGCAGACACGCGAATACCTGCACGAGCTGGGACAGTCCCTGGTGCCGCCGGTGCGCGCGGGCGACTTCAACCAGGCCATGATGGAGCTGGGCGCGCTGGTCTGCGCGCCCAGGTCACCCGATTGTTCCGCCTGTCCCGTACGCCCGCACTGCGCGGCGGTGCAGCTCGGCGTCGCGCCCGAGGAGCTCCCGGTGAAGCAGCCGCGCGCCGCCCGCCGCGCAGTCGCGATCGCCTGCGCGCTGGTGGAGCGGGGCGGGCGCGTGTTGCTGGTGCGCCGGCAGCCCGGCGAGCTGCTGGCCGGCACCTGGGCGTTGCCGTCGGCCGACATCGCCGAGGGCGCGCCGGCCGAGGATGCGGCGCGCGCCGCGGCCAGCGCGGAAGGTGTGGTCACGGCGGCACCGCCGGTGTTCCGCGGGCGCGTGCGGCACGTCTTCACGCACCGCGACCTCACCGCCGACGTCTTCGCGGTCTCCGCCAAGCGCGCGTCATCCGCCAGCCCGGAGCGCCGCTGGGTCGCGCACGACGAGCTCGCGGAGCTGGGGATCTCCAGCTTCACGCGCAAGACGCTGGCGCTCGGCGCAAAACCAGGAAAGCGGCGTGAATGAGCTCTGCTGATCCGATCCCCTCCCCGTCTGCGGGGGAGGGTTAGGGAGAGGGCAAACCTTGCGAGCCGCGTCGTCCGCGGCCCCTCTCGCCGCGGACGGGGCGAGGGGACCGGATTTTCAATCCGGATCTTGGCGTTCTTGGCGCCTTGGCGGTTAACTGAACCTCATTGAACCTCAAGTGTTATGAACAGATGATGCTGCGTCTTGCCGGCTTGCTCTTCGTTGTGATCACGGCCTGCGCGACCGGTTCGGCGGCGCAGCTGCCGCCGGCGCCACCGCCCGGGCCCACCGAGCCGCCCCCGTTCGGCGAGACGCCGCCCGGCACGCAGCCCCCCGCGGCTCCGGTGCCGATGCCGCCGCCACCGATTGCGGGGACCGGCGCCGATCGCGCTGGCACCGATGCCGATTTCGTCGCCGCGCGCAGCAAGTTCGATCAGGGCGACACCGAGGGCGCGCGCCTCGCGCTCGAAGGCTTCGTCGCCCAGCACCCGACCGATCCGGCGCGACCATCGGCGGATCTCTTGCTGGCGCGCCTCGCGCTCGGCCGCGGTGACGCGGCCGCGGCCAAAATGCGCCTCGAGCCGCTGGCCGGCGACGCGACGCTGGGGACGTCGGCGCGCTACTACCTCGGCCTGGCCGAGCTGCGCCTTGGCAAGGCAGCGCATGCCAAGGAGCTCTTGCTGCCGTTTCTCTCC
>Ga0265342_10001342_pt1 | contig 23076 bp, 15 predicted proteins | sample 4CB327metaG_FD_203125 | JGI IMG/M metagenome (GOLD analysis project Ga0265342, IMG submission 203125) | Rhizosphere microbial communities from Carex aquatilis grown in University of Washington, Seatle, WA, United States - 4-CB3-27 metaG | ecosystem: Host-associated > Plants > Roots >... | reverse complement strand
TCTGATCCACAATGACCTAAAACTTTTTTTACTGCGCTAATTACAGTCCAACATCTATCTGAAGTGTTACCCTGTTGTCGAGCGGCCCGATTATTTCCGAATTTCCCGTGCCGATCGATGCCGCACCGGTTTGGAAGGTCTCACTGTATTTAAAAGAGAACTCCGCGCGTGGAAAGACCGTGATACCGCCAACAACGTACCAACGACTCCCCCTTCCGTACAGCGGCGGGAAAGAATATTCTCCGCGGACATCACTTTCGTACTCGTATACCCGGGAATCGTACGACTGGGTATCAAAATATACCATCCTCGCCGTACCGTAGAAACGTGAATGTTGTGAAGAAACATTCACTTCGGTGAACATCAACATTCCCTCTTCCCCGTTGTGCGAAGCAGAGTACGAAACCGTAGTCAGTTCTATCCTCTGATTGATTTCCATCCACTTGTTCAGGGCGAAGGAAAATGAAGCGCGGAGATTGTTTTGATTTCTTTCTTCGAATATTGTTACCGGATTCTGGTCGGCATCAAGCAAAGTATTTTCCACCGTTTTGGTATTCTCTTTGAATTGAACAGAGGCGTTGACCGATTTTGTTAGCGTGCTTTCACAACGGAGAACGATCTCACTTCCTGTAGTTGTGAAAGCGCCGGAAGACGGCAAAGTAAATTCATCATAGGATGTGGATATCTTGACTTTATTCGAGGCGCGGTATTCCATTCCCAGGTATCGGCCGTTTTCGCCGTTGACGAGACCATTCTGTTCGCCGAACCCGTACGCATACGGATTTGCGTACTTCCTTGAATACGACCGCAGTTGACTGGACAACGACAACCGCTTGGACACTTGGCAAATGAATCCGGCAACGCCGCTCTTGGAATCAAGAGAATTACCCGCGAGTTCTCCGAACAGCATAAATGAATCAAAGGCGAAGTCCGCATTGGCACCGACGGCCGATTCTCTTTTTCCATGAAGAACAAACGGCGATTGAATGTCGATACGCTTATCGTACTGAGTGCTGAACGCATTCGCTCCTATTTTGCCTGTGCTTCCGATGCGACAATCCGTTATCTCGCCGATTGTTGTTTCGTTCGCCGCAGCCCGCTTTTCTATTTCTGTTTGGGACCGAAAAAGGCCCGATGTATAAAAGCTGGTAATCGCGTTCGCGGAATCAAGTGTCGCCGCCACCGCTTTGCGGGAAAAAAAGATCGTCATAGAAACAGGGTCTACTTCCATCGTCGCCGCAACCCCTTGGAAATAATGAAAGTCGTCCGTCCCAAGATGGGGCACAATCGTCCTCCCCGTTGCTTTGATTTGGTACAACACGCTGCCTCCTTTCGATGATGACCTGAAGCTCGAGAGCGTCATCCCTTCACCGCTGTTGATCGTGTAATCGCCGGCGACAAACTTCTTAACTACCCCATCATTCTCGAATCCAATGTATCCGCCGAAAAAACCGTCTTCCCAAGTTTCTCCGGCATCCTTATTGTAAAGAATTCCGCCGCTCCACCGCGGCGTGTTGACGATCAATCGATCATATTGTGCGGCCCGGCTCCCAGCGTATTCCCCGTCGACAAACGGTTTCTTCGGATGGATGTCCACGCTTTCGCGGGATCGAAACGACATTGCCGTTACACTGTCGCCGGAAGCGAATGAATGCGGCTTTGTTTTCTCTGCACCGAATGCGATGAACGGCGCAACGAGTGCAAGCGTATGCTCATCCATTCCATCGATGAGACGTAGGTCGGACATTGAAAGGCTTCCCAATGAATCGCGAAGAAATAGAATCTTTATCGCCAACGCTGACGGGAGATAGGGAACTTCAATGATTTCTTGAAACGAAGCCAAATTGATATTGACCGGATTCGTTCGATAGAAATCCAATTCGTCGAGTGTCGCCGATTTTCCCGTGCCGTCGTCGATTGAATTTTCCATTCTCGATTCCAAGTCCGAAGCACTGTGCAAGTTATCCCCCGCCTCCTGGGAATGTAGTTCGATCCTGAACAAAAGCAGAACGCTGCAAAAAATGATTCTGTTCATATTTCCCCTTTTTACAAGCCGAACGAAATGCCGATTGAATGGGTCAAGCCAAGTTCGATGTGCGTCGCAACGCTGTAATCGACGGAGACGGAAGCATAATGAAATCCAACGCCGGCAAAATATCGCGATGGTTCGCTCGATGCACCGAAGCGAATGTCGACAATTTCAAGGATGGAAAAGCGGGCGCCCGTTCGGACGGATACGGGAAATCTTGTGTCCTTTACCATCGTGAATGAGACGCTGGCTGTCGAAAGAAGTTCGCAGGAAGCGCCTGTGAGGCAGATCTGAGGTAATTCGTCCTTTTCCAAGCCAATCGTCGGGCGATTCACATTCAGCAAAGAAAACCCCCATCGGATATCATCTGTTACCTGGATTGACGCGGCGACGTCTATTCCAACGGTATATGCTGAACCATAGCGGGCGATCGCGAGATGATCGTAGTTGAGATTGCAGCCGGCCGAAACGATTCCGCCGAATGATTTTGCAACGGTCGCGGTTGCCGTCACTTCGCGGTATAGAGAAAAGCCCGTGCTTGTGACCGCAGCCCCCGCGGTGAATGATTCGACAGGGAACGCGAAAAGCATTCCGCCGTTCGATAGTTGCGGGAGGTCAAACGGAGATGGAGAATAGAAAAACGAGGAATACATTGACTTCAGAGACGCGGCAGCGGATGGATTCAGCAACAGCGGTTCGATACCTCCGCTGAACAAGGCTGAACCACCGTCGCCGAAAACCGACGGTGGCTGCGCGGTTCGTTCGAACCCGGCGCGAGCAGCTTGAATGTAAACAGTCAGCAGAACACACATCCAGACACGCCGGCAATGCACGACGCGTACTTTTGACAACTTGAATGGAAATACGAAAGTGGTTATATTGCGGTTGAGTGCTTCCCCCAACAATGCTAAAAGGATTACCATGCGTCCCCCCCTGATGATGATGACGTTGATATGTGCGGTTTTTTGTTGTGCTGCGACTTCGCTCGGACAGATCGAAGCTCAGGTTACGACAAACCTGGATCAAATTCCGGGATCATCCCGCGACCCCCTTGTAAATTTCGCGGCCGATGTTCAACGGTATATCAACTCAAATAAATGGACCTCCGAAGATATTGGGAATGACAAAATTCAGGTCTCGATCTCGATCTCCATTGCGACGACGTCAACTCCCAACCTCTACGATGCGCAATTCTTTCTCGGAAGCTCGCGCCCGATTTACAAATCAGAAAAAAATTCGGCAATGCTCCGGCTTCTGGACGATTCGTGGGAATTCACATACGTCAAAAATCAGCCTTTCTATCGTGATGAAACACGTTTCGATGCGTTGACAAGCTTTATCAATTTTTATATGTACCTCGTTCTGGGGTATGATTTCGATTCCTACAACCCTCCACTCAGCGGTACGCCGTATTTCCAGAAAGCGATCACGATTTGCGCGCAGGCGCCGGGTTCGACAAAGGGCTGGGACCGAAGTAATTCCGGCTACAGCAAATATTCTTTTGTCGAAGAACTTCTGGACGCGAAGTATGAACCGATCAGGTCCGGCATGTTCATGTACAATTACAGAGGCATCGACTATCTGGTGGTCAAGCCGGACGCCGCCCATAAGAATATTATCACATTCATTCAGAATGTTGCCGATTTCAAAAGGTCGGTGAACCCCAGTTCGCTTATCGTCAGATCGTTTTTTGACGCGAAGTATCAGGAACTTGCAGAAATTTTCAGAGATTATCAAGATAAAAGTATCCTGCAGCTCCTTTCATCGGTGGACCCGAACCACCAAAGCACCTATATGGGTTTGAAATAGTAAAGGGATCGCTGGAAACATTCCCTCTAAAAAGACAGCTCCCCAATCCGTTTCCCTCGAGTCATCGGAGAGCTTTTACTCAATCAACTTTACAGAAATAATTACGTCGCCAATCTGGATTTTGCCGACTATGTCCAAGTCCCGCGTATAGCCGAAAACGGTATACCGTCCGTCAAGATGAGGCGTCGGACAATGAGTAATGAAGAACTGAGATCCTTCGGTATCTTTTCCCGCACTTGCCATTCCAACAGCTCCTTCTGAATACACTGCGTCAGGATGGACTTCCGTACGAATAGCGTACCCCGGTCCGCCAAAACCGGTTCCTAAAGGATCGCCTCCTTGTATAACAAAATTTGGAACGACGCGGTGAAATATCAGTCCGTCGTAAAAATGCCTTCTGGACAAGATGATAAAATTCAATACGGTGAACGGAGCTGCGTCTGGCCGAAATTCTATCCTGATTTCCCCTTTCGACGTAACAAGAAGAGCTGAACGATAGCGCTTCAGCAGAACGAGATCCTCCGGCGAGTAGAATTTCCCGGTATCGGAAGCCGAAAAGTTTTCGGCGTCATACTGTTTTCCCGTTATCGATTGCAGCGCATGCGAGGCCGCTTGTGCTACAATTTTATCCTTATCACGTAAACTTCTTTTTAGCAATGGAATTGCGGCTTCTGCCTTCAACCCGGCAAACAGATTGATGAATTCAACCATCACTTCGACGTCGTTCGGGGTTGTGAGATACTGATAAGCATCAATAAACTTGGGGAGATTCTGAAATCTCACCGATGATCGAATTGACGTATCTTCAAACGCAGCCGCCACGGAGTACGATATCGCGATGTCGCGCTTCTGCAGCAATGGAAGAATCTTCCGGCAGAATTCGGCCTGGACGGACGAGTCTTTATCAGAAACAATATTCTGGTACGACTCGACTGCCGCACTCACCGATCGGGGATCATCTCCCAACAATTCATCCTGAAGATAAGGAATCGCATTCTCCGATTTTGTTTCTCCAAGTGCGGAAACAATGTTTGAACGGAACATGGAATTCGCATCGAGCAACCGGATAAGTTGAGGAATGCACTTTTCTTTCGAAAGCTTTGCTATGAGAACCGCGGCCTCTCCCCTTTGCCGCCAGGTATAATGATTAGAATCCGCCAAAAGCCTTTGCAGCGTCCCAAGTAGTTTATCCGATGGGTACTTCTCAACGACGGAATTCAAAACTGAAAAAGCCGTGAGAGCAACGTGTTCGTTGCCGTCAGCAATAAGCGAAAGCAAAACAGGCGTAACGTTTTCCATAGTCTGGGTCCGCAGGGACCGGATGCAGTTTACGCGTACTCTCCAGTCCGGATCATCAATGGCGTGTTTCATGACAGTCGACGACGGTGCACTATCGCTCACTACGCCGAAGATTGTGGCAGTCCACATTCTAACTTCAGCCGAACTATCGTTCATCGCAGCGATCAATGCGCGAAGGTGGCGCTCCACTGACGAGGAATCCGCTATTCGCATCATTGCGTACGCCGCCATACGCGCGGTTCCCGGATGGCCGATCAGGCCGGCGACGAACTCCGTAGCCGTTGTGTCTTTAATCCTTCTGATCGCAAATCTGGCCACAGCGAGGGCAACCGACGATTGGGCGCTCTCGGAATACGGGGCAGCTTTTACAACCAATGATCGCAGATTCTCTCTTGTTCCACATTTACCAATTGCGTCAATAATTTGCAGCATGCATGTTGAATCGTACTCCGATTGGATTCGATCAATCAAATAGGAACAGCCTTGAGGATTTCCTATTTGGCCGAGGGCAAACGCCGTGCTGCGGCGAACCGACGGAATTGAGTCTTTCAATAAAGGGAGAAGAAACTGAATCGAAGACGAATCCTGAATATTTGCCAGAGCGACCGCGGCGCGAGAACGGACCGAAGGATCGGGAGAGCGAAGGAAACGGTAGAGTTTTCCGTCGGCCAATGACCGGGAATTCTGCAATTCCGAAATACTATCAATCGTCTGCGCTGCGGCTGATTCACAGCACATCAACGCAAAAAAAGAGGATGCAAGAATTGTCAGAAATCTTTTCATAGATGCGATTGAAAAACAGGAAAACTCCGCTCCCATTCCCGATGAGATCCCTTGGGGACCAGACGTTTGGAACGAGCTGAATAGATAAACCTCAATTCCAGCCTCTCCCGCTGGTGCGGGACAGGCTGTCATACATCGTGTTTGGGAACGTTCGAATCTGTTCCCAACGGGACGTTGGGAACAAGATGATCGACAAGATGATGGTTTATTCCCCCGATAATCTAAAAGTACGGCCTCACACGATATTTTACTCCGAGCACATCTTCAACATATTTCTTCGCTTTTTCCAAATCAATCTCATCCATGCCGACAACACTCATAACGACTTCGGGAACATGTTTTTTGGCTTCACGGGCAAAGTCAACCATCGCCGCATGATTTTTTTCTCCATTGATCCTCATCAATTCGCCATATTGCCGGGGGTCGACCGAGTTCAGGCTTATCGAAACCGTATCAACAATTCCGCGGAGCTCAGGAGCGATATTTCTTTTGTTGATGAGACTTCCATGTCCGTCGGTGTTGAGCCGAACTTTGCCGCCGTTTGCTTTTACCCATGAACCGATTTCTTTTACGGCATCGAATCGTATTGTCGGCTCGCCGTAGCCGCAAAAAACAATTTCGTCATACTGCTTCGGATCTTGAATTTCGTCGATGACCTCGCGCGCGGTTGGTTCATGAGCTATTTTCAGGTTATGTCCCTTGACAACCGCCTCTCCTTTTCTATCGCAAAAAACGCAATCGGCATCACACCGGATCGTGAGATTGACATAGAGTGAACGGCCCAGCGAATATGTAAAAACAGGCTCGCCGAGCGAACCGATGTTGAAAAGGCGCTTTGCGTTGTATGTGGTTGTTCGGGCAACGTCTTCTTCCGTCGCTCTGCAAATCTCTGCAATCTTTTTCCCGATCTGCGGAATATACATCGGTTCATTTCGTTTTCCCCGGTGCGGTGCCGGCGTGAGATACGGTGAATCCGTTTCCAGCATAATGTGGTCGTAGCCGATCGCGTTCAGTGTTTCGACTGCCGGAGAATTTTTAAACGTCACGATTCCCGGATAAGAAACCAAGAAGCCAAGCCTAAATAGCCGTCTTGCCGTTTGCGCATCGCCGGAGAAACAATGAAACACGCCTTTCGGCGCCGGGAAACGGCTGTTCGATGTCGCCTGCTGGCTTCGCCAATATTCGTTTTTTTGAATCAATTCTTCGACGGCGGAAACAGCGTCGTCCATCGAATCCCTCGTGTGAACAACGATGGGAAGGTTGCGGCGAATCGCAATTTCGATTTGTGATCGGAACATCCGCTGCTGCTTATCTTTCGGTGTTGTATCGTAATAATAATCGAGGCCTATTTCGCCGATGGCGACAACTTTTTTATGCTCGCTCAGTTTTTCAATCTCATGGAGCGCACCATCATCCGCTTCTGCCATATCCAGCGGGTGAATGCCGACGCAGGCGTACACGGCGTCGTAGCGTTCGGAGAGGGCAATCGCCTGTCTGCTCGTCTCGACACTTGTGCCGGGAACGACAAAATACTTTACCCCAGCGTCAACTGCTCGCTGAATGACATCCTCGAGATCATCCTTGTAATCGGGGTAGAACAAATGTGCGTGAGAATCGATGAACATCGATCGTTCTTTCATAGAAATTCCTACACCACTCTCTTGTATTTATGATACCATCCCGAGGTTTTTTTCCAGAAGGAGAATAACGAAGTGCCGGGAAAGACCTGTATGCGTCGAACCTCGTACCGGTCCTTCCAAAAAATCCGCGGGCCGGAATCCGAGGCAATGCCAAACGAATACCCGGCGTCTCGCACAACGCGTTTCACTTGCTCATTAAGCTTACCGTAGGGATATGCGAACGATATAACGGGCAGTCCCAACCGCTCCTCAATTATTTTTTTCGATTGCCGGATTTCTGTTTCAACCTCCTGCAAAGGGATATCCGTCAAGTTTTTGTGGTTGAGCGAATGAGAACCGAATTCAATTCCGTATGCCTTCATTTGCATTACCTGGTCGTCGGTGAGCAGATGGGCTTCCGGTTCACCGTCGCCGACGTCCCAAACATTGTTTGTAATCGCCCGGTTTCCGACCAGGAAAATGACGGCGGAGAATGAGAATTTCCGCAACAACGGAAAAGCGTTCAAAGCGTTGTCTTCATAACCGTCGTCAAACGTAAGAACAACCGGCCGTGCAGGCATCATTTGTCTCCCCTCAAGAATCTGCTTCAAAGCGGCGAAGGTCAGCGTGGAGTACCCTTTCCGTTTGAGAAATGCGAGCTGACCCGCAAACTCCGCCGTCGTAACGTAAATTCCGTGTTTTGTTCCGCTAGGAATGCCGTCGGTGACGCGGTGAAACAGCAGCACAGGAATTTCCTTCACGCCTTTTTTTATCATGCCCGCCTCGGCGTACGTCTCGATGACTTTCTTTGAGATCTTCTTAATGTCATATTCCGCGCAGATCAGGCGACGTCCGAATTCGGCGGAAGCATGATCGGGGGCGTTCAAACTTGTGATGATTTCTGATGCCATTCTGAACGGATCAAATTCTTGTTGGATGCCCGCATCGCCGAAATTCGTTTCGAGTACCGCGTCTTTTACCGTTTCATTGACGGGACCGATGTAGTTAGACTCGCCGATGGCGACAACTTTCGCGCCGCTCGCCAGCGCTTCCATCGCAACTCTTCCTGATCCGATGACCAGCAATGAACGCCGGTATACTTCGCTCACGTTCTCGACAAAACCAATAATCTTTATTTTCTCGCCGCCCAGCTTTTTGTTCATCGCTGCAGCGAGTTCTGGAAATTTTTCGGCGTCATTCATGCCCCCCACAATATGCAATTCAATGTCGGGACGCACGCGATGAACTTCAGGAAACACCTCACGCACAATTTTCTTTACAACATTCCCTTTGGGGCCCGATAACCTTCCCACGAGGGAGATGACATTCGACGAAGCCGCAGGATGCATGCCCCCGCGATCTTCCCATGAACTCATAGAAATGCCATTCCGGACTACGGATACCGAATCGAGCGGATAGTGCAGCTCTCGAACAAGATGATCTCGAATGCCTTCGCACACTGCTAAAATTATTTCACCATAGATACGAAATATTTTCGACGAAAGATGAGCGTGCTGACGACCGTGAAGAGTGGAAACAAGAGGCACATTGCCTCCACGGGTCGCAAAAAAAGAGACCCAGCTTGCCGCGCGGGAATGGGCGTGAACAATATCGATATTATTTTGGCGGATGACCTGCCGGAGAGCAGTAATGTTGCGCAATCGCTGAATGAAATTCCTTTTTCCGATTGGCAGCGAAAGCACGCGCGCCGACGTCCTGGTTCGAAATGTATCCGATGCGATCCACACGTTATGATTGGACAGCACCTGATCGTTTGCAAGTGCTGCCGCATACGTTTCCGCGCCGGTCACCTCGTATTGAGATAAAACGTGAAGAATGTTCATCAGCAATGGTATTGAAAAGATGTCATACAGCGTCTTATCGCCCTTTAGCATATTAAATTAGCAAAGCAAAACTCGAATATCAAGCCATACCGCTGCACGGTAGTGTCACAGTTTCACGCATGACACTATTACTTCAAACGCTTTCTCGTTCCCAATCTCCGCTTGGGAACGAAGTGTGTCAATTGATAAATATTGTCAGACGACAAAAACAAGTTAATCAACTCGTTCCCAAACTGAGTTTGGGAACGAGAGTGAAGTTTCTCAAACTGTAACACTACCCACTGCACAGAATGAGAGACAAAAGCCGGAGAATTTAACAGAGCATGGCTCTCTCCACTTCTGGAAAAGCTGACGGTCAGTCCACAAGGCGGCGTCATAAAAAAGCCGTTCTGAAAAAGAACGGCCTTCGAGTACTCTATGCAATTGCGGTGTCATTTCAGGAGCAGTTGTCTATGGAGCGTCCACGTTTCTCGGCTTGCCGAATCCAATGAGCATCCCTGCATCTTCGTCCCACAGTCGCAATGCGAGAGAATGGAAACTTGAAAGCAGCGTAAGGGGTTTCACCTGCCAGAAAATAGAAATCTCCTTTTGACACTTGCTCAGCGAGTAATTCGGGACGCGTGGACTCAAATGATGGATATGATGAAATCCGATGTTGCCGCTGAACCATTGAAGGACTTTTGGGAGCTTGTAGAACGAACTTCCTTTGAGTGCAGATGCAAAGAAATTCCACTCCGCATGACGCGCCCAATAGACCCCCTTAAACTGATGCTGGACATAGAAAAGCCATAAGCCAAACATTCCTGCCAGCCAGATCGTCGGCAAGAACACAAGGATGAACGAACCAATTCCGATAGTGAAGCTTATAGCAGTTGCAAGAACGGCAAGAGTAATGTTTGTCCAGTAGACGTTTCGTTTTTCTCTCAGTCCCGACGAGCCTGAAGTAAACCTGTGTGAGACAAAGAACATAAACAAGGGACCGATGCCGAACATCACCAACGGATTTCTGTAGAATCTGTAGACAAACCGTTTCCATAAAGACTGTTCGAGGTATTCTCTCACCGTTAGCATCCAGACATCACCGATACCGCGGTTATCGAGGTCGCTGCTTGTCGCATGATGGATCGCATGGTTATGCCGCCACTCGTAGTAGGGGGTGAGTGAGAAGAGTCCGCTCACCATTCCGACAAAGTCGTTTGCTTTCTGAGATCTAAAGAATGAGCCGTGCCCGCAATCGTGGAAAATGATGAAGGCTCTGACTTGAAACCCGGCGGCCAGCACGGCTAAAGCCAATGTGATCCAATATGAAATCTCGAGGCTCCGGTACATTCCATAGAGAAGGATGAAATATGGAACGAATGTATCGATGATCTGCCAGATGCTGCGCACGACATTGGAGCGTTGATATTTGGCGATCATGGATCGCCATGATTCGTTGTTTGATTCTGAAGCGGGTTCCTGGAACATAATTGTTCCTCTATAAACTATTTGTTCGCCGATTACCGCCATAAAGGCCGCCTTTGAACATGCCAATTCAGGGTTCCCAGAAAACTACTCACCGGCTCGCAAACCTGAGGCAGGTCGCCCTAACGAACCTCAGCACGCAAAGGCGACGTGCAGCCAGTTCCAGCTTATTTCAGCAGCAGCATCTTTTTAATCTGCACGTTCCCCGCAAACTCTAACTGCGAGAAATATATTCCGCTTGCGAGATTCGATGCATTGAACTGCACCTGGTGATATATTCCAGCTGTTGCGTTTTCGTTAAACAGCGTAGCCACTTCCTGTCCGAGTGTGTTAAAAACCTTCAACGTTGCTCTTCCATCTGTCGGCACGGTAAACTGAATGTTCGTTGCCGGGTTGAACGGGTTCGGAAAGTTCTGCGATAGCTCGAATACCTTCGGCGCTACTCCGACTTCCACTTCAATTGACTGCGAGTAACTGAAATTTCCGCTCCGGTCTATCTGCTTTAAACGGTAATTGTAGTTCGTGGCCGCAAGATTTATGTCGGCGTAGGAATAGCTTTTGGGAGAGTTCGAATTCCCCGCACCTGCAACAAATCCGACATCCTGCCAAGTAGATCCCGGAATATTCGCCATGCTTCGCTGGATTTCATACCCGTAGCTGTTTGTCTCTGTCGTCGTCGTCCACGAAAGCTCAACACTCAAACGGGATGCCGTCGCACTAAAAGATGACAGTGTTATCGAGAGGGGAATTGCATTCAGCTCTCCGCTCGGTATTCCCTGATTTCCGTGAACGTCGACACCTGCCACACGATAATAATATGGCTGGCCAAGTGTTACCGAAGCATCAGTGAAGGTCGTATCCTTTGAAAGCGCGAGCATGGTTGAATCGTTCAGCGAGAACCCTGAAGATGCCGAGCGATAAACACGATATCCCATAAGGTCTGGGTCGACACGGTCTTTGTTCCATGAGAGAACAATGTCGCCGTCCGCACGGGCAGCGATCGTCGAACCGCCTACTCCAACCGGAGGAATATTGTCTACCGAATATCCGCTGTCGATATTCGATGTCCAAAAAACCGTCGAGTCGGCATTCTTGGCGATGACCTGGAAATAATAATACGGCACACCTTGCAGCCCCGAGTCGGCATAGGTTGGAATAACCATGCTGTATCCGTCGGACCAATCGGCCGGCATCCACCCTGCCGTTTGCCAGTAAATACCGTCGGCGGGAATTTGCGATGTCTTTCCCAACAACCCCGTTGCCTTCGCTCCAATTTTAATTGTGTACGATTTCACAGCTGTGTTTCCCCAAACATCAAGAGGTGACGGCTGCCATAAAAGCCGAAGTTTTCCCCCTTGGTCATTTGCAATATCTCCCACTTTATCGATCCACGGGGCCGGATATAAATTACCGAGACGGTCAACGCGCTGAGCGTAAATATTAGTGCTGCTTTCGCTGCGTAAATCTTGCCAGGTAATAATCGCACCTCCTGAGCCGTCGCTGACGATCGTAGGAAATGATTGGCTTCCTGTCGCAGTGCATATCGCAACACCATTGGCAGTCCATTGATTTGCTCCGGCTGCGTTGATGCGTTGCGCGTAGATATCATCGTCGCTTCCATTGCGAGTACCATACCATGTAATGATCGCACCCCCTGAGCCATCGCTGACGATTGTAGGACTATATTGGATCCCTGTCACCGTGCAGATCCCAACACCATTGAGAGTCCATAATGTTACACTGTCCGACCGGACACGTTGCGCATAGATATGGGCGTCGCCGCTGCGATTATCATACCACGTAATAATCGCGCCTCCCAAGCCGTCGCTGACGATCGTTGGATAATATTGGCTCCCTATCGCCGTGCAGATGGCAACGCCATTGGCAGTCCATTGAACCGCTCCGGCTGCGTTGATGCGCTGTGCGTAGATATCGTAGTTGCTTCCATTGCGACCATCATACCACGTAATAATCGCACCTCCCGAGCCGTCACTGACGACCGTAAGATTCAATTGGTTCCCTGTCGCCGTGCATATCGCAACACCATTGGCAGTCCATTGAACCGTTCCACCTGCGTAGATGCGTTGCGCGTAGATATCAGAGTTGGTTCCACTCCGATAATCTTGCCAAGTAATGATGGCACCTCCCGAGCCGTCACTGACGATCGTAGGAATGACTCGGCTCCCTGTCACCGTGCATATCGCAACGCCATTGGCAGTCCATTGAACCGTTCCCCCTGCGTTGATGCGTTGAGCATAGATATCATAGTGGCTGCCACTGCGAAAATCCTCCCACGAAATAATTGCGCCTCCTGAGGCGTCACTCACGATCGTAGGATAGTCTTGGTCTCCTGTGGCCGTGCATATCGCAACGCCATTGGCAGTCCATTGAACCGCTCCGGCTGCGTTGATGCGCTGTGCGTAGATATCGCAGTTGCTTCCATTGCGACCATCACACCACGTAATAATCGCACCACCTGAGCCGTCGCTGACGATCATGGGATTATATTGGTCACCTGTCGCCGTGCATATTGCAACGCCATTGGCAGCCCATTGAACTGTTCCACCTGCGTTGATGCGCTGCGCGTAGATATCATAGTTGCCACTGCGAAGATCAAACCACGTAATAATCGCACCTCCTGAGCCGTCGCTGACGATCGTAGGACTAGATTGGTTCCCTGTCGCCGTGCATATCGCATTATTTACGGCTGGGTTAGCTGACCATTGCGCCGGAAGAAAAGTGGCTGCACAAATTATCAGCATTGCCAACACCAAAATATTTCTTCGAATATTTATGTTGTAAATGTAATAATGCATGTTATTTGTCCTCCTTCGGGTTTTGTGGTGAGTTCAAATAAACCAGGCAGTTAAATTTGGAAAGTATCAATTGTTGGATCTATTTTGTTCTGGCTTGGCAAAAAAAAGAAAGCCTCCGCCGGCTTTATGCCAACAGAGGCTTCTAAATTCTTTGCTCCCCGGGTTCCCCGCACATAGGAGTCCCTGCTGTATGATGCTGGGAGCCATAATTATGCGATGAAATATTAAAAGAAATCAATAGAATGTCAAGTGATGCAGATAATTGGATATTGTTACAGTTTCACGCTTGACACTATTCTTCAAACGCTTTCTCGTTCCCAATCTCCGATTGGGAACGAAGTATGTCAAGTGATCAATATTTTCGCAAAAAAAAAGTTAAGCAACTCGTTCCCAAACTGAGTTTGGGAACGAGAGTGAAATTTCTCAAACTGCAACACCACCCCGCCTTGGGAGGTGGGGTCTTTTGAATGAATGTGGAGACCAAGCGATGCTAAACTGATCCCTTCGACTCCGCCGCGACGGCTCATCCTGAGCAAGCGGAGCGCGTCTGCGCCGGAGGCGCATGAGCCTATGACTCAGAAGGAGACCGTCGCGTCCCGCCGCTTTTCGGCGGGATCAGGGTGAACATCAGTTTTTACGATGAGAAGCAAAAGACCCCACTACCCCGCCTTGCTTATCCTTCAACGTTTGCGTAAATTTGTATAGTAGGGTGAAATTATCAGGGAAAATGCATGAAGACAGTCATTGATACGTTCACTATTGTCCTTCCAGTCCTCTATTTTTGGACGGTGTGGGCGTATGCCAAAGCCTTCTTCAAGGACTCGGTTCTCGCAAAGCGCGTAAAAACGCCCCTGCTTCTTATTACCCTAGCCGTACACTTAGGCTACCTTCTATTGCGGACGGTATTGTTTGATCATCCGCCGATCACGACGATATTTGAAATAATGTCCATCATTTCGTTCTCTATCGCCGCCGCATACGCCGTCATTGAATTTCAAACGAAAGTCAAAAATACCGGGTACTTTATTCTCATCCTCGCGTTTCTTTTCCAAATATTCTCTTCCCTTTTTATCGAAGACCTGTCCGAAGTAAAACCAATATTACGAAGTTACCTGCTGGGCATCCACGTCTCCAGCGCGCTGCTCGGCTACGCGGCCATTGCAATTTCTGCGGTCTACGGATTTTTATATTTGATGCTTTATCACCATATCAAATCGAGCCGTTTCGGCGTCATATACACCAAGCTCCCCAACCTGGAGACGCTTGAAAGAATGTCGATGCTGTCGATCGTCGTTGGATTTTCATTTTTGACCATAGCAATTTCTGTGGGATTGTTCTGGCTCCCCCGCGCATTTGAACATTTTTCGTACTTTGACCCGAAGTTGATCGGAACGGTGTTCATCTGGGCGATGTACGGAGTCGGATTGGGGGCAAAAAAAACAATCGGCTGGCAGGGAAGAAAGATCATGATCCTTTCGATTATTGCGTTTGCGGTTTCATTCTTTTCGCTGACGATTATCAACGTATATTTCAGCGCGTTCCATAAATTCTATTGATCCCCATCGTGTTTGCTGTATTGCCACTTTATGAATCTTGTTGCTGTTGGAATTAATCACCGCACCGCGCCTCTTGAGGTACGGGAGAAGTTGTGGATGTCGAGCGATGAAATTCGGGCTGCCGTTGCCGCTCTGAAAGGCAAGCCGTTTACCGAATGTTTCATCGTTTCAACTTGCAACCGGACCGAACTGTACGGCGTCTACGATGCCAATGGAAGCAGCGGTACCAGTGCCGTTCCGGATATCAATCTCCTTAAAGACGAATTGATTGGAATGAAATCTGCGGGGAGCGCCGTAAAACGCGAACATATGTATCACATGATTTCGACGAACGCAATAAGCCATTTGTTTAAAGTTGCGTCCGGAATCGATTCCATGATCATCGGGGATATCCAGATTCTCAGTCAAATTAAAGACGACTTCAACATCGCGTACGAAGAGAAAGCGGCAGGACCTTTTCTTCACCGCCTCCTGCAGTCCACGTATCATGTCGGCAAACGGACACGGACCGAGACGACAATTACCGAAGGAGCCGTTTCTGTCAGCTACGCAGCGGTAGAACTGGCAAACAAGATTTTCTCAGATCTTTCAAAAAAGACGGCCCTGCTCATCGGCGCCGGAGAAACCGGCGAGTTGACCGCAAAACATCTTGTCGGGCGGAACATCGGCGGAATCTTTGTTGCAAACCGGACAAAAGCCAAAGCCGAAGAACTCGTGGCGGCTCTCGGGGGAAAAGCTGTCGACTTTGAATCGCTCCATCAAATGCTCGCCCAGGTGGATATCGTTGTCTCGTCGATTGCGAGCGAACAGTACGTCATCACAAAAAGCGACGTCCAGCGAGCGATGAAAGAACGATCCCATAAACCGCTATTTATAATCGACATCGGCGTGCCGCGCAATATAGATCCCGAGGCAAATAAAATTGATAACGTGTTCTTACACGACATGGATGGTATTTCGGTCATCATTGATCGGAATGTCCAGAAAAGAAAATCAGAAATTCCCCGAGTCAACGAAATTATTCTGGAAGAATTGACGGAGTTCTATAATTGGTACAACTCGCTTCAGGTCAATCCGACAATTCATGACCTGCGGACTCATTTCGAGCATGTTCGGCATGAGGAGGTCGAAAAGAATATTAACCGCTTTTCCGCAGAGGACAGGGAGTTAGTCGATTTGGTGACAAAACGTATCGTGAATAAACTCCTTCACCTTCCGACCACGAATTTGAAGAACGGAAACGAAGAAAGCGAAGAAGAAAAACACAAAAAGCTTCACATCGTCCGTTCCCTGTTCGGATTACACAAACAGCAACCGCCGAAAGAATGAGTTCGAAGAATAAGATAACCATCGGGACCCGCGGCAGCGAGCTTGCCCTCTGGCAGTCGAATTGGGTTGCGAAGAGGCTTCAACAGCTTTATCCTTCGCTCGCGATCGAGACAACGGTGATTAAGACGACCGGCGACAAGATTCTTGACTCGCCTCTTTCAAAAATCGGCGATAAGGGCTTGTTCACAAAAGAAATTGAAAATGCCCTGCTTGAAAAAACGATCGACCTTGCTGTCCACAGCTTAAAGGATGTTCCGACTAATCTGGGGGACGGCTTGACAATCGGGGCGATCACCGAGCGTGAGGACGTGCGGGATGTGTTCATTTCTCATCCTAAGAAGAAACACCGCTCATTGAGCGCCGTTCCGAAGAACGGATCGATCGCGACGGGAAGTCTGCGCCGCAAATGTCAGCTGCTTAGCCATCGGCCCGACTTGAACATTGTTGATATCCGAGGGAATTTGAAAACGCGCCGTGCGAAGCTCGAAGAGTCGGAGTGGGACGGAATGCTGCTAGCAAAAGCCGGCGTTACCCGCCTTGGCTGGTCGGAAATCATCTCGGAGGTATTGCCTCCGACATTGATCCTTCCGGCAGTCGGACAGGGAGCGCTTGCGATCGAATTCCGCTCGGATGATTCGTTCCTCGCTTCGACACTGGAGCCGTTGAATCACCCTCCCACTTGTCAAACAACGGCGGGCGAACGCGCGTTGCTCCGCTTCCTCGAAGGAGGGTGCCAAATTCCTATCGGGACATACGGAAGGATCGTGGCGGGACAATTTCACCTGGATGCAGTAGTAGGAAGCCTCAACGGGAAAAAAATGGTCCGCGGAACAATCAGCGGCGCCCCTGATGATTCGGAAAAACTCGGCGTGTCGCTTGCACAGGAATTGCTCAAGCAAGGGGCAGATGAGATTCTGCAGGAAATTAGAATGTCGGGAAGCTGATACCCATATGCCGGAAACTCCACCATTGCATTCAACAATTCAAGCGCACTCTCCTCTTCTCGGCAAAACAATTCTTGTTACCCGAACGGAAGAACAGGCAGCAGAATTCATTAAATTGCTCCAACAACTTGGCGCATCGGTGATATTGTACCCGACAATTCAGATTGTCCCGCCGCAGTCATGGGCGGAGTGCGATAAAGCGATCTCCAAAATCGAGAACTACGATGCGATCGTTCTTACGAGCGTGAACGCAGCGGAAAATTTTTTCGCACGGGTCTGTCTGGCGGGCGGCCGCACTGCAAAAATCATTGCTGAGAAGACGGTCTACGCTGTGGGAGAAAAAACCAGATCGGCCGTCGACAAATACAACGTTCCGGTTGCAGCGATGCCCGCGGTGTACGACGCAAAACATCTTGCCATCACGCTTGCACGGACGGATGTCAAAGGAAAACGGTTCCTTCTTCCGAAGGGAAACCTTGCGGGAAATGTTGTGACCTTTGCCCTCCAGGAACACGGAGCCGCCGTCGACGAAGTGATCGTCTACGAAACGATTCAGCCTTCGCAAACGGATGCCGAGATGGTCAAGCAGAAGCTGCAAAAAAATGAAATCGATGTTGTGACTTTTTTCAGCCCGTCGAGCGTCTCAAATTTCTTAGCGACGATACCCGGGGAATTGCTGGACAATACAACAATTGCTGTGATCGGGCATACGACGGGCGCGGCAGCGAAGAACGTGTCGCTTCCGGTACACATTGTTGCCGAACATGCAACATCGGCGAATCTTGTTGCTTCAATTGTACGGTACTATGAATAGCGCCGCGGCAAAAAGAGAAAGTATCCGTGACAGCATTGCTCCCACGCGCACCGTCGGAGAGTTTTGGACGGCAAAACAACGGCAGGCATCATCGCTCCACGAGATTTCATACCGTGCATGCTTTAAACCCCAGCTTCCCCGGTATTTTATAGAGCGCTACAGTGCTGAAGGAGACATCGTCTACGACCCTTTCATGGGAAGAGGAACAACAATTGTCGAAGCGGCCTTGTTAAAAAGGAACGTCATTGGAAATGACGTCAACCCGTTGAGCAAAATCCTCGCTGCACCACGGCTTGACATCCCCGAAATGGATGAGATTGAAGAGCGGCTCGCCGAAATCAAGTTCACGAAAAAGGCGAAAGCCAGTATCGACTTATCGATGTTCTTCCACCCGGAGACTGAAGCGGAAATTGTCTCACTTCAGAAATATTTATCAAAAAGGAAAAAAGACCGGAAGGAAGACAGAATCGACCGATGGATCCGCATGGTGGCGACGAACAGGCTTACCGGCCATTCGTCAGGCTTTTTCTCCGTGTATACGCTGCCGCCGAACCAGGCGACGCAGCCGAAAAGCCAGATACGCATCAACAGGCTCAGGAAGCAAACGCCGGAATACCGCAATATTAAAAATATTATTCTCAAAAAAACCCGGACATTGCTAAACCGAGTTTCAGAACAGGAGTTCGAGAACCTTGCGGCAATTCGGCTGCGCGCGCGATTCCTCTCAACCGACTCGAGACGAACTTCGCACATTAAGAGCGGAACGATTCAGTTGACGGTAACATCGCCTCCTTTTTTGAACATCGTCCAATATTCCAGCGACAATTGGCTGCGGTGTTGGTTCAACAAAATAGACGACAAAGCGACCGCGCCGAAGATCACGATGTCCAGAACAATTGACGAATGGAGAGGCGTGATGGGAGGCGTCTTCAACGAGCTATTCCGGATTACAAAGCCGGGCGGATATGTCGCTTTCGAAGTCGGAGAGGTACAGAACGGAACCATGAAGCTCGAAGAGCACGTCATTCCCCTTGGAGGCGATGCCGGATTTCGGTGCGATGCGATCATTATCAACAAACAGGAATTTACAAAGACGGCAAACATTTGGGGAATACAAAACAACGAATCAGGAACAAACACCAACCGGATTGTTCTATTCCAGAAATAACTTAAACGGCATTTTTTGAAAACTCCACTTCCATCAAACGACTTGTTTCTCCGGGCATGTAAACGAGAAAACGTAGAGCGAACGCCGGTCTGGTTCATGCGCCAGGCCGGGAGGTATTTGCCCGAGTACAGGGCAATCCGGGAGAAAGTCGATTTTCTCACATTGTGCAAAACTCCGGACCTTGCAGCAGAGGTGACGATTCAGCCGGTCGATATAATCGGTGTCGATGCAGCAATAATATTTTCGGACATCCTCGTCGTTCCGGAAGCGATGGGAATGGAACTTGTCATAGAAGAAGGCAAAGGCGGGCCGCGATTCCCTTCCCGGCTGCGATCCCGTGCCGATATTGACAAACTTCCGGTCCCCGATCCGAATTCAAAATTAAAATTTGTGATGGACGCGATTCGGATGACTCGGAAGAACCTCAGCGGCAAAGTTCCGCTTATCGGGTTTTCCGGTTCGCCGTGGACACTTGCGACATACATGGTCGAAGGCCGCGGTTCCAAAAACTTTCGATACGCCAAGGAACTAATTTTTTCATCCCCACGAGATGCACATTTTCTTCTCGATAAGTTGGCAAGGGCGGTTGCAGCGTATCTCTCCGCTCAAATCGAAGCGGGGGCGCAAGCCGTTCAACTCTTCGACACCTGGGGAGGAATTCTGGGACAGGAAGAATTTGAGGAATTCTCTCTTCGGTACATCAAACAAGTTCTCTCGTTGGTCAAAACCAACGGCGCGCCCGTCATTGTATTTTGCAAGGACTGCGGCCACTCGCTTGAAAAAATAGCGGACACAGGTGCGGCCGTCGTTGGGATTGACTGGACAGTCGACATTGGCAAAGCGCGCGACATGGTGGGAAGTTACACGGCATTGCAGGGAAACCTCGATCCGACAATGTTGTATTCGACTCCGGAGCGGATTGAAAAAGGGGTGCAGATGGTCCTTAAGAAATTTGGGAAAGGAAACGGCCATATTTTCAACCTCGGCCATGGGGTTCTGCCCGACACACCCGTAGAAAACGTTCGGGTGTTCGTGAACGCTGTAAAGCATTTTAGCGTTCAATATCATTAGAACAAGGAATCGCGAGAGTATGAAGCAGTTTGAATCCATTGATGTTGAATTGTTACGAAAATACGACCGGCCGGGACCGCGCTACACGAGTTATCCCACCGCACCCGTGTTCTCACCCTCATTTGGAGCCAAGGAATACCGCGACGAGATCCTCCGCACAAATTCGGCAGAGGATTCGTCGGATCTCTCGCTCTACTTCCATTTTCCGTTTTGCGATACTCTCTGCTATTTTTGCGGCTGCACTATGCTCGTAACGCACAGCCGCGATCGCATTCGCGAGTATAACTCGTATCTCAAAAAAGAAATTGATATGGTTGCTCCGTTGGTTTCAAAACAACGCAACGTCTCGCAGCTCCACTGGGGAGGCGGAACACCGTCGTACCTCAACCCGGATGAAATACTGGATATCGGAACATATATCAGGAACCGATTCTCTTTCGCCGGCGATATCGAAGCGGGCGTCGAGATTGACCCTCGGGGCTTGACGTTCGACCATGTGAAAGCACTGCGGGAAAGCGGCTTCAACCGCATCAGCATGGGAGTCCAGGACTTCAACCCAAAAGTGCAGGAGGCTGTGAACCGCATCCAGCCGGAATCGATCACGCGGGACGCGGTGAATTGGAGCAGAAAGCTTGGGTTCAAAAGCATCAACCTTGATTTGATCTACGGGCTGCCCCACCAAACTCTTTCATCCTTTAAAAAGACTGTCGACACGATCATCGATATTTCGCCGGACAGGCTCGCGGTGTTCAATTATGCGCACGTCCCGTGGCTGAAGCCGCATCAAAAATTAATCCATCAGGAGCATCTCCCATCGCCGGAATTGAAGCTCCAGATTTTTAAGATGACGATCGAGAAACTCATTGACGCGGGCTACTGGAACATCGGCATGGACCATTTTTCCAAGCGGACCGACGAGATGGCGATTGCTCAAAAGAACAAAACGCTCTACCGTAACTTTCAGGGGTACTCGACAAAAGCAGGCTGCGATTTATACGGGTTCGGCATGTCGGCGATCGGCCATTTCAAAGAGACATATCAACAGAATAAAAAAACTCTCCCCGAGTACTATAAAAGCCTGACGGCAAATTCACTGCCGACAAACGTCGGGTACAAAATGTCGGCCGACGATCAAATCCGTAAAACGGTTATTATCCGGCTGATGTGCGATATGGAATTGGAGAAAGCGGCAATTGAAAAACAATTCGGCATAACGTTTGACGACTACTTCAGCGATGCGCTGTATAAACTGGAAGCGTTTGTTCCCGATGGGTTGGTAACTCTTACGAAGGACAAAATCGTCGTCAACGGACTCGGCAGATTGATCATCAGAAATATTGCGATGGGTTTCGATGCGTACCTTGAGAAGATGATGAAGGAACGGCCTATTTTTTCGCGAACAGTCTAAGCTCATGCCATTCCCCAAAAATAGATTTTTATTTTGAAGGACACCGCCGTCCTTCTCCCGGTAAGGGATGGCTTCGCGAGTAGGATAGCGTCGCGGCTTTGCTCAGGATGATTTCTATTTTTGAACAAAGGCCTATTTGATCGAAACGACTATGGGAAAGCATGAAAGCAAAGAAAACAGCGGTTGTCCTTTTTCAGCTTGGCGGACCTGATTCGCTTGATGCGGTTGAGCCTTTCTTGTACAATTTGTTTTGCGACCCGGACATCATCGACCTTCCGGGGGCGTTTCTTTTCAGGAAGGCCCTTGCAAAATTCATATCTTCGCGGCGCGCCCCGAAAGTGCGGGAACTGTACAAGAATATCGGCGGAGCTTCTCCCATTCTCCCGCAAACAATGCTGCAGGCAAAAAGCTTGCAGGAGTCGCTCAAGAGAAACGGAATTATCGCCGAGGTGCACGTTGCCATGCGTTACTGGCATCCGCTGACTGAGGAAGTGATTGAACAACTCCGAAAAGCCAATGTTGAAGAAATTGTCCTTCTTCCATTGTACCCGCAGTATTCGAAAGTAACGACAGGGTCAAGCGCCAATGAGTGGAGCAAAGTCGCAAAAAAAATGAATGCGGATCATTTTTCAACGAAACCGGTTGAGAGTTATTATGAGCACCCGCTGTACATCGCCGCGCTCGTCGAGAACATCAGACGTTCGCTCGATCGGGTTTCAAAAGATGATCTGAAAAAAGTCCATCTCGTCTTCAGCGCTCACGGGACTCCGGTGAAGCTCGTAAAGGACGGAGACCCGTACTCGATCCACATTCAAAAGACGTACGAGCGTGTCATCCACACCGGAAATTTTGGGCTGCCGCACCACCTATGCTTTCAGAGCAAAGTGGGTCCCCAACGATGGCTTGAGCCGTCGCTCACTCAAACAATCGAATCGCTCGCAGCGCAAAAAGTTTCTCACATCATTGTCGTACCTATTGCATTCGTTAGCGACCATATTGAAACGCTTTCGGAGATCGGGATCGAGGCTCGGGACGAGGCACATCGCCTCGGCGTCAAATATTTCGACGTTATGCCGGCTCTCGTCGCAAGCGAAAAATTCATTTCGTGCCTCACCGATCTCGT
>Ga0265342_10001339_pt1 | contig 23098 bp, 19 predicted proteins | sample 4CB327metaG_FD_203125 | JGI IMG/M metagenome (GOLD analysis project Ga0265342, IMG submission 203125) | Rhizosphere microbial communities from Carex aquatilis grown in University of Washington, Seatle, WA, United States - 4-CB3-27 metaG | ecosystem: Host-associated > Plants > Roots >... | reverse complement strand
TGCTTCGCCGGCAGCCTGCCAACGGGCATGAAATAGTAGATCGCCGAGATGAGCAGGATTTCCACGGTCACTCCCGCGATGTAAATCAGCACGCGTGAAAAGCCGCTCAACGACCACCTGTGCCCTAGGATGGTGAGACTCTTGCCGCCTATGTTCACCAGATCGGTGAGTAGGAACGTGGCCACGAACAGCACCGCAGCAATGAAAGCGATGTAGCCGAAGGGCAGCGCGAGGGAAACCAGCAGGTGCCGCCTGCGCTTGGCCACGCGGTGTAGGAAGATCACCGAGATCGCCGTCTCCAGCACCTTGAAGCCGAGCGAGCTGAAAAACAGCATGGTGATGAGGAGCACCCAGCCAATCACCTCGCGGTGAACCAGGAATGTCCGCAACTCCACTACCACAGCCTTGCCTTGGCCCGGCACCACGTATTCCAGTGCCTGGCGCAAGGTCGACAAGAGCACGCCCTGGTCGATCACCCGCGACAGCGCGATGACCACCAGGATGAGCAACGGCACAATCGAGAGCAGCGCGTAGTATGCGACCGCGCCGGCGAGGAGCAGGCCCTGGTTCGCCTGGAAGGACTTCAGAACCCGGAGCACGAAGGCAACTGGGTTCTTGAGGACGTGGACGGTTCGGGGATTGATCATGTTCATGCATAGCCTTGGCTAATGCTGGCCCACATTCTGCCATTCTTCATGCTAGCTTTTCTTCGTGAGCCAGCACCCCCCTGAAAAGAACAAACCAGACGACGATCAGGCTTTGCCGGCCCTGCGCCAGAACATCCGCCTCCTCGGACGCATTCTGGGCGACACCATCCGCGAGCATGCCGGTCCCAACATTTTCACGCTGGTGGAAGGGATCCGGCGCACCGCCATCCAGTACCGTATCGGCCATGACCGCAGTAGCCTCGGCCGCCTGGAGCGCACCATTGCCGTGCTCGATCAGTCCCGCTCACGACACGTCGTGCGCGCATTCAGCTTTTTCCATCAACTGGCCAACATCGCCGAAGACCGGAGCCACGGGCCGGCTCCCACCAGCACGAGTGCGGGCGCACCTCAGGAAGGCAGCATCGCGCGTGCCCTGGAGCGCCTGCGCGAGGCCAAGATCTCGTCACGTGACATTGCGACCTTCCTGAACCGCGCGACGGTCCAACCCGTCCTCACGGCCCACCCCACCGAGGTACAGCGCAAGAGCATCCTCGATCGCCATCGCGCCATCGCGCACTGCCTGGAGCGGCAGGGCAACTCCGCCGACCCGGCCGAGGTCGAACGTGACCTACGCCGAGAGATACTGCTACTTTGGAAGACCAGCGAATTGCGCACGGCCCAGCCCACGGTGGTCGATGAAATCACCAATGGACTGTCCTATTTCGAGCGCACCTTCTTCCAGGTCATCCCCGACCTCTACGCCGAGCTCGAGGATCGATTGGGCGATGGCGTGCACCTTGCTCCGTTCCTATCCATGGGCAGTTGGATCGGTGGCGATCGCGATGGCAACCCAAGCGCCACCCACGAGATGCTCGAAAGCGCGCTGGCCCATCAGGCGAAGGTGGCCTTCGAACACTATCTCGACGAAATCCAGGCCCTGGGCAGCGAGCTTGGACTCTCCAGTCGCTACACGGAAATGAGCCCGGCGCTGATGGAATTGGCCGGGCGATCGGGTGACCGTGCGCAAAGCCGAGACCAAGAGCCCTTCCGCCGAGCGCTCATCGGTATCTACGCCCGTCTCAATGCCACCGCCAAGCAGGCCTCGACGCAGGGAGCGGAGGCTCGTGCCGAGAATCCATCTGCAGCAAGGTACGCCTCACCGTCCGAGCTGGCGGCCGATCTCGATATCATCGACCGGGCGCTGACCTCGCAGGGTCTCGCCCTCATCGCGCGCGGGCGCCTGCGCCGACTGCGCCGTTCCGTCGAGGTCTTCGGCTTTCACCTGGCCTCGCTGGACATTCGCCAGCACAGCTCCATTCACGAACGAGCCATCACCGAGATCGTCGCCAGCGACTTCGGCCGCGACCACTACGGAGCCCTGGTCGAGGATCAGAGACAACACCTGCTGTTGCGCGAGCTGACCACCGTGCGCCCCTTGGTTTCTCCCCATGTGCACTACTCGGAGGAGACCACCGAGCTTCTGCGCACGCTCGAGGCTGCGGCGCGCGTGCATCGGCGGTTTGGCCGCGCCGCCGTGCCCAACTACGTGATCTCCATGAGTCGCTCTCCGAGTGACTTGCTGGAGGTAGCGGTGCTGTTGAAGGAAGCCGGATTGCTCAGGCCTGGCCCGTCACCCGACCTTGCCATCAACGTGGTTCCGCTCTTCGAAACCATCGAGGATCTGCGGGATTGCGGCAACATCATGGACCAGATGTTCGCTTTTCCCTTGTGGAAGCGCTTGCTGGCAAGCAGGGACAACGTCCAAGAGGTCATGCTCGGTTACTCGGACAGCAACAAGGACGGCGGATTTCTGAGCTCGAATTGGGAGCTGTACAAGGCCGAGCTGTCCCTGGTCGCGGTCTTTGCCAAGCACAACATCGGAATCCGCCTTTTTCACGGCCGCGGTGGCACGGTTGGCCGGGGTGGAGGTCCCAGCTACTACGCCGTCTTGGCACAGCCGCCGGGCAGTGTGGCGGGCCAATTGCGCTTGACCGAGCAGGGCGAGGTCATTGCAAGTAAGTACGGCGATCCGTTCGTCGGTCGGCAAAACCTGGAAACACTGGTTGCCGCGACCATGGAGGCCAGCTTGCTTGGCCAGGAGGCACCCGATCCGGACACCGACATCTTCCACGAAGCCCTCGAGGAAATGTCGGGCCATGCCTTGGCCGCCTATCGCGACCTGGTGTATGGGACGCCTAACTTCATTCGCTACTTTCGCGAGGCCACGCCCATCAACGAGATTGGCGACCTGAATCTCGGCAGCCGCCCCGCCAAACGCGCGCAATCCGATCGCATCGAAGACCTGCGCGCGATCCCCTGGGTCTTCAGCTGGGGCCAATCCCGGCACAGCCTGCCCGGCTTCTTCGGCTTCGGGGCCGCGGTCGAGCAGTACCTGGGCAAGGAACGCCGCAAGCGCTTGGCCCTCTTGCGCTCCATGTACCAGCGCTGGCCCTTCTTCCGCAGCCTGGTCGACAAATTGGATATGGTTTTGGCAAAGACGGACATGGGAATCGCGGCCAGGTATGCCCGCTTGGTCGGCGACGAAGCCCTGCGTGGCGACATTTTCACCCGCATCGAGCAGGAGCACGCGCGGACCCGCAAGGCGTTTTTCGCCATCACCGGCACCAAAACCCTGCTGCAAAACAATCCGGCCCTGGCGCTCAGTCTGCGCAATCGCATTCCCTACATCGATCCGCTCAACCACTTGCAGGTCGATCTGCTGCGACGTTTGCGTACGCGTGGCAATCAGGACGCGGAAATGCGCCGCGCGGTTCACCTGACCATCAACGGCATCGCGGCCGGCCTGCGCAACAGCGGGTAGGACCGGCCTCAGGGGAGAGGTGGGGCCTCATCGCCCAGGCAGGCTCCGACCGCGCGCGCGAAGTGCGGACGGCCGAGCTCGCGCACGGCAGGATGAAGCATCGGCCACCGAGCCTTCACCAGGGTGAGATACCAGTCCCTTCCTGCTGGAGCTTTCTCTGACCGGACACTTGTCCGGGTCTGTCCGCGGACGTTCGTCGGATGGTGGTGGTGGTTGCCGAAAAGTACCAGCCTTTGAGCCAATCTCCCGTTGGCACGATGTGTGCTGAAGAGAGGCACGCGCACTTGCTTACGAATGACCTGGACTGATAGGAAACGCCCAAGACCACAAGGAGACCCCATGGATGCCAGTGCACTCAAGGACCTCACCGCCATCTGCGGAATCGACTGTTTCAACTGCGAGTTCTTTCACACCAACATCGACAACTTCTTCGCCACCATCCCGCCCGAGAGGAAGCGCGCCTTCGAGGCGCGCGGCATGACCATCGAGAAATTACGCTGCAACGGCTGTCGTCACGGTGGGTGCACCACCATCGAAGGCAAGTGCGACACGCTCGAATGCGCGAAACAGGAAGGCGTCGAGTTCTGCTACGAGTGCAAGAAGTTCCCCTGTCAGAGGCTGCAGCCGCTGGCCGAAGGCGCGGAACGATACCCACACAACCTCAAGGTCTACAACCTGACCGCGATCAAGAACCGGGGCATCGAGGCCTGGGCCGCCGAGGTGGGAGACATCCGGAAGCGCTACTTCCGCGGCAAGTTCAAGATCGGCGCAGGCCCGCAGCTCGTGGAGGTGAAATAGTCAAAGATGGCGCGCAAGCTCGACCACAGCGCTGACTTCACCGTACCCGCTGTCCCCGACCGGGTCTTTCCCCTGCTCTGTCCGGTGCTGGAGTACAAGTGGATTCCGACCTGGCGCTGCGAGCTACTGCACTCGTACTCCGGGGTGGCCGAAGAGGATTGCGTGTTCCGCACCGACTTTCCCGGGGCCGGCCCCATGACCTGGGTGGTGACCTGTTACGAGCCCGCAACGCGCATCGAGTTCTGCTGTTTCGTGGCGGAGCACTTCATCATGCGGCTCAAGATCGCGCTGGCTCCCGAGGCTGGCGGCACGCGGCTGACCTGGGCGCGCTGCTGGCTCTCGCTCGGCCCGCCGGGGGACGCATGGATTGCCGGGCGGAGCACCCCTGAGCTCGACCGCATGGTGGACACCCGCCGGGTCGAGCTCGTGCATTTTCTCGAAACCGGAGAGATGCTGCGCGGATGAACGCGGGACGGGCTATCGCTGTACCGCCTGGATGGGTGGCAGCGCGAAGGCTTCGGCCCTGGGCAGGATGTGCGCGAGCTCGTACAGATCGAGCGTGGTAGGCGTGGCATTCGGGCACCAATGCGCGCTGTCCATCGCCAAAACTCCATCCGCGTCCAACGCACGGGCGGTGATGTCCCCCGTATAGTACGCACCCGCCGCGATGGAGTATAGGACGTTCAAGCCCCATTTTTCCTTCGCTGTATGGCATTCCCGCAATTGCGTTCAAACCTTATCCGGACGGCAGCGCCGCCTATTCTGCGGCGGGAAGTAACAGTACGTCCATCAACGTGGCTCGCGTCATACTTTGTCAGTAGGCCTCGGCCGACCTGAGGGCAGGTGAGCCGTTACCACCACCTCAAGGACACTGCCGGGTATGAATCGCTATCGAAGTCAGGTCCTTGCGCTCACCTCGCTCTTGCTCGGGCTACTCGTTGCCGTGCCGGCGCGCGCGGCGTCGTTGACCCAGGTTACCCCCGCGTCCACCTGGTCGGGGGGCGCGTCGCTACCCAGCTACGTCGAGATGTACATCTATGTTCCAGACAAGGTGGCGACCAGGCCTCCCATCGTGGTTTCCGCCCACTCTTGCGGGTCGACCGCGACTGGACAGATGGGCAACATCCCCAAGTTCAAGGCCGCGGCTGACACCAACGGCTTCATCCTCATCCTCCCGGATAACCCGGGGCAGAACTGTTGGGACGTGGGGTCGTCGCAATCCCTCAAGCACGACGGCGGAGGCGACACGCAGGCCGTGGCTCAGATGGTGAAGTATGCGCTCTCGAAGTACAGTGGCGACGCGAGCCGCGTCTACATCTTTGGCGGCTCCTCGGGCGGGATGATGACGCAAGCCATGCTCGCGGTGTACCCCGACGTGTTCAGGGCGGGCTCGGCGAGAGCGGGGGTCCCGGCCGGATGCTGGGCCGACGGCTACGCAAGTAGCAACCAATGGAGCAACAACTGCGCGGGCGGCAACACGACCAAGACGGCGCAGCAGTGGGGCGACCTGGTTCGCGCCATGTATCCAGGCTACAGCGGACACCGCCCGCGCGTTCAGACCATGCAGGGCGAGGCGGATACGACCATCAGCTACAAGAACACGGCCGAAGCCATCAAAGAGTGGACGAATGTCCTTGGCTTGAGCACCACCCCGACCTCGACCGACACCGGGTACAAGGCGGCGAACGCTACCTATGATCGCCAATTTTGGAAGAACGCTTGTGGCTACACCGTTTTCGAAGCCTGGTCATCACCCGGCGGTACGCACTCCATGGCCTACGAGGAAGCCGACATCATGAAGTTCTTCGGTCTCGATACGGCAGGCGGTTCCGATCCAGAGCCGGATTGCACGGGGGACGGTGGTGTCGCTGGCACGGGTGGCGTGAGCGGCTTTGGCGGAACGACTGGGGGCGGTGGCGCCGGCGGGGCCAAGGATGGCGGGTCCGTTGGAAGAGATGGCGGAAACGACATTGGGCCTCCCGGCAGCGGTGGCGTGCAGGGCAGTGGTGGCAGCGCGGGCAGTGGCGGCGCGCCGGGGAGTGGTGGCAGCTTGAGCAGCGGTGGGGCCGTAGGGACGGGCGGCAGCGCCGTCGCCACCGGCGGTCACTCCGGCAGCGGCGGCACTAGCTCCTCAGGCGGTGCCACCGGCAACGGTGGCGCGGCTGCCTCCGGCGGTAGCGTGGGAAGCGGCGGAAGCTCCGCCCAGGGGGGCAGTGGCGGACAGGGCTCGGGCGGGGGGGCCACGGCGAGCGGTGCCACTTCCAGTGGGTGCAGCTGTACCCTCGGCAGGCATGCTGAGCGTTCGGCCTTCCCGATGGCGATGCTCGGGCTGGCCGTCCTCGGGCTCATGTTCCGTCGCCAGCGACGAGCAGGTCGCTAGCAGTCGCCGATCCTGCGCCGGGTGAACCCCAAGCCAGGCCGCCAGCCGATCGCCTCGGGATTTGACAACAGTACGTTCAACAGTCTGAATGCCTTCGAATTCGTTGGAGCGTCCGGCAAGCATGTTCATGGCCCACCTCAGCGCAGTGCTGTTCCACACCCTGGTGCTTCGAGATGGCCTGCTACGACGGATGGCACCGTCGCACAGAGCGCCAAGTGCGGCCAAGTGATGGGTGGCGGCGGTTGTGGTTGGGAGATTTGCCGCAGCCCTAGGAAGGCGGGAAAGGATAGATCAGAATGGCCCCACCGCTTTCATCCGTGAATGCCCACTGCGGCGTGCATCTTGCGTAGGTACGAGCTACATTAGACACCTGCGCAACTGGCGACAGGCCCGTTCCGACGGACCGAGGTGGTGAACCACCGGGGAGCGCAGGCGGTGCCGCAAGGCTCCTTACAGCCGTTCGCCTGGGCAGCCTGCACGTTTTCCGCCGCAGGTCCATCGCTGACGAAAGGCTGCCCACATGTTCGATCGCACGCAATCCATCCTCGCCAATGTGGATCCCGAGATCTGGACCGCCATCCAGGGCGAGAACCAGCGCCAGGAGGATCACATCGAGCTGATCGCCTCTGAGAACTACACCTCGCCCGCCGTGCTGGCGGCGCAGGGGAGCCAGCTCACCAACAAGTATGCCGAAGGGTATCCCGGCAAACGCTACTACGGCGGCTGCGAGTACGTCGACATCGTCGAGCAGCTGGCCATCGACCGCGTGAAGCAGCTCTTCGGTGCCGAGCACGCCAACGTGCAGCCGAACTCGGGCTCGCAAGCAAACCAGGCAGTCTTCTTCGGCTTGTTGCAGCCGGGCGACACCATCATGGGCATGAGCCTTGCCGAAGGCGGCCACTTGACCCACGGCATGGCGCTGAACATGAGTGGCAAATGGTTCAAGGTGGTGAGCTACGGGCTCGATGAAAGCGAAGCCATCGACTACGACCAGCTGGAGCGTCTCGCCCACGAGCACAAGCCGAAGCTGATTATCGCCGGCGCTTCTGCCTATAGCCTGCACATCGACTTTGCGCGCTTCGCCAAGGTCGCCAAAGCCGTGGGCGCCTACTTGGTCGTCGACATGGCCCACTACGCGGGCCTCATCGCGGCCGGCGTCTATCCAAACCCGGTGCCCTTCGCCGACGTGGTGACCTCGACCACCCACAAGAGCCTGCGCGGCCCGCGCGGCGGTTTTATCCTGATGAAGGAGTCCGTCGCCAAAGCGATCAACAGCGCCATCTTTCCCGGCATCCAGGGCGGGCCGCTGATGCACGTCATCGCCGCCAAGGCGGTGGCCTTCAAGGAGGCCCAGGTGCCCGAATTCAAGGTCTACCAGCAGCAGGTGGTGAAGAACGCAGCCGTGCTCGCCGACACGCTGACCGCGCGCGGGCTACGCATCGTGAGCGGTCGCACCGAGAGCCACGTGATGCTGGTCGACCTGCGCCCCAAGTCCCTCACCGGCAAGGAGGCCGAGACCCTGCTCGGCCAAGCCCATATGACTTGCAACAAAAACGGCATCCCGAAAGACCCGCAGAAGCCAGCGATCACCAGCGGCATCCGCCTCGGCTCGCCCGCGATGACCACGCGTGGATTCAAGGAAGAGCAAGCGCGCGCCACGGCCAACCTGATTGCCGACGTGCTCGACAACCCGCACGACGAGGCAAACATCGCCGCCGTTCGCGCGAAGGTTGCATTACTTGTGCGCGCATTTCCTGTCTACAAATAGTCTTCGGCGTCCGGTTAGCGGAACGGCTCAGCCGGAGCAAATGGGGACGTCGACACCGCCGCCAGGTACGTCCGCGTCCCGCAGGCAGTCTTGCCGGAACGTGCATGTGACCTGGCCATCGGCGCGGCAGTGGCAATAGTTGCAACCGTCCGACGCCTGAAAATGCGCATCGAGCGGGTAGGTCGTGCCGTTGAAAACACAGGCGTCAGCCGTTGCATCGATCATTGCATCGATGGGCGGGAGCGCGTCTACGACAGGGGAGCCGGAGCAGGCCTTCAGGGTGCACGCGACCCCGGGAGTCCATGTCCAAAGACACTCGCAGGAGTTGCAGCCATCGGTCGATGGGAAAGTAGCCCCGGAAGGGTACGACTTGCCGTCATAGTTGCAGGACGGTCCGCTCAGCACACCTCCATCGCAGGGAGGGCCAGTATCACAAACGCCCTTGGATCCCTGGCACCAGCACTCGTGACAGCCGTCGGTCGACGGCCAAGTCGTGGCATAGGGATAGGTCTTGCCGTTGTACGTGCAGATTTTCTCGAAACCGGAGAGATGCTGCGCGGATGAACGCGGGACGGGCTATCGCTGTACCGCCTGGATGGGTGGCGGCGCGAAGGCTTCGGCCCTGGGCAGGATGCGCGCGAGCTCGTCCAGATCGAGCGTGGTAGGCGTGGCATTCGGGCGCCAATGCGCACACCCGGCGGCTTCGAGCAACACGCACTGGGCGGGCAGGCCTTGCGCGCGCGCACGCCAGCCGGCCCCGACCAGACCGGGCACGCAAGCCACGCCCACGATGCCGACATCGCCGCCGGTCAGCGCGGGCAAGCGCAAAAAGCGCCCGAAATCCGAGCCGTGCAGGACGGCCAGAGCATCAGCACCGGCGCGGGTCGCGACCTCGGTCGCAGCCGAAACCGTGCAGCCGACCGTGCAGCCGGTGCAGCGGAGCTCGGCGTCCGAACGGCGAGCGGCGCATTCGGCGTCCCTGCGCCGTCGCGCGCATCCTGGCAGCACCACCACGTGGCGCTCGCAGGCCAGGAATTCCTTGCGCCAGGCGCGATTGAGGATCTCCGCACCCACCATGTTGAAGTGGTACTCCACGCGCCGACGCGAGCACTGAACGGCGTCCTCGCGCGGACCGCGCGGGGGCAGCGTGTGGCGAAGGAAGCGGTCCACGCCCGCGGTGAACACCCCGAGGGCTCGCTCGCTTGCGCTCTCGAATTGCATGGCGAAAGCCACCAAGGCTCGCAGGGTGGCATCGGGCGCAACCTGCGTGCCCAGGAACTCCTGCCAACCCTCGAGGCGCCCGAATTCGTCGTCGTATTCGCCAGAGGCCAGCAGCCACTTGAGCAGGCACGCGAAGTCGTCGGCCGTTGCCTTCGGACGCCCAGGCTCGAAGGGCTCGTCCATGAGCAGAAGCGCCGAATTGGAGCCATCGCGACGGCGGCCGCAACCCGCGCGCCTTTCCCCAACTAGCAGGTGAACGAGCCCATTGCCCATTCCAGCCGCCACGGTGGCCTCGTGCCCACGCGCTCGCCACAGCACGCCGATCATCAAGGCCTCGAGCAGATACTCCTCGTACGAGCGCCGTTCCTCGCACCCCGTCTCGGCCATAAAGTACCCGTACGCATCGATGGTCGGGCGCAGGTCTTCGCCCATGGCCATGACCTCATCGGCGAGTGCAGCCACCGCCTTCTGGTATGCGCCAGGGGCGGCTCCACTGGGATGTAGCGAGTAGGTTGGATGGCTCATCGTGGTCCTTGCGGCTCGACAATGCACGGACGATGCCAACGCGAACCCCTTGGACTCCCGCAGTTTGCCGCCGCGGCGGACACCTGCTCGCCGTCCGCGGCCGGACAGGTGTCCGCTCGTAACCGCGTGGGCGACCATGGCGTAGTTTGCTCTCTGCTTCAGTATTGTTCTTCCCATTCATTGGTAGGATGTCGGGACACGAAACGGAGTCCACAGGACAATCTCACCATGACGGCCGCCCCCCACCGGCGGGGCAGTTGGTTCGGGCGGAATAGGTGGAACGGGCGGCACCACTGGCAATGATGGCGTTTTGGGCATGCCCTGCACGACCAACCAAGATTGCCCATCGAATGCGACCTGCTGTGACGGCTCCAACGAGACCTGCGACGGGACCAGGCTTCCAGCGGGAGAGGGCGCAAATCCGGGAGAGCTCGTGGTCAGCGCGGACGGCCTGACTGTAACTGACACGATTACCGGTCTAGTTTGGCAGCGCGATGGGTGGAGCGCACGGGCAGGATGCAGCGGCACCTTGAATCTGAGCTGTACTTGGTCCGAGGCGCAAGCTTACTGCGCGTCGCTCGTGCTTGGTGGAACGTCCGGCTGGCGTTTGCCAGCGTGGATGGAGCTGCTCACCATCCTGGATTTCACCACTGCGAAGTACCCGTTCATCGACCAAACAGCATTCCCCGACACTCTAACGGATATGGATTGGTTCTGGACATCCACGCTGCACCTCCCCGCCGCTGGATTTGTGTACGTCGACTTCGTTCAAGGCAGCTCGAGCTACTGCGGGAACCTAGCCAGGAGGGTGATGTGCGTGCGCGGGTCGCGCTGTTATCCCGCGTCCCGTTTCGTTGTGCTTGATGGCGGGCTGGTCCGGGATACCCTTACGGGGCTCGTCTGGCAGCAGCAAGGGAGCACTACCGAGATGACCTGGGCGGACGCCCAGAGCTATTGTTCGTCGTTGGTCTCGGGGGGCTTGGGCTTTCGCTTGCCCACGCTCAAGGAATTGGATTCCCTGGTAGACCCTACGGCGAACTCGGGAGGCCCCCTCGACCAGACGGCTTTCCCGAACGCGGGAACACAGCGCTTTTGGACGTCTTCGCTTTATGAGGGTTCGACTGCTAGCGATGTCGGTGACGTGCGCTACGGCGACTTCCTCGACGATTCTTCGAACCAATGCGAATTTGGGCCCAGGACCTGGCTCGGGCCGACCGGCACGCTCCCCGTACGCTGTGTCCGATGAGAACGAGGACACTTCGGCGGCTTGACCTCAGCGCACGCGGCGCTCGAGCGACAACCCCAGCCGCTCCATGCGCCGGTAGAGGGCCTGGCGGGAAAGGCCCAGTTCGGCCGCTGCGCGCGACACCACGCCGCGAGCGCGCCCCAGCACGTCCTCGATGGTGGCCCGCTCGGCGAGGTCGGCGCTGCTGGTGGGCAAGCTGGGGTTCGGCTCGGTCGCTGGTGCCGATGCTGGCGTCGCGACTCGCGCGGGAGCGCCCCGGCCGGGCTCGGCGTCGCCGGTAGGTAGGGCCAGCGATGCGGCACTGATGCGCAGTCCTGTCTCCACCAGCACTGCGCGCTGGATGCGGTTCTGCAACTCGCGCACATTGCCCGGCCACTCGTAGCCAAGCAGCGCGGCCACAGCATCGTCCGAGAAATGAAGCTCGCCCTTACCTTCCTTCGCCGCGAGCTCGGCCAGGAAGTGCTCGGCCAGGGGCCGGATGTCGTCGGGACGGTCGGCCAACGCCGGCACGTGCAGCTCGATCACGTTCAAGCGAAAGAACAGGTCCTCGCGAAAGCTTCCGTCCGCAATGGCCTTGGGCAGATCCGTGTTGGTGGCGCTGATGATGCGCACGTCGGCCTTGCGCGTGGTCGACGAGCCCAGCCGCTCGTACTCGCCGGTCTGCAGGACGCGCAAGAGCTTGGCCTGCGCCGCTGCCGACAGGGTGCCCATCTCGTCGAGAAACAAGGTGCCGCCATGGGCCGCCTCGAATCGCCCCACGCGCAGCTTCTGTGCGCCGGTGAACGCGCCCGCCTCGGCGCCGAAGAGCTCGGCCTCGAACAGATTGTCCGGCAAGGCCCCCACGTTGACCTTCACGAAGGGCTTGTCCTTGCGCCGGGAATTGGCTTGAACAATCTCGGCCAGCTTCTCTTTGCCCGAGCCATTCGGTCCCGTGATCAACACCGGCGCATCCGAAGGCGCCACGGTCACCGCCAAGCGCACCGCCGCGTGCATCTCGGCGCTCTCGTAGATCGTTTTGCACAGGTTGTGGCCATCCGCCAGCGCCCGCCGGGCCCGCCGCGCCTGCGCCTGCAGGCGAACGTTTTCTTGCTTGAGCACACGCAGACTGACCAGGTTGCGTACGGTGGCCACCAGCTTGTCGTCGTTCCACGGCTTGGCCATATAGTCTGTCGCGCCTTCTTTCATCAGCGCAACTGCGGTCTCCAGCGACGCCCACGCCGTCATCATCAAGACCGGCATCTCCGGATCGAGCGCGCGAATGGCATGGAACAATTCCACGCCCTCCTCGCCCGAGGTTTTGTTCTGCGTGTAGTTCATGTCCTGCACCACCGCGCCGATGTCCTCGCGGGCGATGAGATCAAGAGCCTCGGCCATGCTCCCAACGGCAACCGCCGGTAGGTCGTGGACCTCGAAGAGGGTTTCGAGCGCGGTTCGCACCGCGGGTTGGTCGTCGACAACAAGGACTTTGGACATGAGAGCTCCTCTATTACCCGATCTACACCGTTTTCCGCTACCGAACTTCGAATCGGCACGTGTAGTTGATGACGGTGGCCACGGCGTGGCCGTCACGATCGAGCGGCGGCGTCCAGCGCGACCCAGTCAAGGTCTCGCGACAGGCGCGACCGAAACCCGCTGCCGTCTCCGAGACGACCAGCAGGTCGCAAACCCTGCCCTCGGCGGTGATGCGGGCCCGCACGACAGCCTTGCCAGCCTGACCACTTTGCCGGGCTTCGGCCGGGTAGTTGCGTTCGAGGGCGTCCTCCAGTCGGGGCGCCTCTGGCAGGCGCGATAGATCCGCAGTTGCAACCACCGGAGCCGGCGCGGGACGGGCCTGTACCGTGCCCTCCACATGGCGGCCAGTGACGTGCGCGCCGGGCCGACCGACCGGACCGTTCATGGCGGCGCCGTTTCCGGTGGCGCTGGCCCAGCCTGGCCCGGCGCCGTCGTTGGTCAACGTGGTTCCCGAGAAATCGGCCAGCGTCTCGGCCGCTGGGGGCGGGGCAGCCACGTCTCGGGTAGGCGCCACCGTGGTCGGCGCCTGTCGCGGGGCCATGGCAGCGACCCGGCGAAGCGCGCGCAGCGCCGGCTTTTCCGCCGCAGGTGGCGGCTCAGGCGCGGGCGCCGAGTGCTTCGTTGCGGAGGTCATTTCCATGAACGCCAGCTTCTTGGCCACGCTTGCTTGCGCTGGACCACCCATGCGATTGAGCTTGGCAAAGCCCACGGCGTGAATGCCGAGACTGGCTCCCACCAGCGCTACCCAGGAAATGGTCTTACGGAAGCTCATGATTACCTCTTGCTTGTCTTCGCAAGCTCATCGGGATCCACGTTGAAGGCGAATTTGGTCACGTCCTCGCGGCGTAGAAGGTCAATCACGCGCACCACCTGGGCGTGTTTGACTCTGCCATCCGCCGCGATCACCGCGCGCGTCTCCGGGTCGGCGCTGTGAGCGGCGCGAATGCGCTTCTGCAAGCCCATTTCATCGATGGCCTCGGCATCGAGGAAGGTCTGGCCGTCCTTGTCGATGGAGACCGTCAGCGTGGTGGGCGTGCCCTCGCTGGTCGCGCTGTGGGGCAGCTCGAGTGGAATCGAGCGCGAAACCACATAGCTGGCGGTCACCATCAGGATGACCAGCAAGACCAAGGTCACGTCCACGAGCGGGGTCACGTTGATACCGGTGATGATGTCGTCGTCGTTGAGAGCTGCACTGGCCATGATGATTTCTCCTTCGCGACCGGTGAGCTAGGCCACCTGTCGCGCGGTCAGCATCGATCCACTCTTGCGCGTCGACTTGACCGCCGGTTGTTCCGACCTCTGCTCCGACTTGAGCATGGCAAGCACCTCTTTGCCGAAGGAATCGGCGCGCGTGATGCGCGACTTGATCACGCGTTGGAAGTAATTGTACGAGGCGATGGCGGGCAACGCGACCATGATGCCGACCGCGGTGGCGACCAGTGCCTCCCCAACCTCAGCCATGAGGCCCGAGGTCACTCGGCCGGCGGCGCCGTTCAGCTCGTGGAATGCGCGCACGATGCCGATGACGGTGCCGAGCAGACCCAAGAAGGGCGCGTTCGATCCCAGCGTCCCGAGAAATGCCAATCGCCTTTCCATACGCAGCTTGGCCAGCTGAGCGGCACCGTCCATGCGCTCTTCGGCTGAAGCGGCTCCATCAGCCGGCTCTTCGAGCCCAGCGGCGACGACCTGGGCCTCGAACGACTTCGACTCGGCCAGCCGCGCGCGCGCCGCCGTGGTGTCGCCCTTGCGCAAGAGCGCGAGCACGTCCGCTTTCAGCTTGCGTAGGTTGTCGTTCCGCAGGGCGAGGTAGAGCGCGCGTTCGAGGGCGATGGCGAGCCCACCGACCGAGAGCCCAACCAGCACCCACATGATCCAAGTGGCGCCCATTCCCGCGAGGCTCGTGATCTTCGTCTGGATGTCCATGTTCATTCTCCGTGGCTTTAGGGGCGCGGCCGACTGATTGGGCCGCCATGTCTTCGATGCCTGACGTCGTCCCCTACTGCAGCCCCCGTGCCACCTCAAAACGACGAAAAGCCAGGCCTTTTCCCCCGGTCACCTGTTCGCTTCGACGCTTGTCCGCTGCGGACCGGACAGGTGTCCGCGCCGGGAGCTTGGGTGTACGATGGGCCGGTAACATCCTTGAGGTGAACCATGAAGCTTCCCCTGTACCTAGTCTTGCTTGCGACCGTGTCTTCGGGTTTCCACTTCGGTTGCGACGGCAGCAACAATCCCTTGACGGGGGGCACCTGCCCTGCGTTCACCCCTTGCGGCGGAAACATCACCGGGACCTGGCACTTGAAGAGCTTGTGCAACGCGAGCTCACCCGGCGATGCGGCCACATCGTCGTCGGGTTGCACGAGCATCCTGCCTTCAGTGGAGCTGGGGGCGGGCTACAACGCCACGTACACGTTCGCGAGCGATGGAACTTTCCAAGTATCGGCCTCGGGGACCATGACCGAGACCGCCCACTACCCTCTCGCGTGTTACCCCAGCGACGCGAGCGCGAGCACTGTGTGTTCCGGAATCGGCACCGATGAAAAGAGATCGTGGCAAGGCGCCGCCGACGCCGGGCAGATAGTGTCGAGCCCGACCTCGGTGAGTTGCAACACGCAGGGCAGCGACACCTGCACGTGCCGCTTCGACCTGACGATATTCCCGCTCACCGAAAGTGGAACCTATTCCGTCAGCGGCAGCAGGCTTACCATCACGGAAGCCCATTCTCCCGGCGCCGGGGGCTCAGCTCCGACGCCCGCCGATTACTGCGTGGTCGGAAACACCCTGACTTTGTCCGATACCAGCGCTTCGAGCTCGACGAACGTGATCGTCATGACGAGATAGGTGTTCTACTTCCGCGCTTTGCTCAGGCGGGCAGCGTCTACCAGATCCTTCGGGCGACCGGCAGCTTGTTTGTTGCGGATGAACATCTCGCGACCGATGAAATGCACCACCCGACCGCCGACTTCGGCAGGAACCCGGGAGCTCCACACCTCGTCGAAGCTCACGCCCGAGATCGAGGTGAGCAGGTCGATGCGACGAGGCGAAAGCCCAATCTGGTAGACCAGATCGGGTTTTGCGAAATCGGCCAGGATGATCCCGGCGGACTCGACGGGGGTGCCGAACTCGAGCAGCGCCTTCCAGACCCGAGCGGAATTGTCGAGGCTTGGCCGCAGGAAGATATCGATGCCCCCGCTGGCACGCGGAGCCCCGTGAAAACTCAGCGCGTAGGCCCCCACGATCACGAATTCGGTCCCGTGGTCGGCCAAGGCCAGCAAGAGGTCGCGAAAGTCGTCGTTCAGGCTATCGAGATTCATCGTCGTCTGGGCGCGGTTCGCCAGCGCGGAACACACGCGAGGGCGTATTGGCTCGCGTATAGGCAGGCAAGGACCGGCCCGCGAGTTGCCACCCCTCGACCGCAAGGGGCCACATCATCCCGATGCGCTGGGCTGGATTCGTGACGTCGGCAAGGTCGTCGTCCGCGTCATCCTCGAGCTGGCGAACCACCACTGGCCAAGCCCCACGAGCCAGGCGGCGAGTCTCCGTGTCCGAGGCGCTGGTGGGTGACATGCGACCAGTATAGCGCAGGACTTTTTGACTGCACGCTTGCGCCTCAGGGCTGAATGCGCAGCAGCAGCCCCGCTGCCTTCGGCGCGCCGAAGATGGTCACGCCATCGACCGTGCTACCAGGATCGCTGCCCGGGTTGGCGGCCGCATAGAAGACCCCGGTCCCGGTCGCCACCGTCCAAGCGTAGTCGGTGTCGCTGGTTCCGATGACCTTGGTCCAGCGTCGTGTGCCATCACTGTTGAAAGCAACGAACGCCGAGTCCTGGCCGCCGAAACCCGGTCCCCCGCCAGCGATGGCTCCTGCCACGTTGGCAGCAACCAACATCTGTCCCGACCCGTTGATGGCGATGTTTGACGAACCGTCGTCTCCCGTCGACCCGATGGAATCTGCCCACAGAACGACGCCGTCGCTGCCGCGCAGCTTGATCACGAAGACGTCCAGGCCGCCCGCGCTGGTCAGATTGAAGGAACCGAAGGCAACCGACCCCGCGAAGGTGCCGGTTGCATACACATCGCCCGCGGCATCGACCACGGCGCTGGCGCCCTCTTCTTTCGTCGCGCTTCCGAATCGGACGGCCCAGATCGGCGTTCCATCGGCACCCAGCTTGGCAACCCACGGGTCATAGTCCATCGAGGTCAGCACGGTGGAGCCGAAGGTGAGCGTCCCGTTGAAAGAACCGGCCATCACGATGCCGCTTCCCGTCCACACCACGCTGCTCGGAGCGTCGTCGCCTGTCCCACCAAAGGTCTTGACCGTCGTCCCCAAGGCTCCGGTAAAGCTATCGAACTGTGCAAGCAGGATGTCGCGATACCCGAGGCTGGTGAAGGTGACGGGGGCGTCGCTGCCGCCAGCGAGGGTCACGGCTCCGTTGTACGCGCCTGCCGCCAAGAGCGTGGAGCCCGGCCCGTTGGCGACCGCCACGATCTTGCTTTCCGCTGGGCCATAGAGCCGTTTGACCCACTCCGCTTTGCCCGTGGTCAACGCGTAACGTCCGACGAATCCGTCGGCGCCCGTGCCACCGCCCGGAGTGACTAGGCCCGCGCCCACGTCGACCTGATTGCATACCGGGGTTCCGCCCGGACTGCAGTAGCTGACCCCAGACAACATCGGAGCATCGCCAGAAGCCAAGGCACCGAGAAAGCCGAACACGTTGCCCGTGCCTGCGGGAGAGCTGGCGCCGAATTGGCCGGAGAACTGGTAGGTCGAATCGTTGGTTGCAAACTGAGCCAGGACGGTGTCGGTTGCACCGACCGGCGTGACCAGCACCGGCTTGCCGGGATCGCCTAGATCGGCAGGGGCGGTAAGCGAGCCGCTCACCATGACTCCCGTCGACGACTCGGCCACACCCAAAAGGAACATGGTCGACATCGAGCGCGCCCACAGCGTCGTTCCAGGCGCAACACCGCACTGATTGGCCACGCCTGCGCCGCCACAGGTTTGGCCGTTGCCGGTGCAAGTGCCACAGCTCGCGACGGTGCGGGATGCGCCACAGTTGTCCGCCGCTGTGAATGGGCCGCAAGCCTTGGCCAGGCGTGTGCAGAAAGTCGGGTTGTCCTCGGGCGTGCACGACGGAGGCGCGTCAGACGCGTCCGCATTGCCCGCGTCTTTTGCCAGAGCATCCGGCGGCGAATCGGCGAGCACCGCATCGGTGAGCACCGCATCGTGGGCGAGGGGAAGATCTACAAAACCATCACCCAATGAATCTGGGCCCGCATTCGCAACTGCATCCGCGGAAACCCCGACATCCTGGTCTTCGTTGCCCGCAGGCCGATCGTCGAATGCGTCTCGCGTTGGCAGACTGTCGACCAGAATGCTGGCGTCTGCTATGGCAGCGTCTCCCTCGGCAGCGTCTCCCGTCGCGGTCATGCTGTCTCCTGGCGAAGTCGCGTCCTTGGTCTCCGGGCCCATGGCGGCCTCGGCTCCGGTGACAGTTGCATCCTTGGCCGTTGACGAGGTTGCGTCCAGATCCGTTGTCGCACTGTCCTTGACGGGCGGATGCGTTCCATTCCTCCAGCAGGTCTGGGTGCCCTGATCGCACGCGAAGCCGGTCGGACAAGGCGTCGGCTCCGGCCCGCAATGTAGGGTTCCATTGGCCGGATCCGAGGCGCCGCAGCCGAGCAGCGTGGTGACAGCAAGGGCAAGGAGCCCGCCACAGCATCGTCGAATCATTTCCAAGACCCCCATCTTTGTAGAAAGACACGCATTCGCCCAACTTGGATGCCGCCCCGGGAAATAGGACACGGCCGATGTTCCTGGCCGGACTGCCACGAACGAAACCTTCAACCGCTTCGGCAACCTGCCCTCAAGCGTCGCAGCCGACATTCTCAGCGCCCCCGCTATGGCAGCGAACAGATGACGTAGCCCGGGCCCATGTTGCAGCCAACGCCGCCACCTGCTGGACACACGCACGAGCAAGGATCTCCGCACCCGTCCGCCAGGCCAAGGCATTTCGGGGTTGGAGGCGGGTCAGTGCATCCTGGCCGATAAGACGGTAGGCCGGAGCTGCCGCAAGAATCCACAGGGATCAGTCCGACGCCGCATACGCCGCCATCCCCCTGAGCCTGACACCGCGGTACAGGACCACCTCCCATGAGAACGCACGCCTGGCCCAAACCGCACGCGGCGGCGTCCCCGCAGGTCTGGGTAGTAAGATCCAGGGCCGCATCTACCACCAGCGCGGCGTCCCGACCGCCATCTGCCGTGTCCACTACGTCGGTCGTACAGAGCTGATTCAGCGTGACCGACAACAGGCGCGAGTTCTGCGAAGCCAAAGGCCGCCTCGACGACACCATCAAAGAGATGGATCATCTGGGGCCCGAGCGCTGTGTGACTTCACGCACGACACGGTCCCTTGAGCGGCCCATCCGGGAGTATGATTTCGGCAATGCGAGCCTACATGCGATCTGGAATCTTTGTCGGTGCTAGCGTGGCCTTGCTAGCGTGCTCCGGGGCGCCAAGTCTTGCCCGAGCGAGTGCGAGCAAGTGATGATGACGGGTCCCCGGATCGACGTCACCCCCAATGGCGAAGCCATCGCCGCCATCGAGACACTGGCTGTCCAGACGCCATACTACCAGGGAGGATGTAGTGTGGGTTGGTCCGTTCTCGGTCTTGACGGGTACCCAAAGCCCGTATGTCCAGCTCAGCCCCTCGATGCGGGCTGGATCGCCGACGCCTGTGCACAACGGTACCTGTGCGCGCCCCCCGGCTACGGGCGCGACGCGGGCGACGGTTGTACGCAGGCGTGGATCAACTTGACCGTGAGTCACTGCGCGGTCACCGTCATCGCGACCACGGGCGAGCGACGGACCTTCGAGGCAAGGCAGTCCGGCAGCGCTACCCACTACAGTTGTCACCCCTCAGGCATGGGGTGCATCGACATGGAGTACTATTCGGTTGCTCCAGCTTTGATTACGCTCACCTTCGCAGCCCCCGATGGGGGACAGTGATGGACCACCTCGAGAACCTCGATTGGCCTGTGTGGATCGCCCGCTGGGATCGCATGCAAGAGCGCTATCTCGCAGGGCGGGAGGAGCGCTTCTCGACCATGGCGCACCTGGTGAGGGACACCCAGCCCACAGCGCCCCGCATTCTCGATCTGGGGTGCGGCACCGGCAGCGTGCTGGCGGCTCTGATGTATGCCATGCCCCTGGCCCGGGGGACCGGCGTTGACTTCGACCCGACCCTGTTGTTGTTGGCGGGCAAGCGGCTCGCTCCATTCGGCGATCGCGTGCAGCTCATCGAGGCAGATGTGCGGAAAGAATCTTGGATGGAAGGGTTACCAACTCCCTTCGATGCCGTGGTTTCCGCCACGGCGCTGCACTGGCTTAGCCCGTCGCAGTCGTCGACCCTCTATGGTCAGAGGTGAGGAAGAGAGCCAGCCCCTCATATGGCATCTTCAGCAACTCGACAAGGTCGGCTTCGGCGCCGTGGACTGCTTCTGGCGCTGTGATTGCGATGCAATTTTGGGGGGCATAAGATGTTGAGAGGGTCTGCCATGCAAATCCACGGTCTAGATTGGCGACGGTTGGTTGCTACGACAGGATGCTGCGCCGCCGTGGTTGGTTTGGCTGCCTGTGGAGCGAGCACTGTTCCGGCTGAAGTAAGACCCGCTGGACTTACCGTCAATCTGGGCGAGCGAACCGAGCTATTGCCGCCGGGGGCGCTCGGCCTCCGCTACTTGCCGGATGAAGCCACCAGCGTGGTGGCCCGACACCCCAAGCTGCAATTGCTGATGGCCGCAGGCCCGACGTCGTATCTGGTATCGGGGGATAGCCTCGAACATCTCACCGATGCTCAGGACGTGATGGGTCCGGGCGACGCCGGCTCGTTTGACAACGGCTATGCGGGTATGGCTGGCCTGCATCCGCTCGGCGACGGGACCCTCTTTGCCATTTACCACGCCGAAGACCACGAGAACCTGCCGCAATTGACCGGCGGCATTCCTGGTTACTATGGAGCAGTCGGGAGCTCGCGATCGAGCGACGGCGGGCTCACGTGGCAAAAGCTTGGGCCCGTCATCACTAGCGCCATGGGCAAGGACTGGGCAGCCTATCCCAATCAAGGGGATCGCGGGACGGCGACGCCCAGCCTGGTGGCCGACCGCAGCGGTCGCTACCTCTATGTCTATTACGACGAGCATTCCCGCGTGAACAACCGCGGGGTCATCATCGGCTTGGCGCGGACCGAGCCGGCAGGCAACGATCCGACGCAATGGCAGTGGACCAAGTACTACCAGGGGGGCTTCACGCAACCCGGGTTGGCTGGGCTTGAAACACCCGTCGTCACCCTGACCAACCTGGGTGCCGATGCACTGCAGGCCCACGTGGTCTTTTCCGCCGACCTCGATCGCTACGTCATGATTCTGGGCGTGAGCTACATCGACGAGTATGTCGATGGCGCCCCCCTGACCCGGAGTGGAATGTACCTATCCTTTTCCAAAGACGGCATCGAATGGGCCGCCCCCGAGCGGCTGATCGCGGACTACGCCGTACCCCTGGATGGCCAGTCGCTATCCTGGGAGGGAACGTTGCTGTGGGACGAAGGGAGCGGCCTTGCCGGCTGGCTTGTCTATTCCTTTACCCCCAACTGGGGCACTCAGGCGCCCTTCATGAACGGTCGCCGCCTGTCATTCTCGTTTCCTTGATTGTTGGGATTGTTTGGGCTAGTAGCGTTCGTCGTCGTTCTGGGGCGACATGGGCCAGATGGGCGCTGCGCGGCCGTTGATGGTGGTCCCGCCGTGGACGTAGGAGGCGCCGTTGGCGACGAAATCAGCGGGAAAGTTCAGAGCCGGCTTCGAGAGCTTGTCCAGCTTTTCCACATGGGCCGCTTCAAGCCGGACGTCGAGTGCGGCGAGATTGTCTTCCAGTTGCGCCAACGTCCGTGCCCCGATGATGGTCGAGGCCACGCCTGGCCGCGACTGCACCCAGGCGAGCGCAACCCGCGCCACCGTGGTGCCCAGAGCCTGGGCTATGCGGGCCATTTCTTCCAGAAGATCGTAGGTCTTGTCGTTGAGAGCGCTGAGTGCCCAGGCCCCGCGTCCGGCGTCGTGCTTGCCGTGCTTGTCGCGGGTGTACTTTCCCGACAGGACGCCGCTCTTCAAGGGCGACCAAGGAGTCACCCCAAGCCCCAATTCAAGTGCCATGGGAATGAGCTCGCCTTCGACCGTACGCTCGAGCAGCGAATACTCGATTTGCAGCGCGATGAGGGGCGACCAGCCGCGGAAGCGGGCGATAATCTGCGCCTCGGCGCATTTCCAGGCCGGCGTGTCGGAAAACCCGATGTAGCGAACCTTGCCTTCCCTGACCAGATCGTCGAGGGCGCGCAGGGTTTCTTCGATGGGTGTGGTGGCGTCCCAGGCGTGCATCCAATAGAGGTCGATATAGCTCGTCTGCAGCCTGCGCAGCGACTGCTCGCACGCAGCCACGATGGCCTTGCGGTGCGAGCCTCCTCCGTTGGGATCGCCACGGTAAAGGTTGCTGAGGAATTTCGTCGCCAGAACCACGCGGTCGCGCTTGCTCGGAAAGCGGGCGAGGTGGTCCCCTAGAATCTTCTCCGAGTGCCCCTTGGTGTAGGCATTGGCGGTGTCGATGAAGTTACCGCCGCGTTCGAGGAATCGATCGATGATGGCCTGGGACTCGGCCACAGAAGAGCCCCAGCCCCAGTCTTCGCCGAAGGTCATTGCGCCCAGGCACATGGGGGAAACCCGCAAGCCGGATTTCCCGAGCGTCACGTAGTTGTCGAGTGGCATGTCTCCTCCCTTCGCGTGGGATCTACCCAATTCACGATGCTGGTGCCACATCGAGGTTCCCCGGTTGGAAGGCCTGCCCGACCACTCGCGCCATGCACATTGCGAGACCTGCGCTAGGATTGGCGGATGCATTCGTCGAGACCATCGCCAACCGAGTATGCCCCCTATTTTGCCCGCTACATCGACGTAGTGGCCCAGGCCGATTTCATCACCGTCTTGGGCCGTCAGCCCGAGGACTATCGCGCGCTTCTGGGCGCGCTTTCCCATGAACAGGCCGGCTTTCGCTATGCGCCTGGGAAGTGGAGCATTCGCGAGGTGGTGGGCCACGTCATCGATGCTGAACGCGTGTTTGGCTATCGCGCCCTATGTA
>Ga0265342_10001338_pt1 | contig 23108 bp, 24 predicted proteins | sample 4CB327metaG_FD_203125 | JGI IMG/M metagenome (GOLD analysis project Ga0265342, IMG submission 203125) | Rhizosphere microbial communities from Carex aquatilis grown in University of Washington, Seatle, WA, United States - 4-CB3-27 metaG | ecosystem: Host-associated > Plants > Roots >... | reverse complement strand
CGGAGGATCCGACCTCGGCCGGCTTGTTCACAGCCGGACCTCGATCCGCGCGCCGTCGACGAGTCCAGCGGGCGGAGCCGTGAGGACCGTCTCGCCGGGATCGAGGCCGGCCAGCACCTCCACGGACCCGCCCTGGCGCTGACCGAGCGTGATGAGGCGCAGCCAGGCCCTTCCACCCTCTGCCACGAACAGGCGATCGAGATCGCCGGAAGGGCGAATGGCGGTGACGGGGACCGTGAGGCGATCCTCGAGACCCATGGGGAACCGCACCCGGGCGAACATCCCCGCGCGCAACCCCTGGGGCGGCGCCGTCGACGCGGAAGCTGCGCCCGCCGCCGAGCCGAGCTCGACCTTGACCATGAAGGCCCGCGCGGTCGGATCGAGCGCGGGCACCACCTCGACGACACGGCCCTCGGCCTCCTGGTCCGCGGACGCCACCTCGACGTGGGCGGTCGTGCCCACCGACAGCGTGTTCGCGTGCGACTCGTCCACCGCGACCTCCACGTGCAGCGGCCCCTCCTGCTCGACGACCAGCAGGGGCATTCCAGGCGCGGCCTGACTTCCGGGATCGACCCGCCGCTCGATGACCTTGCCGGCAAACGGCGCGGTGATGCGGGTGTAGCCGAGCACAGCCTCGGCCCCGGCGATGGCCGCTCGCGCCTCGTCGTGGTGGGCCAGCCCTGCCCGCACCTGCGCTTCGGCCAGCGCCTGCGCAGCGCTGGTCGTCTGCTGCCGAGCCTCGGCTTCCTCGAAGGCTTGCTTGGTGACCGCTCCCTGCCCGAGCAGGTAGGTCATACGAACGTGCGCGGAGCCGGCGACCCGCGCGGCCGCGGCGGAGGCGCGAGCGGCGTGCTCCGCCTCTTCTTGACCAGCGACGGCGGCCTGCAGATCCGCCCGCGCCCGGCGCAGGGTTGCCTGCGCATCGGCGTCCTCGAGCTCCGCGAGCACCTGGCCCGCCCGCACGTGATCGCCCGCTCGCACCCGCACCTCGCGGAGCCCGGCCACGATCCGGCTGGTGAGCACGGCCGTATTGCGGCCGCGCACCGTCCCGCTGGCCTCGAAGGTGCGCTCCACCGGCCCGCGGGCCGCCGTCGTCACCGCGACCCGGATGGGTCTCGCCGCGGACGTCGCTGCCGCCGGAGCCGGCCGCCTTTCACCTCGGATGGCGCCGCAAGCGGAGGCGAATCCAAGGGCTACGACGAGGGTCGAGGTAAGAGCAAAGGTCCAAGTGAGTTGCGACAAGATCGTTTCTCCTGCCCTCTTCGAGCCCGGTTGGTCCGAAAGGGTTCACGGACCTCGACGAGCGTGCGGGGCGCACTGCTCGCACCGATCTCATGCACCCACACTGCGGCACCACACTTCGGCACCACACTTCGGCGCACCTGTCGGTGCCACTCCGCCGCTCCGGTCAGCGCCCGCAGAGGGCATCGCCCTACAGGTAGAAACGACTCGGCACTTCACCGAAGACGTCGAGCTGCAGCTGGTCGTGGGCAGCGTTGCCGCTTCGGGAGAGCAAGGAGAGATGCCCCATTTCACTCCGGCCGCATCGGGCTCGAGCTATCTCTCGGCTTCAATCCTTGGCGGCAGCGCCCTGCGGGGCCACCTCTCGACAGAAAGGTCCCCATCTCCCTGAGTCGCGGTTTCGGCGAACCCTTTCCCTCCCGGCTGGCTCAAAGCCTGTGAACGTCGATTCTCGATGGCCGCGCGCCCGCGTGTGCCAAAAAGCAACCCAGGGAGCCCTCATGGCGATTCGCATGGTCCTGTCGGTCTTGATCGGTGCCGGGGTGGGATTCGGGGGGCGCCGGCTGGTTGGATGCCGGAGTGGCTCCTGCCCCATCTGGGCGAGCCCCTATTCTTCGTCCATCTGGGGCGGCATCCTCGGCTTGTTGGTCGGGATTGCTGGGCGATGAACGATTCCTTGATCCAGGGAGTAACCTCGTTCCCCGAGGCGGCCCGTGCGGGCTGGCAGAGCGAATGCAAGAAGCCAAGCAGATCCTGATCATCGGCGGGGTGGCCGGGGGCGCGTCGTGTGCGGCGCGCCTGCGGCGCCTCTCGGAGGCAGCCCGGATCGTCGTCTTCGACCGCGGCCCTTACGTGTCCTTCGCCAACTGCGGCTTGCCGTACTACGTCGGCGACGTGATCCGCGATGAGGCCAAGCTGCTGGTCGCGTCGGCGGAGCTCTTTCGCGAACGATTTGGCATCGACGTGCATACCGAGCACGACGTGACCGGCATCGACCCTGCGGCGCGGACCATCACCGTGCGGGCGCTTCGCAGCGGGGAGTCGCGGGTCTACCCGTACGATGCGCTGGTCCTGTCGCCGGGCGCGGCGCCCGTCCGGCCCCCGATCCCCGGAATCGATCTCGACGGCGTGTTCTCGCTCCGGACGATTCCCGACTCCCGCCGCGTGCGCGATTGGATCAGCTCGAAGGGTGCCCGGCGCGCGCTGGTGGTCGGGGGCGGTTTCATAGGGCTCGAGATGGCGGAGAACCTGGCAAACCGCGGGCTCGCGGTCACGGTGCTCGAGAAGGCCGCGCAGCTCATGCCTCTGCTCGATCCCGAGATGGCCCTGCCGGTCCGCGAACGCCTGGAGGCCCGTGGCGTGACGGTGCGTCTCGGCGAAGGTTTGTTGCGGCTCGACCGGCCTGAGGCGGAGGTGGGGGCGGAGGCGGCGCCCCCTCCTGGCCTTCGCGCCACCACCGAACACGGCGCCGCGAACGCCACTGATGTGGTGATCCTGGCCATCGGCGTGCGTCCCGAGACGGGGCTGGCCCGGGCAGCGGGGATCGCCATCGGCCCCTCGGGGGGAATCGCTGTCGACGAGACCATGCGGACTTCAGATCCGCACATCTGGGCGGTGGGCGACGCCGTCGAGACCACGGACGTGGTCACGGGGGCGAGGCAGGTGCTGCCCCTCGCCGGTCCGGCCAGCCGTCAGGGACGGGTGGCCGCCGAGGCCATCTGCGGCCGAGCGACCCAGTTTCGGGGCATCCAGGCCACGGCCGTCTGCGGCGCGTTCGGTCTGACCATCGCGATGACCGGCGCCAGCGAACGGACGCTCGGACGGGCCGGGATCACCGACTACGATCGGGTGTACCTGCACCCGGGGCACCACGTCGGCTATTTCCCGGGAGCGAGGCCCATTCACCTCAAGCTGATCTTTCGACGTTCGGACGGGCGGGTGCTCGGGGCGCAGGCCGTGGGCGAGGAGGGCGTGGAAAAGCGCATCGACGTGATCGCCATGGCCATCCAGCTCGGTGCGTCGGTGCACGATCTCGCCGAGGCCGAGCTCTGTTACGCCCCCCAGTTCGGAGCGGCCAAGGATCCCGTGAACCTGGCCGGATTCATCGCGGAGAATGTCCAGAACGGCGACATGCCCCTGGCTCCGCAGTCGACCATCGACGAGATCCAGGCGCGGGCAGTGCCGGAGGCAGCTGCGGCGGCCCCCGGTGCCGACGCGGCGGCGAGGCCGCTGGTGCTCGACGTGCGCGAGCCCGGTGAATGTGTGGCTGGAATCCTTCCCGACGCCCTGAACATCCCCCTCAACCAGCTGCGCGGGCGCCTGGCCGAGCTCCCCCGGGACCGGATGATCGTCGTCTATTGCGCCGTCGGTCAGCGCGGCTATTACGCCGTCCGCATGTTGCGCCAGAACGGCTTCGACGCCCGCAACTTCTCGGGCGGCTATCAGACCTACGCCGCCATGCGGGAGGCGCGTCTGTTGAAGTGAGTTGCGTGCCGCAGAAGCAGGCGTCCTGTGGTGTGGAGGGACATGTCTGGGGGCGTTTCGCCTGATCCGCCGCCGTCGATCCGCGACGCCGGTGTACCCGTCGTGAGATCTCGATCCTGGCCTCGGCCAGCCTCGGATGAGCGCCGCCCGCATCGCTGTCCCTTACGGCCGGTATGACCTGGTGGCGACGGCGCCAACCACCGAGGCGTGCGCACGCACCTGGGTGATGACGCGGCTTCATCCGTACGACCGGGGCCACGCCCCGCGCCGGATGTACGAGGACTACCCGCGCCTCCTCGATGAGGAGCTTCGCGCGTTCGATCGGTGATCGAGGCCGCCGGTCCTCGGGCTATCTTCCCAGCAGACCCCGGAGCCACGAACGCGGCCCCGACGCGCCCGGGTTCTTGGCGCGCTCCTCGCGGCACCGGCACCGCTCCGCCGGCGGGACGTTTCCGAGAACCTGCTCGACGTGGGCTCCGCAGCCGGCGAAGGCGGGACGTCCGCACCTCGAGCACTCGACGCGCCGGCACATCAGGCGCCTCCTGCCTTCGCGACGCGCGGTTCTTGCGGCTCCTTCTCGGCGACCTTCCGAAGGACCTCGGCCATGTCCAGGGCCTTCACTTTCCCGACGAGCGCGTCGATCGCCATCGCGGACATTGCGCCGGGTAGGGCCCCGAGCAGCACGCCGTCCCTCAGCACCACCAGGGTGGGAATCGCTCGGATCTCGAAGGCCGCCGCAAGGCCGGGCTCGGCCTCGGTGTCGACCTTTCCGAACCGGACATCAGGGTGGCGCGACGCTGCGCCCTCGAATATCGGCGCGAAACCGCGACACGGCCCACACCACGCCGCCCAGAAATCGAGGAGGACAATCCCGTCCTTGACGGTCTCTTCGAAGCTCCTCTTGGTCACCTGCTTCACGGTCGCTGTCGCCATGGCCATTTTGGCCTCCTTGACGGGTATGAGCCGCTCGCTCCCCGAAGGGTTCACCTGCTCCCGGCGAGGAAGGCGCGAAGCGCCATCTTGACCGAGGCCCGAACGGATGCAGGGACCTCCGCTGACGGACCCGAGGTGCGGCAGAGCGCCAGCGTGCGCTTGAGCGAGTCGCAGACGCCCCGACAACGACCGCAGGCCTCGAGGTGCCGCTCCATGGCTGCGCAGAGATCTGCGCTGACCTCGTCCTCCAGGTGCCGTGAGTACATCGTCAGGACATCGGGGCATGTCCCCGGTGCCGGCGGCAGGTCGAGCTTCATGCCGAGGAGCGGAGCGACCCGCTCCCGCACCGAGCGCCGCGCGCGGTGGAGGCGACTCTTCACGGCCTGAGGCGTCACGCCGAGGACCTCCGCGACTTCGGGCGCGGTGAGGCCCTCGGCGTCTCGGAGCAGCAGCACCTCGCGGTACATCGGCTCGAGCGCCGCAATCGCTTGTTCGAGCGCCGCCTCCACCTGCTTGCCCGCGAGCGCTTCATCTGGAGTCGCTCCGGGATCCGCCAGGTGCCTCGCCTCGGCGGCAAGTTGGGTGTCGAGCGAACGCTCCTCCTCTGGGGCGAACGTGCTCCGCCGCCGCTTCTTGATGCAGAAGCTCCGAGCGATCGCGTAGATCCACGTGGAGATGGAGGACGCGCCCCGGAAGTCGCGGATACCGCGCGCCATCGCCAGCAGCGTGTCCTGGAGCACGTCCTTCGCGTCCTCCGGGTCTCGGCACATCTTCATGCCGAATCGATAGACTTGCGCCTGATGGCGCTCGAGCAGGGTCTCGAGCGCGCTCTGATCCCCGGCACGCGCCGCCATGAGGAGGCGATCGTCAGGCGGATCGGCTTCGGTCACGACCCAATGGTACCCGACGGAAGCCCGCGAAGATCGCGCCAATCGTGCCTCGCGAGGAGAAGCAGCGCGGTCGTCAAGGGCTATCTCCGCCCAGCCGCCGATCGCGACCTGGGCGCCAACCGCTCCTCACCTTGCACCTGCTGGAGCAGCCAGCAGCACTTTGGACGCTTCGGTTCCCGGCCCCATGACGACCGTCTTGGCGTTCGGAGAGCTGGCGAGGCGGTTCAGGGTCTGGATTCGCTCGAATTCCAGGATCGGTGGACTCAGGCTCGTGGCAACGATGCGATTGTAGTCCGCGACCCCCTGTGCCTCAACCCGCCTCTGACCGGCCGTCGCCTTCGATACTTCAATGACATACTTCATCTTCAGGACCTCCTGCTCCGCCGCGAGCTTCTGGTCGATCGCCGTCCGAATGGTCAGCGGGAGCTCGACGTTGCGAATGAGGATTGCTTCGAGCACGATGTGCTTGCCCTCGATCTTCGCGCGCAGGCCCTCGCGAATCTCGCGTTCGATGAGCTCGCGCTTCGTCGAATAGATCTCCTCCGGGGTGTAGCGGCCGAAGACCCGGCGGGCCTCTGATCGGAGAACGGGCTCGAGAATCTTCGAATAGTACTCGGCGCCGATCTCCCGCTGCAGCGCCACGATCTCCAGCGGATTCAAGTGGAATCGCACCGAGGCGTCGAGCTTGATGCTGAGCCCATTGATCGCGATGACGTCCAGAACCTCGTCATGACTCATCGCCCGCATGTCGTAGACCGTCAGGTCGTTCCAGGGGGCGAAGTAGTGCAGCCCTTCGCCGTAGGTGGTCGCTTGCGTGCCATTGGACGCGCGCCACAGCACACCCAGCCGGCCAGGACCCACTGTCGCAGAGCAACCAGTCGTCGCCATCCACAACGCCGTCATTCGGGCGATACCGGACACATGGTGGAATCGGGTCATGGTGCGACCTCCTCGAGGAAGGGATTGCGGGACGCTCGAACCTCGACAAAGCTCGACGGCGAAGTGACGAGGTTCGTCCAGGCTCGGTTGGCGCTCTCGGTGAGCGCCTCGGGGGTCAAGGTCGGGGCGAGCACGGCATGGGATTCAGCGAGGCCGCGGGCCGCTTCGCGGCGTGCATCGCCCCAGTGGCGTACCAGCACGACACGCTTGCGCGCGGCGAGCACCTCCTGCTCGGTGACGCTGGTCTCGACGACGACACCATACGCCGGAGATGACGACAGCATACCCAGGGTCCGCAGATCGACACCCTCGAGGTCGATGTGATACGGACGCACCCGTGCGGCGGCAATGCGGGTGATCTCGTTCTGGGCGCTCAGGATACCGGCCGTGTCCAGCTGGTCGAGGCGCCGACTGGCGAGCACGCGGCGGACGGTCGATCGCACAATCGGCTGGACGATCACCTGGTAGTAGTTCGGTCCGATTTCCCGCGCCAAGGCCACGACCTCACCCGCCGAGGGGCGAAACGTCAGAACCGAGGCGCGTGCCTCGAGCATCGCGCCATCTGCGGTGAGCGCCGCGAGGATCTCGTGTTGCTCCTGGCCGCGGAGATCGTAGATCTCGGCATCCGCCCACGGACCGATCAGGTGGACGCCCTCTCCGACTGGCTCCCGCGCCACTCCTGCCGGGCGCAGAAGCACGCCGAGGTGCCCGGAGGGAATGGTCACGCATGCCGGCATTGAGAGAAGCAGCCACCCAAACAGACCAAACCGCGAACCAGCGATACAGCCGTGAGCGGTCACGAGGGCGCATCTCGATCTGCGCCCTTCTCCTGGACCACGAGAACATCGCGATCCGCGTGGTTGACCACTCGTGCCGCAACGGTGCCGAGGGCGCGTTCGAGCCGACCATGGTGGCGACGGCTTCCGACCACGATCAGATCGACGTCGAGGATTCTGGCGCTATCGAGGATGTGTCGCCAAGGATCGCCGGTGGCGATGATGGGAGAGCCGTACTGGACTCCCGGATGGGACTCAATCAGCGTGCGCAGCTCCGCTCGAGCCCCGCGCTCGAGCGACTCCTCAACCCCGCTCGGCTGCGTACGTGCCGCCGGCGGAATGTCTGGCGGAATCTCCAGCACACGGATCAGAAGGACCTGGGCGCCAAGCCCCTGGGCCATCGCCACCGCCGTCGCGAAGACCAGCCGGGCGCGCTCCGACTCGTCGAGGGCGACGAGGATGGAGCGAATCGATGGCGGCGGCCTGATCATAGCGCGCGCGAAGGCTGAAAGCTGACGGCCCCGAGCTCGATGGGGCGGCCGTCCATTCGCACGCCGGCATCGGCATCCAGCTTCATCTCGCGGCCGCAATACAGGAGCCCGCGGGTCATGAAGCGCAGCTCGAAGCTCTTGGTCTCGCCGGCGACCAGCGGAAGGGGATCGACCGCCTGCCAGGTCAAGGTCTTCAGCCCATGGCCGTCTGGTGCAATCAGTCGAAAGGCGTCGCGATGGACCGTGAGGGACTTCGAGGTGGCGTTTCGAACCTGCACCTCCACGACCTCCTCCACCAGGTCATCTCCGTAGAAATCAGGATCTACGTTCTGCGTGCAGCTCTGGCGACGCACCGCGACCTCCACGCCATCAGGGGATGCCGCCGGGCCCGCGCTCTTGTATGGAAGACGAAGAGGAGCACAGGCCGACACCGAGAGAATGCCCAAGGCGAGGATGGAAGTGGCACGGACCGAAGAGACACTTGTGGAAATCATGTGTGAGCCTCCATGAGACCAGTTGGGACCGTCGACTCGCGGGTCGATTCAACCCGCTTTGCGAGCAGCAGAAACATCACGGGAACCAGGAAGAGGGAGAGGAGCGTCGAAGAGGTCAGGCCTCCGACGACGGCCAAGGCCAGCGGCTGGTTCGATTCAGTCCCAGCCTCGAGCCCGATCGCCGTCGGGATGAGCCCGATCACCGTGGCCAGGCTGGTCATGGCGATGGGGATGAATCGAGTGCGGGCGGCGGCGATGACGGCTTCCAGCTTGTCGACGCCCTCGTTCAAGCGGCGGTTGGCATCGTCGATGAGCAGGATGCCGTTCGACACCGCAATCCCGATGACCATGAGCACCCCCATGAGCGCCGTGATCGAGAACCCATGTCCCGCCGCGAGCAGCGCCAGGACGATTCCGATCAGCGACACCGGGATGGTGAACAGCATGATGAAGGGGAGTCGCAGCGACTTGAACTGCGACGCCATGATCATGAAGACCACCATGATGGCCAGGCCGAGCGCCAAGCCGAGGCCGGAGAACGTGGTGCGCATGAGATCCACCTCACCGACAAACGAGAAGTCGATGTCCCGGGTCCGCGGGTCGGCGTGGAGCTTCTCCTCGAGCTCTCTGGCCGCACTGCCGATGTCACGGCCCTCGGTCTGCATCATGACGTGGGCGACCCGCTGAAGGTGGTTGCGCTCCACCGCGATGGGGCCGACCGAACGCCGGATGGCGCTGTAGGCGCCGAGCGTGACCGCGCGGCCACCGTCGCCGATCCGCACCGGGATTCGCGCCAAGGCGGTGGGATCATTGACGACCTGGCCGTCGTAGTAGGTGACCACGTAATACGATTGGCCGTTCGAGCCGTCGATCCAGACACTCGGGGTGTTGATGTTGCCGAGCGTCGCCTCGAGGGTGGTCTGGGCCGCCATCCTCGATGTCACCCCGACCAGCGCGGCTTCGGTCCGGTCGGTCTCCACCCGAACCTCGGGATAGTCGATCTGCATCGATGGGTACACGTCGCGGATGCCCGGGATGCTCCGGGCCACGTCCGCCACCGCTCGAGACTTCGAATCCAGCTCCTCCAGGCTGTCGGCGCCCACCTCGACGACCAGCGGTGCGATGTATCCATTCGAGAACACGCTGGCGACCAGGCCGCCCGGCCACTGCAAGAACTCGACGCCGGGATAGTTGCGGTTGAGAATCTCGCGCGTCAGGTCGGCGAGCTCACGCTGGCTCTGCTTCCGGTGGCCCTCCTCGGGGAGGGCGATGCGAATGAAACCCATGTGGGGCCCGGCGTTCGGGCTGGTCATCGCGCTTCGCGCGTTTCCCGGGGAGCCGATGTTCGTCAGGACCAACTCGACCGTTCCCTTGGGCAGTTCCTTGGCGAGGAGCGCCCCCATCTGGTTGATCTTCCTGGTCGCGTCCTCCAGCGAGGTGCCGGGCGCCAGGCGCACGTAGACGCGCTCCATCGACTCGTCGATCTCGGGGAAGAACGTGCTCGGCAGCCGGGTCGCCATCCAGACGCTCGCGGCAACCAGCACCACGCACGCCCCGACGACGGTGTTGCGGAAGGGGAGGACGGCGCGCAGGGTATCGGCGTACCCCCCCGCCACCCGATCGATGAAGGCCGCGACCCGCTTGCCGAGGGGGCCGTGCTCCTGGTGCGCCAGGAACAGGCGACACGCGAGGGGTGTCACGCACATGCTGACGAAGTACGAGGCGATCATGCTGACGGCGACCGTCACCGCCAGCGGCACGAAGAGCTTTCGGGCGAGGCCCGCGAGCAGGACAACCGGAAGGAGCACGGCCATCGTCGTCAGCGTCGATGCGAGGACGGGCAAGGCCACCGCGTTGGTCCCCTCGAGCGCGGCCTTCGCCGGGCTCATTCCCATGCGCTGGTGGCGGTGGATCGACTCCAGCACGACGACGGCGTCATCGACGAGACGCCCCATTGCCAGCGTGAGACCTCCCAGGGTGAAGGCGTTGAGCGTATGGCCTCCGGCGTAAAGGGCAATCAGAGCGATGGCGAACGACAGCGGGATCGCGACCGACACGATGAGCGTGCCGCGGACGCTTTGCAGGAAGAGCAGGATGACCAGGGCGATGAGGACCAGCGCCTGCAGGACCTCCTTCCGGAGACCCTCGTAGCTCGTGCGTACGAACGTGGACTGATCGAAGATGGCCTTCACCTCCACGCCCGGAGGCAGGTTCTTCAGGTCGCCGACCACCTTCTTGACCGCGTCGACGATCTGCAGGGTGTTTCCGCCGGGAATACGGAGCACGTTGAGGTAGACGGCGTCATTCCCGTTGACGGCAACGGACTGGGTCGCGGGTGAGCCTCCGTCCTCGACGGTGGCGACGTCCTTGATGAGGACGGCGTGGTTGCCGTTGACCTTGACGGCCGCATCGCCGATGTCGGGCACCCGCTGAGCGACTGCGTTGGTGTAGACGTTCGCGTCGAACTTGGGCGATATGAATTCCCCGGACGGCAACAGGGCGTTCGACTGCGAGACGGCGTTGGCGATGTCAGTCGATGTGACGCCGCGTGCCTCGGCGCGGACCGGATCGACGATCACGTTGATCTGGCGTTGCCGTCCGCCATTGATCGACGCGCTGGCGACGCCGGGGATGCCCTCCATGACGGGCTCGATGTAGTTGAGAGCGTAATCGTAAAGCTGCGGCCCGGTGAGCCCGCCGCCCGAGACCGCCACCTGGATGACCGGCGCGTTCGAAGGGTCGAATTGCAACACGAAGGGCGGCAACACCCCCAGTGACTTCGGCACCGCCGACATGGCGAACGCGACCTGCTGCTGGACCAGGGTCTGGGCCGAGTTGAGGTCGGTCCCCCACTTGAGCCACACGAACACGACGGACAGGTTGTTGCGCGAGGTGCTCTGGACGAAGTCCACCCCGGGGGTCGCGCTGACATACTTCTCGATGCGCCAGGTGATGGTCTTTTCCACGTCCTTGGGGCCCAAGCCGGGCGCCAGCGTCCCCACGACCAGCACGGGTGGGGTCAGCTCCGGGAACGTGTCGATGCTCATGCGCGGCGTCACGACGGCGGCGAACACGACCAGGCCGACGCAGATCATCAGGATCGCGATCGGGTTCTGGAGGGCGAGCCGGGTCACGGCTTGACCCCCGCCGCAACGGCGCCAGTGCCGGGGCTCTCCCCCGGGAGGTCGAGCTTGGCCTCCACCCGATCGCCGTCCTTGAGCAGGGCACGCCCTTCGGTCACGACATGGGCCCCCGGCGGCAAGGAGGGATCGACGAAGAGGTTTCCGCCTCGCTCGCCCTTGACGGTGTAGACCCCCTTGCGCGCCGTTTGCCCTTCGATGACGAACACCGTGGCCTTCCGGCCGCGGACCGATGCGGCGATGAGGGGGATCTCGGTCGCGGCGGTCGGCGCGCCCACGTCGAGCTCGATCTCGGCCGTGGTTCCCACCGGCAGCGACCGGTTCGGATCGGGGACGTCGATCTCCACGTGCGCCGTCCTCGTGGAGAGGTCGACGGCCGGCGAGCGACGGGCAACCTTGGCATCGAGCTCCCGGTTGACCGCGAGCGCTCGGATGTGCACGGGGGTGGCGACGGCGACCACGTCGAAGTCGCCTTCCGGCACCTCTGCCACCACCCGCACGGTCCGGCGATCGACCTCGGTGGCGACCTCGGAGCCTGGTCGGACGAACGCGCCGGGATCCACGAGACGCGCCGAGATCTCCCCTGCGAAGGGCGCGCGCAGGATGCAGTCGTTCACCTCGAGGGTTGCACGTTGCATCTTCGCCTGGGTTTCCAACAGCTCCGCTTGCTTGGTGGCGCTGTCGGCCGCGCGGTTCTCGATCTCGTTGGGCGAGGCGAACCCTCCTTCTTTCAGCTCGGCCACCCGCCCCGCCTCGTGGGCCAGTGCTTCCTGCTGGGTCTGGAGGGCGCGGGCCTGCATGGAGAGGGCCTTCGACGAAGCGGAGGCGTTGCGGCAGTCGAGCGTGGCGATGATCTGCCCCTGTTTGACCACGTCCCCGGGTCGAACGAGCACGGTGTCGACATAGGCGGAGATGAACTGCGGCCCGACGCGGGCCTCGACCCAGGACAAGATCGTCCCGACATACCGCCGGTGCGGACGGTACTGGGCGGCGCGTGCCGCCGTGACGGTGACTCCCTTCGGCTGACTGTCGAGGGTGACGCCGTTGACGCGCGAGCTCGCGCGCGCGACCAAGAAGATGCCGAGCGCGACGACGCCTGCCGTGCCGCCGGTGATGATGAATGGAACACGGCGATCCCTGGTGACAGGGGCGGGCTCTTGATCCGAGGTGGTCATGTCATCTCCGGGATGGTGGTTCGCTGAGGAGGTCTTCGGGGTTCCACGTCACAGCCCCTCCGCGACCAGGCGCGAGAGTGCGGCTCGGGCCCGCCGGGCTTCGAACTCGCCCACGGCGAGTTGGATCTCGGCGTCGGTGCGAAGAGCCTCTGCGTCGGCGAGCTCGAGCGATGTTGCGAGCCCGGCCTTGAATCGGGCCTCGGCCTGGGCGTAGTTCGCCTTGGCGGCGTCGACGGCGCGACCGAGGCTGATGAGCGCCGCCTGACTGACTTCGATGGAGACGTTCACCTGCTGGACCGCCGCCGCTTCCTGTTGAGACAGGACCGATACGTCCGCGCGCGCGATCTCCGCGTGGCTCGCCGCCGCGTCTCTCCGCGCCGCCACGACCGGATCATAGAGCGGCCAGCGCAGGACGAGGCCGACGTCCCAGTTCGGGACGAGAGGGAGCGGGCCGTACCGATCGGAGACGGACCCGCTGCTTGGCTCCGCGGTTCCAGCGCGGCCGGAGAAGGTGGCCGTGAGCGAGATGTCCGGGCGCATCTCGGCGGCGACGGCGCGGGTGAGCGCGTCGGCGCCGCGCACCCGGGAACGGGCCTCCTCGAGAATCGGATCTTTTGCGATGGCTTGACGGAGGCTCTCGTCGAGCGACGGTGCCTGCGAAATCGGCGGTGCCATGCCTCCGGCGTCGAGCAACGGGTCGTCGACCCCGACGGCCGCCGCAAAGACCGCCTGGGCCGTTCGCAGGGAGCCTCCCGCCCGCACCCGGCCTACATCGAATCGGGTGAGATCCGCCTCGGCACGGGTGAGCTCGATGGGCGCGTGCAGGCCGCTCTTGACCTCGGCCGCCGCCATGTTGCGGTGCACCCCGGCGCGCTGATAGGCGTCCTCCGCAGCCGTCAGGATGGCGCGAGAGCCCTGAACGCCGTAGTAGGCGTCTTTGACCAGGAGGTCAATCCGAAGCGCTTCGGCGTCGGCTCGGTGGCGCTCCGTCTCGTACAGGACGTCGGCGACGGCAGCCTGGGCTGCGATCCGGCCGAAATCGAAGACCTCCTGCGCGGCACCGACACCTGCCAGCGTCGAGGCGCTCGGGGCCCATGCCCCCGTCGCGGTCACCTTGGTGCCGCCGATCCTGGGGATGTCCACCTCTGGAACGCCGATGTAGGACGCCGTGGTGTTGTTGGTCGTCAGGGCGAATCCCTGCAGCGTCGCCCCGACGCGGGGAAGCCATTGCGCCCGGGGAATACGCGAATCAGCGGCCGCGGCAGCGACGCGCGCCAGCGCGCTGCGGAGCATGGGCTGGTGGCCGCGAGCGTAGGAGAGCGCCTCGTCGAGCGTCATGGTCCGGGCGGGCCCTGGTCCGCCCACCGGCATGGGCCCGGGCGGGGGCGGGGGCGCCGAGGAAGGGCTTCCGAGCTCTGCAGCGCCGGCGATCGTTCGGAAGTCCAAGAGGAGAGCGCATGTCACCGTCGAGATCGCGGCGAGCGTTGCGATGAAGGAGCCTCGGCGGTGGGGGGAGAAGGACACGCGAAGGCATGGAACAGCACGAGCCGTACCAAGACCGGACGCCCTGATCTGGCGCGGTGTTCTTCAGGCGCCAGCGACCGGATCGGGAGATTCTCCCGCTTCGATCGGGAATATTTCCTGAGACAATTGGGGGCGAACGGAGTGCCCCGCCAAAGCCGGCCAGCGGCGGCGTGGCCCAATGTTTGCTTCTACTTGCATCGCCGGCCATGCTGCTCACGCAAGATGCGAGCGTTCTCGACTGGGACGTCGACGCCCAAATGAACAAAGCTGCGGTCCGACGGTTCGGGCTCGGCGGAGCCATGGTGGCAGTCATCGCCGGTATTGCGGGGCTTTCCTACTGGGACGCCAGACGGGAGTCCGCCGCGGCCCTGCAGGACTTCGCGCAAGAACAAGCCACGCTGGCCGGGGCTCTGGGAGCCGCGCTCAGAATTCGCTTCGCGGCCGGCTCGTCCATCACTGAGGATGATCTTCTCGCCGGACTGCGTTCGGTCGAGCGTCCGACGGCGCTCGTCATCGTCGCCCGCCGACCGCACGAGTCGATGCTTCGGACGACCGATGGACGGGATCTCGCGGCGCCGCGGTTGACCGAGGCGCTCGACCGGGGCGACTCGGTGGTGCGCATCCCGCGCGACGAGTCGGCCCGGTTCGGCTGCCGGCGCGGACGGCGCTGGCGGGGCTCTCCCGGATCGACGCCGGATCGGCCGGCACCTGGGACATCGTCGCTGTCGCTAGCGCCGAGCGCGAGCGAGATAGAGAGGATTGGGCGCGACGTCGCCTCCTTCTGAGCGTGATCACCGCCGCGGGTCTGGTGTTGGCCTTCGGGACGTTGGCGAGTCGGAACCAGCGCAAGGAGCTGGTTCTCGAGCGGGAGCTCGCCCTTGCCAGCCTCCAGCAGCGACGGGACGAACGGCTCGAGCGCGCCAGCAAGGCGGCCGCGATGGGAACGCTCGCGATGGGCGTCGCGCACGAGATTTCCACGCCGCTCAGCGTGATTGCGGCGCGGGCGGAACAGATGGCGCCGAGGGTCGCTGGCGATGAGCGGCTCTCGGCCAGCGTGGCTGCGATCCTCTCCCAGACCGATCGAATCAACCAGGTCATCCGGGGGCTGCTCGGCCTGGCCCGCGGGGACGCGCCCAGCGCCGAACGCATCTATCCGCGCAGCCTGATCGAGAATGCCGTGACACTGGTCGAACACCGGTTCACCAAGGCGGGCGTCCGGCTGGTCCGCCGGCTCGATGTCGACATCCCGACGGTGATGGGCGATCCCAGGCTGCTCGAGCACGCCATCATCAACCTGCTCCTCAACGCGTGCGACGCGTGCGAGCCGGGGGTGGACGTCGAGATCCAGGCTCGCCGCGATGGGGGCGATGTCGAGATCGCGGTCGCGGACTCGGGAATCGGCATCTCACTCGCCGACAGCGCCCGCGCGCTCGAGCCGCTGTTCACCACCAAAGCGCGGGAGGGGGGCACTGGCCTCGGTCTTGCGATTGCGCACGAGATCATCGCCAGTCACCGGGGCACCCTGCTGTTCTCGGCGCACAGCCCCCGAGGCACCCGCGCCGCGATTCGCCTTCCGCTGGTCGAAGAGGCTCCCGTTGGATAAGCGACGGCCGCGCGTCCTGGTGGTCGATGACAACATCGAGATGGCGCGGACCATCTCCGAGGGGTTGATCGACCGTGGGTATGATGCCCTGCCTGTCGGTTCGGGTCGAGATGCGATCGTTCGGTTGACCGACGAGCGATTCGACGTATTGCTGACGGATCTGCGGATGCCGAAGGTGGACGGAATGGAGCTCCTGGCGACCTCGCGAAAGCTCAACCCGGACCGCCCGGTCATCGTCATGACGGCCTACAGCGCGATCGACACCGCCGTCGAGTCGATCCGGCAGGGCGCGTATCACTACGTGACCAAGCCGTTCAAGCAGGACGAGCTCGTGATCTTCCTCGAACGCGCGCTGGATCAGGTTCGGGTCAAGAACGAGGCGAATGCCCTCAGGACGGCCCTGAGGGCCAAATATTCCATCGCGAGCATCATCGGGCACAGCCCCGCGATCCAGGCGGTGCGCGAACGGATCCAGCGGGTCGCGGATGCGCCCGCGCCGGTGATCGTCCTCGGCGAGACCGGCACCGGCAAAGGGGTGGTCGCGCGGGCGCTGCATGGCGACAGCCGGCGCGCGGAGCGGCCGTTCATCTCTGTCAACTGCGCAGCGCTACCGGAGGCGTTGCTCGAGAGCGAGCTCTTCGGCTACGTCAAAGGCGCCTTCACCGGGGCCGCATCCGACCGGCCCGGACTGTTCGCCGAAGCCGACGGCGGCTCGCTGTTCCTGGACGAGATTGGTGAGATGCCTTCGGCGCTACAGGCGAAGCTGCTCCACGTGCTCGAGAGCGGGACCGTCCGTCCGCTCGGGTCGACCAAGGAGCGAGAGGTCGACGTGAGAGTCATCGCCGCCACGCACAGGAACCTGGTTCAAGCAGCCCGTGCGGGAGAGTTCCGCGCCGACCTTCTCTACCGGCTGGACGTCGTTTCCATCGTCCTCCCCGCGCTGCGCGACCACCGCGAGGACATCCCGGCGCTGCTGGAGCACTTCCTCGGCCAGTGTCGTGCGAAGTACCCGCAGTCAGAGGTGCGCGGCTTCTCGCCGGGCGCGCTCGACCAGCTCCTCCGATACCGCTGGCCCGGCAACGTCCGAGAGCTCGCGCACATGACCGAGAAGCTCGTCCTCCTCGGACGAAGCGGCGAGATCTCCCCGGCCGATATTTCGGAGACCATCAACCCGGTCGGCGCGGAGGACGAATTCGACTTCCGCGGAGCGGTCAGACCCATGGTCGAGATCGAACGCCTCTATGCCGCCTGGGCGCTCGGGCAGACCGGTGGCCATCGGGGCCAGACGGCGGAGAAGCTGGGCATCGATCCGAAGACGCTCCGAAAATGGCTGGAGGAGCCGGAACGCGAATAGTCACTCATCCGGGAACTTGCGCTGCGGCGTGACGTCGAGCCTGTTCCTCGAATGGGCCAGCATCTATTCCGCCGCCACCGAGAGGCGGTCGCGGACCTCTTGGCGAGCCCGCACCTGGTCGTCGCTCAACCGCGCATCGTAGATCGACCGGATCTCCAGGCTACGTGAGACCAGTGTCGCGGTTGCGACCGCCAACACCAGCGGCGCGACGAACGATCGGTCTCGGCCGGTCAGCTCCATCATGATGACGATGGAGGAGATCGGCCCCTGGGTCGTCGCCGCCAGGACGGCCGCGGCACCGACGAGCGAGAAGAAGCCGGGCGGGACGCCGGGCCAGAACAGCGACCAACCGTAGCCGAGGGCGCCGCCCAGCATCGCGCCGAGGGTGAGCGATGGGGTCATGAGTCCACCCGGGACACCACTACCCAGGCAGGCCGCGGTGGCCGCGGGCTTCAAGAACAGCAAGGCGAGCAACATCCAGGGCGCGACGAGGCCGTCGAACGCAAGCTGGGTGGCGTCCTTTCCGTTTCCGAGCAACTGGGGGAACACCATCGACGTCAACCCCAGGACTGCCAGGGTCAGAATCGGCGCCGCGATCCGCAGGCGGCCTTTCGGCTTCACGCGGTCCGCCCATGCGATCAACCGGACGTAGCCCACAGAGGTCAGGCCCGCGATCGGACCAGCGACCAATGCCCAGCAGGTGATCGACGCTGAGTTGACGTATTGCGGAATCTGGTAGGTCGGCGCATCGGGCAGCGCGACCCAGGCAACGAGGGCGGCTATCAGGGAGGTCACCAGTGCGGGCAGGACCATCCGCAGGGCGAGCACCCCCCGCATGACCTCGAGCGCAAAGAGCGCGCCGCCGAGGGGGACGCCATAGGCGGCAGCCAGACCGGATCCGGCTCCGCAGGCGACCAGCAGTCGTCGTCGCTCGTCCGAGAATCGCCCGCGGTCCGACAGCGCGTTGGCGATGACGGCGCCCGCCTGCTTCGGCGCCCCCTCGCGTCCGACAGACGCTCCCATCCCCACCACCAGCACCGACAACACGGCGCTACCGAGGGTACGCACCGGCGGCATGCGACCGGCCGAAAACCAGATCGCCTCGGCGGTGTCGATCCCGTTTCCGCTGGAAAGCCGGACGAGCAGCAGCTGACCGATACCGGTCAAGACGCCCGCACCGGTCAGGACCAGGAGATGTCGCCAAGGTCCCGAGTGCGCCGCCGCTACCAGCACGCTCGCGTCACCGGGCCAGGCCAGCCGCTGCACGAGCTCGAGCACCTTCGTCAGAACGGCGGCGCTGACACCTGTACCGATGCCCGTGAGCGCGATCGCGAGCCAGAATCCGACGGCGCCCGGTTGCGACAGCGAAGCCGGAATTCGGTCTCTCCCGGACGGTGCTGCCATGGGTCCCTCGAAACCCGTCCGGGCGATCAGTTGTCCGAGGCCTCGGCCACGAACGAGATTGGTCGCAGCGGGAGCGCTCGGCCGGCGCCACGAACGAACTTCTCGAGAGACAGCGTGAGGGGAACGGTGCAGCTCAAGGAATTGCCATACTGGCGGAATGTCACGGCGACGTCCTGGCTCTCGGCCGGACCGAGGACCCGCCTCCGGAGGCCCATGACCTCCGGCGCCGCATCTGGGTCGATTCGCTCACCCTGCAATCGCAGCTCGGGCGGGAACACCAGCAAGGGCGAGGTTGAATCGTTCTTCACACGGAGCCGGAGCCACAAGGTGAGCTCCCCGCCCACCTCCTCCGGGCGCGCCCAGGAGGGATCGAAGTTGCAGCGCTCGCGCCGCAGGGAAACCGCGGCGCCCTGCGCCACCGCCGGACCGTCCTGCCGCTGGACTCGAGAGTAGAGGCACCCTGAGCCGAGAAGCGCCAGGCACAGGATATACGCACCGCCTGGCCGACGGTCCCCTCTTGGCAACCAGCGCATGAAGTCCCCGCGACTAGGATCTGGGTTGGGCGTCCGGAACGGACGTCAATGCTTGCGACAGTCTCCGACCGAGGGCGTTCAGAACCTTCTGGTGGCTGGGGAGGATTCGGGGCATGTCGAGACAGGTCGACACCACCTCGGTCGCAGTGACGACCGCACGGTATGGGACACATCGCTCCGATTCAACAGTCACCCGCACTTCATGATTGGCTCCCACGTCCGCGACCTTCACGTGAAAACGGAGAAAGACGCTGGTCTCGTCCTCGAGATCGTCCGTCTCGCGGTAGCGGTACCCCGTGTCCTCCCAATAGGTCGTGATTTCAGCGTTCTTCCGATCGACCTGGCTGACCCGGTGACCGCTCTTGACGAGAGTCCGGGCGAGGAGATCGATCGCGCCATCACTGGGAGGCGGCACGCTGAACACGTACGGCCGAGAGGGGTGGGCACAGCCCGAGCCAACGATGAGACCAAGAACCAGGGATGGCAAAAGCGCTCGAGCATTGCTCATGAACGCCTCTCCTAGCAGCGTCCATGCCAGGGCCTTTGAGCGGCGAATCAGCGGATCGACGGTGGTTCTTCATCGAAGCCCGACGGCAAACTGGGAAATTTTCCCTATCGCCGCGGGAAAAACTCCCTGATGAGACCACGCGCGCATCGACCGGCGCGACGAGCAGCCTGGGCGTCGCAGCTCGTCAAGAACCCGCTATCGGCTCTGACGTCGCGGAATCCCCCTGTCGTCCCCCGTCGTCAAGCAGGGGCGCCTCGAGGGCTGCCTCAAGACCGCCTGTCCTCCCACGCGAAGATGAGGACGACACCTCTGCTGAGCAGATCAGAGGGCGTGGCCAGGCAGGTCGGCGCCCGGGTAGATTGCGCGAGTTGGTGTGCGTGGCACAGGTCGGCTCTCCGTTCGCCTCTGGTCGAGGCGTAATCGTGAGGGCGATCGGTCAGCGGCCGCGGTTGCCGGAAGCTCCTCGAATGGCTTGAATCGTGCAGGCGAGGCGTGGGTCTGATGGTGTCGTGAATTCCCTACAGGAGGCGCGATGGACGGGTTGCGGAGATTTTCGAGGCTCCTCGGCAGCGAACCTTGCCCCGACCGGTGGTGTCTGCGTGCGGGCGACGAGGTCAGTCTGACGTCCGGTTTGTTCATATGTGCCGGGCCTGATCCTCGCCTGCTCCTGCTGGGGGCGGTGCTCGGGCTCGCCTCGTGCGGGGGCAACGGACTGGCGCCGCCTGATGACGAACCGGGGGCGGCCGTGTTGACTCTCTCCAGCGTCCCGCCTGACGTGATGTGCCTGCAGGTGACCGCCGTGGGGTCGCGCCAGGTCATGAAGCGGTTCGACCTTCAGGTCGGCGGCAGCCCCTCGCTGGAAATGGGGGGCCTTCCGTTAGGGGACGTTCAGTTCAGCAGCACCGCCTTCGCCGAGGCCTGCGGTGGCACGACGTCGACGGAGACCTGGTTCAGCGATCCGACGCCCGTGGTCATCGCCAAGGGGATCGTGTCCCACGTCGTGCTGACCATGCGCCGAAATGGGCGGAGCGCCATCTCGATTGACTTCGAAGACTGTGCCGGCGCCTTCGTCGACCTCGTCAACAGCCGCAGCGTCGATCAGGTCGAACCCATGGACATGAACGACCTTGGTCAGGTTGTCGGATATGTCGGTAGGCCTGAAGGAACGACGGCATTTCTTTGGCAAGGGGGCGTATCGGAGACAATCGGCGCGGCCAGTACGGTCAGCGATGTCGAGGGAATCAACAACCGAGGCCAGGTGGTGGGCAAAGGGGGTGGGTGGCGGCTTTCTTTGGGACTCCGGGCAAGGAATCCTTTACGACGTCGGGAACCTTGGCGGCGGCATGAGCTGGGCCCGGGCCATGAACGAGTCCGGTCAAGTGGTCGGCGAGAGCCTCACGTCGAGTGGGGAGATCCACGCCTTCACCTGGCGCCCCGGAGAAGCCATCGTTGATCTCGGTAGTCTCGGTGGATCCACGAGCGGGGCACTCGTCGTGAATTCCGGAGGACAGGTGGCTGGCGAAAGCAGGACTGCGTCCGGTGAGAATCACCCCGTCCGCTGGGAAGAAACGGGAGCTGCGCAAGATCTCGGCACGCTCGGCGGTACATGGGGCACGTCCGTGGCGATCAACGCCGCCGGCCAGGTCACGTGGGTGAGCTCGATCGCGAACGATCAGCAGATGCACGCCTTTCTGTGGACGGCGGGCAGCATGCGCGATCTCGGGACGCTGGGAGGGGACTGGAGCTCGCCCACCGCGATCAACGCCGCCGGCCAGGTGGTGGGCCAGAGCAACCTCGGGCCCTCCGGGCCGCAGCACGCCGTGCTCTGGGACGAGAGCGGCATCCACGATCTCGGGACCTTCGGCGGTGACTCGAGTAGCCCGGGAGGGTTTCGTCGGGCCATCAGCGACGAAGGGGAGATCGTGGGCGCCGCCGAGACCGCCGGATCATCTATGGGTCTTGGGCGGGGTCCAGAAACACCGCCATCCCGGGTCGTCCGAAGCCCTGTGCGGGAACGTCCGGATCGACCCGGGGGAGCAGTGTGATGCCCCCGATGGCGTCACCTGCACCGCGAATTGCCTCCGGGTCCCTGGCTGCGGAGACGGAGTCATCGCGGCGGGCGAGCAATGCGACCCCCCGGACAACTACACCTGTGGCGCCACGTGCCAGATCCTCCCCCTTTGCGGCAACCACCGGATCGATCCGGGAGAGCAGTGTGACCCTCCCTGGGCTGGCTCGATCAATTCTTGCAGCGATCATTGCCAGATCCCGACCTGTGGCAACGGCAGGATAGACCCTGGCGAGAACTGCGAGCCACCTTCGTTCTCATGGACCCCTGGACACGGGAGCTCGCTCTACTGCGGTCCAGATTGCAAGTCACGAGACGCCTGTGAGGAGTGCCACAGTCGTTGCGGCACGGATCCGATCTGCATTTGTGGCACGTGCTCGGTGGGACCCTACAACCCCTGCCTCGCGTGCCCGCTCAAGTGAGCCGCCGCGGCACTCGATCCTCGCGGGCAACACGACGGCGAATCAATTCACCAGGTCGTGTATCACCGTGTTCCAGGTGTCGGCCATCTTCTGGAAGCCGGCGATGTTCGGGTGAAGGCGGTCGTACATCAACGTGCTTCTATACGCCTGGTCGGAAACGAACGCGTTGTACATATCCACGATGGCCACGTGTTTGCCGGCGTCGGCGCGGGCCTTGACGACCGCCGGGATCGCGGCGTTGTACGCCTGTATCCGAGCATTGAGCGGGTCTTGCATGGTCGGCGTTATCTGCGCAACGACGATCAGGGTGTGCGCATCGAGGGCGATGATCGCGTCGATGAGGGCGCCGAGGCGGGTCGGGACATTCGGCAAATCGATGCTGTTGTCTACGTCGTTCGTGCCGATCATGAGCAGCACGATATCCGGGTGGTACGCCGGGATGCTGGTCTTCACGAAGGGTGAGATGCCCTTGTGAGCGGGGGCGGGCAACGGTTCATCGTCGATCGTGTAGGCACTGTGTCCCTCGTGGTGCTGGGGAAACGGAACGCCGTCGACCATCGCGGGACCGTTGACGGCGCTACCCACGAACGTCAGGTGCTTGCCTTCCTGATGCGAGCGCTGAAACAGCGGAATGCGATAGCCGCCTCTTTGTGCCAGGTACCCGTCCGTGATCGAATCGCCGAAGGGCATGATCTTGCAATCCGTTGGCGCCGGTGGGCACGGGTCATAGCTCGTACCAGACCCGCTCCCGCCACCACCTCCGCCGGGATTGTCGCCCCTCGCTCCTGCACGGTCACCCGTTCCCATGCCGCCCGCGTCGCCGCCGCCGCCGGTCCTCGACCCTCCGGCGCCGATGGTACCCATGCCCCCGGCCGCCGCTCCCATGCCTCCGCTACCCATCCCAGCTGTTGCAGTTCGGCCCCCCGTCGAGGTGCCGCCAGTCTCGCTGGCGCCGCCGCTCGCCGCCGCGACGTTCCCCCCTCGAGCACCGCCGGCCGCGCCAGCCTGGCCGCTCACCGAAGAGCCGCCCGTACCGACGACCGAGATGCCGGCGCCGCCCCCCTGGCCGCTCATTCCCGCTCCGTCTTCGAGCGGGTCCGGGCCGCCGCCGGACTTGGACGTGGCGCT
>Ga0265342_10001336_pt1 | contig 23131 bp, 20 predicted proteins | sample 4CB327metaG_FD_203125 | JGI IMG/M metagenome (GOLD analysis project Ga0265342, IMG submission 203125) | Rhizosphere microbial communities from Carex aquatilis grown in University of Washington, Seatle, WA, United States - 4-CB3-27 metaG | ecosystem: Host-associated > Plants > Roots >... | reverse complement strand
TGCGGCGCGCGATCGCGTTCGACCCAACGCGCGTCGAGCCACACGCGATGCTGGTCGAGCTCTACGGCGACGAGCACCGCGAAGCGGACAAGCTGGCGGAGATGGACGCCGCGCTCATGCTCGAGCCGCAGAACGAAAAGCTGGCCAAGGAGCTGGTGCTGGGCCTCGGCCGCGCGCAACGGCCGGGGCGCGTCGTCGACGTCGCTCCCATCGCGATCTTCATCGACCCGGCCGATCCCGACCTGCACGCAGCGCTGGGCCGCGCGCTGGCGGCGACCGGGAAGACGGCGGCGGCCGCGGCGGCGTTCGAGGAGGCTCTCCTCTTCCACGGGCCCGACGACGTTGAGATTCACCGGACGCTGGCGGAGCTTTACGGCAAGCTGGGCGATGCGAAGAAAGCCGAGGCCCACCGCGCGGCGATCGGGAGGCCGTAGCGCGCACTCTCCTTCTCGGGGCAGAGGGCTTATGAGATGGGACGGGCCTGCTCTCCGGCTACGCCGGCGACACTAACTCTCTGGCTACGCCAGCGCCTTCTTCATCGCGGCCGTCGTCTCTTTCTCGGTCTCCGACGACGACGATCGCGGCGCCGCATCTCCCACCCTCGCCCCCAGCGCCGGGAACGTGAGCGTCAGCGTCGTGCCCCGCCCCACCGCGCTGTCGACCTCGATGCGCCCACCGTGCTCGGCGACGATCTGCTGCACCAGCGGCAGCCCCAACCCCGTCCCCTTCTGCTTCGTCGAGAAGAACGGATCGAAGATCTTCGAGCGATCGGTCTCGGGGATGCCGGACCCGCTGTCCGACAGGCGCAAGCGCACCTGCCGCGCACCGCTTCCCGGTCCGGCCTCCGGCGCGTCGACGGCAACTTGTAACCGCCCGCCGCTGGCCATCGCCTCGCGCGCGTTGCGGACCAGGTTCAGCAACGCCTGGCGGAGCTGGCTCTCGTCGGCGGCGATGTCGGGCACGTCGCTCGCGACCGATACCTCGAGCGCGATCCCCGCCTGCGCCAGCTCCGCGCGCGAGAACTCCAGCACCGCCTCCGCGATCGCGCCCAGGTCCTCTCGCTCGAGCCTGGCCTGGGGAAAGCGCGCGAAGCGCAGGTAGTTCTCGGTGATCTCGGTCAACCGATCGACCTCGCTGGCGATCGACGCCAGCAGGCGGCGGGCCTCGGCGCCCTTCTCGCCCGCGATCTCGTCGCCCAGCAGCTCGGCGTAAAGCCCGATCGACGCCAGCGGGTTACGCACCTCGTGCGTGATCTGCGACGCCATGCGCCCGACGGTCGCCAGCCGCTCGGAGCGGATCAGCCGCTGCTCGCGCTCCTGGATCGCCGCCGCCATGACGTCGAATTCGCGCACCAGCTCGCCGATCTCGTCGTGCGACGCCGCCCCGATGCGCCGCCCGTAGTCGCCGCCCGCCACCTGTTGCGCGCGATCGCGCAGCATGCGCAGCGGCTGCAGCGTGCGCAGGATGATCACGAACGCGACCACGCCGATGAGCAACCCCACGCCGCCCAGGCCGAGCGCGATCTGCAGCGACGTCTCCTCGTCGTCGCGCAGCTGCTGCGCGATCAGGCCGCTCTCACCGCGCAGCGGCCGCCGCATCCGGTTCAGGTTGTGGGTCAGCGTGGCGAAGTGGCTGTCGAAGTCGGGCCGCGCCTGAGGATCGCTCGCGACCTCGGCGGCGCCGAGCTCGCGCGCCAGCTCGTCGGCCTGGTCCTTGAGCGCCCCGATCTGGCGCCGCCTGACCTCGAAGTCGCGCCGTCGCGACGACAGCGGCTCGCGCTCGTTGTAGCGATCGATCGCGGCCAGCGCGTCGTCGAGGTGCTTGTGCGTCATGCGCAGCCCCAGCGCCAGGTTCGGGTCGAGGCGCAGATTGCGCCCCAGCGACGGCGCGAAGTCGTTCAGTGACTTCCAGGCGGCATCGACAGACCCTTGTAGGTCCAGGTACGCCTCATTGGCCACGACCCCCTGGCGCGCGCGGTGGATCACGACCAGCGTGAAGGTCGCGTTACCCGTGAACGCGAGCAGCAACACGGTGTAGGCCAAGAAGATCTTGCCGGACACACCCAGACGCATCGCCCCTAGACGCTAGCACGTCGCCGGGCCGACCGACCCAAACCCTGTCAGGACCAGTATTTGCCGACGGTGGCCGGGAGCTGTCCCGACCCCGAGCCCAGGTCGGAACGACGCTCGAAAGTCGCGCCTCTACAATTGACATGACCTGCCCCTGCGGAAAGAATGCTGCGGTCATGGTCGGTCGCCTCACGGCATTCTTGGCCACGCTGGTCGTCGCTGGCGGCGTCGCGGCGTCGGCGCACGCCGCGGATGACAGCGGCACGGTGGTGCTGGGCATCGAAGCGGTCGACACGCAGGACAACAACCTGGCCAGCGACGTCACCGACGCGCTCAAGCAACGCGTCGCCACCGGCAAGGGCGGGCCGCTGATCCCCGGCAAGGACCTGGTCGAGATCAAGCTGGTCTTCTCCTGCTCCGACGAGGCGCCGGCCTGCCTCGCCCAGGCCGGCAAGAGCCTGGGCGCCGCCAAGTTGATCTACGGCACCATCAAGCGGACGAGCGGGCAGATTGTCCTCTCGCTGAAGCAGGTCGATACGACGCGCGGCACGATCGACGGAAGCAGCGTCGAGAACCTGTCGAAGAAGAACAACGATCCCTCGGCGCTGCGCGCGCTCGCCGGCACGTGGCTCGCGCGCATCGGCGGCGGGCGCGTCGGCGGCGGTGGGACGCCGGGGACGCTCATCGTGCGGTCCAATGTGTCGGGCGCGACGGTCGTGCTTGACGGCGCCGAAGTCGGAACGCTGACGCGCAAGACGCTCTCGATCGAAGACGTCTCGCCGGGCAAGCACGAGATCACCGTCGAGAAGCCGGGCTTCGGCGTGAGCACGCAGGTGTTCACCATCGGCGCCGGGCAGGCGCTGCCGCTGACGCTCACGCTCCTGCGCGGCGACGCCAACGAGGGCGAGGAAGGCGGCGCACCCGTCCCGGCCACCGGCGGCGAGCCCGACGCGTCCGCGCGCCGGATCGCCGCGCCCGCGGACGAAGCGCCGAGCAACGAGGATTCGGTGCGCACCTGGGTCCGCACCGGATTCTGGGTGAGCGTGGGCGTCACCGCCGTCTCGTTCGCGCTGGCGGCGAAGTACGGGCTCGACGTGCGCAGCGTGAACCACGACCTGGATCCGTTTCGCAATCCACCGACGCCTCTGACCACGCAGCAACAACAGACGCAGCAGAGCAAGCTCGCCGAGGGCAACCGCGCCGAGACGCGCCAGTGGATCTTCATCGGCGTCGGCTCGGCCGCCGCGGTCGCGGGTGGCGTCCTGTTCTACAAAGGCTACCTCGACAAAGAAGCGGGCTCCGGCCCGAAGACCGCGGACAACCACGGCCTGCGGGTCTTTCCGACCGCCAACACCTCCTCGGGGGGCATCGCCGCCGAGTTCGATTTTTGAAGACGCTTGGGCGGAGACGGCTCCGCCGTCGGAGCCCCTCTTGAGCTTGGTCGGAACGACGATCGGCAACTACCGCGTGACTCGCCAGCTGGGCGAGGGCGGGATGGGGATCGTCTACGAGGCCGAGCATCCGGTGATCGGACGCAAGGTCGCGATCAAGCTCTTGCACCTGTCGCTGGCGCAAGACTCCGAGGTCGTCGCCCGGTTCTTCAACGAAGCGCGCGCGATCCACACCGTCGGCCACGAGCACATCGTGGAGATCATGGACTTCGGCCAGACGGCCGACGGACAGCCGTACTTCATCATGGAGTTCCTGGCCGGCGAGGCCATGAACGACCGCATCGCGCGCAACGTGCTGTCGCCGGTCGAGGCCTGCGAGCTCGCCGATCAGATCTGCCGCGCGCTCGGCGCCGCGCACGAAAAAGGGATCGTTCACCGTGACCTGAAGCCGCACAACGTGCAGCTCTTGCCGACGAATTCGGGGCGGATCCACGTCAAGCTGCTCGACTTCGGGGTCGCCAAGATCATGAACGCCGCCGACCTGTCGCAGTCGGTGAAGACCCGCACCGGCTCGCTCATGGGCACGCCGATCTACATGTCGCCCGAGCAGTGCAAGGGCTCGGCCGAGCTCGACAGCCGCACCGATATCTATTCGCTGGGTGTGATGCTCTACGAGATGCTCGCCGGGCGGCCGCCGTTCGTCGCGGCCGGTGTCGGCGAGCTGTTCGCGATGCACATGCTGCAACAACCGCCGCCGGTGACCGACTTCGCACCCAAGACGCCGCCCATGATGGCGGCGGCGGTGATGAAGGCGCTGGCCAAGGAGCCGCGCGATCGCTTCGCCACGATGGAAGAGTTGCGCCAGGCGTTCCTCGCCGACGGCCTCGCGATGCCGGCCTACGGCACCTCCGGGCGAACACAGAACTATCGCTCGCGGCCCGCGTCGACGATGCCGATGCCGGCGGCGCACGCATCGACGACGCTGTCGGCGTCGCCGCGCGAGGTCGTCGCCGACGCCGCGGGCGGCGAGAAGAAGAAGAGCCGCGCGGGCCTGGTGCTAGGCGCCGTGCTGCTGGCCGGCGGCGCCGCGACGTACCTGCTGCTCGTGCCCAAGAACAAGGATGCGGGCAGCGCCGCGACGAGCGCGAGCGAGGCAACCGCCGTACCCTCCCCGCCGGCAGAGAGCGGACCCAGCAAGATGGTCACGGTGCGCTTCGAGTCCGAGCCGCCGGGCGCGCACGTCGCGAGAGCCACCGACGACAAAGATCTCGGGCCCGTCCCCTTCGAGATCAAGCTGCCGCGCGCGGGCGGCAAACCCGAGTACCGCTTCCACCTCGACGGCTATCAGGACCGCACCCTGATCGCAGACCTGGCCTCCGACCAGACGCTGCGCGCAACGCTCGAGAAGGTGCTGCCACCGCCGGAACCAGCGGCGCCGCCGCCGCCCGCGGTCCCCGCGGCGCACCCAGAGACGGCGCATCGGCCGGCGCCCGCCGCACATCACACGCCACGCCCCGCGCGCCCCGGCTCCTCGGGCGACGACGACGGGCTGGCGACGCCGAAGTTCTAACGCCGGTTCTGGCTTCGGCGCGAGCGCCGTCACTCCTCGTCGATGGCCGGCATGATCGGCGCGCCGGGCTGGCGGCGCCGGTGGCGCTGGACCAGCAAATCCAGGAACCGCTCCGGGGCGAGCGCGACGCGGTTGCGGCTCTGGAGATAACGCCGGCGTTCGAGCGCAAAGATGCCGCCCGCCGCGACGCCGCCGCTGGCGAGGGCGATGACGTCGGGCAGGCCGAAGCCGGGGAAGATCGCCGAGCCGCCGAGGCCGAGGATCGCGAACGCCATAGCCGAGCGCAGGCCCATGTGCGTGAGGCGCTCGCGCCGCATCTCCGACAGATCGATCTGGAAGGTGACCGCGGTGTGATTGTCCCCTTCCTCGACGACGATGGTCTCGACGTGCGTCACCAGGCCGAACGCGTAGCGCTTGGAGAAATCCAGCGAGCGCACCAGCCCGGGCCAGATCCCCTGCGCGCGCTCCCACTCGATACGGTCGCCGTGGTGCCGCCGCACGGTCATCAGCTGGTCGCGCAGGAACCGGTCGACCGCGCGCCGCACTTGCTCGGCGGGGGCGGGGACCACGCGGCTGACGACGATCTGGCTCGCACCCAGGGTGCGCGTGAGCGCGCCCACCTCGGGCTCGAGCGCGGCGCCGCGCTTCATCTCGGTCAGCGCCTGGGCCACCGCATCGCGCGGCAGCCCCGCCTCCTCGCCGAGGCGCATCACCTCTTGCACGCTCAGGGTCATCTCGCCGGCGCGGTCGGCAGCCTGGCTGTTCGAGGTGTCGAGCTCCGCGGCCCGCCGCAAGACGAAGTCGACCTGCTGGCGAGACAGCTTATCCGAAGCCACGACTCTGAATTATAGCCGCGGCGCCCTGATGCGAAAGGCGATCCTCATCAACCATTCGTAGAGCCAGTCCGGGCAGAACGGGCGCATCCGCCCGCCCGTGAACGATGTCGGTCCCACGAACCAGCGCAGCCTGGGGTGGGGAGACGTGGCCGCCCGGTAAATGACGTCGACCAGCGCATCCACGTCGTCGCGGTGAAGGGAGGCGGATTGCCGCTCATACCTCTCCAGCAGCGCGGCATAGGGGCTGTCGGCTCTTCCCGACCCACGCGAACGAATCTCGTTGACATGCAGCTCCGTCCGGTAAGCGCCCGGCTCCACCAGCGCCACCCGGATGCCGAAGGGGATGAGCTCATAGCGCAGAGCTTCAATCATCCCCTCGAGCGCCCACTTGGACGCGTGGTACGGGCCGACCATCGGCAGCGCCACGCGCCCGGAGACCGAGCCGATCGTGACCACGGTGCCACTGCCGCGCGCGCGCATGGCGGGCAGAACCGCCCGCGTGACCCGGTGGACGCCGACGACGTTGGTCTCCAGCTGCGCGCGCAGCTCGTCGGGCGACGTCTCCTCGAGCGGGCCAAAGGCGTAGTAGCCGGCGTTGTTGATGAGCACGTCGATCCGGCCGCCCGTGGCGCGCAGGGCTTCGCCCACGGCAAGCGCCACCGAGTCATCGCTGGCGACGTCGAGCGCCGGCGTGGTCAGCGCCCAGCCCGAGGCCTGCGCCCGGTCGCGCAGGTCGGCGCCGCGGTCGGGCCGGCGCATCGACGCCAGGACGCGCCAGCCCTTGCGGGCGAAGCACTCCGCGGTCGCGCGCCCGATCCCCGACGACGCGCCGGTGATCAGCACCACCGGGCGATCTCCCGTCGCGACCGTCGCCTGTGCCGGATTCCAAGCCATGTGTCTCTCCTCAGCCGTGGAGCAGGAAGCCGATCAACACCGTCGACAGAAGGCCCCACGCCGCAGCCGCCGCGATCCAGAGCCGCGCCGGGCGGCGCCGCACGCGCGCGATCGTGCGCAGGCCCATCGCGACGTTCATCGTCGACAGCAGGAGCAAGCCGGTCATCCAGAGCAAGCTGTCCTGGTTGTGGTGATCGGGCGCGCGCGCGAACGCGAGCGCGCCGACCAGGAAGACCGACCCCAGGACCACGCGTCCGATCGCGCCGCGGATCGCGCGCGCCCGCAGCTGCGCGGCGCGAACGTGGCGAAGCTGCGGCGGCGGAGCGGCCATTCCGCCGCTCAGTATGGCAGCGTGTACCCCATCTGGATGAGATGGGCATTGCCGAATGACGTGTTCTGGATCAGATAGGCGTACGAGACCTCGAACGAGCCCTCGGAGAACCAGCCGAAAAACGGCACGCCGCGCCAGCGGAGCGCGTCCCAGGTCAGCTTGAGCTCGGGCATCGACGTCCCCACCGCCTGCAGCTTGGGGTCCGCGGTGTAGAGCGTCGCACTGGGGCCGTAGCAATCGGGGCGCGCCATCCAGTCGCACCAGAAGTACGCCGGCGTCTGCGTGTAATACCGGTACGAGGCGCGCAGCTCGAGATCGTGCGTCAGCGCCTGGTAGACGCGCCCCTCGATCGTGTGCGCGTCGACCTGCCAGCTATCGTGATAGAAGCGGTAGTGCAGCTGGAAGCCGGTCCTCGAACGCGGGACGTAGTAAGCGGCGCGCGCGCTCAACACTTCGCGCAGGCGCGTCGACGGCACGACCTCGAAGCCCAGGTTCGGCACGGCTCGATAGAGGCTCGCCTGAAAGCCGTCCAGGTACTCTGCCTCGGCGCCGATCTGGGTCAGGAATGTCGGGCTCCAAACTTGCGTATAGGAGAGCGAGCCGAAGTACGAGCGCAGTGTGCAAATGAAGTTGGCCTGCGTCGGGCAATTGGGCGTGCGCGTGCGCGGCCAGGCGCCGTCGAAGCTGGCGCCGCCGCTGGCCGCGAGCGTCGCCGTGTCGCCCCAGAACCGGTACGATGCCGAGCCCGACACGCCGTGCGACCAGTAGTCCGATTCGGCGCTGTATTGATAGGCCGCGGTGGCGCGCCAGCGATCCCAGGTCTTGCCCAGCGCGAGCCCGACCTCGTTGCGCATCTCGGTGAAGATGGTATCGCCCACTGTCCCCGCCGCGACCGACGCTGACGTGATCGCGTCGAGCAGGTAGTGCGCGGTGACGTCGAAGCCTTGCGGCAGATCCTTCGAGATCTCGACCACGGGCTGGATCACGCGCGTCGACGCCTCCCGGTAGTACGCACCGCGTACGGTGACCCGATCCTCGGCGCGCACCAACGATTTGGGCGGCATCGCGATCAGGATCGCGGCGACCAGCGCGGCGCCTGCGGCCGAACGCCTCAATTGCAGCCGCATCCGCCGCCGGGCTGACCGTATCCGCCGTCGGCCGCTTCACGCGAGCCGAACATGTGCTGCCGGAAGCGATTCTCCAGCGGATCGGCGTCGAAACGCATCGCTCTCTTGGACAGGTGCTCGCGCTGCCAGGGTTGGATCGGCGGTGGCGGCGCGTGCGCGCACCCCGCGCCACCGCCCAGCGCCGCACACAGCGCCAGAGCTGCGACGAGAAACCAGGACGGCCGCGACAGGCCCGGCCGGCCGATCTGGCGCGTCCCCTTCATCGCCTCCTTTTATCCGTCCGCCGCGCAGCCCGCAAGCATCGGGCGCACAGGAGCGCGTCACGATCCGCAAAAGGTTGGCGCTAGAATGTCCGCCGAATGTCCGACGGAAACACCTACCTCATCCTCGACATCGAGACGATCCCGGACCACGAGCTCTACACGCCCCCCGAGCCGGCCGCGGGCGTCGAGCGAGCGTTCCCCCCGCTCTACGCCTGCCGCCCCATCGTGCTCGGCGTGATGTGGCTGGACCAGGATCTGACCTGCAAGCGCATCGGCACGTTCGGCGAAGGCAAGGACGAGTCCGGCATGATGTCCGACTTCGCCGACTTCATGGGCAAGTGGAAGCCGAACCTGGTGACCTGGAACGGCCGCGGCTTCGACCTGCCGGTGCTCGCGCTGCGTGCGTTGCGGCACGGGCTGCCGTTCGGCTGGTACTACCGCGGCGCGGGCTACCGCTATCGCTACAGCGAAGAGGGACACCTCGACCTGTGCGACGTGCTGTCGGACCACGGCGCGGCCAGGATGACGTCGCTCGACGGCGCGGCACGCGTGATCGGGCTGCCCGGCAAGACCGGCGTCGACGGCAGCCAGGTCGAGGGGCTCTTTCTCGCCGGCCAGATCGAGTCGCTGCGCCACTACTGCCTGTCCGACGTCGCGCAGACGGCGTTCCTGTTCCTGCGCTACCGGCTGGTCGCGGGCGACATCGATCGCGAGCACTACCGCCGCGCCGCGAGCGGTTTGCTGGCGACGCTGGAGACCGACGGGCGCTTCGGGCGTCTGCTCGACGGCGTCGATCGCCGGCGGCTCTTGCTGGAGGAGCCCTGATGCACAAGCTGGCGGGCGCGGCGACCGACGACGATGACGCCGCCGCCGCCGTGACCCTGACGGCCCATGGCTTGCCCGCGCCGCTGCCGCGCGCGTTCTATGCGCGCCCGACGGTCAAGGTCGCGCGCGATCTGCTGGGCAAATGGCTGGTGCGCCGCTGGCCCGACGCGCCGCCGCAGATCGCGCGCATCGTCGAGGTCGAGGCCTACCTCGGCGAGCGCGACGCCGCCTCGCACGCGCGCCGCGGGCCGACGCCGCGCTCGGCGATCATGTTCGGGCCGCCGGGCTTTCTCTACGTGTACCTGATCTACGGCATGTACAACTGCATGAACTTCGTGACCGAGGTCGACGGGCGCGCGGGTGCGGTGCTGATCCGAGCGGCCGAGCCGGTCATCCCGCCCGAACACGCAGGCGCGCGGCGTCCGCTGAGCGGGCCGGGCAAGCTATGCCGGGGCCTCGGCATCACGCTCGCGCACAAGGGGTTGGACCTCACCAGCGGCGGCGCGCTCTCGGTCGCCGACGGCGGCGGCGCGCGGCCGCGAAAGGCGGCCTCCGCGCGCATCGGCGTCGACTACGCCGGCGCCTGGGCGGAACGCAAGCTGCGCTTCTTCATCCCCGGTAACGCGCACGTCTCGGGCAAGCCGCGCGCCTGAACGCCGTCTCAACCAGCCGCGGGCGCCGGCGCCGAGGCCTGCTCGGCGCGCCGGCGGCGCACCTCGGCCTCGATTGACGAGAACATCCGCGGCAGCGATGCCGACACCAGCCCGTCGGTGATCTTGCGCAGGATGATGCCGGGAACCGGCGCGCGCACGTCCAGCGCCGCGCGGTATTCGACGCGCGTTCCGTCCCCCTCGGGCGTGAAGCGCCAGCTGCCGGTCGAGTCGGTCACGATCTCGCCCTCGACGAAGCGCCAGTCGACCGACGGCACGTCCGGCTGGCAGGTCAGATCCAGCACGTAGCGCACCGGCAGCACCATCTGCGCCCGGAACTCGACGCGCACGATCGTCCCCTGCGCCGAGACCACGCGCGCGCCCTTGAGCTCGGGGAAGAGCCGCGGGTACGACGGGAAATCGACGACGATGTCGTACACCTCGCGCGGCGTGGCCGCCGTGATGAGGTGGCTGCGGTGGACCGGCTCGCGAGCGCTCATGGGCGACATTTCAGCACAGCCATGAGCCCGTGGCCACGTGAACCTCCGCGACGTCAGTTGACCGGCGGAGTCATACCTGCGTACAGTCTTGCGGCCGTTTTCGCTCATGCCACGTCCATTTGCCCCGCCGGGAACGAAGACCCATTTTCAAGGTGACCGCCCCGTCCGGGTGACTCACGTCCGTCTCGAGCTCGAGATCGATCTCGCGGGCGCGCGTCTCGCCGGCTTGGCGCGGCTCAAGCTTTCGGCGCGCCGGAGCGAGCTCGCGGCGTTCGAGCTCGACGCCGTCGAGATGTCGATCGACGAGGTCACCGTCGACGGACGCAGCGACGGCGGCTTCGAGTACGACGGTGAGAAGCTGCGCGTGCGCCTGGGCAAGCCGGTCGACGTCGGCGCCGAGCTCGAGGTCGCCGTGCGCTATCGCTGCGCGCCCCGGCGCGGCCTCTACTTCATGGGCCCCGACGCCGCCCACCCCGACCGCCCGCTGCAGTGCTGGACGCAGGGCCAGGACGACGACTCGCGCTACTACTGGCCCTGCCTGGACACGCCGATCGAGAAGGCGACCACGGAGATAGTGTGCACGGCGCCCGCCGGCAACTTCGTCCTGTCGAACGGCGAGCTGCGCGAGCGCGTGGAGCTTCCGGGCGGCAAGCAGATCCGCTGGCACTACGCTCTCGATTTTCCGCACCCGCCGTACCTGGTGACGCTGGTGTGCGGGCCGTTCGTCGAGATCAAGGACCGCGCGCGCCGCACCGGGGTCGACGTCTACTACTTCGTGCCGCCGGGGCGCGAGGAGGACGCGCGCCGCAGCTTTGGCCGCACGCCGGAGATCATCGACGTCTTCTCGCAGAAGATAGGCATCCCCTACCCTCACTCGCGCTACAGCCAGATCGCCGTGCCCGACTTCATCTTCGGAGGCATGGAGAACACGTCGGCGACCACGTTGACCGATCTCGCGCTGCTCGACGAGCGCGCGGCCCTGGACCACGACGTCGAGGGGCTGGTGTCGCACGAGCTGGCGCACCAGTGGTGGGGTGACCTCGTGACCTGCCGCGAGTGGTCCCAGGCCTGGCTCAACGAAGGATTCGCGACCTACTTCGAGTACGTCTGGCGCGAGCACGAGAAGGGGCGCGACGAGGCCGACGTCGAGCTGCTCAACGACGCCGAGGGCTACCTGAACGAAGCGGGCCGCTATCAACGCCCGGTGGTCTGCCGCCAGTACGAAGAGCCGATCCACATCTTCGACAGCCACCTCTACGAAAAGGGCGGGCGCGTGCTGCACATGCTGCGGCACGAGCTGGGCGACGACCTGTTCTGGCGAGCGCTGAAGTTCTATGCCGAGCGCCACGCGCGCGGCTCGGTCGAGACGCGCGACCTGGCGCGGGCGATCGAAGAGGTCTCGGGCCGCAACGTCGACGAGTTCTTCGACCGCTGGATCGAGCGCGCGGGCCACCCCGAGCTGGAGGCGAGCTGGGACTGGGACGCCGAGCGCCAGGTGGGCACGCTGCGCGTCGACCAGAAGCAGACCATCAGCGCCGAGGCGCCGCTGTTTCGCTTCGTGACGCGCGTGCGCTTCGAGGTGGAGGGCCAGGAACGCGACGAGACGGTCACGGTCGACGCCGCGACGCACGCGTTCGAGTTCCACCTGCCCTCGCGCCCGACGCAGGTGATCTTCGATCCCGGCGACGTGGTGTTGAAGTCGCTGAAGCTCGAGAAGCCGCGGCCGCTCTGGCGCCGGCAGCTCGCCGCCGCGCGCCTGGGCATCGACCGCGTGATCGCGGTCGGCGGCGTCGCGAAGAGCGTCGAGCCGGACTCGGTGCGCGCGCTCGGAGAGGCGTTGCGCGGCGATCGCTTCTGGGCGGTGCGCGCAGCGGCGGCGCGCGCGCTCGGCCAGACCCGCCGCGACGACGCGCTCGAGCTGTTGCTGGCGAACATGGGCGACGCTCACCCGCGCGTGCGGCGCGCCGTGGCGGCCGGCCTCGGCGAGTTCCGCGGTGACGAGCGGGCGGGCGATGCGCTGGCGGTGCTGCTGCAGCGGGGCGACCGCAGCTACTTCGTCGAGGCGGAGGCGGCGCTGAGCCTGGGCCGCACGCGCACGTCGCGCGCGCTCACCACGTTGCCGTCGCTGCTCGGACGGCCGTCGTTCCAGGACGTGATCCGGACGCGCGCCATCGAGGCGCTGGGCGCGACGGGCGACGAGCGCGCGATTCCGATCGTCAAGGGCGAGTGGCGTCCGGGCGGGTCGTTCTTCGGCCGCCGCGCGGTGGTCATGGCGATGGCGGAGCTCGGCACGGGAACGGCGCACGCGCGGCAGGCGCGCGAGTTCATCGAGGGATGCTTCGCCGACCCCGACTTCCGCGTGCGCGGCGAAGCGGCGTCGTCCCTGGCGCGCGTCGGCTCGCCGGAGGCCGTGCCGGCGATCGAGCGTGCGCTGGCGGCTGAGCTCGACGGACGCGCGCGGCGGCGGATGGCGGAGGCGATCCGCGAGTTGCACGAGAGCGGCCGGCCGGCCGAGCAGATGAAGAAGCTGCAAGACGAGGTCGACCGCCTGCGCTCCGAAACGGCGAAGCTGCGAGAGCGGCTCGACAAGCTGGACACGCGAGCCGTGGTGCCGGCGCCCGCTGCTCCGCCCCCGCCGACCGGCGAGAAACCACCCGCGAAGCCGCGCCGTCCGCGTCCCGTGGCGCGCCGGGCAGGCCGTCCCCACCGGCCGGTGCGACGCTAGTCCACCGCACTGGCGAGGTCGCGCTTCTTTCGTCGGACCTCCTCACCCAAGCCCTCTCCTCCACGCGGACGTGGAAGAGAGGGCTTCGGACTCGCGACGGAACGTAGGCAAAAATGCCCTGCTCGCAACGGCTTTCGGATCTCGCGACGGAACGTCGGCCAAAATGCCCCGCTCGCAACGGCTTTCGGATCTCGCGACGGAGCGTCGGCCAAAATGCCCTGCTCGCAACGGCTTTCGGATCTCGCGACGGAGCGTCGGCCAAAATGCCCTGCTCGCAACGGCTTTCGGATCTCGCGACGGAGCGCCGGCCGAACCCCCTTCTCTCCACGGCTCGGATCTCGCGACCGAACGTCGGCCGAAATGCCCTTCATTCCGTCAGGGAAACGGCCTCCGAGTTCACAACGCGACGTCGGTGCCAAGCCTCATTCTCCCTCTCCTCCACGTCCGCGTGGAGGAGAGGGTCGGGGTGAGGAGGTCAGACCTTCCTACTTCGCGGCGATTGACGCCGTCCCGGGACCCTGAAGCTCAGCGATGATCTCGCCGTAGATCTGTCGCGCGCGCGCGAGCTGGTCGCGCGGGACCGAGACCGCGCCCACGACCGGGTGCCCACCGCCGCCGTAGCGCTCGCAGATCGCGCTGATGTCGTGCGTGCGCGGAATCTTCGACCAGGGGTTCGAACCGACCGAAATCTTCAGCCGGCCCGGCGCGGTCAAGCCCACCGAGTAGCGCGCCTCGGGAAACAGGTAGTAGGTGATGAACTTGTTGAACGCGCCGATGTTCTGCTCGGCCACGTCGAAGAACACCACGCCGCCCTCCAGCTTCGCCGCCGCGCGGATCGTGTCGATGTTCGCGTGGTGCTGCGACAGCAGCGGCCCCAGCGCCTGCACCACGTAGTCGCTCGCCGCGATCTCGCCCAGCGGCCGCGAGATCAGTTCGCCGATGAACCGGTCGGCGAGCGCGGGATCGCGGTTGTTCTCGATGAACGTCATCAGCTGCAGCGCCGGCTCCTTGAGCTCGACCGCCATCTTCGCGTCGGGAAACAGCGCGCCGTCGATGATCTCCGCCCAGTCGACCAGCTCGCGCAGCGGCGCCACGTCGAAGCCGAACTTCGCGGCCACGGTCGTCGCGATGAACTTGGTGCAGCTCTTCGCCGTCGGGTCGTAGAACTTGCGCCCGGTCGCATCGGCGCGGAAGTGCGCTTCGTCGCCCGGCTGCTGGAACGCCGACGCGTGGTGATCGAACCACCAGGTCAGCCGCGGATCCTGCGAATAGCGAAAATCGACGCACGCGTTCTCGTCGCCGTCGAACGCATCGGGCGGGAACGCCTGCGCGTCGCCCTTGTGCTCGAGCGGCCGGTAGACGACGTCGATCGGCCCCTTCGCGATCCGCTCGCGATAGAAGCGCGTGAACACCCCCGCCGAGCTGCATCCGTCGAAGCAGTTGCCGTGATACAAAACGCGGAGACGCACACTGCCAAGGTAGCGGGAGCCCCGACATCAGGGCAAGCAGGATTTGCGTTCACAAAAATGCGCGCGGGCTCGCAGTCGGACGCGCGAACATGTAACTTCTCGCCATGCCCGAGTTCCTCACCGATCTGAAGCGGACCCACGACTGCGGCGCGCTGCGCGCCAGCCACGCCGGACAGCGTGTGGTCTTGTTTGGCTGGGTCTCGGCCCGCCGCGACCATGGCGGCTGCGTGTTCATCGATCTGCGCGACCGCGCCGGCCTCACGCAAGTGGTGTTCGAGCCGCACCAGGACGCGCAGGCGCACGCGACGGCCGGCGGGCTGCGCAGCGAGTTCTGCGTCGGCATCAGCGGCGTCGTCGCCGAGCGCGGCGGCCACAAGAACCCCAACCTCGCCACCGGGGAGATCGAGGTCAAGGCCGACAAGCTGACGATCTTCTCCACGGCCGAGACGCCGCCCTTCGAGATCAGCGACGACACGCTGGCCGGCGAGTCGATCCGCCTCAAGCACCGCTACCTGGATCTGCGGCGCCCCGCGCTGCAGAAGAACTTCCTCGTGCGCTCGACGATCTACCAGACCACGCGCCGCTACCTGGCCGGCGAAGGCTTCGCCGAGATCGAGACACCGTTCATGGTGAAGTACACGCCGGGCGGAGCGCGCAACTTCCTGGTGCCGTCGCGCCTCAACCCCGGGCAGTTCTACGCGCTCGCCGAGTCGCCCCAGATCTTCAAGCAGCTCTTCATGGTGTCGGGCTTCGATCGCTACTTCCAGATCGTGCGCTGCTTCCGCGACGAGGACCTGCGCCTCGACCGGCAGCCCGAGTTCACGCAGATCGACCTCGAGATGAGCTTCGTGGTCGAGGACGACGTGCAGCGCCTGGTCGAGGGCCTGATCGCCGCGCTGTGGAAGGACATTCTCTCCATCGAGGTGCCGCTCCCGCTGCCGCGCCTCACCTACGCGCAGGCGATGTCGCTCTACGGCTCCGACAAGCCCGACCTGCGCTTCGAGCTGCCGCTCTCCGATCTGACCGCGGTCGTGCGCAAGCACGAGGGCGGCGGCGTGCCGCTCCTGCAGGCGGCGGTCGCGCAGCCGAGCGGCATCGTCAAAGGCTGGCGCCTCCCGGCAGCCGAGGCGAGCAAGCTGTCGCGCGCCGATCTCGACAAGCTCGAGGAGTTCGCCAAGGGCTTCGGCGCCCGCGGTCTGGCGCGCGCGCGCATCGGCGCGGGTGGTGCCTGGACGCAGACGCCGATGAAGACGCTGTCGGACAGCCTGCGCAACGAGATCAACGCCGCCGCCGGCGCCGCCGAGGGGGATCTGCTGTTCCTGCAGTTCGGCGCGCCCAAGCTGGTGAACGCCGTCCTGGGCGGACTGCGCCTGCACCTGGCGGCGAAGCTCGACCTCATCCCCAAGGGCCTCTGGCGCTTTTGCTGGATCACCGAATTCCCGCTCTTCGAGCAAACCGACGACGGCCGCCTGGTCGCCGCGCACCACCCGTTCACCTCGCCGGCGCCCGACGACGTCGAGCGCCTCGAGTCCGATCCGGCTTCAGTGCGCGCGCGTGCGTACGATCTCGTGCTCAACGGCAACGAGATCGCCGGTGGATCGATCCGGATCCACCGCTCCGACCTGCAGGCACGCGTCTTCCGCGCGCTCGGCCTGTCCGACGAGGATGCGCAGGCGAAGTTCGGCTTCCTGCTGGAGGCGTTCAAGTACGGCCCACCGCCGCACGGCGGGATCGCCGCCGGCGTCGACCGCCTGTCGATGCTGCTGTGCGGAGCCGAGTCGCTGCGCGACGTGATCGCGTTCCCCAAGACGCAGAAAGGAACCGACCTCCTCACCGACGCGCCGTCGAGCGTGTCGTCCCGGCAGCTCGACGAGCTGCACATCAGCGTCAAGTGACCGCCCGCGCCGGCCAACAAGCGCTGCGCCAGGCGGCGCTCAAACGGCTCGGCGATGAAGAGGTCGACGTTCTGGTTGTAGGCGGCGGTGCGACCGGCGCCGGCATCGCGCGCGACGCCGTGCTGCGCGGGCTGTCGGTCGCGCTCGCCGAGGCGGGCGACTTCGCGGGCCAGACGTCGAGTCGGTCGTCGCAGCTGATCCACGGCGGCCTGCGATACTTGCAGTACGGCGATCTCGCGCTGGTGTTCGAGGGCCTGTCGGAGCGGCGCCGCCTCATGTCGACCGCGCCGCACCTGTGCCGCCCGATCGAGTTCCTCTTCCCCGCATACCGTGGCGAGCGCCCGGGGCTGCGCACGATCGGCGCCGGCATCGCGATCTACAACGCGCTCGCGCTCTGGCGGCCGCCGGCGCGGAGCCGCCGCCTCGACCCGAGCGCGACGTTCGCGGCGAGCCCTTCCCTGCGCGCGGCGGGTCTCGAGGGCGCGCAGCTCTACACCGACTGTCAGACCGACGACGCGCGCCTGGTGCTGGAGACGGTCCTCGACGCCGAGCGCGCCGGCGCCGCCGTGCTCTCGCACCTGCGTGTGCTCTCGCTGCGCCGCGACCGAGCGGGCCGCGCGCGCGCGGCGATCGTGCGCGACCAGCTCACCGACCAGCTCCACGAGCTCCGCGCGCGCGTCATCGTCAACGCCACCGGCCCGTTCTCCGACGCCTTCGACCGCGGCCGGCACAACCTGCGCCCGACGCTGGGCGTGCACCTGGTGTTCGACGCCAGGCGCCTCGACCTCGGCGGGCGCGCGGTCGTGCTGCGCGCGCCGCGCGATGGCCGCATCTTCTTCGCGCTGCCTCGTGGCCGGCGCAGCGTGATCGGAACCACCGACACCGACTGGAGCCCACCGAGCCGCGCGGGCGCCGCGAGCGCGAGCGGGTCGACCAGCAACGGCGCGCCCACGCTGGACGCCGAGATCTGCGCGCGCCGCCGCGACGTCGACTACCTGCTCGAGGCCGCGGCGCATGCCTTCCCGGCGGCGCGCCTCGGCCCCGACGACGTCATCGCGACCTACGCCGGACTGCGGCCGCTGATCGCCGAGCCGGCGCACACGGTGTCGTCGACCTCGCGCGAGCACGAGATCCTGCGCGAGCCCGACGGCGTCATCACCGTGGTCGGCGGCAAGCTGACGACGTTCCGGCGCATGGCCGAACAGACCACGGACATCGTCGTCGAGCTCCTGCGCGACCGCGGTATGGAGCGCGCGATCGGCCCCTGCGTCACGCGCACACGGCCGCTGCCCGGCGCCGGCGATCCGCCCGCGCCCTTCCGCGACCACGAGCTGGCGCCGGACGTCCGCGCGCACCTGCTGGCGACCTACGGCACGCGCGCCACCGACGTGCTCGCCGAGGTCGACGACGCGCCCGAGCTCGCGCGGCGGATCGACGGCGAGCTGCCGTACCTCTGGGCCGAGGTGGTGCACGCCGCGCGCGCCGAGCACGCGCTCGACGTCGACGACGCGCTTTCCCGCCGCGTGCCCCTGCTGCGCGACGCGCGCGACCAGGGGCTCTCCGCCGTCGAGCACGCCGGCGACCTGATGGCACGCGTCCTCGGCTGGTCGCCCGAGCGCCGCGCGCGCGGCATCGAGCGCTACCGCGCCGCGGTCGCGCTGTCGCGGCGCTGGCGCGATTGAAACGTCGCTCAGCTCTCGTCGGCCGCGGTGGAGCGAGGCAGCACGACCAGGAACTCCGCGCCGCCCGTCGATCGGTTGTGCGCGGTGATTCGGCCGCCGTGCTCCTGCACGATGGCGTAGCTCACCGCCAGTCCCAGCCCCGCGCCCTTGCCCTCTTCCTTGGTCGTGAAGAACGGATCGAACAGGCTCGCCATGTGCTCGCTGGCGATCCCCGAGCCGGAGTCGGCGATGCGCAGGCTGACGTCGCCCTCGCACCCCGACGTCGCGATCTCGATCTCGCCGGCGCCGACCACGCTGTCGAAGGCGTTGCCGATCAAATTGACCCCGACCTGCAGCAGCTGGTTGGCGTCGCCGAGCACGGGCGGCAGGTCGGCCTCGAGGTCGAGCCGCACGCGCACGTCGGCGCGCGCGCTGGCCTTCTGCCCGGTCAGCCGAACCGCGTCGCGCACGACGTCATTGAGCGACAGCACGCGACGCTTGATCTGCGGCGCCTGGCGCGCGAAGCGCAGCAACGATTCGACGATCGCCTTGCAGCGCAGCGCGCTGCGCTCGATCTCGCCCAGGTAGTCGCGCCGTTCTTCGGGCGTGACGTCCTCGCGTTGCAGGATCTGCGCGAACGCCAGGATGCCCCCCAGCGGGTTGTTGATCTCGTGCGCGACCCCGCCGGCCAGGCGGCCGATCGCAGCCAGCTTCTCGGCGCTGCCGAGCTGCCGGGTCATCTCCCGCTCCTCGGTGACGTCGTGGTAGCTGCACACCGTCAGGGGCACCTCCTCGTCGAGCAGAGGGAACGCGCGCAGCATCAGCGTGCGCCCGGTCTTCGACCGCACCTCGCCGTCCTTCGCGGCGCGTGCGTGCTGGGCGTCGGAGACAGGACAACCGTCGCACGGGCGCCCGGGCGCGCCGACCAGCGCCTGCGGCGACTGCGAGCGCACGTCGAAGCAGCGCCGCCCGACGACGCGCTGGATCGCCGTGCCCAGCTCGTCGGCCAGCGCCAGGTTCGCGCGCCGGATCACGTACTCCTCGTCGAGGATCATCAACGACTCGGAGATCGCATCGAACGTCCGCTCCCACTGACGCTTGGCGACCGAGACCCGGACCACGGTCTGGTCATCCAGCTTCTCGTCTCCTTGGTCGCTTTTCATCGACATGGGCCGGCCGCCGCACGATTCAGAGCACCGTCACCACACCGTCGACGCGCCGGACGCGCTCGTACAGGCGAATGACGTCGGCCGCCGATGCGCAAGGGACGCGCAGGCGGTGGCTCAAGTACTTCCCACCCGATGAGGAACGCGTTTCGCGGGCCTCGTCACCGAGCGGCGCCGCCAGCCCTTCTTGCACCGACTCGACCAGGGCAGCGGTCACGGCGTCGCTGTTGAGCGCGATCACCGTGATCGGGTAGTCGCCGGGAAACTCGTGGTTGGCCTCGAGCAGGTCGAGCCTTCGCTTCTCATCGTCGCTCACAATCAAATCCTGACCGAGACGTCAGCCCGGCGCGACGATCCCGGATGTGCGGCGCTCATTCAACAGTGGAGACGCGACCGAAATCGAGCGAAGGCGGCGGCGCCGGCTGAGTTGTCACAGTCGGATACCGTGCTGTGCCCGGCGGCGTGGCCGGCAGCGACGCCACCTCGGGGCGCACGAGCGGCCTGTCCGTGCGCAGCACCTGAACCGGAAGCACGATCTGCATCGATTCCGGCAGCGGCTCGAAGAACCAGCCCGCCGCCACCTCGGCCATGCACTGCTCCACCGGGCAGTCCCTGCCGTATGTCGAACGCGCGATCCAGCTCGTGCGGATCTCGCCCTGCTTCGACAGCGACAGGCCGATGCCCACGTAGCCCGGTCGCTGGCACTCGAGCGGCATAGCGTCGAAGCACCGGTGCAGCGTGCGCGCCTGAGCCTGCGCTTCCGCGCGCAGCGCCTTCTCGGTCTCCCACGGTGTGGCCGTGACTGGGATCGAAGACTTCATGTCGGCCTCGCCCAGCGCAGCGCCGACCGGCACCGCATAGAGGAAGCTCGCGATCGCCATGAGCTGCACGACGGTCAGCGTCGGACGCGCGAACCGCTTCACGAGCGCGCGCGACACCGGCTCCTCGCGGGACGCCGACCCGCCGCCGCGCACGACGAAGGTGGTGTTGCCGATCGCCACCTCGGCGCGCACGTCGCCGCCCAGCGGGATGCGCGCGGTCCTCGTCGACGAGGTCAGTGTCTCGACGGCGATCGGCGAGCGGCCCGCCGCGATGGTTCCGGTCATGCCGGGCACCAGCGACAGCTCGTAACCGTCGCCGACGCGGCGGACCAGGTCGACCTCCGCGCCCGCGAACGCGTCGTCATCGATCGATACGCCCACGCGATACCGCCGGGCACGCTCCAGCGCCCGCCGCCCGAGCATCACGCCCATGATGGCGGCGACGACCATCCAGACGGTGCCATAGACCGGCCCGTAGACGACCCGGTGGGCCCCTAGCAGCGCCGCCGCGACGAGGCCGGTCGCGGCCAAGAAGGCCCCGACGACCACCACCAGCGCGACCGCCACCTCCCGCCTCTCGCGCCGGCGCGAGAGGCGCCGCACGGAGATCACCTCGCCGTTCACCAGGTGCGCGACTTCGATCGAGTGGTTCACGATCGTTACTCCATTCGGTGTTTCGGTTGCGTCTCAGCGGATATTACACGATGCATGAGCCGCGCAGGTCTGCGTTTATTCGTTACATGGGCCCCATATGGATCCAGACGGGTCGGGTGCAAAGGCCCCTTCGCACCGCAGGGTCCGGCCGCCGCGCAGGAGCACCATCGGCCGCATCTTCCAATTTCACCGGCGAATTTCGACGAAATTGAAACGGTCCCGCGACCGTTACGCCTCACGAGGGTGCGTACCGGTCTTCGCGCATAGAACTGGGTCACCTCAACCGCAGTCAGTGATTTCAATGAGTTACAAACAGGCGCCGCTGGCACAACGCATGCTAGATGTCCGGCCGACCTTCTGGGAGGAGGGTTGAATGCCTCAAGCACTCACGCAAACCAAGCCCGGTCCGACGGGTCCGGCAACGGCGACGATTCCAAATCGGGAAAAGGCGCTGAGAATTCTTTCGAAATCCATCTACAAAGAACTGCGCCAAAACGGATATGAGCCCAAGCAGATCGTGGCGCTGGCAACGGAGCTAATCAGCCAGGTGACCTCCGATATCAAAGACGAGAGCCCCCTCGATTGATCGAAGGCAGCGGCCGGTCGCGGAGGATAGCGACGGGTCGCGATCTTCGGTCAATGTCCCTTGATATTCCGCGGTTTTTGCGCGGAAAGTTTTTCTAGCTTTTAGTTTTTTCTTCGAGCATCCTCTGCGCGCCCCGGACAGGGCGCGCTTTTTTTTGGCTTTCGTCCTGGAATCGGGAGCGGAGCCGCAAGACATGCCGATCAAACCGATTACCGACCTCGCGATTGGCGGTCGCCGCCTGTTCGTGCGGGTGGATTTCAACGTCCCGCTGACACCCGCGGGCGGCGTCGCCGACGACACGCGCATCCGCGAGAGCCTGCCGACGATCAAGTACGCGATCGAGCACGGCGCGCGGGTGGTGCTGGCTTCGCACCTGGGCCGCCCCAAGGGCAAGCCCGACCCCAAGTACTCGCTGATGCCGGTGGCGGCGCGGCTGGCGGAGATGCTGGGCATCGACGTCGCGCTCACCGACGAGCCGGTCGGCGACGGCGCGCGCAAGGTGGTCTCCGATCTGCGCGACGGCAGCGTGGCGCTGCTCGAGAACCTGCGCTTCACGCCGGCCGAGGAAGCGAACGACGAGACGTTCGCGCGCGGCCTGGCCAGCTACGCCGATGTCTATGTGAACGATGCGTTCGGCACTGCGCACCGCGCGCACGCGTCGACGGTGGGCATGACCAAGTTCGTCGCCGAAAAAGGCATGGGCTTGCTGATGGAGCGCGAGGTGAAGTTCCTCGGCAAGCTGCTCGGCGAGGTCGATCGGCCGTTCATCGCGATCATCGGCGGCGCCAAGGTGTCGGACAAGATCGGCGTGCTCGAGAACCTGCTCGCGCGCGTGAACCAGATCTTGATCGGCGGCGCGATGGCGAACACGTTCTTGAAGGCGAAGGGCGGCCACCTCGGGCGCTCGCTGGTCGAGGAGGACAAGCTCGCGCTCGCGCGCTCGTTCTTGAGAAAGGCAGAGGCGGCACAGGTCGACGTGCTGCTCCCGCGCGATCTCGTCGCCGCCCCCGGCATCAAGTCGGAGTCCGGCCGCGTGGTGAACGCCATGGACGTGCCCGAGGATCTCGCGGCGCTCGACATCGGCCCCGAGACCGCGCGCGGCTTCGCCGACGCGATCTCGCGCGCGAAGACCATCCTCTGGAACGGCCCGATGGGCGTCTTCGAATCGGATCCGTTCGCGGGCGGCACGCTCGCCGTCGCCAAAGCGGTCGCGGCGGCGAAGGCGTTGTCGGTCGTCGGCGGCGGTGATTCGGTCGCCGCCGTGCACAAGGCGGGCGTCGCCGACAAGATCACTCACATCTCAACCGGCGGGGGCGCTTCGCTCGAGCTCCTCGAGGGCAAGAAGCTGCCCGGCCTGGCCGCACTGGAGGGCTGAAAGCATCGTGTCCGTCAAGCAAAGCCAACGCCGTCCGTTCTTCTGCGGCAACTGGAAACTGAACGGCAACATTGTGGAGTCCGTAGAGCTGGCCACGCAGGTGCGTAATGGAGTCGCCACCTGGCGCGACGTCGACGTGGCAGTCGCACCGAGCTTTCTCGCCATCCCAGCGGTGGCGCGCAAGCTGGAGGGCGGCCCGGTCGCGGTCGCCGGCCAGAATTGTTTCTGGGAAGACAAAGGTGCCTTCACCGGCGAGGTGTCGGCGCCTCAACTTGTCGACGCCGGGTGTAAGTACGTCATCCTCGGCCACTCGGAGCGTCGCC
>Ga0265342_10001333_pt1 | contig 23160 bp, 33 predicted proteins | sample 4CB327metaG_FD_203125 | JGI IMG/M metagenome (GOLD analysis project Ga0265342, IMG submission 203125) | Rhizosphere microbial communities from Carex aquatilis grown in University of Washington, Seatle, WA, United States - 4-CB3-27 metaG | ecosystem: Host-associated > Plants > Roots >... | reverse complement strand
GGACAAACATTCCTGTTTGTCATTTTTGATTCAAATCTAACAAATTCTGACGGACAAGAATGTCCGTCCCACCATTGTAACTGATTTTTCAGATGCCTCACTTTATAACTCTCATCACAGCTAAAGCAAGTGAGATGATTAACGACAATGATGAAATCGACAATGCCAACAGCGTTCTATTTGAGATAATTCTTGCGGCTATTGATAATTCATTTATCTGAATAGCAATTTTTTCAATCAGATCCGCTTGTTGAAGTTCATTTTGCTCGAGAAGCTTTATTCTCTTGTCTAGTTGTTCCAGGGAGACCTTTTGTTGCTTGCCGCTTTCTTTCGAAGCATTCCCGAAATATTTGTTGACACTGCTAAAAAGCTTCTGGCCAGCTTCAACAATCATCGGACTATATTTGAAGATTGTCTCCCACGGTATTAAGGAAAGAATTGCAAAAGTGCCCATTGGATTATCCTTATCTGTTTGTTGAAAAACGTTTTGAGAGTTAACGGACCGGAGCTAAGCGGCGGCGGCGAACAGCCGACGCCATGTAGCTGATTGCGCAAACGTTTCAGGCAGATGCTCCTCAGTTCGTCCAACAACGCGCGGCGATATCGTCGACGGCCCCTTCCGTTTCTCAGTGAGCGCTGAAGGCGCCATCACGCCAGAGGCGTGACTTGAGCGACTGATTAGGCGGCATTATATGTTTATTACATAAATTGTTACTGTCATATTTCTTTAAATGTGGATTAGATATCTCATTTTAAGAACCCAAGAGCGTCAAGAAATTCCTCTACCTTCTTTAATGCATCTGCTTGGACTTTTGGATCGGGTCTGGGGTCTCCTCTATCGCTAATACTGTCGGGTGTGAACAGGTGACCCACGCCTTCATATATATGCAACTCACATCGATTGCCGGCGGCACGCATACGATCACAAAATAACTGGACACCCTTCAGCGGAGTTATTGTATCGTGTCTTCCTTCAAGCACCAAGGTAGGCGGCAGTCCCTTTCGGATGTGGGAAGCTGGTGATATCGATACTGCGTCTGCTCGAGCACCAAGCAGCTTCTGAGTCCAGCGATCACCTTCGAGTTCCACTCCCGGCGAAATGAGAACGAGTGCATTCGGCGAGGTACTCAGCGTATCTTGCTGCGTTCCGGCGTCATTGAAGATCGCCGCAGATGCTGCGAGGTGCGCTCCTGCTGACCAGCCATACACGGCAACACGGGTTGGATCAATTCCTAACTTTTTTGCGTTCGATCTCAACCAGCGAATGGCGTTACGTGTGTCTATCATCCCTTCCAATGGAGTAATCGCCAATTGATCTGAAAGCCGGTATTGAACAGCCACTGCAACCATTCCGAGGGAGGAAAAGTGTTTTGCGAGCCAAAATGCCCACTCAGGTTCACCGCTGACCCATCCGCCTCCATGGAAAAACAAAATGGCGGGACGGAGTTTTGTTTCTCGTGCTTCCGTCGGCTGAAACACATACGCTTTCAATGGTTTACCGTTCATTGTTGCATAGATATACTGTGTGTGATCGCCCATAGTTATACTGTCCGTCAGCTGAGGAACGACCTCGTTGGCATTCCGGAAATAGACTGAGTAATAGAATGTGCTTGATGAATCGGGAAGAGAAATGATCTCTTTGGCATAGATGTTCTTTTTAAAAGAGAAGCACGATTCCCATTTAGTTCCTGTAGTGTTAAGCTTCCAGAGTTCAAATGACGAATTTGCGGAAGAGAAAGATTTCGTCGTTGCCTTGCAGAACGTACATCCAGAGGAATCTTTCCAAGCTTCGACAATATTGAAGTCTCCTTTTTCGTTCGGCGATTCTTGAGTAACAACATTATAGACATCGAATGTTCTGTCCGTCTTGAACACGATTTTCTGAGGCAATGCCTTGTTTCCCACATAGGTATTGTTTACCCACGTGCCGCAAATCATTTTCATAACATCTTCGGTTGATGTCGGTTGAGCATTCATCATCGTTGCTGGAATAATGGAGATAACAGATAAAGAGATGAGGAGTGCGATGATTGTTCTTAGTTTCATATCTCTTCCTTCTTTATTCATATTTGAATTGTAGCAAAAGAGCATTCCCGCCTAACGGACCCGAGCTAAGCTGTCTACGACTCTTCGATCATAGACTCGTAGAGCGGCGATGAAGTGCCACAGCAACGGAATCCAGTCCGCGCGCGGCAATCTACGTCCAACAGTAGCTGTTTGTTTCGCGCGTGCTAAATCTTCGACGGCTGGTTCCGTCGGTCACGAAGGGATCCCTTCGTGACTTGAGCGACTGGTTAGCCCGCCTGATGATTGAGATCATTCCCTTAGCCGAGGATTCCAACCTTTTTGCATTCTTGGAATCCATGAGCTGTTAAACTTTCAATTTGTTTGAAGAGATCTTCATCGATGACTTTGAAATTAAAGCATGATTTACCCTGCATACGCCTTTTCAACTCAGTTGAAATCGTCTTTCCCAACCTCGGAAGCATGTAGACCGGCATTAAATGGTAACTCACATATGAACTTGATACTTTTACCCAAGCGATAGGGAATCCTTTATTAAACTTAGGACTCCAAGAAATGCTCAAACAATAATAATCGGGTCGATCGGCAGTCACAGAAAATTTATCGGCATGGTGCTGAAGAATGTTGCGCAATCTTGCAAAGATTGCTCCGGAATTATTGAATGCAAGTTTCATATGCTTCTGTTCATGCGGACTAACGAACGGACCGGAGCTAAGTTGTCTACGTCTCTTCGAGTCATAGACTCGTACAGCGGCGACGTGCAGCAAGTTCCATATAGACTATACGCGCGACAGACATCGCCATTTCCTTAAAAAAAGGCCTCCTGCGCGCGAGCAAAATCGTCGACTGGTTAGGGCGCAAGGATGTGTTCATAGGCTTATATGTTCCAAGAAGATAGAAATTCGAAACAGGAAGCGAAAAAGAACAATGGAATGCTAACGAGATACACACACCCCAAGTCCTTAAGACTTGTTTTTGGAATTCGATAGTTCCATATCTTCCAGCTGACAGTGCTGTTATATCTATAAGAATCGATGCCACACTTAATGCCGACGCCGATAGAAAGGGAAAATGGGATAAACTGAAGCAATAAGACTATGAAGTAATAGCTTGACGCTTTGAAGTTCTTAAATCTGGTTTGGTGAGAATTATCTACTGATACAATCCCGCCTATCCATCCTTGGTAGGTGACGCTGAAATATGGGAAAACAATACCAAAACCGAGAGCAGTCTGAGGGACGGCGGCAAAGAAGAGGTTGCCAGCACAATCAAAGAGTGCAGCCTCGAAGTTGTTTCCTTCTTGGTAATTGATCGACGCCTTATCATTCGCAGTGGCAGCGCCAACGATCTTGTCCCGTTGGGAAAGTGCGAATTCATTTCCATAATGCGACATTAGTATTCCAATAAGGCAAGCGAGGCAGTACGTCAGAAAAATACTCGCGGCATAGATTCTGCAATGCTGCAACGCTTCAAGAATTGATGCAAGTAAGTGCTTCATGATTCGATTGTAGTTTTGTACGATTTGTTTTCTTGCGCTCTAACGGACCGCGGTTGACCTGGCGGAAATAGCGTTGGCACCATTGCCCGTCCGCGCGAGGCAAGTCCAGTCCGATTGCGGTTATTTGTTTCGCGTGTGTTAAATCATCGACGGCTGGTTCTGTCGGTCCCGAAGGGATCGCTTCAGGACTTAAGCGACTGGTCAGGCAAAATCTTTTCCAACCTCATTATGTCATATTTTTAAAGTATGGAAGTAATAAGATAGCACCAATTATTGGGATTATGAGAACATAAATAAGCCAATTTCCTACGATCACAGCGACAAGATTATGCACTGCATAAGAAGCGAAGTAAATATAAAATCCAACTCTTTTCATTTTCCATAGGTACCAGATCATTGAAGCACTAGCGATACCGGTTAGTACTAAATACATTTGATACCACAGACCTATCGCTCTGGTTGTCTCTTTGAATAAAGCAGGCGGCAATAATATTAACCCAAGCAATTCGAACGCGCAAACTATGATAACCGTGATAGGTGGTTTGTGTTTTAGGATCATAAGATATTTCCTTAGAGATGTCGCCTAACGAGCCGTCTACTACTCTTCGAGTCAAAGACTCGTAGAGCGGCGGCAAAGCGCCGCAGCGACGGTAGCCATTCCGCGCTTGGTATGTCCAGTCCGATAGTAATTGTTTGTTTCGCGCGTGTAAGATCGTCGACGGCTGGTTCCGTCAGTCCCGAAGGGATCCTCCAAGGGAGTCCTTCGGACCTTCGGGACTTGAGCGACTGTTTAGGCCGCACGAAGAGTTCAAATGTTGTCAATCCCAAGCTATCCCTGAGCACAACTATACGATTGCACACACGATATTTTTTCGCCTTGGTACCGGAAGGTCTGGTGGTCGTTGTTGAAAGTACCGAGCCTCGGCTATTTCAGGCGAAAGGAACTCGACAGCAGAAAAGCCTGCGCTCAAAAGCTTCGCTTCGATCGCTTCAGGTTCGAAATAACTAACCCAGGGCTCGCCAACACTTGCTGAACGTAGGTCAAAGGGCGATGGAGAGTGACCCGGCGGCAATGCAAATGTAAGCACGATTTCACTTCCTGCCGGAAACGATGCAACAGATTTCAGGGCACCATCAATGGCGTTTTCATCAAGATACATTGTTACGCCAAGCCAAGAAAAGAAGGTTAGCTCGTCCGCTGAGATGTGAAACCGGGTGAGGCCAACACGTAATGATTCGTGTTCAAAATCGATGGTAGCAAAGTCTGCATTCTTAGGCATAGTAAACCCTGCTGCGGCGAGTTGACCTCGCTTCGTAGCTTGAGTTCCTTCATGGTCAACTTCGAGAATTGTCAATGCTTGAGCCCAGCTCGGTTGCCTGAGAGCAAAGGTATCAAAGCCTGCGCCGAGGACCACATACTGAGTTACTCCGCGACCGACAGCGGCTGCAAGCCTGTCTTCAGCGAACCGCGAACGGAGGACGACGTGCGAACGCAAGCCACGCAATTCAGGAGTTTGATAGTGCTCTGAGAAATCTTTGATCCGCTGTGTTGCTGAAGATCCAAGTAGCCTCAATGCAAGAGGATCTTCCAGAATTCTGGGCGGTCCATCGAGCAATTGATGTGCGGCTCGCATGTAAGCGGTTCCCAATGCTGTACGACTCGTATTTCGATCAGGCATCGTCAGAGAATCCCTTTACAATCTTCAAATGTTCAATACTCAAGTGAAACTTACAATACTACAAGATTTGGATATGCCGTGAGGCCTAACGGACCGGAGCTAAGCTGTCTACGACTCTTCGAGTTATAGACTCGTAGAGCGGCGGCAAAACGCCGCAGCGACGGTAGCCATTCCGCGCATGGTATGTCCAGTCCGATAGTAACAGTTTGTTTCGCGCGAGCAAAATCGTCGACGGCTGGTTCCGTCAGTCTCGAAGGGATCCCTTCGAGATTTGAGCGACTGGTTAGAACGCAAGCGGTTGCCTTTTATTCTGTCGAAATGTAAATGTTAACTTCTGGAACCTCTCCATGAAGAAATTCATCTCTATATACCTCATAGTCTGCCGTGTATTTTCGTTTTAGCTCTTTGTTGTGATCCCATATTTCTTTCCACGTCTTGATGACTGCATCCGGAATTTGTCCTTTGCTAATATATCTCAAATAGTTTCCACCTTGAATTTGTCTTCCAATAAGTCCATTCGGAATATGGTCAAGTGATTTTACTTTGCATCCAATGATCGCTGTATAGTCCTCCGTATAGTCAGATTTATAGTCCGTGTAAACTGAATAGATGTCATCATTTAATCGATCTGGGATTGTTGAAAGGATGTTCTCTGAATAGAATCTGCTCCATAGTTGCCCCATATCGATCACCGATTGGCCATTTTTGTTTGTTGTCTTAACAAGAATTCCGATGATTTCAAAAGGGTCTATGTGTATTATGTTTTTCATTTTGTCACTCCAAACTGCAGTTCGAAGAAGAGCGTTAGTATAACTACGCCCAAAGCGGTTTCGTGCGTTCTAACGGACCGCAGCAACGACGGTTGCGTGTCCGTGCGGGGCAAGTCCAGGCCGATTGTAGCTATTTGTTTCGCGCGTGTCAAATCATCGACGACTGGTTCCGTCAGTTCCGAAGGGATCCCTTCGGAACTTGGACGACTGGTCAAGGCGCGTGATACATTTCTAAGAAGCTATTCCTTGCCTTGTTCTTTAGTTAAAGGTTCCCAATGTACTTTGTATTCTCTGTCAAGCATGAGCTTTGCAAGAAATGAGATTTGACCAGAGTGGAGCTCTAAATGTGTTAGAGCCGCGATTAATGCGGACAGCACTGTTTCATCAAATCCTTGAATACGGCGATGCGAAAGCAAAGATTCTGGCCTAATTTGCAAAACCGTGTCTTGGATTGTTTTATCTAATGCACTTAGTTGTGGAAGTAGTTCGTTCTTTGAAACAGTAATTAGATCAGTAAATTCTTGAGGCCTGTTGCGCTCAAATGCATGACCACCAATGGCCGAATAGACCCATTGGTTAAGATTTCCAGATAAATGTTGGAGAATGATTCCGACGCTATTTGATTTACCTGATGGACGATGCCAAATTTGTTGGTCGTCCAGCTGATTAACGGCATGAACGATTCGTTCGAATGCCAGGGAAAAACGAGCAGAAATTATTTTTAATAACTGATTCTCGATTTGCATTTACGTTTTAGTTTTAGATCACGGGCCCTAACGGACTGCGGACAACCTGCGGCGGAAATAGCGTAGGCAGGGTTGCCTGTCCGCGAGGGGCAAGTCCAGGCCGATTGTAGCAATTTGTTTCGCTCGCATTAAATCATCAACGGCTACCTCCGTCAGTCCCGACGGAATTCCTTCGGGGCTTGAGCGATTGGTTAGGCGCCCCACATCAAGAATTGCTGTTATGAAGATCGCTGAGATACCAAAATGCTGGATAAAGAGACTCAAGATTGTGAATTGAATCTCGAATGACAAATAATGATACACTCAAAGAGTAGAGGAGAAATGAGAGCGTGATATCGTTAATTCCGTTCTCGCCCTTAATATGAAATGTCAAGCGTTCTTGGTCAATTTTGCCATAGAGTCCATGCATTCCGGAATAGTTTGGGTGGGCAAATTCAGACATGATTTCATAGTGTTCTCGAAATGTCTTGTATTTCTTATCTGCTTTGTCGATTGCGTTTAGGATATTTGGAACAAGTATTGGAGATTCTTTATCCAGCCCACCCATTAAACGAACATGAACGGCTTCATGGATTTTGGTGAATTCCCCAAGTTTTATATGGTTCTCAATCTGGTCTTGAAGGTCGAAAATTGTCGCTGCGTTTTCAATAATGGCCCGAGCTAAGACAAATGCAACAGACGGTTTTGAACTTTCCCAAGAGACAGATAAGGCTTCAAATAAATCGACCGCTCTATGGATTGTTAGTTGGATGAAAGATTGAACCATCCAAATGACTTTGGGAGCTATTGGATTGCTTGAAGGAACTACGGCCGAAACACGCTTTGCTTTCAGTTCGGCATAGAGCCTGTTGACGACATCAACAAGCTTCGGATCTGTCTCGGGGAATTTGGTATTATCGTATTTGAGTTCCATCGCAAATGGTATTGTGGTGCCTAATGGACCGGAGCTAAGCTGTCTACGACTCTTCGAGTCATAGACTCGTAGAGCAGCGGCGAACAGCCCCCACACGGTAGTTCGTTGCGCGGACGCTCCGGTCAGATGCTGCTGAGTCCGTCCAACAACGCGCGGCGAAATCGTTGACGGCTGGTTCCGTCAGGTTGAGCCGCTGGTTAGTGTGCAGACACGAGAATTTAGCTGATAATTTCAAGACGGATTTTTTTGCCCAATGCCTTTGCATATTTTTCCAATGTTGAAAGGCGAATATCCTCGGCATGATTCTCAATTCGAGAAATTGCGGATTTTTTTGTACGAAGCTGTTTGGCAACTGCTTCCTGCGTTACCCCAGCCTGTTCACGTGCATGTCTTAGCATTACACTGAACTCAAAAGCTTCATAATCAGCTTCGTAGTTTTTTGCAAAGCGTGCACTTTTGATCTTTCGTTTCGCGATATACTTTTCTAAATCGCTCATTTTATTGCTCTCCTTTGATAATAATCTTTCCTTCTTTGCTCTGCCAAAGCGATTTCTTGTTGTGAAGTCTTTTGAGATTTCTTTGCGAATCCATTGGTAAGAATGACACAATTATCGTTATGCATGAAACCAAGAACCCGAAAGATATTCCTACCAACTTGAACTCGTACCTCCCCAAATGTGCTCTGTCCCAACAAGTTTTTTCAAATATTGTGCAGGAACAATCTGTAGCTGTTCAACGAGCCGCATTACCCAGATTACTTTTCGGGCCTGTTGGTCGGTAAGTGAGTCGAGGACCTCTTCAACTGGTGATTGGCCTGAAGAACTTTCGTAAAAGGTGATTATTCTCACTTAGCTAAGTTAACTTATATGTGAACAAAATGCAAGTCTTTTTTAAGGCTATGGGTTGTGCACCCCAACGAACTGGAGCTACGCTGACGGCGACGAAGTGCCGCAGCGACGGTAGCCACTCCGCGCGTGGTATGTCCAGTTCAATAGTAACTGTTTGTTTCACGCGAGCAAAATCATCGACGGCTACTTCCGTCAGTCTCGAAGGGATCCCTTCGAGACTTGAGCGACTTGTTAGGGTGCCACGATTAAATATTGGTAGCGATAAATGTACCTCTATTTAGAACACCTGGCTCGCCAGAAAAATACCACTGACCCTTGATTGAGTTTCCGTCGAAATCGCCTATGAGATTAGTATTTGCATCGACCATATCTGGATTAAGGTTGACCGTGATTTTGGCGTTTTTGATGGTGCCGACCAACTTGCCGCTCTGGCCGTTATTGAGGCTCCAGTTTCCAGAAAGACTATTGGAATTATCTTGCTTGATGGAAATTGTGCCATTTACAGGGTGGCCGCCGGTCGAATCATACATTGTGAGTTTGCCAACAAACACTCCATTTGAATTTCCAATACTTGGAGTGTTTGGTTCGCTACACGAAATCAAAACGAGAATGCAAAGAATGGTAGAGTGAACAAGGAGAGTATTTTTCATGGTATGCTCCTTTCAAGCATTGTTTGTGGCACCCTAACGGACCGGAGCTAAGCTGTCTACGACTCTTCGAGTGATAGACTCGTTGAGCGGCAACGAAGTGCCGCAGCAACGGAATCCAATCCGCGCGTGGTATGTCCAGTCCGATAGTAACTTTTGGTTTCGCGCGTTTTAAATCATCGACGGCTACTTCCGTCAGTCTCGAAGGGATCCCTTCTGGACTTGAGCGGCTGGTTAGGCGGCAACAAATTTCTGCCGACTTACAATAGTTCGCCGGCCACGGAGTAGATTACTTGCCAAAGAATCCAGATCCCAGTCGTGATGAGAGATTGCTTTGTCGACATGCTGAAAGCCCACTTTAAGGCTAAAATGGTAATAACTAAAGAAACAATCAAAGCAAAGTATCCTATAAACAGTGAGAGTATACCACCCAGAATGCCGAGTCCGAGTGGTAGGCCGAGCAGAATGGAAGTGTCGGGTTTGCTCTCTCCTTTGGTCACAAAATAGATAATAATCCCAAGAATAAGCGCGTTTAAGAAGATATTAAAAAGCATTGAATTTCTCCTGAAGGGTTAATCGATGGGGAGTATTAGTGTTAGTTTCTCTTGCCGCCTAACGGACCGGAGCTCCCGCTAAAGAACAGCGGGACAGGTAAGCTGCAGCGGCGAAGTGCCGCTGCAACGGAATCCATTCCGCGCGTGGTATATCCAGTCCAATAGTAGCTGTTTGTTTAGCGCGTGCACAATCGCCGACGGCTGGTTCCGTCAGTCCCGAAGGGATCCCTTTGGGACTTGAGCGACTGGTTAGGCGCCAAGCCGAGGTTAACCAGTTGACCGCATATTTACTTTCTTGTGAGCTTTACCCTTGCAAATGGTTGTAGTTTTCCATTCTCTTCGTCATCCATCATCCACTGCCACGTGTCAGACCCTCTATCATACAAGAATGTAGTATGGAAAAGGGTGGTTTCACTAAACTTGAATAAGAAAGCAATCTTGTCTCCGTTCCGTTTCGCATGACCCATAACCGGGTTTGAGAGTCCATTGCCACTGGTTCCATCGAGCCAAAAACACGCATACTGACTCAAGGCTTGATCCCAACCAATGAAAACAGTCGCTTCATACATCGGATCTCCACCACTATTCTTTTCGATAGACACTTCATGAAATTGCACGTACTGGTGGCCTAATACCCATCCTGCAACGATATCGTGTGTTGTCTCTTTTCCTTGTATGACACCCTGCAATACCCAACTCCCGACAAAGTGATTAAGTAAGGAATCTTGAAAAGTCGTCTGTTGTGCTGAGGCAGTGAAAGAGACCCAAATAACTAATGCGAAGGTTTTCATATCCATTGAGTGATGGTCCAAATGTTTTTTTGGCGCCTAACGAACTGCGGATAACCTGCGGCGGAAATAGCGCCGACACGGTTGCCCGTCTGCGCGTGGTATGTCCAGTCCGATAGTAACTGTTTGTTTCGCGCTTGTCAAATCATCGACGGCTACTTTCGTCAGTCCCGAAGGGATCCCTTCGGGACTTGGGCGACTGGTTAGGCAGAAACTTTAACGTAAATTGTCCTTGAAAAAAGTATCATTAACTGAATGGATTACCAAGCAATCTTTGCCATTTGGAAAAATGAGAATGTTCGTTGGATAACTTGATATTCTAAATTGTTTAGCGAGGTCATCGCTCAAGGGAACCTGAGGCCAGGTAATGCTCGAATCAGTAACGAACTTATTTGCTTTTTCGATACTTTGAGTTTTAATGAAGCTTACGATCTGAAAGTTTGATGTGGAATGCTTTAGCCACGCTCGCTTCAAGGCTGGAATTTCCTCTATGCACGGCTTACACCATTCTCCCCAAAAGTTAAGCAAAAGAAACTGCCCTCGATAGTTATTGAGCAACACATGGGTTTCGTTCATTGAGGTACCACTGACATCCCAGACGGTTGGTCTGATTTCAGTTTTCTGAGCACTGGCTGCCTGAAGAGAATCTTGCTCTTGAACAAAAGATGTGGTGGGGGATTGACTTGTCTCTTCAAGATCGACCCACGTTCCATATTTGTTCAGATCTCTTATCTTGAAATTCCGGTTTGCTAGAGAAAACACATCACGAAGGTTGAAAACTTCGCTGTGATCAAGGTAGCTTAGATTGCCGTTGCCATGGACGTCAACGATGAGTACATCATCACTATCGTTATAGAGGCCGTTGTTGCTAAAGTCGAAAAGGCCAATTGAAAATTGTTTTGCACCCAAAGTAAGAGTTCCGCGCCGTAAGGTTACTCTGTCGTCGAAATAAAAACTGCCGTAATTACCTTTAAAGTCTGTCTCTCCTTTAAGAGCTCCGACAAATTTAGCAAAGTGAGGATTCAGATTTCCTAGTTCGTCGACATAATTCTTTCTCGACGTATCTGCGGACCTATCGGATGACCTAAGGTGGGGTAACGTCCGGGAGAGAAGTAGCCTAACACGCTGTTTTGAATCAAAGGGTGGAGCAAGTTCAAAGGTTAACGTGTCGTGGTCAAATGGGAAAAAAATCGGTGGTCCATCATTTGTTAAATCACCGTCAAGATTCTTATCGATATAGAGTAAATCGCCACTTGGTTTAGAAATCACCATGATTACAAAGTCAGGATGATCTGACATTCGCCAACTATAAAACTCCGTTATAAAACGTCTGTTTTCGGCATCTGTTGGTGGGAGTCTAACGGGCTTTGAGGGACTGGCGCTCAACATCTCAATATTGATGGTTGGATCGTCTAAAACAGTCAAGCTGTCAAGTGGAATGTGATAGATTTGACACCACAAGGCATTCGTGAAAAAGACGAATGCAAGTGTATAACCGAAATATTGTCTGCTCAAGTTCACGTAGAGTTTATGAAAAGTTTCTGCCTAACGGACCGCGGATAACCTGCGGCGACGTGCAGCCAGTTTCATGTAGTTCATTGCGCGGACGTATTTGCTGATTATATCATTCTCGGCGTACTGTCGCGCGGCGAAATCGTCGACGGCCCCTTCCGTAAGCTTGAGCGGCTGGTTAGGGCTCATTTCACTTTTCAGATTTTAGTTTACTTCTATCTTTAATTTTCTTTATGTGTTCAATAAAAGAATTGAGATTGGGATCATTAGATTTTTTAGCTAATTCAACTGCTTTTTCAGATGAAACAATCGCCTCATTCCACATACCTGCTTTTTCGTACGCATCTGCAATGCCATCGAATGCATTTGCTGAGTTTGGATTTTGTTTGATGTTACGGTTAAAACAACCAATCGCCTCTTGAATATGACCTTTATTCAATTCTTCATATCCAAAATTATTGATTATGTCTTCCGGCACCGGTATGGTATACCCCACTTCTTCCGAGACTTTTTGAAAATGTTTTTCAGCAAACTCAAACCCCTTTTCTAAAAGATCGTTATGTAACCTGTACCCCGCATACAATTGGCGCAGCGCGTCGATCTCTGCAAGCAGGGGGATGCTGGCATGCGTTTCATCCGGAAATCCTTTTGCTACCCAGCGAAATCCTTTGGGAGCTTTGGTTTCAAGTGTTATGAGCAATCGTTGATCTTCCGCCAATGCCTCGTCGAAATCATCCGACCAAGCAAAATACAGGAATGCTTTTAAGCTGTCGGTATGCTCGAACGACTCTTCCAGGGATCGCTGCGGCAGGTTATTGTCCCAATCGAGGCTTGGGCTCATTGCAACATACGCATGAAAAAGAGAGGGTTCGGAGGCTAGCGTGTATAAAGCGAATTGTCCGGACGCCGAATGTCCGGAAAGGATACGAAAACTGTTCGTGCGGTACTCTTTTTCAATTTTCGGAATAAGCTCTTGAGAGAGGAATGCTTTAAAATTTTTTGCACCTCCGCCCCCGATCCAATGAGAAGGCCAATCGCTTTGTGTAAAATCTCTTATACGAACTGTACTGGTAAGTGCAACAACGAGTACTTCCGGTATTTCACCATGTGCGGAAAGATAACTTACAGAACCAACGGTATGGATAAAATGAGTCTGGCCATCGAGGACATACAGCACCGGATACCTTCGGTCTAAAGCCCAAGTATAACTTGCCGGCAAGTAAATTTGGTACGTGCGGTCTTCATTGAGAATATTTGAGTGAATAACTTGTTTTTGCCCTATTTCTACTCGGGCTTGGCCGAAGCTTGTATTAATGAAAAGAACAAAAACTAAAAGGGATATATTTTTGTATGACACTTTTCCTCCATTAAATGTGTTATGAGCCCTAACGGACCGGAGCTCCCGCTAAAAAACAGCGGGACAGGTAAGCTGCGGCAACGAAGCGCCGCAGCAACGGAATCCATTCCGCGCGTGGTATGTCCAGTCCAATAGTGACTGTTTGTTTCGCGCGTGTTAAATCATCGACGGCTGGTTCCGTCAGTCCCGACGGGATCCCTTCGGGACTTGAGCGACTGGCTAGGCGGGCAAACATTCATAAAACAGGCATCAAGAATAGAATACTGCCGATTAGAAATACACAGAGAAATACTGACGAAGTAATACTTTTTAGACCAAAAAAGATGACTTGTTCAGTTGCCCGCAAAAACCAAAAGGTTGCCATCGACACAAGAATAAATGTCCCTAATTTAGTTCCCAGAAAGTCAGGTTGAAATAGAATTACTGCGATGCCGATAAATAGAAAAACAAAAGTTAAGCATAAATTTAGAACCTGCATAATTGCTCGATTGATAGTTGTCAAGCGTTGCAGGTCTGTTTTCCAATGGAATATTTTCCAAAACAAAAGGTGGAATACAGCGAATGCAATGCAATAGTAACCCGCAATAGATAAAAGCATATTTTTCATTTGGCTATTCTGAGAAGTTGCTATGCCCGCCTCACGGACCTGAGCTCCCGCTAAAGAACAGCGGGACAGGTAAGCTGCGGCGGCGAAGAGCCGCCGCCAACAGTTCGTTGCGCGGTCGTGCCAGTCAGAAGCTCTTAAGTCCGTTCAACACCGCGCGGCAAAATCGTCGACGGCTGGTTCCGTCAGTCCCGAAGGGATCCCTTTGGGACTTGAGCGACTGGTTAGAACGCAAACGGCGATAATTTTGTCCAAGTATGCAAATAATGTCGCTATTAGATGAGCCGCTTATTAATCAAGTTTCCATTTACTTGAGTAAAAGAAGTTTCTTGGTCTCTGTGAACGGCCCTCCTTGCAAACGATAAAAATATATTCCGCTCGCCATGTTCGCCGCAGTCCATTGTCGTGTATATGTACCCGCCGACATTTCTTCAGAAGCAATAATTGCAACTTCTTTGCCAAGGAGATCGAAAACCTTCAGGGTCACGAATTGCCTTGATGGAAGGCTGAAAGAGATGGTCGTTGTTGGATTAAATGGGTTCGGATAGTTTTGCTCAAGCCTAAACTCTGCCGGCAGATTATTTAGGTGTTGTTTCACAAAGGTCATCTCCGACAACGGTCGTTTCCAGACCCCGCCATCATAAGTTCCCGCAAAGATATTGGAGCTACAAATGGCAAGACAGCGGACTTGGACAGTTGTTAACCCAGTTTTGGCTGTGGACCAACTTCTACCATTGTTGGTAGAGGCAAACACGCCACCATCGTAATTTCCCTCAAAGATATCGGATCCATTTACGGCAAAGCAAGTGGCATAACTTGTCAGTCCCGTATTGGCTATGTTCCAACTTGTTCCATTATTGGTGGACAAAAACACACCGTCACCAGTCCCCGCGAAAATATTGGAACCACTGACGCCAAGGCAAAGGACGGCTGTGTATTCATAGATAAATGGAATTCCGGAATCCACCGCAGCCCAAGTTGTTCCATTATTGGTGGACAAAAATATTCCACCGCCAAAAGTGCCCGCAAAAATATTCGAACCACTGATGCCCAAACAAGTCATGTTGAAATTCGTCAGCCCAGTATTTACAGCCGTCCAGCTTGTTCCATTATCGGTCGATAAAAATACACCGCAGCCATTAATTCCCGCAAAAACATCGGAGCCATTGATGGCAAGCGCTTCGACAGCATTACCTGATGGTAAACCGGTGTTGGCCGCAGCCCATGTTGATCCATTGTCGGTTGATAAAAACACGCCGTCAACAGTTCCTTCAAAAATATTAGAACCGCTGGCGGCTAGTGAAAAGACATTTGATTTTGTTAACTCCGTATTAGCCGCATTCCAGGTTGTGCCATAGTCAGTGGATAAGAACATTCCACTGCCATAAGTTCCCGCAAAGATATTGGTGCCACTGACAGCAAGGGAAGCGACATTTGAGTTTGCTAATCCGGTATTTGTTGCGGACCAGGTTATACCATTGTTGGTGGACAAAAATACCCCGCCACCATCAGTTCCCGCAAAGATATTGGAACCGCTGACGACAAAACATTTTACACTTGAGTTCGTTAATCCGTTATTGACCGCCGTCCATCTGGTGCCATTGTCATTGGATGAGAACGCACCGTCTCCATCGGTTCCCGCGAAGATATTCGAGCCACTGATGGCAAGGGACGAAACGAGTGTATATCCGTGCGTAAGTCCGCTATCGACGGCAGTCCAGTCGGCGCCATTGTTGGTGGATAAAAATATCCCGTCCTCATTAGTCCCCGCAAAAATAGAGGAGCCGCTTATGGCAAAGCAACTAACACCATTCGCATATGTAAAACTGACCGCCGTCCAGCTTGTGCCATTGTTAGTGGATAAAAATACTCCCTCATTGGTTGATGTAATAATCTGTGAACCGCTGACGGCAAGAGAAAAGATATACCCACCGATCACTGCAGTCCATGTGGCTCCATTGTCGATAGATAAAAACATGCCGGCGCCGGGAGTTCCCGCAAAAATATTGGAACCGCTGATGGCAAGAGTATTGACTGGATAACCCGATGGCAATCCGGAATTGACCGCCGTCCAGCTCGCCCCTTTGTTCGTTGAAAGATACACCCCCCCGTAGGTTCCAGCGAATATATTGGAGCTCCTCATTGCGAGGCAATTGACACCAAGATTCGATAACCCAGTATTGACAGCATTCCAGCTTGTGCCGTTGTTTGTAGATAAGTACACACCGCCATCAGTTCCCGCAAAAATATTGCGACCGTCCGCTGCAAGAGAATAAATAGTGCCCCCTCCAGGACCATTAGTTTGCAGCCATTGACATTGCAATAGATTCGAAATAATGAATAGGCAAAACATTACAGATATTAGATGGAAAACCTTCTTCATCTTTTTGTCCCTTTATGAAATCGCGAAAAGTAATTGCAAACAGCATATGCACCAATACAAAGATCTTTTTGCGTTCTAGCGGACCGGAGCTCCCGCTAAAAAACAGCGGGACAGGTAAGCTGCGGCAACGAAGTGCTGCAGCGATGGAATTCAGTTCGCGCGTGGTATGCCCAGTCCAATAGTAACTGTTTCTTTCGCGCGTGTTAAATCGTCGATGGCTGGTTCCGTCAGTCCCAAAGGGATCCCTTCGGGACTTGAGCGACTGGCTAGGCGGCGATACGTGCCGGTTAAACCGCAGACCAGTTCGTATCAAGAATACTTCGTATTTGGTACTGTTTATAAACATAGCTCCCGACTATGATTGCTTGGTAAGCTCTCCGTACCAGATAATATCGTTTTATTGCTGATATTGCAATTAGAAAATCTGACTGCTTATAGATCATTCTTTTGAAACGTCAAGCCAAAAACCAAAATCCGAAAAACCGAAAATACTTCTTACTTTGAAAACCTATTTTTGTTAGCCGCCTAACGGACCGGAGCTCCCGCTAAAAAACAGCGGGACAGGTAAGCTGCGGCGGCGAGAAGCTAGTTCCATGTAGTTCGTTGCGCGGACGTGTCCGCTGATCATATCATTCTCGGCGTACTGTCGCGCGGCGAAATCGTCGACAGCTGGTTCCGTCAGTCCCGAAGGGATCCCTTCGGGACTTGAGCGACTGGTTAGGCGGCAACACTGCAACCTAAGTTGTTAGCGTCAAATCGGGCCGATGATCCTCACACTTTCCTCGATTCTTTGACGCCAAGGGTCAAGAAAACAAAGCGAGTGAAAGTACGATGCTGGACTTTAACTGTGAAGCCTGCCTCATCAAAGAATTGACTAGTCGTTGCAAGGCTCTTCACCTTGGAATGTCGGAGAAGCTTCGCGAGCCATGAAGGCGCGGATATGTCAGCCAGGCAGAAGCAGCCTCCTGCGCGAAGAACGCGCCTTATCTCTTTGAGTGCTCCAAGTTGGTCACTCCAATGATGAAATGAGATGCTGCTTAGCACGACATCGACGGAGGAATCAGCTAGCGGCAGCGACTCTGCCGCGGCCAGATAAATCGTGGCAGATGGTAGCCGGCTGCGCGCGACTTCGACCATCCCCTCCGCGGGGTCAACGCCTAACAGTTGCGCTGATGGCCAAAGCGCATGCACTTTGTCCAACAACTTTCCCGTCCCGCATCCAACATCAAGAACGGCTTTTGGCGCATTGATTTCGTTGGCGACCACGGTGAGCATTTCTGGGTGGAATCGGTCGGTGTATCGTTGCACCCATGAGGCGTCGTAGGTGCGAGACCAGCGATTGAAATGTTCAATATCCTTTGCATTATCGGTTGTAGTCATTACTTAAAGACCTTCACTATCGGTAGGTTAGATACGTGATAATCGTTTTCTGCCGCCTAACGGACCCGAGCTCCCGCTAAAAAACAGCGGGACAGGTAAGCTGCGGCAATGAAGTGCCGCAGCGACGGATCTATTCCGCGCGAGCTGTGTCCAGTCCAATAGTAACTGTTTGTTTCGCGCGTGCGAAATCGTCGATGGCTACTTCCGTCAGTCCCGAAGGGATCCCTTCGGGACTTGAGCGACTGGTTAGGCGGCGAACATGAATGTAAACCAGTATGCCGATGAGGATTGAGAATGTTGCCGTTTTTGATTCTGTTTATTGACATAGCTCCCAACTATGATTGCTTGATAAGTGTTCGTATGAGATGATACCACTTTCTTGCAGCTATTGCAATTAGAAAATCTGACTGCTTATAGGTTCGTCTTTGAAACCCCGAGTTGAAAAACAAAACTCGAATAACCGAAACTACTTCTTGCTTAGATAACTTATTGTTTTTAGCCGCCTAACGGATCGGAGCAAAGCTGCGCAACGAAGTGCCGCAGCGACCGAATCCACTCCGCGCGGGGTATGTCCAGTCCAATAGTAACTGTTTGTTTCGCGCGTGGTAAATCATCGACGGCTGGTTCCGTCAGCCCCGAAGGGATCCCTTCGGGACTTGAGCGAGTGGTTAGCCCGCAACCTCAATTGTACGGGAATGTCAATTTTCATTTTTTGCTTATTAAGCTAAGATGTGTTAAATTTAGTTAGAATATGATAAAGTTTACACCAGCAGTCAGAGAACAACTCGGGAAAGTGTTTCTTAATATCGGGCAAGGACTTATCTTAGCGGGAGTCGTCGGACGGTTATTACAACACGAATCGACAATTCTTGAATCGGTTGCAGTGTATTTTCTCGGAACGTATGCAATCGGCATTGGGTTATACTTTATAAGCAAAATGAACGATTAGGAGGATATTATGGAAATAGCAATCATTCTGGGAATTATGACAGCAATTATTGGAACTGTGCTTGCGACAGCGGTTCATTTTTCAACAAAACAGCGAACCCAAACACACCGGTAAATTTTTGCTGCATTGTTTTTCTCCCAACGCCAGGCATTGCTTGGCGTTTGCTGTTTTATTACGGATGCTCGTTGTTGCGGGCTAACGGACCGGAGCTCCCGCTAAAAAACAGCGGGACAGGTAAGCTGCGGCAACGAAGTGCCGCAGCGACGGAATCCAGCCCGCGCGACCTAAGTCATGTCCAACAAGTAACTGGTTGATTCGCGCGTGCAAAAACGTCGACGGCTGGTTCCGTCAGTCCCGAAGGGATCCCTTCGGGACTTGAGCGACTGGTTAGCCAGCCATCGCTTAATTAAATGGAGGCACCAATCCAGAGATCAAACGTGTTGTTTTGAACACTCAGATTCGGATTGCTGTATGAATCCATCAGATCAAAATTGTAACGCGCCTCTAAACTTAGAGTAACCGGAAGACCAGAATTTAATTCAGCGCCAATACCGACCGTCCCGCCAAGGACCGGCTTTTTGAAATTATCGTAAAGGATGTCTTCACCAGGGATGTCGGCTTTTCTCCCAATGAGGATGTCTAATCTTGGTCCTAAGAGAGCATAAGGTTTTATCGGTGCGAAGGTCGTAGAGAATTTCGCGAGAAGAGGAACTGAAAGATAATCAAGCCGATCATAAAGTGTTAAAATTTTTCCGCTTTGTGGGCCAGTCTCATCGGTATAGAGAAAATTATCTCCAAACCCTCGTTGGGAGTATTCTAGTTGGGTTACTATCGAAATAATTGGAAGATCAAACCATTCAGCGTAAACCCCAAAGTTGAACCCTGTTCTTCGTTTCGTCGTTGGTGTGAAAGTCGAATAATCGCGTACTTCGTCACTAGAAGTAATGCCAAATTTAGCGCCGTAAGTTCGTAGCACTTGAGCGTTCGTTTGATGCGACGAGAAAACTAAGAGTATGAGAAGTAATGATGCTATTGTTTTCATTTTCATCCTTTCCGTAAGAAAGGCGATGGCCGCCTAACGGACCGGAGCTCCCGCTAAAAAACAGCGGGACAGGTAAGCTGCGGCAACGAAGTGCAGCAGCGACGGAATCCAGTCCGCGCGACCTAAGTCATGTCCAACAAGTAACTGGTTGATTCGCGCGAGCAAAATCGTAGACGGCTGGTTCCGTCAGTCCCGAAGGGATCCCTTCGGGACTTGAGCGACTGGTTAGGTGGGCAACTAAGAACTAGCCCCTTGATTTCCATTGTTCTGGATCCCGTCGAGAATGAAAAACTCCAAGGACTCGAATTTCGGATTCACCTATTTCATAGAAAACAGCGAAGGGGAATCTGCGAACAACTGTGCGTCGGATGTTTTTGTGAACTATTGGATATAATTGAGGATTGTTCTGAATCCGTTCCATGGATTCATCGACACAGAGGAAAAACTCTGCGCCGAGCCCCTTTCTTTGGTGGTCATACCATGTTACAGCATCCTTGAACTCCCGATCAGCCTCTGGATGGAAGCGTACGTTCATGGGAGTTACTTGGTTTTGAGAAATTCAGTCTTGATTTCCTGCCACGAACGGCCTTGTGTAGGGTTCTCTTTAAAGGATTGGGAACGTCTATCGAGCTCATCCTTTTGGGCTTTCGATAACTCAAAAGCTTCATTCTCGCGTGCGATACTGTCCCAAATATCTTCAACGAGCAGGATTCGTTCGGGAATGCTAAGTTTTTGTATCTCGTTGCTTAGATTGCTTTGCATAGACACCTCCTTGAGTTCCCGTAATATAATGAGTTCAGGGGAAAGTTGCCCACCTAACGGACCGGAGCTAAGCTGCGGCGGCGAAAAGCCGCCTCAAGGTAGTTCGTTGCGCGGGCGTTCCGATCGTCGGCACTAAGTCCGTCCAACATCGCGCGGCGAAATCGTCGACGGCTGGTTCCGTCAGTCCCGAAGGGATCCCTTCGGGACTTGAGCGACTAGTTAGGCAACACGCGTTAACTGGCCGCGCTCGTGGCTGATTGTTTGTTGTTCACACCTTTTATTAATAGCCAGAAGATAAATAGTATTTCTGAAAGAAAGCCAATGAGTGAACCAAAAGAGGTTATGAACTTATAATCTGGGAAGAGCAAGAATGTGAGAGAATTAAGTATGTAGCCGAGCCCACCTGCGATCAGTAAAATGCCTAGCAGTTTGGGAATAAAACCCGACTTGATGATAAGAAGCCCGAGCGGGAAAAGCCAAAGCCCCCAGAAGACTTGGCCGATGAGATCTGCATTCTTCTGAAGTTCAAGAAACGTCATCGCGAGCGCCTGTAACTGAGCGGCTTGGAAAGCTGAGTGGTATCCGGCACCTTTCAAGAGTAAAATCGGGGCGAATTCGTTAAAATTGAGCCCGATGGGGATACTGACAACAACAAGAATGACCATGAGCATCGCCAGTTCGTTGTCTACTGACTTGAAGAGTTTGTAGAGAGCATACGCGACAAACAAGAAAAGGACGATGCTTGCAAGACTGGTTGCGATGCCAATCCGGAATAAAGACTCGGATGCCAGAATCTTAGTGACCGTGGCGGTAGGATCGTCTGGCACGTAAAATTTTGGGTCCACGTAGATCATACTAAAGGCTCCGCATATAGTCATAAGTAGATAGAGCAGCCCCGCCGTTCTTGCAGTCCTGAGTTGTGATCGATCAACCATGCTTTCAGCCATTTCGAATCCTCCTGATATTTGTCATTTGTGAGATTTTGATAAACCAGTTCGTGCGGCCTAACGAACCGGAGCTCCCGCTAAAAAACAGCGGGACAGGTAAGCTGCGGCAACGAAGTGCCGCAGCAACGGAATCCATTCCGCGCGTGGTATGTCCAGTCCGATAGGAACTGTTTCTTTCGCGCGTGTTAAATTATCGACGGCTGGTTCCGTCAGTCCCGAAGGGATCCCTTCGGGACCTGAGCGACTGGTTAGGCCGCAGGGATACGTTTTTTGGAAGTAGTAAACTCTTCTCTAACCTTATCTGCTAATAAAATTTTTAACATAGATTGATAGGGAACATCCTTCTTGTTCGCTAGAACTTTGATTCCTTCAACCAATGATTCGGGTAAGCGTATTGAGATTGTACGGCTGCTCGGTTTTAAGTTGGGAAAAACCGTAAGCTGTAACTTTTTGGGACTAATATAGTCCAGTGGGCTATGTTTAGCCCAAAATTTTCTTTCCGCGTCTTCCGACTTAAATTTCGGAATCTTTTTCATAGTACATCTTCCTTTCCCTTTTATTCATGTCTCTTGCTGAAATAACTCTAATGTTCTTTTTCCTGACGGTAAAGACAATTGTAAGCAGTCGATTTGCATGACTCTGGCCAAATGCAAAAAATCGTTCTTCATGTTCCGAGTGTTTAATGTCGGGAGATAAATAAAGAGGGAAGTTAAGGAAGACTTCCTCACACTCCCACCACTCTACGTTATGAGATTGTTTGCTTTTTTCGACATTGCCTTTGTCCCAAACAAACTGAATGATTTCTGGTAGTATTTGCATCGTTTGTCTATTTGTATATGGGAAATATATACATTGTTGAATTTAAAAGCAACGCTTTTTCTGCGGGCTAACGGACCGGAGCTAAGTTGCGGCAACGAAGTGCCGCAGCGACGGAATCCAGTCCGCGCGTGGTATGTCCAGTTCAATAGTGACTGTTTGTTTCACGCGTGTTAAACATCGACGGCTATTTCCGTCAGTCCCGAGGGGATCCCTTCGGGACTTGAGCGACTGGTTAGGGTGCAGGCAGGAGGGCTAAAGAGATTTGAGAATACGGCTGATTTGTTTCTTGAGGACAGGAAGATCGTTTTGAACAGTAAGCCAAACCTTTTCAATATCGACACCGAAATAATCATGAATCAGCTTGTCGCGCATCCCGGCGATATCGTCCCATGGGACTTCTTTACTGTCCTTACGAATTCCATCCGAAAGCCGCTTAGTTGCCTCCCCAATAATTTCAACCTGACGAATTACTCCATCTTGAATCAAGGTATCCTTTTTAAATGAAGTGGCAGATACCCGTTTTGTATAACCTTCAATCTTCAGGATTGCATCGCGTATGTGTTTAAGGTAGACAGAATCGTCACGCTGCATAGATTGGACGAGACTCCTTCACGATACGATTCCTCAAGTATGGACTGACTGATTTAGTAGTTAAAAGATCAACTTTGCGTCCAAAAGTAGCGGACAATTCTCGTTCAAGTCCTACCATTTGTAGAAGCGATGTAGGCTTTGAAAATGTGACAAGAAGATCGACGTCACTTTCGGCCTTTATTTCGCCACGTGCAACTGAGCCAAAAACACGGAGTGTTTTGACGTGGTATCTGTTGCAAATCGTTAGGACTGCTTCGGTATTAAAATTGATCGTGTTCATAGTATGCTTGTTCCAAGATACAATATTTCCGGGAAAAAAGCCTGCACCCTAACGGACCGGAGCTAA
>Ga0265342_10001331_pt1 | contig 23193 bp, 17 predicted proteins | sample 4CB327metaG_FD_203125 | JGI IMG/M metagenome (GOLD analysis project Ga0265342, IMG submission 203125) | Rhizosphere microbial communities from Carex aquatilis grown in University of Washington, Seatle, WA, United States - 4-CB3-27 metaG | ecosystem: Host-associated > Plants > Roots >... | reverse complement strand
ACTATTTCGCGTTCCGTTCGGGCTCGCATCATGGCAAAGCCGAATAGACCGACGAGGACTCCGAGAGCGGCGACGGAGATCCAGAGTCCGACGGTGATCGCCGTCGACTCGAAACGAAAGGTCACCCGATGCACACCAGCGGGAACAACCACCGCTCGCTGGGTGATGTTCGCGCGGTAAATCGGCACCTCTGTCCCATCGACACGCGCGACCCAACCGGGATAGTAGGAGTCGGAAAACACCAGCGCCGCGGGCCGTTCGGAATCGACATCCATGTCGACTTCTTGGCCCGCGTAGCGCACGAGTTCCACGTGACCGCGCGTGGAGCTGCTGGACTGGTAGCCCGCCGGGGTCTCATCGAGCAACACCGAACGCCGTGGATCGAAGAGATCCGAGAACAGGATTCTCGCGGCGGCGGCGGTCCCTCGCGCCGCGATGACGCCATCGACCAGGTACGCGCGAGGTAGCCGGTCGTCGATGTGGTAAAGATGCGCGCCGCCGTAGACACCCAGCGACGAAAGGCCGGCCGCCGACGCGATCGGCCAGAATGAGGTGAGAAACCCGACGTTGTACATGCGCATCAGTTTCCAGAACACGGGAGTCGGCCGAAATTCTCCCCCTTCCATCGACGCGGTTTGGGTCAGCAATCCGGCGCGGTTTTGGTCGCCCCACACGTCCACGAGGTAGTTGGGCGTCAAATTGGCGTAGCCATTCGGAGAGGCCAGGCCGTAGACAACGTTGCTGCTCGGCTGGATGAACTCGCGCTGGTCCAGATAAGGCTGCAGATCACCCTCCCAGCCATGGGCTCGTTCGAAGGCTTCGCGGTGCGCGTGGTTTCCGCCGAGGCTGAAGATCCGAAAAAGGGATTCCTCGCGTCTCACGATCTCGACCGTCGTCGGAGCCTTCTGCCAGGCTGAAGCGTCGGCAATGGGATTTTGGCGCAGCTGGAAGTACAACAGATCGGCAACGGTCATCGCGAGCAGCGCCACCGGGACCTGTACCGGCGTTCCGCCCCATATCATGATCGTCGGGGCGCGACGGGCTAGTGATCGCGCCAACCCGCTCAACGCCATGGCCGCAAGTACAACGAGCGAGGCATCCGTGATCAGGAGGAGCCTCGTGGGAAAGCGAAAGTACTTCATCCCGGGCACGTGGTTGAAGACGAACCCGTAGACCGGGGTTGCAGGGCCGAGGACCAAGACATAGGACGTCACCGCGGCAATCGAAAAGAAGCGGATATGCCAGTCCCGCCAACGCAGCAGCGGGGCCGAAATGGCGAGCAAAACCGTCAGCAGTCCAACGTATCCGTAGTCCTCCCAAAATATCCCTGGCCCCGTGTACGTGAGATCACCGACGTCGCCATTCCAATACGGATGGAAAAAGGTCCAGAACATCCTTGGGTCGTAGGCATACCTCGAGGCGTATTCCAGCGTCACTCCACCAGATCGCTGAGACAGCGACACCAGCTCGTAGGTGGGGATCAATTGAACGGCCGCCAGAAGCACGCCCAGCGCGAACACGCCCCCAAATGACCAGACGAACCGGCTCCGTAGAGCGCGCGTGACCTGCCGCCAAGCCCCACCGGTATGCTCCGGACCGCCGGCTGCGTGCCTTCGCGCGCTGAATAATCGGAACGCGAAGTAGAACAGATACAGAAAGGCGCAGTAGTACGCGATCTGCGCGTTTCCGGCCAGGTTCTGCAGACCGAATACACACGCGAACCATAGAAGCGAGCGGTATGAGCGCCGCTTGGTCGCGCGCTCGAGCAGCGCGAGACCGACAGGAAGCCAGCACGCGACGTTGGCGATACTCAGGTGTTTGATGTGAGCGATCAGGCTTCCACAGAAGGAGAATGCGAGCGCGGCCATCACGCTCGCGACGTAGGTGCATCCTATCTCGCGTGCGTAGCCGTACATCCCGATGCCGGCCGTGAGGACGATGAGAAGAATCGTGACGTTGAGAGCCACAAAGGGGTTCAAGAGGCCGAACAGAAGGAGGTTGAAAGGGTAACAGACCCCCGCCTCAGAGCGGGCCAGTAGGGGAAAGCCTCCGTAGATCTCGCGCACCCACAGGGGCCACTCACCCGAGCGGAGCGCTCGCCCGATTGCCACGCGGTAGGGAAAGCTCTCGTTCTGGATGTCGCTGGTGAAGACGTCGTCAGTCACGACGACGCCTTTCATCAGCGTCAACTTCCAGAATGCCGAGAGAGCGACCATCGCAATGATCGCCACCGCGATCGCGGACCGGAACCGGGCATGCGAACGGACACGAGTCGGCGCCCAAGCCGGCGTTGGATCGTCGATCACCCCCCCGCCCCCCCCGGGCTACAGCAGGCCGTTCACGACGGGAACGGCTTTCGTCGTTACCGTGGCAGTGCCTGACGTCAACCCAGCCCGGGTGGCGGTCACCTTGATATCACCCGCGGTGAGCGTCGAACGCACGAAGACCCGATTGATCCGTCGGCCGGGAAACCGAGGTCGCCTCCCCCGAGGCCCCCTATCGTCCCGGCTGTGCCTAAGCCTCCTCCAGAACCCGACATAGGACTGGCGCTTAGGGTCACGGAGCTCGCAGGTGCCAGCGGAAAACGGAGCGCGCACCCGAGGAGGGGGCGTATGAATTTCATCGGAAGACTCCTTGAAGGAAAAAGGGGGAGCCCTGACTCGAAACGGGTCATCGCCCGGACAAAAAATATGTCTAGAACGCGAAGCCGACGCCCAGCGTCGCAACGGGACGCCAACGCCACGGTCGCCAAAAGACCGTGGCCTGCCCCGCTCGGATGATGGCGTAGCGCGCCTCCACCAGGTCGAGCTCAGCTCCGAGACCAGCGGAGACGGCCACGCCGCCAAACGTGCACTGCAGGGACGCCATCCCGCGCAACAGGGCGTCACTGACCCAGAAAGGAGCCGTGGCCCCGATCGCTTCGGGCGCTACGTGCGTGATGTCGATGCCTCCGCCGGCGGCTACGGCCAACTGGAGACGCGGCCGGATCGTCATGAGCGCCGCCGCGAAAACTCTGAAGCTGCTCGACAGCAGGCGAGCGCGCGCGTCAGGTCCGCTCACCGTCAGCGGAAGCCGCTGTGAAAAGCTCGCGCCGAGCCGCAAACGAGTCCAACGGAGATCCGCGCTCAGCTCCGGGCCTTGCGCAATTCGGGACGCAGAGAGAGCGCTGGCGGTGTAGCCGGCAGCGATCGACCATCCTGGCACCCGGGTGCTTACAGCCGGCGCCAGCGCCTGTGGCGGTGGCGGTGGCGGTGGCGGTGGCTGCGCCATGGGCACAATCAGAGACTTTTCGAACTCCTTTCGGCTGACCCCCAACGCGTGGCCTTTGAGAATCGCCTGCACCGACTCGTCCACGACGAAGCGAATCAATTCGAGCTCGACGGTGTCCGGCCTGGCGCTGACATCCAACGCTCGCACGTAAACCAGGGCATCCTGAGTCGCGAGGAGGTACATACCGGGTCGAGGCGCGTCGAGATCTAGCCAAAGATACGCAAGGGGGCTGTCGGCTCCCGCCGCCGGCGCTCGTGCTAGCGCGTCCCTGATCAGCAGCGGCGGGTCGATTCGGGGCACTATGCTTGAAACGACCTCGAGTCCTCGTCGCGCCAGCGAGGCCTGTACGGCGGTGAGAACCTTCCCTGCGGCCGCTGAATCGCCGGCCACGACGAGCTCGATGGTCCGATGTTGCTCGGCGTGCGCGAATCGTGAGATCACGAGGGCCGCGAACAGGATGGCGAGTCGAGGCTTCCGCCTGCGCGGATCGGCGCGACCCACCAGGACATTCATGGGGAGCTGCGTCTGACGTTCCGGACACTCAGTGTTGTGACGCGGACCTCTCACGTCCGATCCCGTCGGCCGCGGGGGCACCCTCGGAGGGCGCACGAGATTCTTGCGCAGCCTGAATCTCAACCAGGCGCGCTCTGGCCTGGCTGGCGTAAACGCTGCGTGGGTAGGCCTGGAGCAAATTTCGCCACGTATGCTCCTCCTCGGCCAAACGCCCCATTCGTTTGAGCGCAGTCGCGCGGCCCGCCAGCGCCTCTTCGGCCGCCTCGCCGGCTCGGGCCAAGTGCCGGTCGAACTGAGCCAAGGCTTGGGCGGGCCGCCCTTGTTCCAACAACAATTTTCCTGCGAGCGCGAACGATATCCGGGTTTCACGTGCGTCGGGATAGCGGCGCTGCAGCCTTCGGAAGACCACGATGGCTTGCTGCGGCTGGTTTCGATCTCGCAAGACAGATGCCTCTTCAAAAAGTGCGGCGGCTGTGGCTGTGCTTGTCGGCGCTCGTTGCGCGAATGACAACCGGTCTGGCGCGGACTCGGCTACCGGGGAAGGAACGAGCGGATTCACTGCCACCACCGCTGGCTTGCGCGTCGCCGCCAAGCGCGCCGCGACCGGAGCTGTTTCGCGCGCGAACAAGGCCTGGTCATCGACGCGCCGGCCCTTCCACCAGGTGGCACTCGCGGCGCCTCCGAGCCCGAGCAGCACAGCGATCAATGACATCGCCCAACGCCGGCGGAACCAGAAGCGCATCGGCTCCCATCTCCCGCGTTCAACCCGAGCCAGCACTCGCTCGATCGCCTGGTTGTTCAACCCCGAGTCCCAGGGCAAAGGCTGGAGGGCCGCTTGGCCCGACCGGGCCACTGCCACGTGAGCCGCGCAGGCGACACAGACTTCGAGGTGTCGCTCGAGCGTTTCCCGCTCCGAGTCGGAGATCTTGCCGGCGATGGCACGATCGATCGATGCCTCGGGATGGACCGCGGGTTCGGAGGCAGCGCCGCGTTCGATGCGACCTTTCATGCCTCGCCTCCCAGCCTTTGGCGCAGGTGCTCTTTGGCGACGCGGAGGCGGCTCTTGGCGGTGTTCACCGACACTCCCGTTGCGACGGCAATTTCCTCGACGGAGTAACCCAGCACCATGCGCATCACGACCACCTCGGCCTGTACGGTCGGTAGCTCATCGATGAGCGTACGCAGGAACCAGAGTCCCGGAAGAGAATCCTGACCGCTTGTGGAATTGCCCGTACCCTGCTCCACTAGCGCGCGATCGCGTTGTTCCCGGTTCCGACCCCGCTGGCGACCAGCAATAGCTGCCCGTAGTGCGATCCGATTCGTGTAGTGGACGATCGAACCTTCGAACCGGTAACTGGGCAGCGCACGCAGGATCTTGATCAAGCATTCCTGAATAATGTCTTCCAGCTCGACGTGCCTTGGCCCCAGGACTGCCCGACACACGCCACGCACTGAGGGAGCGATCCCTTCCAAGAAGCGCCGCACGAGCACGGGATCTTTAGTCCTCGTTGCCAGAGTGGCCAGGTTGGTGAGTTGATCGTCTCCCCTCGGATCGGACGCACGCTCACCGGCCGTTGTCCCGATCTCGACAGTCAAGTCCGCTTTGTGATACGCCGAACGCATGTCTCCTCAAGGTTGAACGGGAGAAACGGAGTGGGTGAATGGGACGATACCAATCATCGCCAGGCCTCGTAAATACGACTGACTCCCGTTACGCGATCCGAGACGAAAAGGATGTGACGTCCATCCTGCGACAGCCAGGGATCCCCCTCCCAGTCAGTTGGAGAATTCAACGAGTCGGCGGGCGTTACGTTCGCCGAAAATGGGAGAGACGCGGTGGGACGAGCGGTCTCGAAGAGGTCGGATGTGCTGCCATCGGAGGGGCCTCGCGAGCTCCAGAACAGCGAGAGACCATCGTCGAAAAGCGCCGGATTCTCGTCCTGCCTCACCGAGTTGATCTCCGAGAGGGCACGGACCGCTTGCCAAGCCCCCAAGGGGTCCGAGCGAGTGGCAGCGTAGAGCCCGAGCGGCACCTGGTCTCGTTCAGAGGCAAAGACCATCATGAGGCCTGTCGGATCCACGGTAGGCCCCATATCGAGGGTCGACGTTCCGAGTCCCGACATCTCCTGCGCGGCGCCCCAGGGCTGATCTCTCGCGCTGCGTCGCGATACATAAAGGCGGTACCCCATCCCCGACCGATCACTCGAAAAGTAGAGCACCAAGCCATCGAGAGAAACGTCGGGATCCAAGTCATTGCCGGGGCTTGAAAGCTCGCTCACCAGGGTGGGTGAGGCAAAGGTCGGATTGGCCAGGGTCCGCGTGCTGGTCCAGATATCGAACAAGCCGTTGGTCTGCGAGGAGAAATAGATCTCAAGCTCGTCCTGAGTCAGCGTCGGATCATGGACGTCGATGTTGTCGGCGAGCAACCCGGCGACCAGCGTGGGCGGAGAGAACGGCGACTGTCGCGCGACGTCCAACCCCGCGTCCTCGGTGGTCTTTACCGCGACGATTCGCTCGGGCCTCATGCAACCGAGCCCGGCGCAAACGATCCCGGTGAGCGCCCCGGAGAAGAGATCTCTGCGCTGCCTGATCATCTCCTTAGTCAGCAAACTACACTGGGCAGAGCCACGCGGGGTGATTTTCCAACTGCAAAACCCGAGGCAAACGCTCTTTTTTGCCGTACGCGTCGGCGGTGTCGACCAGAGCTTTGAGGTTGGCCGCGGGCCGCGCCTCGCCTGCCCTGGCCCGCACGTGGATCTCGATCGACGGCGATCAAGGACGGCGGCGATACCTAGAGCCAATGGAAGCACCCGCACCACGCCCGCTACGAGAATGGCTATCGCGACAAGGCGGGTGACAGCCGGGCGCTTCACAATAGGTAGAGGGCGTTCGCCCATCGAATTGGTGCAGCTGTGGGGCCTACTAGCCCTGGATCGATGTGACCCCCATCCCGGACGACCCGCGCGAAGGTGGTAAGGACGACGCTCGTGTGGCCGGTGGTAGGTTTGTTTCACCGGCAAATCACTTCTGAGGCTCCGCGCTCCTCGTGAGCGAACCTCAACCTTCAGTCGAGAGACCCGAACAACACACCCTCACTGCCTCATTGAGGCGCCCAGAAACCAAGGACAACCGGGAGTCGAATGTCCCAGCTGGCTTCTAGTCGTGTCGACCTTCCTCGCTTGAGTGCCGCGGATTCCGGGAGGTGGCCGCGTTCTGGTCCCGCAAGAGAACGAAATCACAAAGCGCTTCATCTTCATTTAACCACGGTGAACGATGCCGCTCCGCGGGTTCCCGTCTTCCGGATGATTTACGATACGTGGTTCACCCACGTTGCCAGCTGGGTGCGCGCGCTCGGTGGATCGGCGGCCGATCAAGACGACATGGTGCAAGAGGTGTTCATCGTGGTCTACCGGCGGTTACCGTACTTCGACGGTAACAACCTTCCCGGCTGGCTCTATCGAATCGCAGCCCGTCAGGCTCGCGACTTCCGGCGGCGGCACTGGTTCAGGCAGATCTTCAACCGGAGCGTGCCGTTGTCGTGCAACCTCCCCGCAACCGGGCCGACGCCGCTCCGCCATGCTCTCAACGGAGAAAAGAGAGAGCAACTTGTGCGGTTGCTGTCAACGCTCAGTGAATCGCACCGGACCGCCTTCGTCTTGTACGAGATGCATGGATATACGGGCGAGGAGATTGCCCAACTGCAACAAGTACCTATCAACACCGTGCGTGCTCGGATTCTTCGCGCGCGTAAAAAACTAGCCCGTCTCGTTGCTGAATCGGGGAAATAAAGCGAGCGATGCGCTTGAATAGTTGAGCGCCCATACCGAAGAGCGGAAAGTCTAAAGGGGGGTCACCTGTGTGAACGTGGTGTCTTCGATGCGGTAGACGATATGACGCCCGTCGCGCTCGGTGCTGCACGCGCCTTCCGCTACTAGCTTCTGGAGAACGGACTGCACGGTTCGCAGCGGCATTCGCAGGGCGTCCGAGGCCGCGCTCGCGGTCGTCGCCCCCAAGGTCGCGAGGGCCCGGAGTACCCGGTCAGCGGCGGGCAGCGCGCACCGCATGTCAGGAACGACGATAGTCTCTCGAAGGTCGAGCGCCAGAGCCGGTCGGGAGATACCATCCGCGCCCTCATCCGAGGAATAGCGGCGAACATCTCCCGAGGAACCCACGAGCTGCCGCGCCCGGTGACAAAGAACATCGAGCACAGCTTGGTGCCTCTGAGCGACGAAGGGGAATCCATAGACACGACGGAAGAACTCTTGGCGAGAGATGCCGGCGCTGCCGGCAAGAGCAAGCGCGGCCACGCCGGTCTCGGTGCGAACGCCGGCCGTCGAGAGCTTTGCGGATTCGCGGGTCAAGAGCCGCGCCGAGGTCGCGAGCGTGAGGCCCGGTCGCAGGAATCGACGGCCCAGCGTACTCGGCGAGCCTATCACGAAGGCGGTCGCTCCCTCGATCTCCGCGCCGACACCCCTCGGGATTCCGACCCCGTGGAGTCCGTGGGGAATCGTTGCCGTGTCGCCGCGGATCCAAGACGCGGTAGCCTCTATCACCTGTCCAGCCGGATCTAGGGTCGATAGGAGGGCGTCCGTTTCGTACGTCATGTCTGGCCAGATCGCCGAGGAGCTTCGCAAGGCCGAGGACGCGACAGCGAACGCGGCTTTGTCGCCGTCACGTGCAGTGTCGAGGAGTCTCGCGAGATCGTCGCGGGCCTTGGCAGACGGGCTCGAGAAATCCGCGGCGTCGTTGGGGGGATCTCCCCCAGCAAGTAGGATCTCCCAACCGATCCAGCCGGCCCAGAACGGGGGGGCCGCGCCACCCAGTGCAGACAGGATGTGCAAAGCGAGATGCGGCCGACCACTGTAACGGCGGACGCGAGCCAAGGTGACGCCCGCGAGATACTCGCATGAAGGTTGCGCCTCGGCCTGTGCCATTCTCAACGCCTGCCGGGCGAGATCGACGGCGATATCAATCGCAGGGTGCGACAGCGCCACAAGGGCACGTGCCACGGCCGCCTCGATGACCTGGACACCAGCGCCCCGACGCGCCGCCTTGTCTTGAAGCGCCTTGGCTTCCTCGTCCGACGGCCGAACCGGCCCAGTTCCCGTCAGCAGCAGGTGCCACAGCCTAGCCGAATCGAGCGCCAGAGCTGGGTCGTCGCCGTCCTCGGCCGTAGCGTCATTCGGATCGATCAATTCGGCGTGCAAGCGAATCCAGTCCCCAAGCCGGTCGCCGTCGAGCGTCGCGATCGCGACCCGCTCTGCGATCGCGCAAGTTCGTGCGCCGGCTTCGCGAACCTCCAGCGGAGCGCCGACCAAGCGGCCGACTCCGTCGATGGTGGGCGGTCGGGCGGCGGCCGGCTCGAACGACCACCTCATGGACTCGAGCGCGACGCACCATGCTTGGTGGACCGGGGTCCCTGAACTCTCGAGATCGGCGACAGTGCGACCGAAGCCTCGAAAGTCCCCATGCGATGCGGCAGAAAGTGCAATCCGCGCAGCCGCGGTAAGGATCTTTTCCCCGCTCAACATGACCTTTTCTGAACCGGCTGACGGGCCCGGCTATACTCGGGGCGTGACTGTTGGGCTCGCCCCCCCGGCCTTCCCGCCAACGACAATATATACCCACGTCACTACCATCGCTCAAGGTGGAATGGGCTATGTGGAGCTTTGCGTCCGACGCGAAGGTCGGTTTCTCCGCTGGTGCGCGCGCAAGCGCCTGCACCAGCAGTTCCGTTCCGATCCATCGTTTCGGACGATGTTCATGGACGAAGCGCGGCTCGCTGGGTTGGTTCGACACCCGAACGCAGTGGGCGTCCTTGACGTCGGGGAGGATGAAGACGGGCCATTTCTGATGATGGACTTCGTCGAGGGAGTGCCGTTGTCACGGCTGATAGCCGAGGCCGCCGATGTGGGCCGGTCAATCCCAATGCAAGTGGCAGTTCGGATCTGTGGGGACGCGGCGCGAGGCCTGCACGCGGCGCACGAAGTCCGCTCGGAGAACGGCGCACTCCTGGGGCTCGTCCATCGAGACATCTCTCCGCAGAATATTCTCGTGGGCTTCGATGGAACGGTGCGCGTGACCGACTTCGGCATCGCCAAAGCTCTTGGTAACGCAAGCCGAACGAGCGCAGGAGTGCTGAAGGGCAACATGGGCTATCTGTCGCCCGAGCAGCTTCGGTTCGAGGAAGCGGATCGACGCTCCGATTTCTTCTCGCTGGGAGTGACCCTATACGAGCTCTTGAGTGGCTGTCGCCTCTATACAAATAAGGATGGGTTCGAGGGCACGCGACGAATCCTGACCGAACCGCCTCCCGACATCGGGGAGGTGCGCAGTGACGTTCCGCCTGAGCTCTGCGAGCTCCTCTTCGAGCTCTTGGCGAAGAACCGCGAGAGCCGGCCAGCCAGCGCGTCTGACATCGATGGCCGCCTGGAGGGTATTCTGGCTGTGCTGATCGCAGAGGAAGGCTCGCTCACTGTCTCCGATTATATGAGTCAACATTTTGATCAGCCGATGCGAGAGCAACGCGCAACGCTCGCGGCGTACTTGCAGGAACTGGAAACCCTGCCGTCGCCGTTGAACGGTGCGGAAGGCCTTGGATCGATTGCCTCAGGAGCGCTCGCGGAGCTCATCCCATCTTCGCCCGGCGTGCGGCGCGCGCGCCGTCGGGTATGGCTTCCGGCCGTGTTGACCGCGGCCCTGGCGGCTGCCGTCGGAATGCTTGTCGGCACGCAGGCGCACTGGCCAACTTCTGAACCGACCCTGGCTCGAGGTACAACCGCCGGGCCTGCCATGTCTGTCGAACCGGATGCGACGAAACCGCTGTCCAAGGAATCGCTGACGGCAACGACCACGCCGGATTCATTGCGGGTTCCGCTCGCGAGGGCGACGGGCCAGGGGACGCCAACCCCCACGTCGGTAATCCCGGTGACCCGACGAAAGGTGGCGCGCCACGCCGCACGCGGTGCGCGACACTCGAATCGGTCGTCGACGGCTTCTGTAAGCGATACCAATCACCTCGTCGTGCCCCTCTTCACCGAATGGCGTTAGGGACGCGCGTCAATGACGCCCTTGATGTTCTCAGGAGTCCTTCAGGTTCTTTTGTGCGCGGCGGTCGGACCGGACGCGTCCCAGGTCCATCCGCTATCGCAGGACGATCAGGCGCAGCAGGCGTTCCACGAGGGCGTCGACGCCGCCCGACAGGAACGTTGGATCGACGCGCGCGCACACTTTGAACGTGCCTACGAACTGTCGCCGCGACCGGTTGTACTCATCAACCTCGCGGGTGCGCAAGCTCGAAGCGGCCACCTCATCGAAGCTGCCAAGAACTACCACCGCATCCTCGATGATCGTCCAACGCCAGACACTGCCCCGTTCCGCCAAGCGGCTGGGGACGTCCTGCCAGCGCTCGAGGCCCGGATTCCTCGCGTCCGGCTGGCTCCGTCGAGCCTCGGTGCCAGCGACACGATTCAGATCGACGGGCAGCTGGTTTCGGCCGCCGCGCTCGATGGCGGATACCCCCTCGATCCGGGGACGCATACACTGGTGGTCAAGCGCGCCGACGTCGAACGAGCGCGCGTGCTCTTTTCCCTCGCTGAGCGCGAGCGACACGACATCACGTTGCCCCTCCCGCTGATTCCCGCGGCACCGCCGCCCTCGTCCGCGATCTCTCGATCGCAGCTCAGTTCGCCCGCGACTTCGCCGCCAGGCCGGAGGTGGTGGAGCTCACCGTGGACCTGGACCGGAGTCGCCGTGATCATCGCAGCAACGACGGCCCTTGTCGTCGCTGCGTCCCAACGAGGCGGTGGCACGTTCTCGGGCAATGTGCCTCCAGGGATTCTTCCGATCAAGTGACCAGCGCTCCCTGACCCTGCGCTGGCCAGACGCGAAGGTGGACCTGTCCGCGTCATTGAAAGCCGGCCACCGACACCGGGCGCGGCCTATCCGTGGCGGTCCCATCGCCGATCTGGTTCACGACGTTCTGGCCCCAGCAAGACACGCCTTGCCCGTGCCGCGCACACGTATGTACCGAGCCAGCCGCAATCGACGTGACCTGTGCCAGGTCGAGCACATCGACCGGAGATAAGGAGCTCGTCGTCGTCCCGTCACCGAGTTGCCCGTCAGCGTTGCCTCCCCAACAGGAGACGATGCCGCTCCGTCGCAGGGCGCAGATGTGCTGGAACCCGGCGGCCAACTGGATAGCGTCGGAGACCGCGGGATTGTCGATAACCTGGGGGCTGTCCCCGGTACCACCGTTCCCGAGCTGCCCGCTGCCTCCTCCACCCCAGCACGAAACCAGCCCACTGGCGTGCCTAGCGCACACGAAAAAGCGGCCTCCGGTGATCTCGAGGATGTCTGCCCCTAGATTGGAGACCGGCCCGGGCGTCGAGCGAATGGTGTTCGTGCCGTCGCCGAGCTGGCCACGAGAATTGTCGCCCCAGCACTGGACCGTCATGTCGTTCTTGCGCGCGCAGGTGTATTTTTCCCCGGCCTGGATCTCTGCGACGTCGACGAGGCCAGCGACAGGCAGGGGCGATGAGACGGTAGGCATGCTCGCAATATCCTGGCCGGCCTGACCACTTCCATTAGCGCCCCAGCATGACACCGTGCCGTTCATCCGAACGACGCACGTATGCTGAGCGCCCCCCGTGATTTGCAGACAGTCGGTGATGCCCGGCAATCGGGTCGGATTTGGCATGAACTCCGACGTACTTCCGAGTCCCAGCTCGGCTTCGCCGTTACGCCCCCAACACCACGCTTGCCCCGTTTGGTCACATACGCAGCTTATGAATTGCCCGAGACCGACGGCGGCCGGATTCGGAACGGCTAGAATCGGACGCCTCGTGCTTGCGTCAGTCTTCGTCCCATCGCCGATCTCGCCATACGAGTTCTGCCCCCAACAGTAGAGAATCGTTCCCTCATTTGCGCATGAGTGCCAGCCATTGGACCAGACGCCTCGGCCTCCGATTGGCGTCGTGGTCGCTGGCACTGGGCGAGCGGGCGAACTCCCGCTCCAAGACGGCAGAGCCGGCCCCGCTATCGACGTCGCGATGCACCCCGATGAACCACAAGTCTGCTCCGTCGGGCAACTGGTGCCAATGCACGAGCTCAGAAGAAGCATCCGCAGCATCCGCTCCGATCCGTTCACGAACGCCGTGGCCGCGTCTTGCTGAACTACGGCCCTCCCTTGGAAGGACCCCACGACGGTGACACTCAGCGGACCGCCGGAACCGGTGGGCGTCAGACCCAGCGTGAGCGGAAACGAAGGCGATCCGGCAGTTCCCACATCGACCCCGGCCGTGCTTTGCATCTGCGATCCCCGAGCCAGGATGTCGACGTGATCGATATCGACGGGAACCGCGAGATCGGTGTCGATGACCAAGACGATCTCGGTGGGGCTTGCGCAAGCCGAAGCAAGTACCGCCAATCCTATCGCATTGAGCAGGAGGAGAAGGTGACGATGCGCGAAGACTTCGGGTAGCTTGGTCGCCCGGTGTGTGCCGGGGAATGTCGAGGCCGATGAGAAATCGCTCGCGACCACTCGACGATTATACCCAACGGCCGCGGGAGAAAAGTCTATTTCACGCGAGACTGCTGGCAGACCCAAGCTCACTAGCACCGTCGAGGCGCGACGGACAGTTCCTGCACCGCTTCTCGTCTCGTCGACCCTTTCTCCGACGCGTCGCCCGGCAGTTCGCCTCCGGCGCTCCCGCGCGACGCACCAGAGCAAGGTGAACTCTGTGGCCCCGTCACGACCCTGGGGCGGCCCGCCGGCGGAAAGCCCGCCGCCAAAACATCAGCACTCCGACCGCGATGGAGAAGACGAGGCAGGTCGGCGGCGGTTGGCCAGCTTCATCGCAAGCGCATCCGGCGCCGGCGCTCTCGAGGACATGCCCCGCATCGCTTTCCGCCTCAGAACCAGCGTCTGTGGTCGCGGCACACGAGGCGCCGATCGTCGTTGCTGTAGCGCACCACACGGTAGAACACGTCGCCGCTGACGAGCGGCTATCGCACGACAGTAGTCTCAGATCTGCTAAATGCAAAAGCGGCGAAAACGTCTGAGCCCCGTCCTTAGAGACGCCGATAGAAAATCCGACTGACGCCTCGTCAGCGCACGCAAATAGGCCATCCATTGTCCACGTGAGACAACTCACGGGCAGTGGGTTCGTCATCGCCACGGCAAAAGTACTGCCGCCAGCGGCGGCCGAGCGCGTAAGGATCTCCAGTCCGGCGCTGCCGCCGACCGCGATTTGCTGGCCATCGGGTGACAACGCAAAGCCGGTCATTGGGACCGGAGAGTCATCGATCAGCGTCCAGGTGTTTGCGCCGTCTTCGCTGACGTAAAGACTGCGTCGAGGAGAGAAGGATCGCACGTAGACTCGATCGGCCTCATCGGGATCGACGGCACTGACGTACACACCATCGACGCCGGCGGGCGCAGGACGGATGGTCCAGACCATGCCGCCGTCATCGGATACCGCGATCAATCCATTCTCGAGGTTGCCATCGTCCGCCCCCAGATAAAGTCGTTCAGCCCTCGAGGGGGCCATCTCGATTGTGAGCGGATATAAATCGGGTAGGAGCGCGCCTTTGGGCGTCCATGACACACCATCGCTGCTGCCCGCGACCAATCCATTGAAAGCACCATTGACTTGCACGACGGCCGCCGCGTACGCACCCCCCGAGCCGGCGCGACTTTCGACGAGATCGATGACGGCAACGTTCTCCAGTCCGGATGCGCGCGTCCACTGGCATCCATCTCGCTCCCCGACCGCCAGCCCGTCCGCCAAACCAACGGCGATACGCCCACCCGTCGTCACGATGATCTCGGGATCCTGAAAGCCTTCCGGGCTGAGGGCCTCTTCACATATCCACGACCAAGTCGCACCGGCGTCGAAGGTCTGAAGCAGACCGAACGTCGTCCGGACGACAATATGCGCAGCATCGGCGGGATCGACCACCAGTTGTCCCGCAGAAGGGAAGCGGCCGTTCGCCATGGCGCGCGATGGTGCGGCGGTGAAAGCATATATGATAAGGGCACAGCACAACGAACGGTGGAGAGCCCTCCTCAATTCATCAGCCCATACACTCGAAGGGACTTAGAAAAGGTTCCGACATAGACGTGACCATTTGCCACCACGGGCGGGGCAAACTTCGCCACGTTCCAGGTGCCAGTGCTGTCGCTCCAAAGAACTTTGGTGATGTTGGTAGCGTCGATGGCATAAAGAGCGCCCGCCGACGTCTTGTGCCAGGCGCCATCAATGCCGTTTTGGGTCGGAATGGTTGCCCAGAGAATCCCCGTTCCGTTAACGTTTCCGTTCGCGGACAGCGTCAAGATCGCACCCGGGTGACCCGGGGTGAAGGTAGCGGTCGGAATGGGATCGGTCACCAATCCCCCCAGGGTCCGGCTGGTCGCGTTCAGCGTGTACTCCATTAGAGGAGAGTCCTCGGGCCATACGAATACCCTTTCACCGGCCCCGCCGGGCAGATTGTAGTAGATTGGCCCCCCGTGCACGTGGCCACGTCCGCCGCTGGCTTTGCCTGGCGTGGTCAGCGTTTGCAGGATCTTGTCGCTATTGGCGCTGAACTTGCCCATATTGGCCACGTCGAGCACGTAGATCCTGCCGTCCTTGCTGCCAGTCGTCAGGATGTTGTGGGGTAGCAACACAGCACCGGAGCTGAGGTCGGCATCGGCGGAGTTCAAGCTGGTATAGGCAGTTGGGATCCAATAGTCCTGGACAGAATAGTCGGAGATTCGCATGCGGAAGACACTCTCTGACAAGTCCAGGTTCGCGGTACCCGGATTGGTAGTGCCGTTCCCGGCGACGACGTAAAGATTCGTTCCATCGCTCGACAACCCAACTCCCGCTTGCCAGATGCCACCCTTCGAGCCGTTTGGCGACACATTGTAAGCCAACACTTGCTGGAATCGTGTGCCGTCATACGAGTACCCCAAGATCCAGCCATGGTACGTGCCCGCGTCGCAGTGACTGGCAAAAGCTGCGTACACGACGCCGTTTGTCAGGAGCAGACCTGGGCGGTTCAATTGCGTCGAAGCGTCAAAGGCAATATTGCCACCGGACGCGCCATCCCCCGTTCCTTTCGTCGATGCCGTGATTACCACTGGCGACCCGGGACGCTCGGCGCCGGTGACGATGTCAACCGCGTGGATGCGCTGAACCCAGCCTGCCGCTTCTTGTCCTTTCGATATGAAGTAAATGATTCCCGCGGCCGGATCGATGACTGGAGTCGAGGTGATGCCGATTTCAGGCGCCAGGTTGTCGCAGCTGTTCGTCCCCGAAGGGCCTACGTTCAGAGACCAGAGCGGTTTGGTGGCTGTCGCGTCGTCAGCATCGAACGCGTAAAGCGTATTGTGCTCCGTAGCGACGTAGACGACGTTGTGCAACTTGTTATCGGACATCATCAAACCACCAACGTAGAGCGGCTCGGCATACATCTGTCCATCAACAGTTCGAGAGAAAAGCAGCCCGAATTGCGTCCCGTTCACATTCGCCGTGGTCAACTTCGTTTCTTGAAGGTTCGCCCCAGAGCGAGCGTTGTCGTATCGATTCGTGGCAACCACAAAGGTTGTGCTGCCCGCGGCGCCTCCGCTTCCCGCATCACCGCTCCCTCCGGCGCCGCTCGCCCCGCCCGCGCCGGTTGTTCCTCCGGTTTCCGCCACGCCACCCGCGCCCATGATACCCCCGCCACCCGCAGCGCCCGCCCCGCCGCTACCGTTCGGCCTACCGCCGCCCGCCCCGCTTGGCTCCCCTGCGTCGGCGGTACCGCTGTCGGCTCGGGGTGTCGCTCCGCCGATGCCATCCGACGGAGACATCCTGCCGCTGCAAGCAGCGACCAGCAAGGCCAGCGCCGGCGTCGCGCAACCGAGAGGAAGACCTCCCCGACGTCCCGACCTCACGGATAGCCCTGGAGGCCGTTGATGACGACCGAGAAGGTTGTGCCCTGCTTGTCTGCGATCACGAACTTGCTAACGCCATCGTATGACCAGGTGTCGGCGCCGGTGACGCCGGTTGGGGCCTGGAGGCTCTTAACTCGCAACCGGTACGAAGCTGTGGCGGGGCTGGTCACTGTCACCGTGCCGCTTGCCGCGTCGACATCGATGGCGACGTCCGTGTACGTCGTGCCCTCGCCGAGCGGGCGGTGGAAGGTGAAGCTACTCTTCCCCTGGGGATAGACAAGCAGTGTGGTCTTTCCGGCGGAGGTTGGATCGCCGTGCCCGGTTATCGCTGTCTTCACGTCCATTGGAATGATGGCGCCTGCCTTGATGAAGAGCGGATACCGATCCAAGGGCGCGCTGTACTGGATGGTCGATCCACCCGCGTAAACCGTCGCCTCGTTCCAGTAGTCGATCCAGCTCGAGCCGGCTGGAAAGGTGACCGACTTGGTGGTGACGTCCGTCGTGATGACCGACGTGAACAGCTGCTGACCGAGGAGATGTTGAGCTCGGGTCTTGTCGGAGGACCGAATAATCGAGGTGCCGGTCAGGTGGGCATCGACGCCGTAACTGAAATTGTACGAGCCAAGCTCGCTGTGCAGCGTCGCGAAGTATTGATAGATCGTTACGGTCGCGGCGTCCCAGAACCACGGCAAGTGCTGGCTGAGACCGCCGTTCGTGCCGCCGTTCTCCATGAGCGGGGTCAGCGCACCAAACTCGGCATATCGAATGAGAGAGTCCTTGCTGGGCGCATTCACGTAGCCGCCAACCTCGACGCCCGGAGCCCCGTAGCCCATCTGCGCAGAAGTGTAGATGTCGTTCATTTGCGTCACGATGCCCGAGAACCCGCCGTCGTGGTCGCCGACCCAGCCGATCGAACATTTCGATACATCGGAGCCAACCATGCCCTGCGCCGCGGAATAGGGTCTCACCAAGACAATCCCACTTGGGTTCTTCCCGACGGTGTAGTCGTAGAAATCCGCGGAGAGACGCTTCTTGAAATCGGTCGCCGAAATTGAGCCAGCCATGGTCGCGATCGGATTGCCGATGTAGTCGGCGCCCCGATCCAGCTTCCATCCATCGACGCCATCGGCCAACACGCCACCCAGCAGGGCATTCCACCAGCTAGTGGCCGTCGGGTTTGTGATGTCGATGTGAACGCCGGTTCCCTTCCACCATGTCGCATTGGCGCTGCCGTTGACACCGTAGTGCTGCTGCACGACCGTCTGGTATTGCGGCGCATCCGTATCGACGAACGCGACCAGCCACATCACCACTTTCACCCCTTGAGCGTGAAGACCCGCGATCATTGCCTGCGGTGACGGATATCGCGTCGTGTCCCAAGCCAGTGTGTTGTAAGTGGTCTCCCATGGGCTGTCGATGATCACCGCACCCACTGGAATTTGGCGGCTGAGATAGCCTGCTATCAACGACTCGGTCGACTGACGCGTGTTGGTGTTGTCTTCCCAGGCCCACGGCTCGAACGCCCAGCGTGGCGTGAGCGGAGGGGTAGTCCCCGGGGGCGGCGACGGTGCGTCGGCGCCGGCGTCCGTGCTCGCTCCGCCGGTGCCTCCCCGGACGCCGCCGACCCCATTCGCGCCGCCTAGCCCGGACATTCCACCACCGCCGCCGGCTCCTCCCGTTCCGGCAGACCCGCCCGTTCCGGACGGCCCGCCACCAGACCCCGCCATCCCGGACGGCCCGCCACCGGATCCAGGCAAGCCCCCGGTGCCCGACCCACCATCTCTGCCCGAATCTCCCCCTGGCCCGCCTGCGCCGGGCATCCTGGCCGAACAGCCCCCGATCGTCGTCATTCCGACGGATAGAACCGCGGCCCAGATGACCGATCGGGGATGCACTGACGCAATCATGTGGCTCCTTGTTTCTTGGCGGATCATCGGACCGCCTCACCTGCAGTCATTTGGTCCTCACGAGGCGCCCATGCCAACTGTCGGGGACGTCGCCTCCGAGCGCGGCGTCGTATCAGGATGCCACCGGTGAACGCCAAGGGTCCGAGCACGCCCCCTGGAGCGCTCCCCGCCGTGGCGAGGTCGCATCGGCACCCGCCGACCGCGGGATCACTTCCCACCCCGCCGGCAGCCCCCCCTGCCCCCGAGGCCATGCCACCTCCCTGCCCGCTCGTGCCTGCGGCACCAGCTCGTCCACCCGTGCTGCTCCCACCAACGCCAGCCGCGGCCGAGTCAGAACCGAGATCATCTGCTCCCGCGTCGGCGATGTCCGCCGAGGCGTCACCGAGCGGGGCGATTGGAGATATCGTAACGAGAGAAAGTCCGAATCTCGGCAGACCGAAAGTCAGGCCGACCGTACCGTTGCCAACGGCGACCGATTGTGGCGCGTTGAGAGACACGGGTTCCATTGCCTGGCGTAGCGCCTGGAGCTGGGTGGCTGACGGGGAAGTAGGGCTCCCCTGTGAAGTCCACACCGTGTATGCGTCCCCGTGCGTGTCGTCTACCCTCGTCTGCGAGACGCTCACGACCGAGCCAAACTCCGGCGGAACCTTGACGATCAGCTGCACCGGAGAAGCCGGGACCGTCACCAGATCGTCGTGATAGTTCCAGACCAGGATCTGAATGCTTCGTCCGTTCAGAGTCGCCATGGCATCGACATCGGCATTGCCGCGAACGCTGTTCGCGAGGATTGACGCCAGAGAAGCCGCGCCGCTGCTCGTCACCGGCAGCCGTGATCCTGTCAGGCTCCCCAGGAGCTTGAACGCCCCGAGCACCGGCAGCGCGATGCCGTTCGTCGTGAGGGCTCGATAGCCAGCAAAATAGGGCGTGCCAGGAACTGTGAACGCCCAAGTCAAGAGGCCACCGACTTTGACGCCCATGCTCGCCTCGAGCTCCAAGGTCCGCTTCATCATGGCGATCTCGTAAACGCCATAGGCTGGCGAATTTCTGTAGGCATCGGCGGGAGTCATGCTGACGGGGCATGCGGCGCATCCGTCGGGATCGGCCTCGGTGATGTAGATGGGTGTCTGCTTGAACGCGGGAACAGCGGCCACCGCGCTGAATCCGCTTCGATGCAGCCGAAGCTGATTTCCAAGATTCATCTCGACGTGCCCGCCAGTGATCGCGGCGCCGCCCTTGGCGTGAAACGTTATCTGGTCCAGACGCGTCCCGCTCTTTCCCGTGACGGCATTCGTTCCCGTTGAGCAGTGCTGCAAGAACTGAGGGAGGAAGGTACCGCCCGCCGATGCTACGGCCGGTCCGCCGAGCGGCGCGGCTGGTAATGCGCCGTGAAGAGCCGCCTCCGTATAGTCATAGAGCTTGGCGTAGTCGGCGAACGTTCCGTGCCAGTAGCTGATGTCCGGTTCGTTCCAGAGCTCCCAAAGCCACGTCTTGGCGACGTCCGGATAGCGTCCGCTGACGTGAGTTGCCCAGGTGGAGATGAGGTTGCCCCATTTTACATAGTCTTTCGGCGGATACGTGTGGCCACCATCGTTTACATAAACGCTGGAGTTCATGTAGGGCAACGGTCTCGTCGATAATGCCTCGGGCATGAACGCGATTTCGGCGAACGGAAACGCGCCGGCGCCCGTGATGGCGTCCATTACGCCGTCCATCAAGGTCCAGGAATAGATGGGGTTGCCGGCAGCATCTTCCGTGTACACGTTGGTCGATCCCCATTTCAGCGATGGGACGCCATTCCCGGTGTTGAGCAGGAAATGCGTTCGCACGTGGACCGGGGCCGTGTGAGCTGCTACTAGCGCCTTCAGGAGCGCTTCGCCCTCAGGCGTCGTCGAGTAGTTCACCTCGTCGAAGCCGTGATATGGCCAGACACGCTCCAGCGGGGCTCCGACCACCGTCGCATCGACCGATATCGTGATGGTCTGCGCCGAGGCGCGTCCCGTCGCGGCAATCGCTGTGATGGTGGACACGACTAGAGCCCATGTCGCTTTGGCGCGTCCCATATCGTGACTCCATCAATGCGTGGTGATGAGGTCGTTGACCGTTGGATTCGACTGGAAATAGTTCGTGACAATGGATGCACCATCGCACCTGGGTCGAGAGGAGGCGAGCGACCAGTTCGCCCAACCAATCGAGCCTCCGAAGCAGTGTCGCGGAGCTCTGCCCCACAAGTCCTATCACTGGAACAGAGCCGCGGACCTAACGGTGTGTGCGCACGTCGGACAAGGGGGTGGCCCGAGCAGCCTGGATCTTTTTGAGGGCGAGGCCTTCGAGCTGCCAGCCGTAAGCATTGCATTCGCGCACGGCATGTTCGAAACGCAGGTCGCTGAGAGCCTTGCGATTCGAGTTTGTTGCGGACGATGCACCAGTTGTCTGAACTCTCAGCAACGCGAGAGCGGCTCGCACGGCGCACTATACCGCCGCCGTACGCGGCGGCAGCTATCAGGCCAGCCGTCGAACGAACGCCTGCCACGTCGAGAGCAGTGGGGAATGAAAGCGTTCTTCGAAGGCCTGCGCGAACGGCCTCCCGGTCTCGAGGTCGAGAATGAAGGATCGGAACGCGTCGCCGTCGCGGGCCCTCAAATAGGCGATGAAGAGCGCCGCCTGACGATAGAACATGTGAGGCGGGAGCCCGAAGTGCGATCCGGAAAATCCATGTTCGGTCGTTGGCGTGAAGGTCCGTCCGGCCACGATTGCGCGCGCGGCCTCGGCGTCGCTCACTCCCTCAGCACCGCCTCCGTTCGAGACCAGCGCCGCGAACCCTTCATTGAACCAGCTCGGCATCTGAGCCGCGCGGTAGGCGCTGCACCGCTGGACTAGGTGAAGGTGCGTGAGCTCGTGCGCCACGACGAAGGGTACGCGCGCCGCCGTGTTCTCCGGCTTGGGAGAGATGAAGATCTTCTTTCGAGGGTTCGTCTGGCCTCCAGATTTGTCGTTGCCGGTGAACCGCAGATAGCAATCGAGGGTGCCGCAGACATAGATGCGGATGGGCACCGAGAAGGGCCCGTAGGTAGCCGCCTCGACCTCGGCGATCGCCCCCGGAAGCGCCGCCACCACGAGTCGGGCCAGGGCCTCAGCCCCCGGTTCGTAAAACACCCGCGAATCCTCCGGCGAGGCAATGAATCCGCTGGTCGAGCGAAAGACCGTCACGATGCGGTCGATGGACGCGCACGAGGCGCCGACGGTCGCAGCCAGGACGAACGCGGCGACGACCGCGGCGCGTGAAACGGAGCGTGTCATCTCGAGCCCTTGTACCGGGCTCTCCATACTCAGGTTCCCCGACGAGTGAGATCGTCAGCGCACCGCGGCTCGAAGCGTATCTCCCCCGATCGCTTAGGGGAACCTTCAGGGCGCCTGCCGGTATAACCGGCTGGTCGAAGATGGAGGACGAAGCTCTGGTCGGGCAGATCCGGCGCGGCAACCGAGAGGCGTTTCGCCTGCTGGTGCTGCGCTACCAGCGTCCTCTGTTCCGGTTCCTCGGGCTGCTCGGCTTCGACGGCGCCTCCTGCGAGGATCTGGCCCAGCAGACGTTCCTCTCGGCCTTCCGGGCACTCGCCGACTTCGATCCGGCCCGGGCGCGCTTTTCGACCTGGCTGTTTACGATCGCCAAACGCCACGCCTCTCACGAGCGCGAGCGGGCGCACCGCCACCACGAGACACCGGCGACCGAGGCCACAGACGCGCTCTCCCGCAGTCCCGCGCCCGATCCGGCGGAGGCGGCCGCGCTGGCGCAGCGTATGCGGACCCTCGACGCCGCGCTCGGGTCATTGCCGCAGGAGCTGCGGTCGACGTTTCTTCTCTCGCAGATCAAGGAGCTGAGCTTGGGAGAGGTGGCGGCGGTCGAGAACTGTCCCATCGGAACTGTGAAGTCCCGGATCCACCGCGCCCGCGAACGACTGCGTCTGGCGCTTGCACCAGGGGAGACCTCATGAGCAACTGCAATGAAGTTCAGGAGAAGATCGCGCGTGGCGAGAGCTTGAGCCAGGCCGAACGAGCGCACACCACCGCCTGTGCATCGTGCGCCCCGGTGATCGCCGACTTCAGCGTGCTCGAAGCGGCGTTGAGCGCGCTCGGCGCCGCCGTCCCGGCCGGCTTCGCCGACCGCGTGATGGCCGGCTTGGCCGCCGAGGGGTGCGCGTCTTCGCGCCCGCCCAGACAGTGGGTCCCTCTAGCGCTCGCCTACGCGGCGGGCGTGCTGGCCGTCTTGAATGTGGCGGGCTTTCTGGCCAGCGTCTTCATCGCCAGCGTTGCGTCCGGAGGAACGCCATGACCGCGCCCGGTACGGAGGCACCGGCGGTTCGGCCGGCGCCCAAGCCTGTCTTGGCCCTCGCGGGCTCGTTGGCGATGCCCGGCCTTGGCCAACTCTACCTGGGCGATCCCATGCGCGGAGCTCTGTTCCTTCTCGCGGTCGCGGTCGCGGTCCCGATCGCGACGCGCCTCGGACTCGCGGCACCACCCCGGCTGTTGTGGATCGTGACCCTGCTCGGCGTCGCGGCGGCGGTGGGGATCTATCTCTGGTCAGCCGTC
>Ga0265342_10001329_pt1 | contig 23204 bp, 21 predicted proteins | sample 4CB327metaG_FD_203125 | JGI IMG/M metagenome (GOLD analysis project Ga0265342, IMG submission 203125) | Rhizosphere microbial communities from Carex aquatilis grown in University of Washington, Seatle, WA, United States - 4-CB3-27 metaG | ecosystem: Host-associated > Plants > Roots >... | reverse complement strand
GCTCAGAGAGTTTTCGGCCCCGACTCCTGGCGAGTGTCAAGCCTTGCGCCGCCGAGAAGCCTGGCTGCAAAAATTGCGGACCACAAAGTTCGCGTGGAGGCAGCGAATTTTTCCATCAACCCTGCGGATCCGCCAAGATGGTTGGCAGCTCCAAAGGCGGCGAGGAACGCCATCATCAGGATTGCGGTGATGAGCGAATAGGCGCTCCAGCCTTTCCATTGGGCCTCGCGCCGGAATCGCCAGGCGAACGTGAACAGGAGGAGCAGTGCGGAGTTGAATGCAATCAGGTCGCACACGAGATGAAGCGGGTTGTGAATGAAAACCGCATCGCCAATCACGCCGATTCCGGAGAGAAGCTGGAACAATGGGATGATCACTGCGCCCGGTCCGGTAGCCAATTCACGCCGTAATCCGGCTGCGAATGCGCAAAGGAGCAGCCCGAATACGAGAAAGTTCGCTCGTTGAGCGGTTCCCATCGGAGTGAATTCAAGCGCGCTGATGGTATCGCGCGTGAAACTGTAGTTCGGAGCGAGCGCGCCGAGAATTGTGAAGACCGAAAAGAAAACGACGCCGCTAAAGCCGGCTACCAGAAGAAGCTTCTGCAGTCCAGATCGGCTACCACCGGCCTCGATGTCAATAGGCAAGATCGTTGGATTCGGCTTGTTCATGATTTGCTGAGTCGAATTGCAAATGGGGAATTTCGCCGCCTACTCGGCCGGCGGCGTTGCGTACTTACCGGATTTGACCCAGAGGAGGTCAGAACTCTCCGACTGCTGGCCGTAGTCCTTCACCACTTCAAGCAGTACAGTGGTTGGCGCAAAGCACTGGCGATAAACCAGCCCCTCGCCACTGCCGTGGTTTGGCCGGATGAGATTCACGTTGAGCATAAAGTAGGCCGGCGGAGTTCCAAGGCTGACCGCGCCATTGTGGACCTGGCTGGTGATTTCGCGGATGCCGCCGCCCGAAAAGGTCTCGGTGCCATCGTTGCCGACGCCGGATTCATAGTGGGGCGGGTTGTCCTGGTTGTAAGTTATGTCAATCGCCACCTGGATGTGCGTGATGGGAGTCATGGTTTTGGCGTTGACCACGCGCAGAACGACTTTGCAGGAGTTCTGCGAGCCGGGGCCGTAGTTGCCGTTCACGTAGTTTGCTGCGTCGTCTCCGGTCTCGGCGGCGATCAGCTCTTCTGGAGTGGGCGGAGGTTTCACGCCGGCGCAGGCGGCAGGCAAGACGAAGCGCGAAGCGGGCGGCGTTGCGAAAGAGACTTTTGTTATGTTGGCCAGCGTCATGGGAGGAGTGTTTGGCGCGCTCATCTGAGCGCGGATCACCAGGCCGTCCTTCTGGTCGAGCCAGACCTTGATGCTGGCGCCTTGAGAGCTGCCTGCATATACCTGAGTTGCGATGCCGGCAAGGGTCTCTGTGCCCACGGGCTTGAGGTCGCCCTTGGTAATGCTTGAGGTCACGTCGGCTGTCATGGCGAAGGGATCGCCCCAGTCGCCGGAGAAGGTGCCCACGTTGCACTGGATGGGGTTTGCGGTGGGATCCCAGGAGGTGTTGGTTCCGGCAGTGAGGTCATAAAGACTCAATGAATGCGAAGCGGGATTGTCGCCCTGCGCCGGCTGGATAAAGTCGGTAAGAACCTTCGAGCCGCTGCGGTAGATGGTGGATGTGCCGCCGCTGGTTCCGACCGACCCTGTGATGACGTAGGCCGTAGGCGGCGCTGTCTGGGCCGAGAGCAGCGCGGAAGTCGCAAGCAGGCAAACGCAGACGAGCACGCGTGGCATTGACATCGAGAGGAACTCCCGTGGAGAGGGATGAATGAAACCGGAAAACGGAAACGATGACCGGGCGAAGGAGACCTGGCCGAGGGTTAGCCGATGATATTTGCCGGAGTGGGGGCCGTCAAGGCGCCGGACGGATCTGGATTGATCGGCGCGCGTCGGATCAAAGGATATCACGGAGTTTGGCGAAGGCGTCGAGCTCGATGAGGTGCTGGCCTTCAGGAGCTTTGTCGACGGCCGCGTGCTCAAGAATCCATGTATCCGGGTGAAAAAGAAACACGGCGTGCAGGCCGGCGGCGAGCGCGGGGTTGATGTCGCTTTTCGGGCTGTTGCCGATCATCCAAGCGCTCCGCGCTTCAATGTTTTGGCGAAGGACTACGCCGCGGTAAGCAGCGGGATCTTTCTCGGCCGGGATTTCGACGGCGGTGAAGTAAGCAGCAAGGCCGGAGCGCGCCAACTTGTCGGCCTGCTCGGCGCGATCGCCCTTTGTCATCAGGATCAGATGGTGGCGCGTGGAGAGTTCGGCGAGTGTATCGGCGACACCGGGCAGCAACTCGATCTCCTGCTCAGCGATCGAGCGCGCGAATCCGCGAATGCGCTCGCGCTTTTCCTCGGCAACGGGAGCGGGGCTGAGACGCTCAAAACAATCGACCAGCGAGCGCGTGAAGCTCGTCAGGCCGTAGCCGTGGCTCAGGATGGTCCCGCGTTCGACTTCGTTGAGTGTCTGGCGCACTTCAGCCGGCGAGTACTCGTGATGGTCGAGGAAGCTGATGAACGCGGCGATGGCGCGCTCGAAGTAGATGTTGTTTTCCCAAAGCGTATCGTCGGCGTCGATAAGCAGCGTTTGGCCGGCAGGGAAGCGGGGCATGGAAAAAGAATACAGGGATCAGGGGCAGGGATCAGGTGGTAGCGAACCGGTGAAAAAGTGAATCAGTGAAGAAGTGAATAAGTGAAAGGGTGAATGCGAGACTCGGCCTTTGGGAGCTCCATTCCCCGGTCGGTGCGCCTTCCTTCAGCTCTTCCATGCTCCCAGGAGCCTCCTCACGAGCACCATCTGACCCAGGTGATAGGCGTTGTGGTCGGCCACGAGCAGCGCTTCGCGCAGGATGGTTTGCCCGCTGCCGTGGGGAATACGCGCGAACAGGTCGGACGACGGGTTCGAAACCAGATCGCACATCGCCTTCAGGTCGCGGCGAAAGGCGCACACGCATTTGTCCCACGCCTTCGCGTCGGGTGGCGCGGCCGTTTCGGGCCAGTAGCCGCTGGGCCAGTCCGGAGACTTGTGGCCAGCGTTGCGCGAAAACTCCAGAATGTCACCTTGCGCGATGCGCAGGTGCTCCAGAATCTCCCACGGAGAGTGTTCGGCGCCCTTGGGCCGCTTGCCGCGCAGTCCGGGCGAGAGGCCGCGGACGGCAGTGTCGAAGTCCACGTGCGCATGGCCTCCGTTGAGCAGTTCAAGCAGATGTTGGCGCAGCGCCGCGTCGCGGTCCTGCGGTGCTGAAGTTTTCTTTGCGGGCATGTCAATTCTCCGGGCGAGAGCGGATTGGGAACGTCACTTGCGCAGCTAACCTTCCCGTTGCAGGGATTCAATTACACCTGAGGCCGATGCAACAATTTTCGCGCGCGAGTCAAGGCCGGTTGGCTGCGACTCATAGTGAAAAACCGACGGACTACCGCCTACAAGCTACCGGCTAATATCGCCTTCTGCGCAGCAAATATCTCCGTCAACCCCACCTCGGCGAGATCGATCAGCGCGTACAGCTGCGCGCGCGAATACGAGCCCTTCTCGGCCGTGGCCTGTGTCTCGACGAGGCCCCCATCGGCGGTCATCACCACATTCATGTCCACCTCGGCCTGGGAGTCTTCTTCATAGCAAAGGTCGAGCAGCGCTTCGCCACTCACGATCCCTACCGACGTTGCCGCCACCAGTTGCTTGAGCGGCGAGGTTTTGAGTGTGCCCGCTTTAACCAGGGCGTTGAGCGCCAGCCCCAGAGCGACCGCGGCGCCCGTGATGGCCGCCGTGCGTGTGCCTCCATCGGCCTGAATCACGTCGCAATCGAGAATGATGGTGCGCTCGCCCAGCGCCTTCATGTCCACGACAGACCGCAGGCTCCGCCCGATCAGCCGCTGAATCTCGTGCGTTCGCCCGCCGATTTTGCCACGCTCGCTCTCGCGCGGCGTGCGGGTCACCGTTGAACGGGGCAGCATCGCGTACTCAGCTGTCACCCAGCCGCGCCCCGAGTTGCGCAGCCACCCGGGCACACCTTGTTCAATGGTCGCGTTGGTCAGCACGCGCGTGTTCCCAAGCGCGACCAGCACCGAGCCTTCGGCTGTCTGCACATAACCGGGGGTCAGCGTCAGTGGGCGAAGCTGACCCGCGCTTCTGCCGCCGGGCCGGAGGGAGAGAACGCCCGCGGCCCCCTTTGGACTTTCTGTTGCGTTTCCAGTTCCCATTCCAGTCGCGTTCATAGACGGATTGTACGAGAGCCGCACCGGAAGCAGGCGACCTGGGAATCCCAGTATCGCAACGGGAATTGAAGAAACTCAAGTGCCGGAAAGGGAATCAGCTGTTAACCGACTGATAGGAATGGCCTTATGCAAGATTCAAGCGTGCGGTACGTTCCATTTCGGAACACCCGTGCCCAGCGATGACGCCTCCGTCTGCCGTGCCCAAATGCCTTATCCCTTCCATGATCATGAATTTAGAAATCCCGTCCCCGTTTGGCACGCAACGTGTATGAAAACAGGACAAAGTCCACCACCAAACGAAGAAAACGGGAACCTGGGCGGGGACACCGCGAAGGGGCCACGACCCACGAATCACGGCGCGCGAACCATGTTCCACGGTCGACCTTGTCCGGCACGAAAGGATCCAGCCAATGCATCAGACGGAGACAATCAGGGCAACAGGACGGAAACGGATCGGTGCAGCGCACAAGCAAGTGAGCCCCGGCCGCAAAGAGATCAGCCTCGATCGCGAGAGTCTTGCTCTGAAGACGAATCGCCCGGACGGTCAGCTGAAAGCCCCTGACCGCAAGCGAGTGGAGACCGTCGTCGAGACTCTTGCCACACTGCGCAGTCAAGGAGAGACTCTCGCCGAGGTGGCCCACGATGCGCGCAACATGGTTACGGCACTCGGCCTCTACTGCGACTTGCTGGAGGAGCCAGGTATCCTCGCCACTCCGTTCATGCATTACGGGCACGAGCTGCGGCTGGTGGCCGCGGCCAGTCGCCGCCTGGTCGAGAAGATCGTCGCCATCGACGCGCAACGCGACGCACCCGCTTCGGCCGGCGTGACTGGGACGACGGCAACGGCAGACTCTCTGGCGCCCGCAATGGCAATTCCGCAGACGGTCGACGCGCATTCATGGAACGAGCGTGGAGAATCGGGACGCACCGCCGCCGCGGGAACCACAATCTCCAACCCTGGTTTCGGCATCGACCCATCGAACCTTACCAACGCGGGCATGGCTCATCCGGGCATTGCCAGCGCAAGCCGGCGATGGGATCTGCTGCCCGCCGTGCCGGTTGTGAACCTGGCCGCCGAGCTCCTGGCCAACCGCAATTTGCTGGCCGCTCTGGCCGGGCCCACCATCGCCCTTACCGTGCATGCCGAGGGCGGCGCGTGTCCGGTGCGCCTGACCGGCGAAGACCTGACGCGGGTACTCGTCAACCTGGTGAAGAATGCAGCGGAGGCCATGCCCTCGGGCGGCCGCATCCACATCGGCTCGCGTGAGCAGCCACCAGCGCAGGGCACCGCGGCCTGCCTTCTGGTCACCGTCGAGGACAACGGCCCGGGAATTCCCACAGACGCCCTCGAGACGATCTTCACTTCGGGCTACACTTCGCGCGGCATGAGCGACGGCTCTCACGGCAACTGGACACTCAGCCATCGCGGCCTGGGCCTCACCATCACGCGCTCCATCGTGGAAGGCGCCGGGGGACGCATTACCGCCGGCAATCGCGAGCACGGCGGAGCGCGCTTCGCGTTGGAGCTGCCGCTGCGCAAGGCAAACTGAAAGCCACGGCTACTGGCTACGAGCTGCCGGCTGGCCCAACAGGTTTTTCCTGAAACACCCAAGAGGCGCATACAATGCTGGATACAGTCTTCAACACACGAGAGATGGAGTTCATTCCTCAACTTGCCGAGCCGGCGATCCGTCTGCACCTTCTGGTCGTGGACGCCGACGGGGCGGTGCGCTCGGCCTGCGCGGAGATCGCCGAGAGCCTGGGCTACGCGGTTGACAGCACAGGCGACCTCAGCCAGGCGCGGAGCCTTCTGCGCGGCCACATCGCCGATATTCTCCTGGTCAATCTGCCTTCGGGGTCGAATGAGGGGCTCGAACTTGTCTCCGAGGTCAAGCTTCTTTATCCCGACACTTCGGTGATCGCCATGACGGCCTCCGGATCGGTGAATGCGGCCGTCGAGGCCATGCGCTGCGGCGCCTCCGACTACCTCACCAAGCCCTTTGCCATGGACGAGCTTTCGACCGTCCTCGACCGCGCCGCGCAGGCCCACATGACCGACACAGCGACCCGCCAGCTGCGCGAGCGCCTGCGCCTGTCAGAGGGGCTAGGCTCCATGATCGGGCGCTCTCCGGAGATGGAGAAGATCTACCGCATCCTGTCGAAAGTCGCGCAGAGCACGCACCCCGTCCTGATCCTGGGCGAGAGCGGCACGGGCAAGGAGCTCGTCGCGCGAACGATTCACGCCTACGGCCCCAATTCGCAAAAGCCCTTTCTGCCGGTCGACTGCGGATCGCTCGTGCCCACGCTGATCGAAAGCGAGCTCTTCGGCTACGTCAAGGGCGCTTTCACCGGGGCCAATCGCTCGAAAGACGGGCTACTGGTCTCGGCCGAGGGCGGCACCGTCTTCCTTGACGAAATCGGCGAGCTCACGCTCGACCTACAGGCCAAACTCCTGCGCGCACTCCAGGAAAAAGAGGTCCGCCCTGTCGGCGCCACCCATCGCATACCCATCAAAGCGCGCATCGTCGCCGCCACCAATCGCGATCTCGCCACCATGGTGGAGAGAGGCACCTTCCGCAAGGATCTTTTCTATCGCCTGAACGTCGTCAACCTGCGGCTGCCTTCGCTGCGCGATCGTCGCGAAGACATTCCGTTGCTTGCCGCTCACTTTCTTGACCGCATCAGCCGTGAGCACAACCGCAAATTCACGCTCTCCGACGAGGCCTTGCGCACCATGATGCGCCACGACTGGCCGGGCAACGTGCGGGAGCTCGAAAACTCTCTCGAGCGCGCCACCGCGCTCTCCTCCGGCCCGGTGCTGCATCTGGGCGATCTGCCGACACAACTGCAGCAGCAGGGCCTGCAGCAGGACTTCGACACACGCCACGCCGGCATGGGCGATGAAGCCGAAGCCTGCGCCGCACCCGGCGTGAAGCCTCTGGCCGACCTCGAGCGCGACGCCATCTTGAGCGCCATCCGCACGCTCAATGGCGACAAGCTGCAGGCGGCAAAGCTTCTCGGCATCGGCAAGACCACTCTCTACCGCAAGCTCAAGGAGTACGGCATCGCCGACCCGCTGCAGGGAGAGTAGATACAGCTACCAGCTATTAGCTTCTAGCTTCCAGCACCATCCTGCGGACATCGACAGTCGATGTCACTCTCGAAAATCGCTTTGATCGAGAAAATTTCGAAAGGTAACAGCCAAATTCCAGAGTCAAAAACCCAAGCTAGCGGCTAGAAGCTAGCAGCTAGGAGCTGAGCATGAGCATCCTTTTAGTCACCGGAATCGAAGGCGCGAGCAACTGCGCCGATCAAGTCCAGAAGCAGCTGGGCATGGCCGTTGAAGTGGCCGCAGGCCGCCGCGAAGCCCTCGCCTGCCTTCGCAAGGGCGAGTTCCTGGCGCTTGTGATCGACGAAACACTGGCCGAGTGCGATCCGGCAGCCGCTGATCGCATCTGCGAACAGGCCGGCCTGGCCATTCCGCTGCAGATCAACTTCGCCGTCTCGGGTGCGGCTCGGCTCATCCGCGAGATTCGGGCGGCGCTCCATCGCCGGGAGCACGAGCAGGCCGTGGCGCGCCGCGCCGCAGCCGTAGCCATTGAAGCCGAACTCAAATCCACGGTCGCAGGCCTGCTGCTGCACTCGCAGCTCGCTCTCTCGGGCACTGCAGTTCCCGCCCCGGTCGCCGACCGCCTGCGCGTGGTCGCGGATCTGGCCGGCAGCCTGCGCCAGCAGTTGAGTGCACCCATGACGGCCGGCGCCGGACCGGCCTGAGCAAAGCCTCTGATGACCCCTTCGCCTGCGGGCACTCTGCCGCGCTATGCTTTCTCGCATGAGCAAGCAAGCTCTGTTCGCGCTCTTCGTTCTGGCCTGCGTGGGGCTTTTCGATTCGCACGCCGCAGGCCAGTCGCCTGATCCGAATGACCCTTGCACGGGATACCTGAATACGCCGCTGCCGCCCGAAGCTCTCACAATGCCCGCGCCCAAGGCCTGGCCCGACTGCGCCTCCATCCGTTCCTATTCCGGAATTGGGCGCAAGGTGGATTACGTTGCGGCGCGCCAATGCGCTTGGCGGGAGCGGCTGGCCCAGCAGGCAGGCCTTGAGCCCAGATACACGGCGGAAAGCGTTTTTGGTGGCTCCGCGATGCTCACGGTGCTCTATGCCAACGGCGACGGAGTTGATCAAAACAAGCCGATCGCCATGCGCTTCGCATGTGAATCGGAGCTCGAAGACAGGGGGCGCGACGCAATCGACTCGCTTCCAGACTTGGCGCACGTGACAGGAAAAAAATTCGTCTACTGCGACGAAGTCTCCAACACGTTCGAGATCAACTTCTGCGCGGCCTACCAGGATGAAATCACGGCGCAAAAACGGCGGGATCAGCTTGATGCCCTCTCGAACCGATGGCCGCAAGCCGACAAGGACGCGTTCGCCGTCCTCGAAAAGGCCAGCGAGGATTATGTCGACGCCCACGGGAGAGGTGAAACCTACATGGGGGGCACCATCCGCGATATACGCATGGATGGCGTGGAGGAACACCAGCGCGACGAATTTCTCGCAGCTATACAGAAATTCGAAGTCGGCAAGTTTCCCGCCGGAGCCGAAACCGACGCCCAAAAGACCGACGCAGATCTGAACGCAACTTACAAACAGGCTCTGGCGCTCGCGGCCAAACAGAACTTTGCCGATGACGACGGCGATATCCGCCCCGAGGGCATTCAGAAGGCTGAGCGAGCCTGGCTCAGATACCGTGATGTCTGGGTGGCCTTTGCCAAAGTGCATTACCCCAAAACCAACTCCAGCGCTTGGCGTACATTGCTCACACGCAACCGTTACTGGAGCTTGCGCGCGACGATGTGCGAAGTGGGGTGGAGCGATCGCGCTTGCCTCGCAATGCCTTCGGAGGACTAGCCGCGTCCGTTAACCTAAAGAGTTGGGTACTTCGAGGACTGTCATGACCGTCATCCGACAGGAAGATTTCATTGCCAGCGTTGCGGGCGCGTTGCAGTACATAAGCTACTACCACCCGGAGGACTTCATTCGCTCGCTCGCACAGGCTTACGAACGCGAGCAGTCGCCTGCCGCGCGCGACGCCATGGCGCAGATCCTCATCAACAGCCGCATGTGCTTCGAAGGCCATCGCCCCGTTTGCCAGGACACCGGCATTGTGAATGCCTTCGTCAAATTGGGGATGGACGTGCGCTTCGAACCGGGTCCCGGCGAAGAGCCACTCGATATGCAGCAAATGGTCGACGCCGGCGTCCGTCGCGCCTATCTCGATCCTGACAACAAGCTCCGCGCCAGCCTCCAGGCCGACCCCGCCGGCAAGCGCATCAACACCAAGGACAACACGCCCGCCGCTGTCTTCGTTGAAGTCGTTCGCGGCTCGACTGTCGAAGTAACCGTCGCCGCCAAGGGTGGAGGGTCAGAAGCCAAATCGAAGTTCATCATGCTTAATCCCAACGACTCGGTCGTCGACTGGGTGCTCAAAACTGTTCCCACGATGGGCGCCGGCTGGTGTCCGCCGGGAATCCTCGGCATCGGCATCGGAGGCACGGCGGAGAAAGCCATGCTTCTCGCCAAGCAATCGCTGATGGACCCCATCGACATTCAGGAGCTCATCGCGCGCGGCCCCGTAACGACCGCCGAAAAACTTCGCGTCGAGCTTTACGACAAAGTCAATCGCCTGGGCATCGGCGCGCAGGGGCTCGGCGGCCTGACGACGGTTCTGGATGTCAAGGTCGTCGACACGCCGGCGCATGCGGCGAATTTGCCCGTCGCGATGATCCCCAACTGCGCCGCTACGCGCCACGCGCACATCGTGCTCGACGGCTCCGGCCCGGTCTTTCTCGATCCGCCTTCGCTCGACGCCTGGCCGAAGCTCACCTACGACGTGTCGGGAGCGAAGCGGGTGAATCTCGACACCGTCACGCGCGAAGAGGCCGCCACATGGAAGCCCGGCGAAGTGCTTCTGCTCACCGGGAAGCTCCTTACCGGCCGCGATGCCGCGCACAAGCGCATGAGTGACATGCTCAACCGCGGCGAAAAACTACCTGTCGATCTCAAGGGCCGCTTCATCTACTACGTTGGCCCGGTTGATCCGGTGCGCGGCGAGGTCGTCGGACCGGCAGGGCCCACAACGGCCACGCGGATGGACAAGTTCACGCGCCAGATGCTGTCTCAAACCGGCCTGCTCGGCATGGTGGGTAAAGCCGAGCGCGGACCGGAAGCTATAGAAGCGATCCGCGAGTTCGGCGCGGTGTATCTGATGGCCGTCGGCGGCGCTGCGTATCTGGTCTCGAAAGCGATTTACGGCTCGCGTCTGCTGGCGTTCGAGGACCTCGGCATGGAAGCGATTTTCGAATTTGAGGTGAAAGATATGCCGGTCACCGTGGCCGTCGATTCGAAAGGCACTAGCGTGCACATCACCGGCCCCGAGGAGTGGCAAAAGCGCATCGCGGGAATTCCGATTCTGCAGTGAGCATGCTGCGCTTCATCGTGCGCGCAATCCTGCCTCCGGATGGAGTGGACCGGCACCACGGTAGGTAACGCCTCGAAGCGAATAAGCTGTTACGCTGCAAGAATTGTGAATCAGCCCTTGCTTCTTGCGTTCTGCGTTGCGTTTTCGTCCGCCGCCGTTTGCGCCCAGACTTCTGGCTGGCAGCCTTCGCCCGGCCACACGCAGATTCCCATCTGGCCCGGCGCTGCGCCCGATCTGCAGCCGGTCCGTGGACCAGAGACGGTTTCAACCGACCCAAAGTCTCTGATCGCCGGGCGCACCGTCACCGCCGTCAGCAACGTGACCTCGTCCACGATGACCGTTTACTCGCCAACCGGCAAGAACACCGGCGCCGCGGTTGTCGTTTTTCCCGGCGGCGGCTACCAGATTCTGGCCATCGATCTTGAGGGAACCGAGGTCTGCGACTGGCTGACGCAAAAGGGAATCACGTGCGTGTTATTGAAGTACCGCGTGACAGACGTGGGGCCCTATCCGAAATCGGGGCCCTATCCGGAGTCGCCGATGGCGCTTGAAGATGCGCAGAGAGCGCTGCGGCTGGTTCGCTTTCACGCCGCGGAATGGCACATCGATCCGCACAAAATCGGAGTGCTCGGATTCTCGGCAGGCGGGCACCTTTCGGTCGCGATGAGCATTTACTTTGACAAGCGCGTCTACGCTCCAATTGACGCGGCCGACCAGTTCAGCTGCCGCCCCGACTTTGCCGTGGCCATTTATCCTGGCCATCTGTCGCGGGCAGCAGCGGAGTACGATGCCGGATTTGGCGCGAAGAAGTACTCGCTTCCTCCGCCCGATCCGCTCGCGACCGCAGATGAAAATCTCGGCCTGAATCCCGACATTCATGTATCAAGCGAAACGCCGCCCACGTTTCTCTTGCAGGCCGAAGACGACCATGTAGACAGCGTGTATGACTCTCTGTCCTACTACGTTGCGCTTAAGAAGGCAGGAGTTCCGGCGGAGATGCATTTGTACGCGCAAGGCAACCACGCGTTCGGGCTGCGTCCGACGAAGCTTCCGATCACTGGATGGCCTGAATTGGTCGAAACCTGGCTCGGAACCATCGGCATGGTCTAAAACTCAGAGTGAGCACCGACCTCATGAGGGTTCCGGAATGCCCGCCCTGCGGGATGTCTCCGTAGAATCGACAAGTTCCTGTCGGAATCGCGGACTCACATGTATGTCCAGCTGCTTGAGGATCCCGGATCCTGCATTAACGAATCCGTGTGGGGTTCTCGCTTTCACGACGAGGATATCGCCCGGTAGAGCTTCCCGGGTGATCTCGCCGATTACAAAGCGCGATTGGCCTTCCTGCACCAATACGATTTCATCGTATTCGTGAAAATGCAGTGGCGCGCCGCGTCCCGGTTGCGCCTCGACAAGGAAGATCGAGATTGCGACGTCCCCTTGTTCCGCCCCAACGAAGTTGTACGAACTGCCGATTAGCGGAAGATCCTGTTTCCGTACAGCGTGCATGAATTCTTGCATCTTATTCCCCGTGTGCTCACACCGGTTTGGATTCAGCCAGACTCCGTTCGGTCGCATGAGAATCTCAATCACGCGAACTGCTGCCGCGGTGGATACTGAGACCGGCCGTCAGAGAATTGATGGACTCAACGCGACGTCCCACAGCGGAGTCGACTGGACGCGATTCTGAGCCCTGAGACAGCACGAGCCCCGCTGATTAGCAGGCTCGCTAGCCTCACGCGTGCGTCAGATACCCCATCCCATCCAGTACACCGCGCATGAAGGCGAAGCTTTCGATTACGCCGGGCATAGGATCGTCGGGGTGAATCTCGTACTCGAGATCGATGTAGCCCTGGTAGCCGATCTTGATCAGCGCCTCGAACATCTCGCGGAAGGGCATGATGCCTTCGCCCACGGGAACCTGGCTTTCTTTGCTGGCGAAACTGGTCAGGTCCTTAACGTGCATGTTGTAGAGGCGCGGACCGCATGCGTGGATCGCCTCAACAAGATTGGCTCCCGCGCGCGCCGCGTGGCCGACGTCGATGCAGCAGCCGATGCGCGGGTCCATGTTCCTGATCGCCTTCAGCACATCGAATGGGGAAGGGAAGAGCGTGTCTTCGGGTCCATGATTGTGGATGGCGAGGCGAATATCGTATTCCTTCACAAACGGCTCAATCAGCGGAAGCGTATCCGGTGTCGGGTCGCCGGCCACAATCACCTTGATGCCGGCCCTCTTGCAGTACTCGAACTTGGCGCGAATCTCGTCGCTGGAGTTGTTCTTGAAATAGATGGCGCCCGCGGCATGGAGCTTGATGCCCGCTGCAGCATAATCGGCCAGCGCCTGCGCCTCAAGGGTGGGGTCCATCGGCAGATGGTCCTTCACGTCTTTGCAGTTGAGGTTGGCTACACTCAACTGCTTCATGAAGCCGATCATTTGTGTGCGGGTAAAGTTGCGGAAGGTGTAGCTGGCCAGGCCAAGGCTGAGCGGCGAAAACTTGCCCGAAGCGGGAATTGCTTCGGCCCGCGCAGTCGCGGCGCCCATCAACGCCGGCAAAGCCCCTGTTGCCGCGACGCTCGCCGCAACGGCCGTCTGCAAGAAGCCCCTGCGAGACAATTCGTTCTTCATCGCCTTGACGCTTTCTAAGTACGCGCTTCCGCTCTTTGCACCAGGATTCACGGACGACTGCGAACTATGAACAAAGGACTGTGAACTGCCCTACTGCTTTCCCCACCGGTACACAAGTCCGCCAGTGAATCCCCGGCTGGCCTGAACCGTCGATCCAAAGCCGGTGAAGAAATATTCCGGCGCGAGCTTCAGCGCGAGGTTTGGAGAAATGTTGAGCTCGCCGATCACGCTGGCGCTCGCGGCAAACGTGTTGGCATCGGGGTAAAGGCCCTTGTCAACGGGCGGAATGCCATTTGTGTCGCCGGAGAAGTTGCCGTGTGACCATCCAGCCATCGCGCGGCCTGAGATGGCGAACTTCGGTTGCAGGTAAAAGCGATACACAGGGCCGCCGATCACGTCGTACTGGCTGATCGAAGGCCGCGTGAAATAGCCCGTGCAGTAGGTCGTGATGTTGCAATATGCCGTCCCAAAGTAGCCGCGGCCGACCAGCGTATAGCCCAGCCGCTCGCTCGAAAATCTCGTCAGGCCCGTTTCCCACGCGTAGAAGGTGAGCCTTTGCAGCGACGGCCCAGGCTTAAAGCGCAAGTAGCCCATGTCCAGGTATGTTTCCCAGCGATGGTCGTAAGCGTCGTGAATCGCCGTGCTCCGGCGCTGCGCGCGGCGCAGGCGGATCCGCTCCTGCACGCTGATCTCGCCCTGATTTGCGCCAGGAGCCTGCTGGGCGTCGCCTGAAGGCTGATTCTGCGCAAGCTCCTTGTTTTGATCCTGTGCCGGGTTGGACGACGAATAATTCGAGCTTTGCGCAAGTACGGCGGGCATCACCGGGAAACTAAGCGCCAGCAAAATGGCAAGACGGCGATATAAGACCATCGGGTTCGAAATTCCTCCAAGGGATTGCCGAAGCGCTTGCGCTGACCGGCCCAAACCTGCTTTTCGAGCGTCCGCCATGGCGGAATCGCTCCTCTTAAATCGTGCTTTCACGGCGGTATGGATGCGGCGCTTCCCCCATCTGGTATTAAATCACCTCGGGGCGCGCCCCCGTATGAGACGCGCCACGAAACTTACCCCTAAAATCCCCAGAAACTTGCAGCGGAACCTTCAAAACGAGACGTGCAGATTAGACGTGTTCCGGCGGGAACGGGCACTCCGCGGCGTGCGCAACTTTCGCCGTCAAATTGAGGCTTGTCTGCGATGATAGGCATGGGAGGCGCTGCGAAAGATGGGACGCATTTTACTCGGAATCATCCTCTGTTTGGTTCTATTGCCATTGGGTGTGCTGGCATGGTTTCACTTTGGGCATCCGCCCGTAGCTGTAGCTGATACGCCATTTCCGATGGAGCGCCAGATCGTCTCTATACCGCTCAGCGCGCGCATCGGCCGCGAGATGCCCGGCAACCCGCCGCTTCAGGCCGATGAGGCCACTCTCACCGCCGGAGCCGAAGTTTACAGTGACCAATGCGCCGTGTGCCACGGCTTCTACGGCAAGCCCTCGAACCTTGGCCCCAACATGTATCCGAAGGCGCCACAACTTTGGGTGCAGCACAAAGGGAGCACCGTCGTGGGAGTGAGCGACGACCCTCCGGGCAAGACCTACTGGACGGTCTTCAATGGCATCCGTCTTACCGGCATGCCACAGTTCAAGGGCACGCTCAGCGAGACAGAAATCTGGCAGGTAACTCTGCTCCTGGCGAATGCGGATAAGCCTCTGCCTCCGGCCGCGCTCCAGATCGTGCGTGGTGAGTTGCCGACCGATTCCACGCCAACCGCGCCCACGGCAAAGTAAAGCGCACACGATCCACGAAACCCAACTCACAAACCACGTCCCACGAACTGCGAGATGCCGGAATGAATGTGATGGATTGGTTGCGCAAAGGCTTCGGCTTCGTTCTACTCAGCATGGGCGTTTCGCGTCCCGCGCCCAAGCCGAAGCTCGTGGCCCAGCCTGCTCCGAAACCCGGCGGCGGCTCACCTGGCGACAGGGGAGACCAGACTAAATGACGCGCACCGCCACGCCGCTCTGAAGGCTCAGCTGTTCCGGTTCACAACAAGATCAGAAAATATAGCCAGTCATAGATTCACATTTCTGAATCGTTCGCCAGTCTTCAAATGCATCGGGAGTCACTCTGGATTGGTGTGCGTCAGTCCGGCGATCCAGTCCTCAAGGAGACGTGCAACCTCAGCCTCCCGGCCACTGTAATCGTGATCTGCATTTTGAATAATCGCGGTGTTGATGTGAGCGGGTCCGCCCCCGCTCCTTGCAATCAGCGCGCGCAAATGTTCAAGGTCGGCGGCTGATCCCACATCATTGGAACCGTAGAAAGCCAGGAGGGGACTATGCACTCGCGTGACCGCTGGTTTCGTGTATTCGATGCCATAGAAGTCGTAGATGTCGTCGGGCGTGAGCTGGTAATCCAGAAACGTTCCAGCGCTGAGCCGTAAATCCGGCAGGAAGTCCTGGGCATGGCCATTGGCAACCATCTCGTGAGCCACCTTGTTTCGTTCGCTGTTTTCCTTGGGAGGCCAGAGCGCCAGACCAACGGAAGCTTGGCCCCACGCCACGACTCGCTTATCCGTTCGTTCTGCCATATAGCGGCGGACCGCCGGACCCCCGGCGCTGTGCCCGACCAATACTACTGACGAATGACCCTTCTTCTCAGCGACATCGATCCACGCTGCGATGTCCAGGGGCTCCTTGCTCGGCAGGCCCCACAGAGAGCCACCGCGCAATACCGAGCCGTCTGCTCCCTCTGAGAGCACGCAACCAAGGTCATGCATCCGAGTGTTTCCCAGAACGAATGTGTAACCCATTGCAGCCATTTGCCGCGCAATGGCCACGTAGCTGGGATAGTAAAAATTTGCCGTAGCACCGTGAACCCAGACAACAGCGGTCGGCTTTGATGGTGCTGGCGAGGGAGAAAACACCATACCCGCTTGTTTCAGATCGTCTTCCGTGAGGGCAGCGACTAGTTCTTCGATGACAACTCGACGCCCCCTCGCGGGCGCCTCGGGAGGTTGCGTGGTTTGCCCCCAGGTATCCGAGTTCGTGAGCGCTGCCATTGACGAGGCGGATAGCAAAAACGTACGACGGTTCATTTTCCCCCTTTAAGCGTCTCTAAAGCTCGCGCCTGGCGGTTGGGCAACCGAGCATGGCAGCTGTCAATTCTTTTACGAAGGAAGATAGTTGCTTCTGTATTTTCGTTGTATTGCTCACATGGAACGTAACCGCGCTTCTGGTAAAGGGCGATCGCGGCTTTCAGGTCGTCGCGACTGTCCAAATAGATCCATCGCAGACCTTCGCTGCATGCGTATTGCTCTTGGGCATCGAGCAGTGCGTTCGCGATGCCGTGTCCGCGTGCCCAGGGCTGCACATACAGGCGCTTGCATTCTCCAGCGAATGAGAGGGAGTCAAGCTTGCGGAGTACGACGCACCCGACAGCTTTGTTTTCAAAATAGGCGAGCCACATGCCAGAAGATGCCGCGCCAATGATTTTTCGAACCACTTTGGGGGCGTCCCGATTCAGCACCTGAATTGATTCGTAATACTCCTGCAAAAGGCGAAGGGCGTCGTCATTGGCTTGAGTCAGCCGAACGATTCGGGCGGCAGGCTGCATCTTTCGGCTCAAAATCGACCGAACTCTCGAGAGCGATGCGATGACTAAGTTTCGTTCGGACTCGCTCAGGGGATGCAGCAATCCTCGGATTTGTTGGGCAGATTGCTCGTTAAGTTCGGCAAGCCTATTCTGCCCGGTTTTGGAAAGGGCGAGTATTTTCTTGCGGCCGTCTAACTCTGACGGAGTTTGCAGTATGAGCTTTCTTTTTGTCAGATGCGTAAGTATTCGACTGATATACCCCGCATCCAGCCTGACTATTTCCCCTATTGTCGAGGCGGTCGGTTCAGAGCTTAAATCGATCTCATACAATATCCGAGCCTCTGTTAGCGAAAACTCTCCATCCAAATACTTTTTGCGCAGCAGACCCAATCGTGCCGTGTAGAAGCGGTTAAACTCCCGGATCGCGAATACCTGTTCTGCATCTCGGGTCAAGTCACCCATTGAATTCATAGTGCGAGAGTATTTCAACTAGTTGCTTTTGGCAACTAGTTGATGAAGTCTGATGCGTTGGCGGGTACCGGAACTCCTGGCGTGCGACGCTCCCTGTTACTGATTCCGGTGAGATTCCGAATTGTGCACGCTTCGAGTTTCGTAACGGTCTCCTTCGTGCCCGCGCTCCCCTTACAATAAAGAAGGAAGCCCTCGAGCTGATGGCGGATAAAGAAACAAAAGACAAGAAGCAGAGCGAGTCGCAAAGCGAGCAGCCCAAGCGGAAGGCCGACGATGAAGTTGTCGGCAAGGTCTACGATGGGCAACTCATGCGCCGCCTTGGCCATTTCGTCCGCCCCTATTGGTTGCAGGCCAGCATCGCCTCGTTCTCGGTCTCTCTCAAGTCTGTGTGCGACGTTGCGGGCCCCATCCTCGTGATGGTCGCCGTCGATCGCTACCTGGATCCGGAAGCCAGCGATCAAGACTCCTCCAACGCCGTGGCGCATTGGGTGGCGACCAACAGCCCGCTTGCGCACGTTCTTCCGTCCGGCGCCGTACAGGGTGTCACGCGGCTTGCCGCCATTTATCTCGCCGTCCTCGTCACTGCGTATCTCCTTCAGTTCGTCCAGGTTTACCTGATGCAGTGGATCGGACAGAAAATCATGTTCGATCTGCGCCGCGACATCTTTCGCCACATGCAGCGCATGGACGTGGGATTCTTTGACGTTCACCCGGTCGGCCGCCTCGTCACGCGCCTCACCTCCGACGTCGACGCCGTCAATGACATGTTCACTGAAGGCGTGCTGGCCATTGTCAATGACGCATTTACGCTGATCATCATGGCCGCCGTTATGCTCGCCATCAGCTGGTGGCTGGCACTGCTCGCCTTCGCTGTTTTGCCCATTATTCTTATCGTTACCCGCATCTTCCGCGACCACGTGCGCGAGAGCTATCGCCGCGTCCGCACCGCTATCGCACGCATCAACAGCTTTACGCAAGAGCACATCTCGGGAATGAGTGTCGTCCAGCTCTTCAACCGCGAAGAGCGAGCCTACCGCGACTTTGAAGACGTCAACCGCCAGCACATGATCGCCTTCAAAGACACGATCTTTGCCTACGCTCTGTATTACCCTGCGGTCGATTTTCTGTCGTCGGTGGCCATCGCGCTTGTCGTCTGGCGCGGCGGGTTCGGTGTGCTTCATCTGCCGCCCACGGTTACCATCGGCGTGCTCTTCATGTTCACGCAATACTCCTTGCGCTTCTGGCGGCCTATCCAGGATTTGAGCGACAAATACAACATCCTACAGGCTGCAATGGCGGCCTGCGAGCGGATCTTCAAGCTAATGGATTCGCAACCGGAGATCGTGAGCCCCGCCCATCCCATTTCCGGCGACGGATCAAATCGAATTGAGTTCGATCATGTCTGGTTTACTTACCAGAAGCTCACCGACGAGCAGAAGGCTGCCGCGGCAGCGGCCCAGATCTCTCCGAATCCGGCTGCGGCATTTGCAGCGATTGATGATGTTGAGTGGATATTGAAGGAAGTTTCTTTCACGATCGAGCCGGGTCAGACGGTCGCGATCGTCGGCCACACCGGCGCGGGCAAGACCACCCTCACCAGCCTCATGATGCGCTTCTATGAGATCACGGCCGGCCGCATTTTGTTGGACGGAGTCGATCTGCGCGATCACGACCTTACCGAATTGCGCAAGCATTTCGCCGTCGTCCTGCAAGATCCGTTCCTCTTTTCCGGAACCATCGGCGAGAACATTCGTCTCGGCAACGAAGCAATCGACGACCAGACCATGCGCCGAGCCGCGCGCGATGTCAACGTGCTCGATTTTGTCGACAGCCTGCCGCAAGGATTCGACGAGCCCGTGCGCGAGCGGGGCAGTTCGCTCTCCACCGGCCAGAAGCAGCTTATCAATTTTGCAAGAGCATTGGCCTACAATCCGCACATTCTCATTCTCGACGAAGCCACATCGAGCGTCGACACTGACACCGAACTGCGCATTCGCGGCGCTCTCGAGCGCCTGGTCGAAGGCCGGACGAGTGTCTTGATTGCGCACCGCCTGTCGACAGTGCAAAGGGCAGAAACAATTCTCGTCATGCACAAGGGCCAATTGCGCGAGATGGGCTCGCACCAGGAGCTACTGGCGCAGCGCGGCCTCTACTGGAAGCTCTACCAGTTGCAGTACAAGGATCAGGAACTCGGCATGCTCGCGCCACCTTCGCCGGAACCATCTCCCGCACCCGCGGTCTAACGGATCCAAGGCGGATCGAATTTGCAACATTGCCGTAATTCGACTGACACTGAGGAGTGTTATGCGTCAAGCATTCGGAATTCGCTCGCTTCTTGTGATCTGCGGTGGTGCGTTGGGAGCGTTTGCATGGAGCCAGAGTTCAACGCCTCACACGGCGCCGGTCTCCCACGCAACTAACCCTGCGCCCGATCTGATTCATCAGATGGTTGGCGTCTGGGATGTCAGGCAGCAAATGTGGTCGGGCCAAAATACCGTGCCCTTAAACTTACCGGACGCAATCGCGCACCGCAGTCTGGTGGGGGAATCGATTCTCGAGGAACGGATGAATCTTTCGCCGGACTCGAAAAGCGACCCATTCACGCGCATCGCGTACTTCGACTACAACCAGGTCACTAGCCAGTATGAATACTTCTCCGTCGACACTCGTGCGCCGCAGATGATGAATGAGCGGAGTTTTGAGGCCGGCCCATACAGCGGCGCAGAACAGCAGGGGCCGATCGTACTCTGGGGAGGCATGTTTGTCGCTCCCAAGTGGGGCGATTTCACCAACGTAGCCTTCCGATACCGCCTAGTCGTTGGCCCGATTCTGCAGAATCGTCAGGTGGTCCAGCTCTACCTCACGCCAGTCACCGGAAACTCCTTCAAAGAGTTTCTTGCCTTTGAGTACGTATATTCCCGCAAGCCCTGATGACTCCAGAGCCGCTTCTTCGCCGCCCGGTCCCCAGGGCTCGATTTTTGAGACACTGCAAAGCTGGAATTGGAAAAGCTCTCAGGCCCTGGAGAACCTCGCGCATCGCGATATGATGAACCCTTGGGGGCTTTTTCGAGCGACCGTCGAATTTCGCCCGCGAACAAACCCCAGTCAACAGACCAGATGACCGTGACCACAACGCCCCAAGTCGAGCTCTTTGACACCAGCCTGCGCGACGGCCTGCAGCAGCCTGACCTTGAGATCTCTGTACCCAACGCCGTGCTGCTTTTGCAGCGCATGGGCGCGTTTGGCGTGCGGTACGCAGAGATCGGATTTGCCGGCGCCAACCAATTTGTCTCCGACCTGACCACCGCGCTCGATTCAGTTGATACGGGTGCGATGCGTCTGGCCCTCTTTGGCCGCTCGCGTGGCCGCGGGGCAAAAGTTGATCAATGGCCCGACGTCGAATTCATCGTTCGCCACAAGCGCCGCATTCCCGCTGCCGTCATCGTCGTCAAGTCGCGCCTGCTCGACGTGGAGCGCTCGCTCGAGACCACGCTCGAAGAAAACCTGCTCATGGTGCGCGAGACCATCGAATTTCTGCAACAGCAAGGGCTCGAAGTGCTCATTGATCTTGAGCACGCGATGGACGCGGCCTGCCGCCGCTGCGAAAACGGTAATCCGTGCGGCGACGATTTCGCCCAGCGCAGCCTCGACCACTTTCATCGCCTCATCGAGCAATGCGTTAACCAGAAAGTCAGCCGCATCGTCGTCTGCGACACCAACGGCGGAGCCGGCCCCGAAGAGGTTTCGACCGTCATCTCCTCACTAATCCACAATTTCCCCGGCGCGCAGTTTGGCTTTCACGGCCACACCGATCGCGGCCTCGGCATCGCCAATACGCGCGCCGCGATTCTGGCCGGCGCTCGTCATATCCAGGGCACGCTCATCGGAACCGGCGAGCGCTGCGGCAACGTGAACCTCACTACCGTCGTCGGCGCCATGCAGCTTCGCGGCGAGGCTGAGTTCGTTCCGCCCGCGTCTTTGACTGGTCTCACCTCGCTTGCCCACTCGGCCTACGCGGCCTTTGGCCTGGAGCCGCCGCACGGCGCGCCCATTGTTGGTCCCGGCGCGTTCGGCACCTGGGCCGGCATGCACGGCTCGAGCGAGCGCAAAAACCCCGGGGCCTACCTTTGGACCGATCCTGCGCTCGTCGGCGCCAGCCCCGTGATCGGCGTCAATGCGCAGTCGGGCCGGGCCAACATCATGATGCTCTCAGAGTCGCTTAGCGTGCCGCTCAACTCCGCGCAGGCTCAGGCGCTGATTGACGCGAATCAAGCCATGATCGAGGGCGGCGGCTACACGGCCAGCGAAGTTTCCTTCCGCCTGGGCTGTATGCGCACGCTGGGCACCCTTCGCAATTGGTTCTCCGTCAAAAGCTGGCGCGTTCACGACGAATCCGACGAAGTCGGCGGGCGCTACGTTCAGGCCCACATGGTTCTCACTGTTGGCGAGTCCAAAGTGGCCGTCTCGCGGGCGGAGGGCGCCGGTCCCGTTGATGCGCTGACCAAAGCCATGCGGCACGAGCTCGACAAGTACTATCCCGCGCTCGCCGAAATGCGCCTCGGCACGTTCACCGTGGCCGCGCTCGATGTTCGCGCGCACGATTCCGCGGCGCACGTGCGCGTGACCGTCAGCTTCATTGCCGACGGTCACGAGCCCTGGGTCACCGCCGGAGTCAGCAGCGACTTGAACGAGGCTGCGCTGATGGCCATCGTCGACGGCTTCCACTACTGGCTGCTCATGCAGAACGGCAATTCTGCGCGCTCCAGCAAATCATCCGAGCAAGCATCCGCGCAGCCCGTGAGTGGCCTGATCCACTAAAAGCCACCTCCGCAATCCCCTGCAAGCCGAACAACCAGAACGAATTATCCATGCGTCCCAATGTGCGCGCGGCTTCCCCAAGCGGAACTACTCGTTCCTTTGTGGGTTCTATTTCACATGGAGTGATTTCGCTCACAGCGCGAGCCGCTGAGAGTCTCCACACTAGGAGCCAATCCAGCGAAGACTGGTTTCGTGCTTCAAGAAAATCGGAGTTTGCGATGTTGATTTGTTTTCTTCAGATCTGTCGTGATCGCCCCCGTGGGAAATCCCCGGAGGGAGGACTGCCGTGTCCACTCAACTTCTTCATGCACCACTTGATTTAGCTGCCAACGAGCCCGCGTCGCGATACATTCGCGAAACCAGCATCGAGCTGCTCGACTACGAAACCGAGGAACTCGCCGCCTTGCGCTTCTCGATCATTCTCACCGCGCGATGGGCGGCTTCAGACAACGAAACGCCCGACCGCCGCGCCGAGTTGCGAGGAGAGCTCGAACTGCTTCGCCAGCACTATGGCGACAAGGTTGACGAGATCGCCATGACGTTCGGCGTGCAGCAGGCAATCGAAACGCAGAATCAAGTGGAGCGGGCGGTCGTCGTGCCTCGCGATGTGACGCCGATTTCCACGCCGACCCGCAGCACCGAACGCCGAGAATACACCGAGGAAGATCTGGGCATCTGATGCCGGCGGAAGGGGCAGGAACCTTCAGGCCCCCGAGAAGCTCGCCAAGTTCATGTGGGCTTCAGGCCATGCCCGAGACCGAGAGTGTCAGTCGAATTCATAGACTGATTGCTGCGTGCAACAAAAATGCGCAACCTCCGTTGCGGAAGTGGCGCATTTATTTTGTGCTCTAAATCAAACTAAACAGATCACTTGGCTGCCAACGAAGGCCGTGTGTCCAGCGTGCCGTTGGCGTAGCCCTTGGCTATTTCGGTGATCGGAATCGGCTTGTAATCGCCCGCGTGGCCG
>Ga0265342_10001328_pt1 | contig 23205 bp, 18 predicted proteins | sample 4CB327metaG_FD_203125 | JGI IMG/M metagenome (GOLD analysis project Ga0265342, IMG submission 203125) | Rhizosphere microbial communities from Carex aquatilis grown in University of Washington, Seatle, WA, United States - 4-CB3-27 metaG | ecosystem: Host-associated > Plants > Roots >... | reverse complement strand
CCTGATTCAAACAATCTCCGACAAATCCGACGGGAAGCTCACACGGAAGGATGTGAAAGGCGTGCTCGAAGCCGTCGCTGCCATCGGCCATACCGAGCTGAAGAAGAACGGACTCTTCGTCGTTCCCAGCCTGGTTCGCATGGTCGTCGTCAAGAAGCCCGCGACCAAGGAGCGCAAGGGTATCAATCCGTTCACCAAAGAGGAAACCGTCTTCAAGGCCAAGCCGGCCCGCAAGGTCGTCAAGGCCCGTCCAGTCAAGGCAGCCAAAGACGCCGTCGCGTAGACGCCCAAAGAAGTAGAACTATAGGGGAACTCCTCGGGATCGCGCGGCTTCGAGCAGGCGCGATCCTGGGCGATTCCCGCCCGCGTGCGTAGGAACGCCTTTCGCGTGGGCTCGGAAGACGGGGTAAGGTAGAGAGGATGCTCGATCCTCTCGCGGTTCTCGACAGTGCATCGAAGTCCTTCGGCGACGTGTTCGCCGTGGTTGAGCTCTCGCTGTCGATTCCTGGGGGCGAGATCTACGGTTTGCTCGGGCCCAATGGCGCGGGCAAGACCACGGCCTTGCGCATGCTTGCGGGCTTGCTCGCGCCCGGCAGTGGCAGCGCCCGGGTGGCGGGCCACGACGCGAACACCGCCGCAGCCAAACGGCATCTCGGCTACCTGAGCGGCAGCACGGGCCTCTTCGGCCGGCTCACGCCGCGCGAAGTGCTCGACTATTTTGGCCAGATCCACGGGCTTGCGCGCGTCGAAATCGCCAAACGGCTAGCCACGCTCGCCCCCGTGCTGGCCTTGGAGGGATTTCTCGACCGCAGGTGCGAAGCTCTTTCCACCGGCGAGCGTCAGCGCGTCTCCATCGCACGCGCCGTCCTCCACGATCCATCCGTGCTTATCCTCGACGAACCAACCAGCGGGCTCGACGTGCTGGCCAGCCGGTTCATGCGCGCATTCGTCCGTGGCGAGCGCGACCGTGGCAAGGCTGTGCTGTTTTCGACCCACTACATGGCGGAGGCCGAACTGCTGTGCGACCGCATCGGATTTCTCCATCGCGGCCGCCTCCTCGTCGAAGGATCGCCAGCAGAAATTCGCGCGCAGACAGGCACGAACACGCTTGAAGAGGCCTTCCTTGCCTTGGCCGAGGAGCCCACCTTCGCGCCATGAACCTGAAGCACGTCACGCTTACCTTTGGCAAAGAGCTGCGCGAGGCCCTGCGCGACCGGCGCACCCTGGCCATCATGATTCTTTTGCCCCTCGTGGTCTATCCCCTGCTGTCCATGCTGGCGGCCCAAGTCGCCACGGGTCGGGAGAAACAACGTGAAGAGCGGCCTTCCACCATTGCCCTCTCGGGGCATAGCCCCGCCCGCGATGCGCTTGCCGCCAAGATCCTGGCAAATCCCAGTTTGTTCGTCCTGCTACCCGGAGGAGCGCCCCCCGACGTCGAGCACGGGCGACTCGACGTACTGGTCGAATTCGACGCGCGAGATGCCAGCAACCTGACCGTGATCTACGACGCCAGTCGCGACGAATCGCGAGCCGCCGACGAGCGCTTGGGCGAGCTTCTCGCGAAGTCCTTGCCCGACGGCTGCGCTCCGCGCTTCTCTGCCCAGCGACGCAGCGTAGCTCCCCAGGCGCGCCTGGGCGGCTACCTGTTGTCCAAGGCCCTACCCCTTTTCGTCGTGCTCATGGTGCTGCTCGGCGCCTTCTATCCCGCCATCGACGTGACCGCAGGCGAGCGCGAACGCGGCACCCTGGAGACCGTCCTGTGCTCGCCTATCCGCCGCTTCGATTTGATGCTCGGCAAGGTGCTGGCCGTAGCGACTCTGGCCTCTATCACGGGTGTGCTCAACCTGGCGTCGATGGCCATCACCCTGATGCAGATCCTCCACCTGGCCGCGCAGAACTTCGTCGTCGACGTACCCTGGGGACACGCCCTGCTGAGTAGCCTGGTGATCTTCCCCGCAGCCCTACTTTTTGCCGCGGCCTTCGTCGCGCTCGGGGCCACGGCACGCACCTTCAAGGAAGCGCAGACCCTGCTTTTGCCCGTCTACTTTCTCACCGTGGCGCCGGCCATGGCCGGCGCCATCGGCGAATACGACCTGGCAGGACTTCCGGCATGGATTCCAGGCATGAACATCACGTTGCTCGCCCGCGACCTCCTCGTCGGTCGGGCCACGTGGTACGGCGGGCTTGCCACGCTGGCTTCGACCCTGCTGCTCTCGGCTGCGGCGTTGACCGCTGCCGCGCGCATTTACGATTCCGAGCGTCTGGTGGCGCCTACGCCCCGCCGCAAACGCACCGCGGGCAGTGCCGCGCGAGACGCCAACGCCGGGGACGCGATGGTGCTTTTCGCGCTGGCCTTCCTATTGCTCTACTTCGTCTTCCTTCCCATCGAGCAGCACCATCTGGCCACGGGGCTGCTGGCTTCGGAGTGGATCGGGCTGCTCGGGCTCGTGTGGCTGTTCGCGCGCGTAACAGGCCAGACCTTCAAGAACGTCACCCGGTTGTCTCGTCCACGCCCTCGGGCTCTGCTGGGTGCCGTCCTGGCCGGATGCAGCGCCTGGGCAGCGGTTGCAATCCTCAGCGAATGGCTCCTACCCGCTCCCAAACAAATGCTCGAAGAGCTGCGCAAGTCGCTCATTCCCATGGACGGCAGTCGCGGCTTCTTCTCAACCCTGCTGCTCGTAGCCGCAAGCCCAGCCATCTGCGAGGAATGTTTGTTTCGCGGCCCCATCCTACGCGGCTTGCGCACCCGCTTCGACGCCGCTGCCGCCGTCGTCGTCACCGCCGCCCTCTTTGGCCTCTTTCACCTGGACATCTACCGACTCATTCCCACCACAGTCCTCGGCGTCCTGCTCGGCTACTTGGCACTCGAAAGCGGCTCGATCGTGCCGTCCATCGTGGCCCACTTTTGCAACAATGCAATGCTCATCACCCTCGCCAGCCTCCATCTCGACCGGCTTATGGAAAAACTCAGCCATCGCGCCTTGACTCTTGTTTTGATTGCGTCACTCGTCCTTACCGCCGCCGGACTCGGGCTCGTTCGCGGCGCCCGGCCCAAGCCGGAAGTGTAGTCCAGATAACAATTTTTGTTGCTGTGGACCTTGCGCGTCTGATATTCCTTGGCCATGTCCCAAGCGGAAGAGAAGCGCGTGGTGCAGATTCTGCGCAAGTGCCCGGTCCTGGTGGACGCCCCTGCGGACATGCTGGCCAAACTTGCGATTACGGCCCAAACGCAAAGCTACCGCGCGCGCCAGGTCGTCTATCTACCTGGAGATCGAGCGACCAGCGTGCACTTCATCGCGAGCGGCCGAGCCAAAGTGTCCAAGGTAACGCGTGATGGCAAAGAACTGACGCTCGCCTACCGCACGAGTGGAGACTATTTCGGCGAGACCTGTCTTCTCGAAGGCGGACCCCGGGAAGAAATGGTCGAGGCCATGGAAAGCACGACCACTGTGGAGCTTGAGCGCACTGGGCTCGATGAATTGATTGCCAACCACGCCCCGGTTGCCTACCTATTTGCGCGCTCGCTCATCAGCCGCTGGCGCGGCTTGCAGTCCAAAGTGGAGCAGCTTGTGTTCAAGGACGTCGGCTCCAAGCTCGCCGAGCTGCTCCTGCGCCTGGGCTCCGAACACGGCATCGAGCACCGCCGCGGCCTGGTTCTAGGGCTGAAGATCACGCACCAGGAAATGGCAAATCTCATCGGCTCGACGCGTGAGACGGTTTCCCTGACCCTGTCGCAGTTCAAACGCAAGGGCTACATCCACACTGAGGGCCGCAAGGTCATTCTGGCCGATCGCGAGAGTCTGCGCTCGCTAACCTGATTTTCTCGATCGGCTACGACAGACGCGAAGCTATGCTCTAGAATCAACCCGACATGGCGGAGACAGGCTACGAAGAGATCCTCGCCGCGTTTCGTGCGGCTGCTCGCCTGTCGAGTGAGCGTTTTTTGGTAGGGGTGGCCGCCGCATCGGAGCGCTCGCGCGTGGTGGCAGCGCTCGCAGCCGAAGGCGAGGTCATCGCCCTGACTTCCGCCGAGATCGCGCTGGAACGGCTAGCGGAGGAATCCTTCGAGCTCGTGGTGCTAGACCAAGGCGGCGTGCAGCAGAACATCCTGACTGCCGCCCGCGAGATCCGGCCCTTTGCCGACGTCGTGCCCGTCATCGACGGCGATCCCGCCTTTGCCGCGGAGATGTTCACGCACGAAGCGGCCGCTGTGCTGCCGCGCCCACTGCCCGCAAGCGATGCTCTTTTTCGCGCCCATCTTCGCTACCTCGCCTCGTGCCGACGGGCGCGCACCCGCGCGCTCATGCTTAGCCACGTCATCGCGCAAAACCGCGCTGCCCTGCGCACCATCGAACCCGCCCTCGAAGGTGCGCTGGCATCGGTGCTCGAAGCCAGCCAGGCGGCTCCGGTCGTGGCCATCCTTGGCGACGGAGAGCTCGCCCGGTTCGTGGGAGGCGCATCGTCGCAGGGCCAAGCCGACGTCATCGTGGTGGGTCTTGGCGCCGGCGATCGGGTCGAGCTGCGCCTGCGCGAAGCACGCGACCGCGCCGCCGGCGCTGCGGTGGTGATTGTGGACGCCGCGCCCACATCCGAGCGTCTGGGCTCTGCTGTTTACGGCGGCGTGCGCGCCTACCTCGGCCGCGATCTCTTGCCGCAGCTCGGACGCGTGGTGGCTGCCGCGGGAGCGCGTCGGCGCGCAGAGCTGGCGGGTCGACAGCTCGTGGAAACCCTGACCCGCTTCGGCTTCATGGAAGAACCGGCGCGCAGCGTTCCCGCCCCGACGCAGGATCTGGACGCCCGGCTCATCGCGGATGCCACCGCCAGGGGACCTTCCGCCATCGTACCCTCGGCGCATGAAGTGCTGGTGGTCGACGACGAGGTGGTCGTGCTGACCGTCCTGCGCGAGCTCCTTCGCCGCAGCGGCTACCGCGTGACCACCGCATCTTCGGCCGAGGAAGCCATCGAGCTGATGCAAAAGCGAAGCTTCGACCTCGTGCTCACGGACAAGAACCTGCCTGGGGCCTCGGGTTTGGAGGTCCTGCGCGTCGCACGCAGTTTGGATCCGCCGCCTGCGGTCGTGATGATCACCGCCTACTCATCCTATGATTCTGCGGTCACCGCCCTGGATATCGGTGCGCAAGACTACATAGAAAAGCCCATCCGAGACGTCGAAGCCCTGCGTTTTCGCATCCGGCGCGCGCTCTCGCGACGCAATGAGCAGCTCGCGCGCGGCCGCGAGGCTGGCAAGGACGAGGAGAAACAGGCCCACATCATGGTGGTCGAGATCGAGGGAAGCCGGCGCCAGCTGATTGCAGAGTTCCTGGGCCGCACCTACGACGTGACCACCGCCGCGAGCGGCGATGAGGCGCTGGCCTTGCTGCAGAAGAACCAATTCGATCTCGTGATTGCGGATCGAAACCTGCCCGGAATGTCGGGTCTGCGGGTGATCGAACAGGCCCAGCGTCTGTTGCCTCACTGTGCGTCGGTGCTGTACACCGCCTACCCATCCTATGAGACGGTCCAGGAGGCCTTCGAGCTGGGCGTCGATGCCTACCTCGTGCGCCCAAACCAAGATTTGAAATCGCTGAGCGAGAAAATAGCCGGCGCCCTCCGTAGCCATGGCGGAATCCTTCTGGGGTAGCAACCAATCCGCTACCGCGACACTCTTGTCGGTTGACGAGTGCCGTAGCTTTTTGTTTAAGTGAGCACCAGTAGAAAGCAGCCCATGCGGGTGGCGTCGACAGAGTGAAGATCGCATTTACCCACAACCTCCGTCTCACCGACAGCGAGGACGAGGCAGAATTTGATAGCGTAGAAACCGTCGACGCCATCGCCAACGGTTTGCGCGCCGGTGGACACGAGGTCGAGAAGATCGAGGTCACAGGACCTGCCTCCCATTTGGCCGCACGCATTGAATCGTTCGGACCCGATCTCATCTTCAACACCGCTGAAGGCAAGCGCGGGCGCACCCGCGAGGCCTTCTATCCCGGCCTCTTCGAGGAACTGGGCTTCCCCTACACGGGCTCCGACGCCTACGTCATGACCGTGACGCTCGACAAATGGATGACCAAGCTCGTCCTTGGCGCCCAGGGCATCGACACGCCCCGCGCGCGCATGGTCGTGCCTGACGACATGCAACGCGGTCGCGACATCGGCATGCTCGGCCTGTCCCATCCGGTCATCGTCAAGCCCAACTACGAGGGTTCGTCCAAGGGCATCGGCGACGAGGTGGTGGCCCGCGATCCGCGCGCCTTGCTCGACATGCTTCCGCGCGTCCTGCGCAAATACCCGGCAGGCGTTTTGGTCGAGGAGTTCATCCCCGGCACCGACGTGACCGTGCCCTTCGTGGAGGGCCTGGGCGACGAAGGCGTACTCATGCCGGTCGACTACGTCATCGAGCCGAGCGCGCGCACGCGTTTCAACATCTACGACTACCGGCTCAAGTCCACCGAGTCGAGCCGAGTGTCCGTGCGCTGTCCACCCGACCTGCAGCGAGACGTGGTGGCGCGCCTGCGCGCTTTGGCCAAGACAGCGATTCGCACCCTTGGCATTCGCGATCTGTGCCGGATCGACTTCCGCATCGGTGAAGATGGCCGCCTATACCTGCTGGAAATCAACGCCCTCCCGTCGCTGGAGCCCGGAGCAAGCACGTTCTCGGCCGCCGCGCGCGAGGGACTGGACTATGAAGCAACCCTGAATGCCGTAGTCACCAGCGCCGCCCGCCGCCAGGGACTCTTGCTTCCGCAAGTAGGCAAGCGCAAGCGCCAGCCCGAACCCTTGCGCATCGGCTTTTCCTACAACGTCAAGCGCGTGGATACCAAAGGTGGCGACGACACCGAAGCCGAGTACGACGCGCCCGAAACCATCAACTCGATTCGCGATGCGCTGGAAAGCTACGGCCACGTGGTGGTGCCGGTCGAGGCCACGGCCGAATTGCCTCGCCAGCTCATGGATAGCCCAGTGGATCTCGTGTTCAACATCGCCGAGGGCGTGTCCGGCCGCAACCGCGAAGCCGCCGTGCCGGCGCTGTGCGAGCTCATGGGCATCGCCTACACAGGATCGGATGCGGCCACGCTGTCCATCGCCCTCGACAAGGCCCTGTCCAAGCGCGTGTTGCGCCAGCACGGCATCCTGACCCCGGAGTTCCAGGTCATGGAGACCGGACGCGAGCGCCTCTCGCCGAAGATGAAATTTCCGCTCATCGTCAAGCCCAACCAAGAAGGCTCGTCCAAGGGGGTGAGCGCACACGCCTCGGTGGTCGACGACGAGGAGTCCCTGCGCGTGGTGGTGCGCGAGCTGCTGGAGAAATATCGCCAACCCGCGCTCATCGAGTACTACATCGCGGGTCGTGAATTCACCGTCGGACTGCTCGGCGACAAGCGCCCGCGCGTGCTGCCTCCCATGGAGATCATCTTCCTCGACAAGGCCAACCCACGCCCTGTCTACGACTACCAGATCAAGCAAGAGTGGGAAAAGCACGTCTACTACCAGTGCCCGGCCAAGCTCACGCCCTCCGAGCTGAAGTCCATGGAGCGCATCGCGCGCGAGACCTTCGTCGCCCTCGACTGCCGCGACGTGGCCCGCGTGGATCTGCGCATGGACGAGGCCGGCGACATCTACGTTCTCGAAGTGAACCCCCTGCCCGGCCTCACGCCGGGCTATTCCGATCTGTGCCTCATCGCCAATGCGGCGAACATCGACTACCGCATGCTCATCGGCGAGATCCTGGCCGGTGGGCTCAAGCGCATGCGCGAAAAGCGCCGCGCTGACGCGCGCGAGGCCGAGGCTGCGCGAGCACCCTCGAACGGCGGCAATGGCGAAGGCAACGGCAAGGGCGAAGGCAATGGCAAGGGCGAAGGCAATGGCAACGGCAAGAGCGAAGGCAAGTTACCGCCCGTCGAAAAGACTCCGCCAGTCGTACCTGAAACGTCCTGAGAGGCGAGGTCTGGTTCGTGCGCTCGCGCTTTCGTGACCTGGGATTCGCCATCGGCCACGTGCCCACCGGCCCCGGGAACGCCATCACCGACGTGCCCGGTGTGCGCGTGGGCCACACCACCTTGATCGAGGGCGATGGCCCGCTGGTGGTCGGTGAAGGTCCCGTGCGCACCGGCGTCACCGCGATCCTGCCACCCGATCCGGTCTTTTCCCATCGTGTGCTGGCCGGCTCTTTCGTGCTCAACGGCGCTGGCGAGGTGTCAGGGCTAACCCAGGTCGTCGAGTGGGGCCTGCTCGAAACGCCCATCTTGCTCACCAGCACCATGTCGGTGGGGAAGGTATCGGACGCCACGGTGAAATGGATGACCCGCCGGTTCCCGGGTATCGGCAACGAATTCGACGTCATCATCCCCATCGTGGGCGAGTGCGACGATTCCTGGCTCAACGACGCCGTCGGCCGCCACGTGCGCTCGGAGCACGTGTATCGCGCCATCGAGCAAGCCAGCGCCGGACCGGTCCCCGAAGGCTCGGTGGGCGCGGGAACGGGGCTCATCACCTGCGACTTCAAAGCCGGCATCGGCACCAGCTCGCGACGGGTCGCCTTGACCCGTGCAGGCAACGAGCCCGGGCCAAGTTACAACCTGGGCGTGCTGGTGCAGTCCAATTTCGGCATCATGCGCTCCTTGCGTATCTCAGGCGTTCCGGTCGGCGAGATCCTGGCGCCCGACTACACCGACGAGGGCAAGCGCGTGCGCAACGCCGGCTCGATCATTTGCGTGGTGGCCACCGACGCGCCCTTGTTGCCGTCGCAGATCACGCGCCTGTGCAAGCGCGCGGCCTTGGGCATCGGCCGCGTGGGCTCCTTCGCCGCGCACGCCTCGGGCGAAATCATCATCGGCTTTTCCACCGCCAACAAGGTCCCGCGCTCGACCTCGGGCATGACCCACCAAATCGAGATCCTGCTAGACGACGCGTGCGACGGCCTCTACGAAGCCGTGGTGGAATGCACCGAGGAAGCCATCGTCAATGCCCTGTGCATGGCCGATGACATGCGCGGCCAGTCCGACCACTTCGCGCCCGCCTTGCCACTCGATGATCTGACGACCATCCTCAACCGTCACCACGCCGCCCGTGAGCGGCCGTAGCGCATCCTCAGATCTGGAGTCCGAGCAGCAAACCGGGGTATTCGCGCACGGTGGCCTGTCCACTGTGCTGCACGGATTGAAGCAGCCCAGAGCCGATGTTGAGGTCGCGGCCGCCCCTGGCGACGGCAGTATTCTCTGAGATGCCGACGATGGCGTGCAGCCCAGACCAGATTACGATTCCGAGCAGCATGCGCAAGGAGGCCAGCAAGGGGTTGCTGTTGCCGAAGCTGAAGATGGAACCGCCGCTCGAGTCCAGGCTGGACTTCACGTCGAGAGCGCTGGCCTCCACCTCGAGGAAGCGGAGCCGTCCCGCCAAGAGCGGCTGCCGGTAGCCGAGGCCCAGTCCGAAGCCGTAGCGCCGGCTGCTCGACTGAAAGTGCTCGGGCCCGGCGGCCAAATTGTCGCCTGGTTGGTAGGCGAACTGGACGGAGGAATAAAGGTGTCGGCTGCCGAGCTTGAGAGCGAGGTTGGTGAGCATGGCGTCGGTGGCGTAGGCGGCGAAGCTGTGAATGCCGTTTCCGATGAGGTTCAGCACGCCCAAGGTCTCACCGTCGTGCTCGCGGGCGATGTTGATCACGCCCAGTTTGAACCCGCGCCCGCGGGTGGCCAGGTTCACGACCCCAAGCTGCAGCCCGTTGGCAGTGCCAGCCACATTGACGGGCGCTATCTGCGCGCCCTCAATGGTGCTGGCCACGTTGACGCCACCTGCGATCTGGGCTCCGTCGAGGGTGCGAGGCGCGACATTGAAGCCGGCCGCGATCTGCGCGCCATGACCGTCCTCGCGCGCGATGTTCGCTCCGGCGGCGATCTGCGTGCCCGAGAGTCGGCCATCGGTGTAGTTCAAGCCGGCCGCCAACTGCAGGCCCGCGAGCAAACCGCCGCTGTAGTTCAGGCCGGTTGCGATCTGGGCACCCCGGAAATCGGCGGTGGCGATGTTCGCGCCCACCACGATCTGGGCGCCGTGTCCCGGGCCGCGTAGGATATTGGTGCCGATGGTCAGCTGGGTTCCCGCCATCTCGCGATCGATGAGGTTCGCGGCCAGCGACAGCTGCAGCCCCGACGAGAGCTGGCCCACTCGGTCGGCGATGAAACCGAAGGCCAGGCCGTGAACATCTAGTTGCTCGTCGCCGCCCATCGGCACCAGCCCGAGGTGGAGCGAGGTCGAGCGCAGCGGGGGGACGGCGCCTGGCGCAGGCACCGCGGCCGAGGTGATCCCGATTTTCCCATCGCGGCCGTCCGCCGGCACATCGCCACGCGCGACGGCCACTTCCAGGGCCTTGCCGGGGTGGAAGGCCAGGCGTGCCAGCTCTGCCCGCTGGCCAAGCACGAGCGTCACTTCCGCCTCGAAGACGGTCGGGCCGCCTTCCATGGTGACCAGGTAGTCCCCCGCCTCGAGCCCGAGCTCGATGCTGTTCCCACTCGATTTTCGCAGCTCGACCACCAGGTTGCCAGCGGCGTCGCGCACGCCGACCCGCCCCGACAGATCGCTTCCCAGCGCCAAGGTGGCCTGGGTCGAGCGCACGTCGGTGACTACCAGATCCGAGGTCCCGACCAGATCGAATTCGTAGGCGGCGTGCTGCGGACCACCGCGGGTCTTCTCGGTGCGCGCCAGGGTTTCTTGCGAGGCAAACTGAAAAGCCTCCTGCAAGGTCACACGCCGATCGCGGTTCACGTCCGCGGCGCCGCGCAGGCCGGAGACCAAGTAGTGGGTGAAGAACGAGGCGCCGATGCGATTCGACTCCTGAGCCACCTCGTTGATCGCGCTCGAGGTGAGGAAGGCGTGCCCCTTGGTGTTGCCCGAGGTGTCGAGCAGGAAGGGCGCGCGGCGCACGCCCCCTTTGTTGCGCGTGAAGGCACCCGATGCGCACGAGTCCAGGATCGCCAGGCGCACCTCGGCGGGCACGGCCTCGATGCGGTGGCGGAGCTCGCTGTAGCTCACGCGATCGGGACCGATGAGCAGGCCCTCCTCATCGGAATGGCCCGAGTAGTAGACCACCACCTCGCGACGAACGCCGGCCACCCAGCCCGCGGAGACCAGCTGGGTCAGTCGATCGAACGCGGCCATGAAGGAGGCGCGACTCGGCTCTTGCACCAGCAAGAGATCCTCAGGCGACACGCCGCCCAAGGTTTCGAGCACGCGGGTCATGGACTGTGCGTCGGAGGCGGCGAACTGAAGCTTGGGCCGGGTGGGACCTCCGTCGTTGAACCCGGCCATGAGGGCAAAGCGGCGCATGCGTACGCCGTCGTCGCCCTGCGTGCGTGTGGGTGCGGCCGCGTGCAACGCCTGCGGCGCCAACATGATGATGACGATGACGATGGCCGGGGTCAGCGCTAGGCGCGGGCGAGGGCCGAAATTGAGACGGGCTAATAGGGTCATGGGGATCCTTCACTGCTCTTGTTGAGCAAGACCGAGGTCTGGTGAAAAGCGGGGCCGAGGGCCAGCGGTAGGGTTCGGGCGGGTGCTCCGCGGTTGGCCAGCGCATGGGCGGCGTCGAGCACCGCCCCGATGGCGAACGGCTGTGGGGCCGTAATGAGGACGAAGCGTTCGAAGCTCGGGGCGTCGTCCAGCTCATACGCCGATGGGAGACGGATCTCGCGGACCGAGGTCAGAGGCGCAGACGCGCTCGCTCCCTCTTCGGGCAGGTGCTGGGTCACGCGCCCAGCGCCGTCGATGGAAAGCAGGACGCCGTAGAGGCTGTCGGGGGCTTTGTCGTAGGCCAGCTGCAAGAGATCGCCGCGCGCGCCACGGGCGCCGTCCCACAGCCGCTCCGCTGTGCCGAGGCCGGGCGCCTGCCCCGCCCGTTGCCGGTACACCAGCAGCCTGGGAGAGGGGAGCGAATCGCCCTTGATCCCGATCTCCTCTTCGGCCGACGGTCCGATGGGCGGGTGAACGCCAGGGACGGTGCCGTGCCCCCCATGTCCGGCTCGCACCATCACAATCGCCAAGGCCATCGTGCCGGCGAGCGCCAGCGGTGCCACGAGCTTTCGCAGTGGGGTGCGGACCGGGGCCCCTGAAGCAGCGTCGGTCGCGCGTCGCTCGATGGCTTTCGCCATCATCTCTCTCGGCATCTCGGCCAGAATCTCGCGATTGGACTCGCGCAACGTGCTCAGCTCGGCCTCCAGGGAGCGCCCTTCGGCAGCGAGCTCGGCGCGGACTTGCTCGACCTCGGCTTTGTCGAGCTCACCTTGGGCCACTCGCTCGAGCAGCCACGTCGGCGTCTTGTTCTTCGCTAGCATCATGTCGTCATCCCTCCTTCCAGCTGACTGAGGCGCGCACGTACGGAGCGCAGCCGCTTGCGTACGCCCGAGACGGACATCCCCGCCTCGCGCGCAACTTGCTCCAAGGTCATGCCGTCCACGAGGTGCATGACCGCAATGGTCTGCGAGCTGGCCGCCAGCGGATCGCCGGCGTGGAAGAGCCTGCGGAGGAGGTCGCGCGCCAGGGTTCGCCCCTCGCTCTCCGCGTCCGCGGTGCTGGCAATTTTCATCAGCCGCTCGCCATCGGGGTCTTCGGCGCGACTTCGTTCAGAGCGCATGCGGTTCAAACAGAGGTTCGTGGCGATGCGCAGCAGCAGGGCTGCCGGCGCCTGGTCATGGAGTCGCTGCTGGTGACGCAAGATCGCCACGAAGACATCCTGCATGGCGTCCTGGGCCTGGGTATCGTTACGCAACAGTGTGCGGCAGCGCCTCAACACCATGGGACCGAACCTCTCGTAGTAGCTCTCGACGTCGAATGACAAGGTTTGAATGCCTCCATGGCTGAGGAAACACGGGGCAGGGACCCAAGTGTTACCGCCCCAGGGTCGATTCCTTCAAGGATGGTTGGGCACCCCCTCCTCGCGGGTGGGTAGCCCTCCGTGACTCTGGGGTGAAAACCAGCTAGCGTCGGACCTCCGTGCGCATCGGCTTCCTCATAGGCGACCTCGCCATCGTGCAGCCAACCTTTGCCGGGAACTACCTGGCCTGGTCGGCCCACCGCCGCGGCCACGAGGTGTGTTTTGTGACCGCGGACGAGCTTTCTTTTCTCGACGACGGCAGCGTGTTCGCCACCACTCTGCGTGTGCGGGCCGGCGACTACGCCAAACCCATCGATTTCTACCGCGCCCTGGTTTCCACCGATGCCGTGCGCGAGGACGACACGCTCTCGGGTTTCGACGTGGTGTTCATCCGCTACAATCCCCTGCGCGAACCTCACACCGCACCGCCGTCGCCCATCCTCGATTTCTGCTGGCGACTGCGTCTGGGCGGCACCTTCGTGGTCAATGATCCCGAGGGTGTGTTTCGTGCCTGGGGACGCCTGTACCTGTCCGATTTGCCACCCGAGATCCACGCTCGCACGTTGGTCTCGCGCTCACCAGAAAGAATCAAGGCCTTCCTGCGCGACCTCGATGGGCCCGCGGTACTCAAACCGCTGGCGCACGCTGGACACGAGAAGGTGTTTCGCGTAGCCAAAGGGCGGGTCAAAAATCTGAACCCCATCATCACCGCCATCACCAAGGACGGCTATGCCGTAGCCCAGGAGTACCTGCCCGAGGCCGAGGAGGGCGAAAAGCGACTCCTCCTCCTCGGCGGCGAGCCCATCCGGGTCGGCCAGCAGGTCGCCATCTACCGGCGGCTGCCTGGCCTCGGAGACAACGCAGGGAAAAGGCGCAACCCGGCTCGAAGGCGTTGCAAGTTCGGCGCCGCCGAGGAGCGTGTTTGTGACCTTCTGCGCCCCAAGCTCTTGGCCGACGGTCTCTACCTTGTCAGTGTCGATCTAGCGGGTGGCAAGATTCTCGAGCTCAACGCCTTCTCGCCGGGCGGAATCCATTCGCTGCGCGAGATCTATCGCGTGGACGTGGCCGAAATCATCATTCGGGATCTGGAGCGCCGCGTGCGCCTGCGCAATGCCTACCGTGGCACGAACGATCCCGAGGCTGCGGGGGTCGTGTAGACAAGTCACGCGATGCGGGCTCCGCCTCGCGCATAGCACCAGGCATGGCAATGCGGTAGACCGTTGCCTGGAGTTTGAGTAACCTTGACCCAAGAGAGAACGCGCGTGGTGGACATCGATTTCACGGCTAGGCGGAATCGGGAGGTTTCTTCCGGAACCATCACCGAGGAACTTGCGGGCGTACCCCAGGCCCCGTTGCTCGAAGAGCTTTCCATTCCCAATCCGCCCGTCGAGCCCGGCCCCATCCTCACCTTATCGGCCGAGGAAATCACTCGCTTTTTCGTGCGTTCGCGTCGCGACCAGGACACCGAGCGCTGGGACGTTCGCCTCGATGCGGCCTTGCGGGAAATCCTCGAACGCGCCAACGATTTCGTGCCTTCGGAGGCGGGCGGTATCCTGCTCGACGATCCGCGCGCCACGCTGTCGGGCGTACGCACCCCACGACTGACCTTCATCGCCGTGTACGGGCCCGACTCGGGCCAGCTGCTGGGCAAGCGCATCCCCTCCGATCGCGGGTTCGTCGGCCAGATCTACCGCTCGGGCGTCCCCTACCGCAGCGATCACCTGGACACAGACGATCCGCTGCTCAATCTGCCGAACCGCGGCTCCGATGCCGCCGTGGTTTCGGTCATCGGGGTTCCGGTGTTGGTCGGGGATTCCATCTGCGGCGTGCTCGAGCTCACCAACCGGCGCTCAGGCAGTCCCTATTCCGCCCGGGACAACGAGCTTCTGCGCATTTTCGCAGCTTACATGTCGTCCTCGATCCAGAACGCCCTCGACGCTCTTCGTGCACGCGCCATGGCCCGGCTCGATCACCTGACGGGCCTGTTCAACAGCCGTTATTTTCACGTCCGCCTCCAAGACGAAATCGCACACGCCGATCACAATGGAACCGAGCTGTCCCTGCTCTTCATCGACCTCGACTACTTCAAGACCGTCAACGATCGCTTCGGACACGTGGCGGGTAGCTGGACCCTGCGTGAGGTGGCGCGCCTGCTCTCCGAAAACGCCCCGCCCGCGACCGTGCTCGCCCGCTACGGCGGCGATGAATTCGTCGCCATCCTGCCCGGCGCGGATTTGCAGCGCGCCTTGCAGACCGCGGATCTGCTCCGCCGGGTGATCGAGGACGCCTCCTTCTTCGATACCGACGCAGAAGCCGTCGAGCCGGCGCAACCCTTGCCCGGTGTGCGCGCTTCCATCGGTGTTGCCTCCTACCGCGATCACCTGGCGCCAAGCGGAAACCAGCGCCGGCGTGAGAATCTCCTGCTGCGTCTGGCGGACACCGCCATGTATCGAGCCAAAGCCAACGGACGCAACCGCGTCGAGGTCGCCGAGGCGGAGGAATAGCATGATGCGTATTCTCGGTTTGGCCTTGACCGCGTACTTCTTGGGGGCGGGCTGTTTTCAGGACAGCACGGCCCAGCACAGCGCCTTTCTGCCCCTGAACGCGTATCCGTCCACCTTCCAGACCGTGCGGTCATGCCGCCTGAATGTGTCGCACGCGAACCAGTACCAACAGGTGTTGGCCAACAATATCGCTGCGGATGCCTATACCACCGGCACTTACCCGTTGCCCGCGGGCAGCGTGGTGGTTGCCGAAGAACATGGCAACGACTCTTCCTGTAATAGCCTGAACAGCTATGATTTGATGGCCAAGGAGCAACCAGGCTACGACAGCGCCGCGCACGATTGGCACTGGCAAGAGCTCGATGTCAATCAGCGCATCATCCAGGACGGCCATCTCACGACCTGTTCGTCCTGCCACGCCCAGCCTCCGTGCAACGATTTTCTCTGCTCCCCTCCTTAGTAAGTCGTGGACGCAAAACACAAAGCACCTTTCGGCGCCTGGCCATCTTCGCTCTCCGCCGAAGCCGTCGCGCAAGGCAGCGTGCGCTTGGGTGGGCTCGCCCTCGACGGGGACTTCGCCTATTGGGTCGAGAGCCGGCCCGCCGAACAAGGCCGCCTAGTGCTCTTGCGCAAGCGCGACCATGCGGCGATCGAAGAGGTCATAGGCGCGCCCTATTCCGTACGCACACGCGTCCACGAGTACGGTGGAGGCGCCTTCGCCGTCGCCGACGGTGTGGTGATCTTCGCCAACGACGCCGACCAGCGCCTCTATCGCGTCGACACCACCAAGCCCGCCCCCTGGCAGGCCGAGGCGCTCACGCCACCGCACGACACGCGCTACGCCGACCTGCAAATCGACCGACGCTGGGGTCGCGTGGTTTGCGTCGCCGAGCGCAAGCGGGAACATGGCGACCCCGAGAACTTCATCGCTGGCGTCTCGCTGGCAACCGGTGAAGTCAGCGCGCTGGTTCACGGCGCGGATTTCTACGCCTTCCCGCGCATGCATCCCGCCGGCCACCGGCTGGCCTTCCTGACCTGGAACCACCCGGCCATGCCGTGGGACGCTTGCGAGCTGCACCTTGCCGAGATTGGGGCTGACGGCGCGCTTGCCCCGGCAACGCGGGTGGCGGGCGGCACCGACGAGTCCATCTTCCAGCCCGCGTGGTCGCCCACCGGGCTCCTGCACTTCGCCTCGGATCTCAGCGGGTTCTCCAATCTCTATCGCGTGAGCTCTGACGGAAAAGTCGTGTGTCTCTGCGCAGCGGAAGCGGACTTCGCAACGCCCCTGTGGGTCTTTGGCCTGTCCACCTACGCCTGGCTGGACGAGAGCACGCTGGTCTGCGTTTTTCAAGAATCCGGTCTCTGGCGCCTCGGCACGTTGAAGGGTGAAACGGGCCGACTCGACACCGTCGCTACCGATCTCACCGAGCTGGGATCGGTCTTCGCCCAGGGTGGTCGAGCGCTATTCGTGGGCGGCTCCGCCGCGCAAGCCCCAGCGCTCTATTCCTTGAGCGCGGAAAGCCTCGAGGTGAAGCTCTTCCATCGTCCGAGCCCAGAAATTTTGACCGGGGACTTTGTCGCGTACCCCAAAGCGGTTTCCTTCCCGACCTCTGGCGGCGCCATCGCACACGGCTTGCACTACCCGCCGAAGAACCTCGACTACGAAGCCTCCAGCGACGAACGGCCGCCCCTGCTGGTCATCTGCCACGGTGGCCCAACGGGATCGACGTCCACCGCGCTTAGCCTGAATCTTCAGTTCTGGACCAGCCGAGGTTTCGCGGTTCTCGATGTGAACTACCGCGGTTCGACCGGGTACGGCCGCGCCTATCGCAAGGAGCTCGACGGCCAGTGGGGTATCGTCGATGTGGAGGATTGCGTTGCAGGAGCGCGCATGCTCGCCACGCAGGGACTGGTCGATGGTAAGCGCATGGCGATCCGCGGATCGAGCGCTGGCGGTTTCACCGTCCTGTGCGCGCTAGCGTTCCACGACCTCTTCGCCGCCGGCGCCAGCTACTACGGCGTCAGCGACCTCGAAGCCCTGGCGCAGGACACCCACAAGTTCGAAAGCCACTACCTCGAATCTCTGGTTGGTCCGTACCCGCAACGCCGAGACATCTACCGTGCCCGCTCACCCATCCACGCGGCTGAGCGACTGTCCTGCCCCGTGATCTTTTTTCAGGGCCTGCAAGATCGCGTGGTGCCGCCCACCCAGGCCGAGACGATGGTGCGGGCTTTGCGTAGCCGCGGTCTGGTCACACCGCTCGTGACCTTTCCCGACGAGCAGCACGGCTTCCGGCGCAGGGAAACCATCGTCCGCGCTCTCACCGACGAGCTTGCGTTCTACTGGAAGGTCTTCGGCATCCATCCATGAGCCTGCCTAGATCCCTTTACCCAGCAGAACGGCGCGGTCGAGGCACTAGAGGCTCGCGGCGATTTTCTTCCCAATTTCCTTCAACGCCTCGACGGGCTCTTGCTTGAGATCCTGAGCGTCAAGGATGAAATGGTATCCGCCTTTGCGGACGTAGAGAATGGTTTGAAAGGACATCGGATCTTTCTTGCGGGTGATGAATGCCTCGTCGCCGATTCCCGCGAGTCCCTTGGTATCCATCGTCTGGCCTCTGGCGGTGGAACCCTTCTTGAGGTTGGTCCAGTTCTCCTCGTCATCTTGCTTCGAGTGCCCGCCGCCGAGCGTGAAGGTAATCGAGGCATGCTCGAAGGCTTTGCCGTCCTTCTGCTGGTAGCTGCACTGGTATCGAGAGAAGACGCCTTCCATCGGTGTGCGGGTCATCGGGAGCCCTCCGATGCGCTCGGCGCCCTCCAACGTCAGCAGAGCACAGGGATCGGGTCGCGTTTGTGCAACGGACTTGGCCATCGCGCCAGGTTGGATCACATCGCCGGCGAGCAAGATTATGAATGTCACACCTGAAAGCATCTTCCATTCCATCGTTACTTCCTCCAGTGCTTGTAGCGAGCGCGGTCGGCACTTGCGGCCTTCAGAAACACATTGCACGGAATCAGCCAGATGCAAGGCGATATCTGGCCAGTACTGACACCTCCGTGCTGCGACGGAGTAGCTGCAAACATCGGACTTTTCGAGAGTGTGCTTGCGGCCAGATCGGAGTAGGTCCGTTGCTAGCGCGGGCAAGCGGGCGAGCCCCGGGACTGCAGGATCGTCCGGTAGGAAATCTCGATGCGGTGGATACTCGTCCGATCGCGTTCGGTCTCTCCATCGACTGCTCGGTGCTTGCCATTCAGCGCGCGAGGCGGCGGCGAGGGGACCTGCCCGGAGATACGTGATTCCGGCATTCGCCAGCTATGCGATCTTCCTTCGGAAGACTGCGCGGTGGATTGCCAAGAGGATCACGGCACCGCCGACGATTCGAAGAGGATGGAACCGATGAGGTGCTGGGATTCGAGCAAGTCGATAGCGTTCATGGGACTCCTTGTGGTGGTGTTGAGATGCGCTTGCCTCTAAGAGGGCGTCTGAAAAGTACCAAAAGTACCTCCTGTAGCTTCCCCTCTCCCTTGGGACCCGGAGGGAGAGGGAGCATTTGCTTTTCCACGGCTTTCCGAACCACACTGTTCCGATTTCATAGCTGCCATCGGACTTTTCAGACGCCCTCTCAGAGATCAGGCGGAGGCGGAGGGGCTGGGAGTGCGCCGTGGCGAGGTGGGGCGATGGGCTGCTGGGGGGCCGCTTGGGGCGGGAGCGCAGGCGCGGGTGCTCTCGCGGCTGCGGGCCCGGCCTCCGAGGCGGTGCCGATGGGCTCATGGATGGGTGCGGTAGGTGGAGACGACGCGGCCGTAGCCGGGCGCATCGGCACAGGTGAGGGCGCCCCAGCAGGGAACGTTGTAGGCGCTGCGGGGTTCGTAACGGGCACGGTTCTCGCTGGCGGTGGTACTGCGGTCCTAGTCCAAGAGGAGGGCGCCGCGGCTACCCGAAGCCTGCTGTACACCTGGCCGCTGGCCGTGCACTTGGCCTTGCTTGAGAGGAAAAACACCATGAACAGGTTGTAGCCGTCACAGGTTAGCGACGGGACCGTGGCCACACGATCCGGATCATCGCCGGCAGCCACGAGCACATCCCAGTCGGCCTTTGTCGAAGCCGCTGCGGACGCCGCTCCGAACGTGTCGTTGGCGCTTCCAAGCCCATTGGAGGGCCCTGCAGCCGCGCCCACGAACATCTCGCAGGTACTTTGGAAGGAGGTGATAGGATCGCGATCGGCACGGGCGTCCCCGCCACCGATGCGTTGCGCGCGTCCCAACAGCACGGGGTGTACGGAGCTGCGGGCGGTCCAGGTCGCGGTCGTGCACGATGCCGCGACAAAACAGGCGAAAGATAGACAGGTGAGGCGGGCGGAGCTCATTGTTCGAGCCTCTCCAGATAGACCGCGAACTGCTGTAGGGCGGTGTCCGGGCACTTGAAGGCCTTTCCTCTGTCGGATTGATACCTGGAATGGCGGGTGTTGGTGGTAACCGTGTTCCCCGAGTAGCTGTGGGTGGTGGATGAGGAAGAATGCGTCTCGTAGGCGAACGTCAGCAAGACGTTGGCATCGCTCTCGGGGCTGACATAGCCGAGCGTGAGATGCCTGGCCTCGCACTGGCGAGCAGCTATTAGGTGCACCTGGAAGCTGACCGGCACCACCAGCACATGGCTCGGACGCGGTGGAGCGGTCGCACAACCGGATATTGCGGCGAAGATACCCGCCAGCCCAAGCGTTCTGGCCGCATTCATCGACGCACCTCCGCGCTTGCGGGTACCACTGCCAGTGATGGGTTCTTCTTGACGATGATGCCCGTCATGCTGACTGCATGACAACCCGGCCAGCACTTCGTGTCTCCATTAACACCGTCCGAACCCACCTGCAGCGCATCTTCGACAAGACAAGCACGCGTCGCCAGGGCGAGCTCGTTCGATTGCTCATTTCGTTTACAAAACCGACCCCTCTTCGCTGAGGTGCTTGATAGGAGGAGCCAATGCACTGGTAGCAGGCGACGCAGGCATGGCCCGAGGCCGTTCGTGCCGATCGCGTTCGATGCCGACGTCAGCGCTCGCACATCGTCGACGCGCGCGGCGCCGGGTGCGAGGCTAAACAGGTGCGTCACGAATGCACCTTCGTTGGTTACGAACATGACTGAGGCGCCGTTTTTGTCCGACGGCACCACATCCAGCCAGTAGCCGGTTTCCGAGCACTGCAACGTGTACGCGGCACTGACAGGGCAAGGCCCCGCACCCGTGACCGAATCGTGTCTGCAGCACAAGATAGCGACAGAGATGACGATGGCGCTCGTACGTCCCCGTGATCGCTTGGGCGTGACAGCTCGCTGCTGACTACGTGGAAAGCACCAGTTGGGCTCTCGGCAACGAGGCAGTATAGGTTGCTAGCGAAGCGCCCTCGCCACGTTTTCCGCCTTCGGCGCGCCTCATACGAACACGCTCCCGCCCTAGCTCACGCGGCCCGCAAGCCAAGGTGCGGACACCTAGCAGTGTGCCGGCCTTTCGGGCGGGACGCTACTTCCCGACAACTTCCGGCTACCCCGGATCCGGTCCGCCGGCCTGGCGCATACGGGCGATCACGCTTTCTTCCATGAGGTCTTCCATGGTCTGTCCGCCGTATCGGGCGGCGATGCGGTCGTCGTATTCGTCGGCCACGAAGGCGAAGTCGCGAATGGTCTGCGTGAACTCCTCCTTGTCGCCGAGGTCGCGGTCGAGCAGGGTATGGCACAGCACGATAGCCTGACCTTCTGGGACAAAGGCAAAAGCTCCGAAACGCAGGACGGCGTTGAGCTGAAGCAGCTCCACCGCCAGCATGCATTCCATGCTCACACCTTTGACCAACTGTGCAACCAAGCGGATCAGGGCGTGGTCCTTCCAGGTGTGCACCTTGATCATGATCATCGAAGAGCCCTGTTTCACGGCATAAAGGCCGTCCTCTACCTTGCGGTAGGCGGGGCTGGCCCCCAGCATCTTTTCGATTTTTTGGCTGGCGGCTTGAACCGCGGCACGGGCACGGGCCTTTCGTTCGGGCATACATGATCGGTAGCACGAAGTGGGCCTCTTGCGAAGCCCACGTTGCGCCACGTCTGCGTCACGATTCGCGGCGGTCGTCCCGGGCAATGCCGAGGGCGCGCATTTTCTTGTGCAGGTTCGTGCGTTCGAGGCCGAGTACCTGCGCCGTCCGCGAAATATTCCAGTCGTTTTCGTCGAGCTTGGCGAGAACGTATTGGCGTTCGACCAAATCGCGCAGCTCACGCAGGGGCAGATTCTTGGCCTCGGGGGGCAGCTCCAGAGCTCCCACCGCCTGCAGGGGTCGTTTCTCCCGCGACACCTCGGCCACGATTTCCTCGGGCAAGTCACCGACGCCGATACTGTCCTCGGATAGAATCACCAGCCGTTCCACCACGTTGCGCAGCTCGCGCACGTTGCCCGGCCAGGTGTAGGCCGCGAGGATTTCCACCGCCTCGGTCGTGATGTTCTTTTCGTGCAAGCCGTTTTCCCGCGCGATCTGCACCAAGAAGGAATTGCACAGCAGCGGGATGTCGGCGGCCCGGTCGCGCAGCGGCGGCGCACGCAAAGGAACCACGGCCAGGCGAAAGTAGAGATCTTCGCGAAACTGTCCAGCCACCACCGCAGCCTGCAGATCGCGGTTGGTGGCGGCCAGCACGCGCACGTCCACCTTGAGGGTGTTTTCACTGCCCACGCGCGATAGCTCGCCCGACTGGAGCACGCGCAGAACCTTGGCCTGCGCGGACAGGCTCATATCGCCGATCTCGTCGAGAAATATCGTACCGCCATCGGCCAGCTCGAACAGGCCTTTCTTGCGCGCGGCCGCGCCGGTAAAGGCGCCGCGCTCGTGACCGAACAATTCGGATTCGATGAGCTCGGGCGGGATGGCGGCGCAGTTCACCTTGATGAAAGGCCGATCGCGCAGCTGGCTCTCGCGGTGGACGGCGCGGGCGACCAGCTCCTTGCCCGTGCCCGATTCGCCGGTGATGAGCACGCGCGTGCGGGTAGGCGCGACCTTGGCGATCTGGGCGTACAGCGCAGCCATGGCTGGGCTTTGGCCAACCATCTCGAAACGCCCCTGGGCCAGCGCGCGCAGACCAGCCACCTCGCGTACCATGGCCCGCCGTTCAAGTGCATTGCGTAGCGTGACGAGCAAGCGCTCGCGATCGATGGGTTTTTCGAGAAAATCGTAGGCCCCGGCCTTGGTCGCGCGGACCGCGTCAGCCAGGGTACCATGACCAGAGACCATGATGACGACCGGCTCGGGCTGGGTCCTTCCCCCTTCATCGTCCTGCGCGCGCGCCTTGCGCATGGATTCGAGTACCTCGTGCCCGGACAGCCCCGGCAGCTGCACATCGAGCAAGATCACATCAGGGATGATGTCCGGCAACCGAGCCAGGGCCTCCTCGCCGCTCGACGCCTCGTCGACGGAGTAGCCTTCGCCCTCGAAAACCATGCGCACGGTCCGGCGGATGTTCTTTTCGTCGTCGACGATGAGAATAGTTGTGCTCATGGTTGCCTCCCGGCCAATCTACCGCGTTCGGGTGGGCAAGGGCTAGAACAGCCAACGCAGGCTGTTCAAGGCGCCCAGGGAGGCTGCGAGCGAACGGCCCCAGGGTTCGAGTCCGGTTTCTGGCAACGCCTGCGCGGGTAAGAACACACGGTAGTCCACCAGGCGAATGGGCAACGATCCATCGCGTAGGGCGAGAGCATTTTCGCCGTCCACGAAGTCCAAGATGCGGCGAAGAGCGCGCACAGCGGCGATGTTCTTGTCGTGCAGAAGCAGGATGACCGGGCCGCGCGCCCGACGCAGCCCAGCGGTCGCGTACTTCACGATG
>Ga0265342_10001326_pt1 | contig 23211 bp, 31 predicted proteins | sample 4CB327metaG_FD_203125 | JGI IMG/M metagenome (GOLD analysis project Ga0265342, IMG submission 203125) | Rhizosphere microbial communities from Carex aquatilis grown in University of Washington, Seatle, WA, United States - 4-CB3-27 metaG | ecosystem: Host-associated > Plants > Roots >... | reverse complement strand
CAAGGGGGCGAAACAGTTTCGACGGGAGTAAGCGAAGTTCTGGTTGCGTGCCGAGGCGCCCGAGGCCTCGTAAAAACGGGCAAAAAAGAAACGCGAATGATAACTCATTCGCTCTGGCCGCCTAAACAGCGGACCGGACCACGACTCTAGGGACTGCCTACGACCTAGCGAAGTGGCCATTTAGTGGGCTTTGCGGCCGGGCAGCGTCTTCCGGCGCGGCCGCGAGAAACAGGGAGGGCTGGCGAGCGGGACGCCCTGTCGGTGGGCCAACCCGAACGCGAGACTCAAATCGCCGAACACGCACGTAGTAGCTGGAACAGAGACCTCTCGGACCCGGGGGCAGTACCCGGCGCCTCCACAGCAATTTCAATAAGTTACTTCTTCTTTTTGTTCTGTTGCCGTACGGTTGCCTCACGCGAGGCGGCAACATCAAGCAGCGCCACCGCGTCCTGCCCCATATTGGGCGACAGGTGCGCGTAGCGCATGGTGGTCTTGATGTCCTTGTGACCCATTAACTCCTGCACCACCTTGATGGGTACCGCGCGCATCACCAGGTGGCTGGCGAAGGTATGGCGAAGCACGTGCCAGCCGATCTGCCGAAGCCCCGCTCGCTTGCAAATATCGTAGAGCGGTCGCCGGCACATGTTCTTCGTCAACATTGTTCCGTCTTTATTGCAGAAGACCAACTCGCCTCTGTGATGCCGATGGTCCCCCAGGATGCTCGCCAGCACTGGTGACATGGGGATGCTTCTCGACTCGTGACCTTTCGGCGTTCCCTTGTTTCCTCTCACCACGTTCTGCCTCACGTTGATTTTCGCCGCCGTAAAATCCACATCCCGCCAGCGCAGAGCAAGCATCTCGCCCTGCCGAAGTCCCGCTTTCATCCCAGCCGCGATCATCGCCAACCACCCGGCCTCCCCCGCCGCTAAGAAATTCTCCGATTCCCCGAAATCAAGGAAGTCGAAGTCAGATTCCGGCACCTTGAGCCATTTGATCTTGGGAGCCTTCGCAATCAACTTCCAATCTTCGGCTTTGCCCAACATGCAGCGAAGCACGATAAGGTGGTTGTTGATTGTCTTCGGTGACAGCCCCTCCTTCAACTTCAGGCCCTTGTATTTCTCGATTTCTTTGTCTCCGACCTCGTCGAGGTGAAGGTGGCCCAATGCCGGCACGAGGTGAAGGCTAAGAATCATCTTCTTGGTCTCGATCTCACTGGGCTTGTTGTTCACCTCTGCGTAGATGGCCATGAAGTCGTTTTGGAACTCGGCGACCGTGGGAACCGCCTTCTTCTGCTCTGCTGCATGCACCTCCTTTGATTGAGTCCGTCCGGATAGCAGTTCGGCTATACGCTGTCGCTCATGTTGCTCCGCGCCCCGTCGGCTCTGGATCTTCGGCACCTCGCGAAATCGTGTTCGCTTGCCAAATGGGACTTGAACGGTGAAGTCCGTTATCCAGAACATCTTCACTTTGCCTGTGATCGGGTCACGTCGTTTTTGCAGTCTCACGCTCATGGTTTTCTCCTTGAACGCGGGACAGCACCTTGGCCTTTTCGGAACCAGTCTATCACGGATGGGCGGTGGATAATGATCCGCCCGCGGACTCGCCTGGCGCCAGGGAGCTGACCTTCGCGGATGAAGTTGTAAAGAGTCTTGCGGTCCAGTCCGAGTTCCTGGGCAAGCTCATCCACTCCAACAAATTCGGGCTCGCGGGCTGTCTGAGGGAAAGCTACGGTTCTTTCCGGGCGAGGTTCACCACCTGCTCTCTCGGCATCCGACGGAACTTGCGATGAGACAAATGGTGAACCCACATACTAGATTCTACAAGGTCACCACTTGCGAAGACGAGTATCTAGCCCCCGCAAGAGCATCGCGCTAGTTCATCACTTTTCCCGAAGAAATCGCGTGCCGTCTCTTCTGAATCGCGATCCGCAATACGAAAGAGGCCAGTCAATGACTGGCATTATGTGAAAGATCTTTCACACAATGCCGAACTGCCGTTTTCCGTGAGGTCGTGTGCGGCAACGGGGGCGCCGAGCACGGCGCCATACTCAATATCACTAAAGGCATTGCCGACTAAGCTGTGATCACCCCCCAATTAAGGGATTTGCCAGATCATCCCATCCGGCATCCACCTCACGACGTGTGCCTACCGACTGTCCTCACCCCTGTGCCCAGCGGTATCTACGCTGACAAGAGCGAGCCACGACTCCTATTCGTTACACCTCTCGCGTAGTCGACGATCCCAACCGCCAAGTCGCTTACCTCGGCTGGGTCGAGGCTAGCGTGCCGGTTAGATGTGGTCGCGCAATCTGTTCAACGGTGCGTGACTTCTGGCAGCGCACCTCGCCCGTCTGGCGGGCCTCGGCCGCACCGGTGGAAAACAGCGTGCACAGATCCATGCGTCCGCGACTCGCGATGAGAGCAAGCGTGATTGCAGCCAGGATACCTGCGCAGGATGCGTTCCGAGCGCCGGTCGCGAGCACTTAAAAGAGCAAACCAGGAATCTTCTTCGTAACGCCCCTTGCATAGTCGACGATCCCGATCGCCATTTCCCTCACCTCTTTGGGGTCGGTCGGCAAGGGCTTCCGCAGTAAATGGTCGCGCAATTTGTTTAACCGCGCGTGACTGGTGCGCCTCGGGGTGGCATAAACGAGGTGGTCGGGGTCGTCGGCGATGAGTTGCTCTTCCAGCAGGGTTTGGACCGTAGGGATCGGCTTCCCTTCTTCTTTCGTGTGCCTAGACTGTAGCTTCGCCCAGAGGTCCAGCGCTCCCACTCCGGCCGCCTTCAACCGTTGCAGGCAGGGAAGCGTCAACACCGGGTGGCGGTGGCGCCATGCCTCGACGATCGGAAATGGCATTTTCAGGTAAGAAAGCAGCAGGTAGACATGCTGTGCGGTGTAGCCCGTCCGTTGTGCCAACTCGTTTGCAGAAAGCCCGAGCCCCTGCATGTGTTCCAGAGACGACGCCAGCTCCCACGTGCTTAGATCGCGACGGCCGAGATTTTCGAGGAGGTTCACCATGTGTGCGTCGCAGGGGCCTTCGCACTCGACCACCGACGCGCGGATTGTCCGCCAGCCAAGTTCGGCGGCAGCGTGAAGACGCCGCGAGCCCGCAAGTAGGATATAGCGCCCCTCGAGGTGGGGGTCTCGCTGGACAGTGATAGGGTTGAGCATCCCCTCGCGGGATATCGTCTCAACCAGCCTGCGGAAGTCCTCCTCACTATCATCCTGACGGCTGTTGCGGATCCGAGCCTTGCTTATGTTTTCGAGCGGGATATCGACGGTCTCCACGTGTCTGTCGCCTCGGTGCAGGCGGGAGGCTTCGTGGTGACTCAGCACCCGTCGTTCAAGCATCCTCTGATGGACGCGTGAACGGACGGACTCCACCGAAGGAGCGTGCGAGGCGGACACGAGCGCCCTCATACAAGCCTCGAGAAGGGGTGCCTCTTGAACTGGTTGTTGGTCAATGTTGTTTGGATTGTGTTTTTCAGTCATTGTTCAATTCCATTGGACAATTGATGGATAATTACCGCAATAGCGATTACTTAATTATAGCAATTTGGCAGTATAGATCTGGGCAAATAGAGAACAAAGATGAAGAACACAAAGAAATCCGCACCCCAGGCAGAACGACGCGGAAATACGAAAGTGACTTTCGTGCCGAAATCCGCAGCCAAAACCTGCTCCATGGTCGTCGTCTGGTCCTTATAAGTACCAAACTCGTTCAAGCCGCTTCTTGCAGGGAAGAAGTCAAGCAGCCTGGTGGCGCCAAATTCCACCTGGATCACCTGACGCGCCGTCCATGACAGCGAATGCCAACGCTTCCTTCCCCATTCGCTGCATAGAAGGCGACTCTGGCCTGGCACAAGCCGTGCTGCGCGCGAAGACCTTTTCGAGCTTTCTGGACGCAGGCGAGCGTTTCCCTATATCACTAATAGGGTCATCAATAGGGTCATCGCCGGCTGAGCCTCCTCGGGCGATGCACCCGCGATGACAACCATTCTCGCACTCGCGGCCACGAACACCCTCGCGCCGCACTCACAAACACCGCTGCGGGAGGAGGTGAGCCACGCCAGTACGTGCACCCTCTACCTGGCACCTCGCGATACCGGGCTCTTCCATGGTTCGCCGGTCGTTTGAGCCGACGAAACGACGCGAGCGCTTCCTTCTTGGCTCTAGCTAGCTTTCAGCTCTGGCAGGTGCAAGTGTATCCGTCGTTGGAGATGCAGCTGTATGGACAGCTCGCCGGACAGGCGCAGACAGCCCCGGCGCACGTCTGAAGCCCGAGGTTGCAGTAGTTGCCTGCTGCACATTGTATGGCCGATGTGCATGATCCGCTGTACTGCCTGCGCAAGCACGTGCCCCCGCTACAGTAGGAAGCCACGGACATTGGGGAACCTGCGTCGCAGTCACTGTTTCCACTGCACTGCGTGGTGCATGCCGTTCCCTTGCAGGCGTACGGCGCGCACGCCTTGCTTGAAGCGACACGACACGTTCCCGCGCCGTCGCACGTTCGCGCGATCGTGGCGGTGCCCGCCGTGCAGGAGGCGCTAGCGCATTCCGTGCCACTTGGCCAAGGACGACAGCCCCCGCTGCCGTCACAGGTTCCATCTCGCCCACATGTGCTTGCCGAATCCTGTGTGCAGCTATCCTTCGGATCTGCCCCCGCAGGGACCGGAGAGCAGTACCCAGCATTGCCCATCAAGTTGCAGGTCGTGCACATGCTCGTGCAAGCCGTCTCGCAGCAGACGCCATCCACACAAAAGCCACGCTCGCATTGGCTGGCCTGCGTGCATGCCAAGCCGACACCGAGCTTGCCTGCGGCGTCCGGCGTTGGGGACGAGCCATCAACCCAAGACGTATCATCTGGCACGTCGCCGACCACAGCATCGCGTCGGGGCACATCGGCTGGCCCCACTTCAGCAAACATCGGAACATCGGGTAGAGCCTGTTGGGTATCCGACGAGGACGGCAGGTCCAGAGTCGGGGAAGCCTTGTCGCTCCCGACATCCATGACAATGCCTGCGCTCTCCTGGCCATTTGTCTCCCTTGGACCTTGCCCATCCGGTGTAACGACCGATGTATCGGGCTTGAGCATCGGGGAGTCGCCCCGCCCACCCACGCTGTCATAGCTGCCCGGTTGCTCGTCGCTGGCGGAGTCGATGCCCCCATCCGTGAGCCGGATGCCCGGCGTGCTCAGCTTTTCGGGATCGAAGGTGCAGGAACCCACGGCCACCAAAAGCACGAGCGCCAATCTTAGGGATGTTCTCATGGTCAGTACCTCACGCTCGCGAGAAGGCCGGTTGTTTGACCAGCGAGCGGTGCCACGGTCACCGGCCGGCCCTCGACGAAGAACAGGATCCCGGTCGTGACCGCGGCGGCGCCCGCAAGACCCCAGAAGATATTGGCGGTGTTCTTGAGGGTGTTTACCGAGTCGATGTCGCTCTTGCTGCATGCGATCGTGCTCTGGCTCGTGCTGCCGCATGAGTTGTGGAGACTGTCGAACCTCGACTGCATCCGCGCGCCGAAGATTGCCGCCGCTCCGGTGAAGACGACCGTCGAGCCAGCCGCCACCCAGGTCCACTTGCGGCCAAGCCACCATCCTTGGTCCGCTCCCGCGGGGGACGTCGCCTGAGCCGGCCCGGCTTGCAGGTCGATCGCCGGGGCAGGTGTGGGCGCAACCGCCGCGGGCTCGACCACCGCGCGTACCCGCAGGACTACCGTTTCGACCGTACCGGCCTGCACGCTCACGTCTTCCATCGCGAGTGCTCCGGTCGAGTGTCTCGCCGTCACCTGGTGATTGCCCGGCGTGACCCTGATCGAATTTGCCAGCGGCGCCAGCCCCACCAGCTTGCCGTCCACCCCGATCTCCGCTCCCGCGGTGGTGCACTCGATGATCAGGCTGCCAACCTTCGTCTTCAGCTCGGCGACCGACTTCCTGGCCTCGGCCGTCAACTCCGGGGAGGTATCCTTGACCTCGGCCATGAAACGCTCGAAGGACTCGATCGCCTCGACCGGGCGGCCGAGGTCGCGGTTAGCCTGCCCGATGTTGAAGAACAACTTCGGGCTCGCGTATTCCGCGTAGGCTTGCTTGAACTTCTCCAGCGCCTCGCCAAGGCTGCCACGGTCGTAGAGCTTCATACCTTCCTTCACTAGCGCCTGAGCCCTGGCTTTGGCCTCTGGGCTGCCCGTTGGCGCCGCAGTCTGCGCAAGAAGCGCGAGCAGGACGAAGGACGCTGTGGTCATGGTCATAGCTCCTGGATGAGGTGTCGCTTGGCGCTAGCCTTCTGGGACTTGCGCTTCGGGGTGCTTTCAGGTGGATTGGTAGAGTCGCCGGTCTTCTTGGGGACGGCGTGGTCGGATGCAGGCAGGGACGGTTCGGGTGATCGCGGCTGGGGAACGACAACGGGTCCACGGAGAGGTACAGGGGGTACGACCGGCGCATTCGCCGAGGCCGGCGCAACCGTCGGCTGACTAGCAGCGGGCTTCGATGGGCCTCCGCGGGGCGCGAGCAGTAGGAAGCCGCCCACCAACAGGACAAGCCCAACTGTGGCGGCAATGGCGTAAACAGGCTTGAATCGCCGTGCCAGCGCGACACCCATGTGCTCGCCCGCGGTCTGGGAGAAGGTCGTGACCTGCTTCGCGGTGTCATGCAAGGGGTTCTCCGACTTTCCTGCAAGCATGGTGGCGCCGGTGCCCGATGCCGGCGCGCCGTACTTGATCGCACTCCTTGCGGCCGGCCCCCTCGACATCACCACTGGTGGAGGCGTGACGTCTGCCGTTCGCCCCAGCGCCGCGGCGGCGAACGCGCGGGAAAAGTCGGTGATCGAGGGGAACCTGTCAGTCATCTGCTTAGAGAGCGCACGCCGCAGTACAGGTTCCACATCTGGAGGCAGGTCGGGCACCCGCTTGGACAGCGGCTGCGGCGCCAGATTGATGATCTGGTAGAGCAGCACCGACAGCTCATCAGCCGCGAATGGAGACCGGCCTGACAGCATCTCCCAGGCGATGCACGCGAGCGCCCACTGGTCGGTTCGGTGATCGATCTCATCGACCATGCCCGTCGCCTGCTCTGGCGACATGTAGTTCGGCGTGCCCAGGATGGACAGCGCGCGGGTCAGCTTCGTGCGCGCCGCCTTCATCTTCGAGATGCCGAAGTCCAGTACCTTTACGAAGTCTTGCTCACCCGCCATCTGCAACAGGAAGATGTTGGCGGGCTTCAGGTCGCGGTGGACCACGTCCTTGGCGTGGGTGGTGGCAAGCGCCGACGCAACCTGCCTGTTGATGTGGACAGCCGTTTCGATCGGCAGGCGCCTATCGCGCTGGATGCGATGCTCTAGATCCTCGCCGTCGAGGTACTCCATCACGAGGTAGGGCTCGCCCGTCTGGGCCATCCCGAAGTCGATGATGGTGACCAAGTGGGCGTGCCCGAGCAGGGATGTGATCTCGGCCTCGCGATGGAAGCGAGCGAGCGCCTCGCTGTTGGCTGCCAGCTCGCGCGACATGACCTTGACGGCGACGCGCTTGTTGAGGCGCAGCTGGACCGCCTCGTACACGGCCCCCATTCCACCCTCGCCAAGCAGACGAGTGATGCGGTACGCGCCTTCCAGGACGGTCCCCGCCAAGCTAGCCGCTGTCTGTTCAGATCCGCTCACCTGGGCGTCTCCTCATCCCGTCCTATCCAACTTGAGGTGTGCTTGGTCATCCGTCATCCACGCGAGGGTAGGCCCAAACCCGTATTGTAGCCTATGCCATCTGTTTCTGAAACACGGCGCGAGATAGGCCGGTCAGTAGATGCGCCCGGTCCGTGTCGTCCAAGTCCAGCATCACCTCGCCGCCAACATTCGGCGGGCACGGGCACGGCTGGGCCTGACGCAGGAAGCTCTTGCCGAAAAGGCCGGGCTCGGCCCGGTTCATCTGCGCAACATCGAACGCGGGGTTGAGAACGTCACACTCGCCACGCTGGTCGCCATCGCGGACGCCCTGGAGATCGCGCCTGGGCGGCTGCTGCGCAAGGCGGTTCTGGCGCCGTTGCGCCCGGGACGGCCGCGGACACGTCAACGGGCAACCCGTCGGCCAGCAAAGCCGCGAGCCTAAAGAACCAACGAAGCCGCCGAGGGAGCTGTTGTCTTATGCTCTTGGCTCCTTGGCGGGACGGCTACAGAACCGCGCCAATCGCATCTCCATGGAAGCTCCCACGTTCTACTTTTCGTCCTTCTTCTCGGCTTCGAGTCCATCCGCCACGAATCCCTCGATCACGGCGCTGTACGTTCGTCGTTGTTTCACGGCAAGCATCTTCACCGCCTCGATCACATCGCCGGGCAGGTAGATGGTTAGCTTTTCATGGTCGACGCGCTTCGTCGTCTTTTTCGTGGTCGCGGGCATTGATGCCAGGATACCCGAAACCCAAGTGAAATCGCCAGAAACGGCACACATGGACACTTGACGTCACAAATGGTCATAAACCGTCAGTTGACGTTTTACCGTCATTTGACGATAATAGAGGCATGGACAACAACCTGCGCATCGCGATCCGTTCAATTACTTTCCTTCTCGCGGACTTCACCGCCCCTCGTCTGACCTCACCCCCGTTCACCTCGTGGCCCAACGCCGAAGCCGCCATCCTCGGTACGGTCATCCCCGAGGCAAGGAGGGCAAAGTCATGATCTACATCTTCGATAACGGGGAAGCGTACAGCAACCACATGCTGTACTTCGTCGAGGCGCCAGACGACTTCGGCGCCTGGTTCAACGAAGTCTATCGGCCATGGGTCGAGGGCGCGGAGTATCGCCCGCTGATGATCGTCGCGACCACGAACGCGCTGGCGTGGACCCCGCGCCTACCCTTCACACCGAGGTCGCCTGAGAGATTCGACTTGCCCCTCAAAGACCACCCAATGAAAGAGTTCGCGACGATACCCGTGACCAAGTTTTTGAAGCGCGAGGCTGTCATGCAGGAGCGGAACGGCAAGCCCCGCCCGCGCTACCGTCTGGAGATCGCGTGAAGATGCGCGGCGTGAAGGCGACGGGCGAATCGCACAACGGGCCTAGCAAACGTGAGAGAGAGCGCAACGCCACGACGGCGAAGTCGGTCGAGGTCATCGCTAAAATCGTCGGAGCCGGCAGCGCCTGCATTCCCAAAGGCACTTATATCGGGAGCCGGGTTGTCTTCCAGCGCTCGAATAAGCTGCCGGGGCTCCAGGGACATGCCGCATGCGTCGGGAAGACCGTCACCTTATCGCTCCACAATCTGAGCCTAGATGCCGCTACGGCCGTGCTCGTAACGCTTGTATTCATGCGAAAGGAAGGGAAGCGATGAACGACGAGGCGCACCTGCGAACCCAAATTCAAGAAGACCGCCCGCTAGGCGGAGGAAGAGTCGACGACAGGCCGGAGGTAGCGAGGCTGCTAGCCGTCATCAAGGCGGCTCTCCCCGATCTGGAGAAGCTGCGCGACGAGTGCGCGGGGCGCGTGGACGAGGACGCTGTTTACCGTTTCTACCACCAGTCCAACAAGGTGTACGGGCGCTGTCAGATCTACACCGAGGACATTGTCGCCAAGCTGCGGTCACTCGCGACTGATCCAAGCGCCCCGCTCGACCTGTACTTCGAGGAGATCGTCCGCGACGGCAAGCAAAACTGGGACATCTCTCACAACCAGGAGTGGACCAAGCACACGCGTCCGATCTTGGAAGCGTTCTTTCACGCGCGCTACTTCCTCGACGTGATGATCGCCTACGCACACGAGCTGGATGAGCCCCCTGGCCTCATGGGGTACGGGTGGGCAGCGATCTTGACCCTGTACGGGCTTCGCTAGGAGGGCTCGATGGACAAGTCGTCTCTTTCCGACCCTTTCGATTTCTCCGGTCCGTGGCTGCCGACCGTGCGCGAGTGCATTACCCAGGGCCTCGGCCCATACCGCACCAGGATCGGCCGCGGCGACATGACCGTCGCGCACGCGAAGCACTTGATTGAGACCTACCCCACTCTCTACAAGCACGCCGACTCGCCTGCCGTCGGGGCCTCGCCGCCGTTCGCCCGCCAAGGTTTCGCCTGCGGTGACGGGTGGTTCTCCATCCTCGATAGACTGTCGGCGAAGCTCATCGCCGACCCGAGCCTAGTCGTGATCCAATGCAAGGAGAAGATGGGGATCCTCACCATGTACTTCGACGGAGGGCCTGCGACCATCACCATGTTCTTCGACGGAGGGTCTGCGACCCTCGTCGAGGTCGAGGCGGCTACCGAAGCGTCTGCGACCCGAGCCGCCCTCAAGGCCGCCGCAAAGGATTCCGCCGTCACGTGCGAACTCTGCGGCCAGCCATCCCCCGGCCCGCAGACGATCAACCGTTGGGTCAGCGTCCGTTGTGACTCCTGCGGCTGGCTCGACGACATGGTGCTGGCGTGTGGCTTCCTCAGTAATATCGCGGCGGGTAAGACGCAGGAGGCGTTCGTCGCGGACTTCGGTGCCGTGGTCGTGGCGAAGAACCACATCACCATGCACCTGGGCGTGGGGGCCAGTCACCAATCCGAGGAGGTCAGGAAACGCTTCCCCCACGTCGACTGGGCGAAGCTAGACCTCTGGGCGACGATCGACAGCATCGAAAAGATGGCGCAGGCGGAGGGCAACTTCACCAGGGAAAAGCTTGAGGCAATGATCTTCCAGGTGAGCCCAGAGGACATTTGGAAGTTTATCCATGAGGATGTCCCCGTCATCGAGGAGGCGCTCCGGTGAAGAGCAAGATTGTCTTCACCGAGGAAAACGGCACATGGTCGGCGCACGATCCGAACGTGCCCGGTGTCTACGGCCTCGGCCCGACGCGCGTGGCCGCCGGGGCCGACCTGGCGGAGGCCAAGGCCCTACTCGGCGAATACAACGCCAGCCAGGCCGACGACGACGACGACGCGGAAGACATCCGCCTCGCCGACGCAAGTTGGGCCAAGGTTCTCGCGGGCGGTGCCACGTTCTCTCACGAGGAAGTGCTCAAGCGGTACGGCGTCGGGGAGGCACGCCAAGCCGCCAATTCCTTACCCATTTCCGTGAAGGTCGGCATCATCTCGGACATCCATGGTGATGTTGCCACCCTCGATGCGGCTCTCGGCCACCTCCGAGGCATGGGATGCTCGACGATCTGGTGTGCCGGCGACCTGATCGACGTCGAGCCGTTCGGGGAGGAAGTGGTCCAGCGGATCAAGGCTGAGAAGATAATCTGCATCCGCGGCAACCACGAGCGGTGGGCGTTGGAGCGCCGGCGGCGGCGGCCAGATCCGCGCAAATCCGCCCCTTCCCTGGTCGAGCTTCCCGACCTAGTCGGCAGCGGCGCCGAGCTGTCGCGCGCCGCCCTGACTTGGATCGCCACCCTGCCCTCATCTTGGTCAGCAGAGCTGGCGGGCGTGCGCCTGGCGATGTGGCACGCGCGGCCGGGCTCCGACATGGAGGGGATTCAAGCCGATGCCACCGGCCCAGCTTTGCGGCGACGCTTGCTCGACAACGCGCGGGCCGATGTCCTGGTGGTCGGGCACACGCACGATGCTTTTGAGTTGCGAGCGGGCAAGGGCCGGATCTTGAACCCTGGCGCGTGCTGCTCGAAGACCTACGCTTTCAAGCAATCGGGTGCGTTGATGGAGCCTGCGGGCTATCGGCCGGCGACCTTCGGCGTGCTTGAACTGCCGTCGAAAAGGTTCACCGTTCTCTGCGCGCTCGATGGCAGAGAGCCAGGAGATCTGGAAGATATTCGCATTGCCGAGAGTCGTATGGCCGCCATTGATGCCGGCCTCGTGAAAACCATTCCACTGGACGAAGTGATGCGAAAACTTGGAATCGGGAAGTCGCCAAAGACCAAGCGCAAACGAGGGAGGGACCGCTAGATAGTGGTCACCCAGCGGTGGCCGCCGCGAGTACTCCTTCGAAGGCGCGCATGAGCCAGCGACGGAGTTCGGCGGGCCTTTTCATCATGCTCTCGGGCAACATGACTTTGTCACTTCTAGCCTGCCCGTTACCCATCGGGTCGAAAAGCGAGGCGCCCGCGAGGGCTAAGGCCCGTGCGCGATCGGGCTCGGGCAACAAGACCATCGTCGATCGTCCGAACAGGCCAGCGAAGAGATTGCCATTTACCTTCGCGGCGACGCCACCGAACATCTTCAGTGTGTCGACGCGCGGATCATTCGGCAACGCGGCGTGAAAGATGGGATGATTTTCGGGAGAAACTTTGACCCAAGCCATGACCAAAGCCTAGCTTGGCCGTCAGGACCGCTCAAGCAGCGCTTTGAGGCGCGCGAGATCCTTTCGGTTCGCTCTGCGCATGGCGCTGGCCATGACAGGCCCGACGAGCTTCGAGAACCCGCTCGGCTCGCCGCGGTTCCGAAGCGTCATTAGAGTCTTGTTCTCGCCCTCGGCCTGCCAGGTATAGGTGGTCTCCATGGGAAACGGTCCGTCGGCGGTGCGCATGACCAGTCGAGCCCCAGGAACAAGCTCGACGATCTCGTAGGTGTACTCGAGCCGCTTCCCCAGGAAACGTGCAACAAAGGCGAGCCGCGAACCGAGCGCGAGCGGCCACGGTGTTTTCCATTCGACGGACTTGATGTTGGCGTACCACTCCGGTGCGTTCGAGGGATTACCTGCGTAGATCGCCACGCGATCGCGAGGACGATCGATCACGATCTCGGTGAGCACGTCGACGGCCATGGGCTACACCTCTCTCAACCAGCGGTGCATTCGCGGCATGGTGGCAATTCTAGCCGATGGGGCCGCAGGTGCATGGCCATGCGGATCAAAAGGCGTGCCTGGCCTTTGGATTTCCATCCGGGGACTCGCCCGTGATCCTTTGGTAGCAATTCGCGCAAACGTACGGTGGGGTATCGCTCTTGCCCTTGTCGAGCACCTGGATCTCAAAGAAGCCTTTTCGAGGCTGCCAGGAATCCTTGCACCCGCCCTTGCATTGGAGCTTTACCTCTAGAAAGGCGAACCTTTCCCTCTTTTGACGGGCTTGCCTAGCCAGCCTGGCGATGAGCCAGAGAACCAGTGCCACCGCCAGCCCTGCGACAACCGCCAGTCCGATCCGGGTCGCCGGTGCACCCTTGTAAAGAAGGGCAACCGCGGCCCCACAAGACGCGGACAATACAACCCCTACCAACAGCCATGCCCGTTTGGTGGAGATCCGCATGCGGACACGTTGTCCCCAGGTGCATGATTTGTAAATGCCTGCGTTTGTCGTCGCATATGCAAAGCTCTCCCTGTGAAACGCGCCAAAATCGGGTTGGTCATTCTGACCCTCTGGGGATCTCTCAATATTCTGGTCGCCGCTGTGGTCACGATCATGACCTTGGCCAAGGAAAGTCCGCCCGCGCTTCGCCTGGTCATGAGCAGTGATGCCATTCGACGAATCGATCCCCAGTCCCTTGCCGTCATCAACGCCCAAGCCGCTTTTGCAAACCCGTGCATCATCGGCTTCTGCGTCTTGGTGCTGACCATGCTTTGGTCGAATCGACGTCCCCCAAAGGGCGCCAGACATTTCGGCAACTACGTCCTGGTCCCCACCCTGCTGTTCGTTCAAATCTTCGCTTTCGTCAGTGACGGCTACCTTGGCCACAAGAACTTGCCCGCAAACCTCTTCTCGACCTTGTTGCTCGCCGTCGGACTGACCCTGGTGCTGACATCCTCCGCGCCGGAGCAGGCGCCGTGAAATCACCAGGCACCAAGGCTTTGCTCGGCAAGCTGATCGCGTTCGTTTCCACGACCGACGCGGACCGAGCCCGCACCTTCTACGGCTCTGTCCTCGGCCTGCGCCTCGTGAACGACGACGACTTCGCACTGATGTTCGACGCTAACGGGACGCCACTAAGAATCACCAAGGTGGAGTCCCTCTCCCCCGCGCCCTTCATGGTGCTGGGATGGGAAGTCGCGGACATCGCCCAGACGGCAGCGCGCCTGCGCGAGCGCGGTGTCGCCTTCGAGCGCTACGCGGGAATGGCTCAAGACGAGCACGGCATCTGGCTCGCTCCTGGTGGCGCTCGCGTCGCGTGGTTCAAGGATCCGGAGGGAAACTTGCTGTCGATCACTGAGCAGACGCAGAATCTCTCGCACGTGGTGCGATATCGCTGATGAGGCGGATTTGAATTTTCGCGAACAATGCATTAACGACAATACTGCCGCACAAGCGGGTGCCCCCCAAGTCGGGGTGTCTGATCATCCGGTCGGCACTTTGATCGGCATCCAGACCGGTTGTTTCATGCCACCTAACTTGACCATCGATTGAACCATTGGCATGGCTTGAATCGCCGCCTGGGGGCTCTCTGCGGTGTCGCCTTTGTCGGATAGTTCCAATGCGACTGAGACGCGCTGGTGCTCATCAATGATGAGTTGAGGTGGATATGGGGCGATGTCCTCGTACCCAATCTCAAGCACCCATTCGTCGGAAGCTAGTTGGATACCCAGCTCCAGTAAATGCTCCTTCCCAAAATCGTAGTGCCTGTCGATAAGCGGATATGCCCCGGAGGCATTCCCGTGAGCGGCGCGAGGTGCGGCTGCCTCCAGCGTGGGCCGAAGCTGGATCGTCACTTTTCGACAGGCCCAGATGTCGGGCGCACCAGCATAGGTCGGAGTATCCCAGGAGCAGACAATATGCGCGTGCGGCGCAGAGGCACGTTCCAGCCATTCTCGCGGAATTGGAACTCTCACTCTCGCCGCGTGACGCGGACGATCGAGCGTTCCTTGCCAGAGAAAAACCGCCGTCTCCGACAGGGGATTTGACATTCGCTTCGCGCTTGGTCGGCCGCACCCAAGCGTGCGTTTTGCCAAAGCAGCGACAGAAGGCGGCAGCTTTGTCCCAGGTGGTTCGCGACGTACGACTAATCGCAGGAATGCCTTCGCCGTCGATGCGAAGGGATGGGCGTCAGGGCCACAGTACTTCTGGAGCTCCCGCAGAAGGAGTGCGGCCTCTCTTGCGATGATAGGTGCAGCATGTGATGTGCCGATCGCATCTTCCCAAACACCCGACTTGCTAAAGGTCCCAACGCCAAGACCCTCCTTCGGTTGATAGTTCTGAGTACAATCGCCAGCGCCAGCTGAGAAATTCGGAATCGGAGCGTCGGCTATTCCTGGACCGACACGTGTGAAGGGGCTTGGCCAACCTTGTCGTCTGCCGACGCCGTCAGTGTTCGGCCTAGGAACGTAGCCACCAACGACAAGAGTGTTGAAGCCTGCGGCCCACGCACCAAGTGCCCAATCCGGATCGTCCAGGTGACCAGGATAGTCGACGTTTGGCACGACACCGCGCCGAGTATTCCCTGCTGATACAACCACTACAACGTCGTGCTCGAACGCGAAGTTGTCGAGATCTTGCAACTCGATCAGCCGTTCTTGCTTTTCATTTTCTGACATCCGACCAAGTGGCAAATAGCTTCCCAGACTCAAGTTGAATACGCGTACGTCGGAGTAAGTGCGCGCGACATCACGAATAGATTCAAATATCGCCTTGCCGTCCAGGTTCAACTCATCACGATCGTCGGCAAACGCAGGAACGACGACATCGAGAAACTGGCAATCGCCTAGCGGCGGTGAGAAACCAGGGCCTCCCTCTAGATCCCCGAATACAACTCGGGAAGCTATGCGAGAACCGTGGTCACCAGGATCCGTCTGCTCCGCTTCGGGGTGACGGTACTGGCCTCGTCGATACCTGGCTAGATGCGGATGTTCTCTGGGCACGCCTGCATCCACAACAGCCACCACAGGCAGGTCTCCGGGATTGAGCGATATCGATCCGACTGAGGCGGGACTCTCGGATTGATCGAAATCTTCAGCGAACAGGGTCGCCAGCAGAGGCGCATGAATCGCCTGGATCGACTGAAAACCTTCGGCGAATCGCCTGATCTGCTGGGGCCGCATCTGGGCCCGAACCCATCGCCTCCCTGACGGATCTCGCCCACCACGCAGAATTCTCTCATTTTCGGACTCGGTGAGCTGTCGACCGATGGCCTCGATGAGGCGATCCGCATCATCCCTGGTCAGAACGGGCTGGAACTCAACGATTACCTCATACGCCGTTTCTTTGTCGAGATGATCAAGCCACGCCACATCGACTCGCGTCTCCATCGGCGGCAGCTCAAATTCTCTCAGCCATGCCCAGCGCGACCTTTCCAGCTTCCCTCCTTCGGAAAGTCGTCCGGCTGTTGCTTCGAGTTGATCCATCGTTGCTGGCTTTGCGTGAACAATAGCATCGCCCTCCTTCGTGATCCGCAACAGGTCCAAACCGAGTCGTTCAAACACGCGGGCGTGCTCGCCAGCAAACCTGGTGACGATCTCCATATGGCCGTCCTTGGCAGTCTTGGCTTTGGAATTCCGTTTGACAGTCACTTCGGGGCGGGACAGAAGGAATAGCCGGGTGTCGCGGAGCGGGTCAGCGGCTTCGCGAGCCTTGTCGCGCACGCTGCGGAGAGATGCCACCAATCTCTTGCTCTTGTCGACCCAGTCGATCGAATACCTAGAAACGGATCCCCTACCCTCGCGTTCACTTCTGGCGTGCTCGTGCGTTTCGTTCAGAAAAAACGTGCGGGGAACGACGGGAGGGCGCTCGGGCATCTCACTCCATCTCCCGGCCAAGAATCCTGCGCCGGTGGATGTCGGTCACCACGCGCTCGGCGTCCGCAAACGAGCGGGCACGTCGGAGCACACTCGGGAGCTTGCGATCCGGCGGACCACCGAGAGCTGCCAGTCGTTTGCGCGCGAAATCTAGAATCTGCTGTGCCGATGGGACAGGAAAATCGAGAACCAAATCGAATCGGCGCCAAAGAGCGTCATCGAGTGCGCGAGGCAGGTTCGAGCTGGCTACGATCATTCCACGTGGGGTTGAGTGTTCCAGTTCCTGCAGAAGCGAGATGACAACGCGGTCCAGTTCACCGACGTCTCGCGGGCTCCCCCGCCTTTGTGCAAGTGCATCGATTTCATCCAAGACCAGTACGGATGGCACCGCCTCAGCATATCGAAAGAGCTGGCGTAAACGGGCGGCCGTCTGGCCGAGGTACGATCCCACGACGCCGTCGAACCTGACGACGAATACGGGCAGCGACATCTCGCCGCCGAGCGCACGCGCAGTGAGGGTCTTTCCGCAGCCGGACGGCCCGTGGAGGAGCAACTTCGTCCTGCGCGCGACGCCAGCGGTCTCAAGAGTTGCACGCATTCGCCATTCCTGAAGGATTTCTCCGAGCAATCCACGCTGCCCAGAGGGAAGAACCACAGCATCCAAAGTGTCGACGGGAGGGACCTGGAGCAGCGCCCCGGCGAGTGGTGCGCCGACCGGAGTAAACGCATATCCGTCGGCTGATTCCGTCTCTTCCTGAGACCCTAGCGCCCCGCGCAGCTTCCTGGCCACCCGCGCGTGCCCTTTCTGGGCCTCGCGGGCTGCGATCTCCTCGCCCAAACGCACGGCATCCTCCCAGCGCTGCTGGCCAAGCGCGTGGAGAAGGTTGCTCAGGAGATCAACGTCTGCAGACATGATGCTATCCTCGTACAATTCCATCAGTCTGTCTTCAAAATCGAGGTGTCCAGGGGTTCTTTGCATGTGCTGGTTGAATATGCTGACGCACAGCCTTCATCGCAGGCAGCCCATGCGCCGGTCACGGCTATACTTGGCAGGATGTGTGGCCGAATGACCATGACACTCGTCAATTGGAGCGAGGTTCTCCGGGAGCTGAAGGAGATACTCGCGGCTGCGGGCGTGGATGGTCTAGGTGCAGATGACGAGGCGTTGTCGCTCTATCGGCCTCGCTACAACATCGCGCCAGCGCAGGAGCACATGGTACTGCGCAGGTTCGAGGGTCGCGCGCGGCTGTGCATTGGGCGCTGGGGGCTCCCGGTGCGCGGGCCGGGTAAGGCAGCCTCGATCAACGTGCGCGCGGAGACCGTGGCATCCAAACCGGCTTTCAGCGAGGCGTTCGCGCACAGACGCTGCGTGGTTCCAGCAGATGGCTTCCTGGAATGGAAGACAGGACCCGAGGGCCGCCAGCCGCTGTGGTTCCACCGGCCCGATGGCCGCTTGCTTCTGCTGGCCGGGCTCTTCGACGAGGAGCCGCCAGAGACGAAGCAAGCGCCGCGCACGCGTTTCGCGGTGCTGACCACGGCGGCCAATTCGATGTTGGCTGCTTTTCACAGCCGCATGCCGGTGCTGCTGTCGCCCGAGGAAGCCGCGACGTGGCTGGCTGAGCCCGACCCGCGCCTCCTGCGTGCCGCGCGAGACGATTTGCTGGTGGCGACGCCGGTCTCCCTTCGCGTGAACTCGATCCGTCACGACGACCCGGCCTGCCTGTCTCCCCCGCGCAACGTGCAGCTGAGTCTGTTCTAGGTACAAGAGCAACCATTGGAGGTCAGACAGTGAACGCGAATGAATTGCGCGCGGCCCAGGCGCCGCTCAAGGAACGCTACCGAGCCGAGCCAGGGACCGCGGTCGTGAATCTCACCGCTTCTGGAACCGTGGATGCGTCAGCCCAAGTCGCCCGTGTCGAAACCCACCTCGGCCTTGTCGAGGCTGGCCTTCACGCGGCGACGGGCGGCGATGGGATCAAGGCTTGCTCTGGCGACATGTTGCTGCAAGCCTTGGTCGCCTGCGCCGGTGTCACGTTGGGCGCGGTCGCAACGGCCATGGGGATCACCGTGAGGTCAGGCCGCATCTGGGCCGAGGGCGAGATCGACTTTCGCGGAACCCTCGGCGTCGCCAAGGACGTCCCGGTGGGCTTTCGCGGTCTGCATCTGCACTTCGACGTCACCACCGATGCCGAGCCGCAGACGCACAAGAGGCTCCTCGAACTGACCGAGCGCTACTGTGTCGTGTATCAGACGCTGAAACAACCACCGCCGATCCTATCGAGCAGCGGCTAGGAGTTTGCAGTGACGGTCAAGCACATCTGGCGATACCCGGTCAAGACGATGGCCGGACAGGAACTGCAGCGGGCAGTGATAGGACCGCTCGGCATCGAGGGTGATCGACTCGTGCATGTCGAGGACGCGCGCGGCCGAGTGGTTACGTCCCGATCGCATCCGCGCTTTCTCGGCCATAAGGCGGTGTCGGACGCAAGAGGCACCATCACCGTCGACGGTCGACCCTGGCAAAGTCCAGAAGTTGACGCCGAGGTCGAGGACATCGCAGAGAAGGGAGCCAGGCTGGTTCGCTACGAGGGCGCCGAGCGCTTCGATGTCTTGCCGTTGCTGGTGGACACGGATGGTTCCATCGCGGTCTTCGGTCACGACTATCGCCGCCTGCGACCCAATATCGTGATAGGCGGCGTCGACGGTCTGGGCGAGCGCAGTTGGCCTGGCGCATGTCTGCGGATAGGCAAGGTGCTCATCGGCGTACAAGACCTTCGCCGACGCTGCATCATGACCTCGTTTGGTCCAGACACGCTGGTTCAGGACAAGAACATCACTCGCGACATCTAGCGTCGCTTCGAAGGCAAGCTCGCCCTCAATTGCTTCGTCATCGAGGGCGGCGAGATTGCCGTTGGAGACGAAGTGCAACTGGTCAGGGGGCGCGCTTGCACGGAAGCCTCCGAATCATTCGGAGCCTGACGCCCGTGCATCGTCGGGGTTGTCGGCCTGACTGGCCGAGCGACACGGGTTCAAAAGATTCCGCGTAACCGTTCCTGGGCGAGCTGCGTATGCCGGGGGAACCGCGGATCCATCCAAAGGTCGGGTGGACCGCGTAACCAGGAAAGGAACGTGACCCATGAGAACTCATACGTTTAGTCACACGCTTTCGTCGTGTGTTGCAACTATTGGTCTGCTCGCCGCTGTCTCCAGCAGTCAAGCATCGACCGAAGATGGTAGTCAGCTCTGTACGCTCGGCTCCTCGGGTGTGGGGCAGCCGGGCACCGTCATTTGCAAGAATGTTATGACCGGCGCGACCACACAGTCCGTCCCGGTCGGCGCGACCGTCGCAGGCCCAGGGGGCATTGCCGGAAACCTGGCCCGCCACGGGAAGCGCGTCCTCGTGACGAACCAGTCGCAGGGCGCCGTGCTCTTCGAGGTGGCCGGGGGACAGTTGAAGTCGCCGGTCATGCTTCAGACTGGCGGCGAGGGCTCGCTGTCTGGCGCCCTAAGCGACCGCGGCGCCTATGTGCTGACTGGCACGCGCCTGCTCTTCTTCCCCAAAGGCGAGATGACGGCCACGAGCAGCCAGTCGCTGCTCATGGCGGACGGATCGGCGGCGCAGGTCACGCTTGCAGGCGGGCACGCCTACGTCTCGGAAAAGAGCGGCTCGCTCGAAGCCTTTTCCCTTGGCCGAGACGGCAATATCATGGGTGGCGCCACGCCGGTCGCCGGAGTTCCTGCCGGCGTGATTGTCGGCATCACCGGGGTCAGTGATGTGGTCGTGTCACCCATCGCCCACTTGGCCAGCAACCCCAACCAGTCGACCATTCCGGTGGTGAGCGGTCTCAGCGTCGCCCAAATTGTCCCGACCAAGGAAGTCGCGGCCTGCTGGGCGGCCAGCGACGGCGACGAAGCGTGCATCACCAATCCGGGCAGCATGACGGTTTCGTGCGGACACCTCGGATCGTCCGCCTTCACCAGCTACACCAGCGCCGCCGCCAGCCTGAGCGGCGACACGGTCTTCGACATCGACATGATGGACATGTCGGTGGGCATTCTGGGCAAGAGCAACGGAGCGCCGGCGCTGCTTACTTTCAGTCGCATGAAACAGGGCGGAGATTTCCTGAGCCCGATGGGGGAATTCCCGCTTGGCATGTCCACGGCTACCGGGGCGATGCTCCTGCCCGCGATTCCGTAGGATCGAGGGACACCAACCAGGAGCTGGCCAATCGACGGCCCAAGCGGTCGACAGCTCCTGGCCAAGCAGGAGACGCCAATTCAAGTTGCGTGCTCTGAGACCAGACGGCGGCCGAGCGCGGTCAGCTCGGCCAAGTCGAATGGCTTGTCCAGCACCGCAGCCGCTCCAGCATGCGCGGCGCGCCGGTGGAGCTCGTCGCTGCCGAAGGCCGTGATGACCACGACCGGCGGCACGAGCGGGCTGCGGCACAGATCCTCCAGCGCCAAAAGGCCGCTCCACCCCGGCATCCTGACGTCGGAGACCACCAAGTCGAATGGCTCGATGCCCGAGTTGGGCAGCATCGAAGTGGCCAAGACCTCGAGGAGCTTGGGCCCGTTGCCGACGGTCACGACCTCGTAGCCCTCGTCCTCGAATGCCAAGAGCAACAAAACTCGGAAAGTCCACTCGTCCTCGGCGATAAGAAGGCGCGAGCGTCTTGCCACGGGCGCTTCTGCGTTGGCGTGAACCTGGGTATCCACTGAAATATTCGAATCCATGCTCTCGCGCATGGCTAACCTCCTTCGACGGTGGATACATGCATCGGTGGTGCCAGACAATGGAATTGGGCATCGTCGAGACACACGGCCCCTGCTCCATTGCTTGGCACTGCCGATGCATATACATGCCAGCGCAAGGATAACCATGAGAGCTTTCGCCGTCGCTTTGCTGCTGAGCATCGGATCGGCAAGCACAGCATTTGCCCAAGACACCAATGCACAGTCCACCCAAGAAGATGCGGCCCCGGCAGTCAAGCACTTCGATTTCGAGGACGATCAAGTGGAGGGCGACCTGCAACGCCCGGATGGAGAGCTGGTGACGTCGATCCCAAGGGCGACTCAACCGAGTCTCATCGAGCTCCGGTGGAGCTTTCTGCCGGAGATGATCAAGGACTTCGAGAATCTGTAGGAGTCTCGCGACTTCCCCGTGGGCGTCACGTTTGGCGTGGCAGTCCGCCACACGAGGCGGATTGCCACGGATGAAGTCGCAAGTCGCCGGAATTGGCGCCGCAAATTCGAGCACTCGCTTGGCATTGGCCATGCAGAACGGGGTTGCAACCATGAGCAAATACCAAAGAGGGCTCCTCGCGGGATTGCTCGCCGCTCAGGCATCTCTTACCGGCTGCACGTACGCACGCGTGGAAACGGTTGGAAATGGCCAGACCCCGGAGTGGGTGAAGCCACAACCAGCTGCCCCGCCAGTCGCGTTGTACGCGATCCCGCCGATCGAACCGAAAGGCAAGGTCTGCGTCAGGTCCTTGGGACCTGAGCGCGTGGCCGGTCCAAGAGGACGACTCGGATCGTTCCTGCACATTTCCGTGGCAGTCGAGAATGCAAAAGATCCGGTGACATGGACACTCGATCCTAGGGACATGAAGCTGAATTTCGTCGGTTCTCCCTGGCCGGTTCCGGCGTACTCGAAGACTGTGCCGGTAGGTACCACGCTAGCCATCCCCCAGGGAAAGCGTGGGGAGCTCGATCTATATTTTCCCTTGGCAAAAGGAAGTCGGCCACTCCACGTCAACTTCCTATGGCAGATTCATCGTGGAAGAGACACCGACACAGTCAGTACTCGGTTCGAGGCAGCGAACCCAAGTCCGACCATCGGAGAGAACTCAGGCAATTCTTCTGCCTGTGGCAGTTTGTCTCGCGAGGCAGATCGCCACGCCACACACTGCCTCCCAGTAGAGACCCGGCCTATTTGACTCGCTGGAAGAATCTTTCCCAACGAATCGACGAAAGCCAGTCGACGATGCCCGAGGGGCTAAGGCCACCGCGCGCCGGATCGCGCGACCACCAGACAACAAGGGCACGCCCCTTGATGAGCTCGAATGGCACGAAACCCCACACGCGGGAGTCCTTCGAGTTGTCGCGATTGTCGCCCATCACAAAGTAGTGGCCTTGCGGGATCGTCACCGGACCGAAATTGGATGAGGTCCAGCGAAGCGGCAGTTGGTGGGTCTCGTGCGACTTGTCACCTCACCGACGCCGTCGACCAGGTCCGCAAGGCCGAATTCTGGCGTAAGGGTGGCCCACATCGCGAGGCTATCCGAGGCAAGAAGTGCCTCCTGCTCAAGAAGCGTCGTCGCCTTCACTGGCGTCGCCGTCGCGAGCTCGACGAGCTGTTCCGGCTCAACCGACTTCTCCAGGTAGCATACATGCTCAAGGAGCAGTTCGACATCGTATGACAGTCGATTGAAGTGCGGCTCCGACAGGCCCGAATCGCCTAGATTTCCGGACCAATATCGAGAACAGCGATTGCACTCAACGCGATCGTTTCCTCTTTTCTGCCTAGTCGTCTGCGATTTGATGGGTGACCACGGGAAGAAGCGGTTTTGCAGATTTACGCGGCGTATTCGGCGTCGATGACGTCGTCCTTCTTGCCGGCAGCATCGCCCCCTGGCTGTC
>Ga0265342_10001320_pt1 | contig 23253 bp, 16 predicted proteins | sample 4CB327metaG_FD_203125 | JGI IMG/M metagenome (GOLD analysis project Ga0265342, IMG submission 203125) | Rhizosphere microbial communities from Carex aquatilis grown in University of Washington, Seatle, WA, United States - 4-CB3-27 metaG | ecosystem: Host-associated > Plants > Roots >... | reverse complement strand
AGTGTGTTAGGCGACCATTTAGTGGAGCTGATGGGGATCGAACCCACGGCCTCTAGAGTGCGATTCTAGCGCTCTCCCAGCTGAGCTACAGCCCCAGACCCCGCCTGAACGGGTCTGGGGATTGTACTTGTCGCGATCAGGTTTGCAACCAGGAACTCCCGGGAGTCTATTCTCCTCCCAACCATGGCGCGCCACCGCAACCCGGAAGCCGAGCCCGCACCCAAGCCGGCCGCGACCAAGGCGCGCGCCGGCCGGGTGCGCGCTGATCTCGCGCTGGTCGAACAAGGGCTGGCGCCCACGCGCGAGAAGGCGAGAGCGCTCATCCTGGCTGGCCAGGTGCTCGACGGAGATCGTCCGGTTGACAAGGCCGGGGACTTGGTCGGTGCGCAGGCGGCGCTACGCCTGCGTGGGGAACCCATGCCCTTTGTTTCGCGCGGCGGGATCAAGTTGGCGCATGCGCTGGTGACTTTCGGACTCGACGTGAAAGACCTGGTCGCCGTCGACGTGGGCGCCTCGACGGGCGGCTTCACCGATTGCCTGCTCCAGCGCGGGGCCCGGCGCGTGTACTGCATCGATGTCGGGCACGGCCAGCTCGACTGGAAGCTCGTCTCGGATGCGCGCGTGGTGGTCATCGACCGCACCAACATCCGCCTCATGCCGCCCGAGCGCATCCCCGAGCCCTGTGGGTTCGCCGTGGTCGACGTCTCCTTCATCTCTTTGCGCCTGGTGTTGCCCTTGCTGCCCGCCTTGCTCTCGCCCGGCGCTCCTGTGGTCGCGCTGGTCAAGCCGCAGTTCGAGGTGGGCCGGGCCAAGGTGGGCAAGGGCGGTATCGTGCGCGACGAGGCAGATCGGCTGCTCGCACTCGACGAGGTCAAGGCCGCGGCCCGCGAGCTGGGCTACGAGGTCTTGGGCGAGACCACCTCCCCCATCACCGGGGGCAAGGGCAACGTGGAGTACCTGATCCATCTTCGCCATTGAAAGCCATGGCAGGTCCGAACCCATGGGCTTTGTCTACCGTTCGACTGGTAGATAGCTGGCCAGCCGTCTATTGTGATCCCTGATGGACATCCTTGTCACCGGCGCGGCCGGCTTCATCGGTTCTCACTTGGCCGAGCGCCTGGTCGCGCGCGGAGATCGGGTTACCGGCTTCGACAACTTCGACGAGTTCTATCCCCGAGCCGTCAAGGAACGAAACCTGGCAGGGCTTCGTCGAAACCCGGCCTTCCGGCTGGTCGAGGGAGACCTCACCGACCCGCACGACATTGCCGCCGCCCTGGACGCCGCGGGCCGAGTCGACGTGGTGGTGCACCTGGCGGCGCTGGCCGGGGTGCGCCCCTCGATCAACAGCCCGCAACGCTACTGGTCGGTGAACGTGACCGGCACGCTGCACCTGTTTGCCACCTGTCGCGCGCGTGGAATCAAGCGCTTCGTCTTCGGCTCGTCGTCCTCGGTCTACGGTGAGGACAGTCAGGTACCATTTTGCGAAAGCGATCCCTGCACCCGGCCGCTCTCGCCCTACGCCGCGACCAAGCGGGCGGGCGAATTGCTCGCCTTCACCGAGCAGCACCTGTACGGCTCGTCGGTCACCTGCTTGCGTTTCTTCACCGTGTACGGCCCGCGCCAGCGCCCCGACTTGGCCATCCACAAGTTCACCAGGCTGATTGCCGGCGACCAGCCCATCGAATTGTTCGGCGACGGGACCACCTCGCGCGACTACACCTGGATCGACGACATCCTCGACGGCGTGTTGGCAGCCATCGAGCAGCAGGCGCGCAGCCCCCATCCTGCATATCGCATCTACAACCTGGGCGGCGCGCATCCCACCAGCCTGAAGACTCTGGTGGACCGCATCGCCTCCGCGCTGGGAAAGTCGCCGCGCATCGACTGGCAAGCCGAACAGCCGGGCGACATGCCACACACCCTGGCTGACCTGGAACTGTCGCAAGGCGATCTGGGTTACTCACCCAAGGTCAGCATCGAGCAAGGCATTCCCCGCTTCGTGGCCTGGTGGCGCGCCGACAACGGGAAGTAGCTAGCTTTCTTCAGCTAACCTTGCGATCCGCGTCCCCTGCCCACCCCGTAGTAGGTGAACCCGGCGGCGCGCAGGTCAGACGGTTCCCACACGTTGCGCCCGTCGACGACCACCGGCGTGCGCATGATGCTGCGAAGGCGCGCGAAGTTCGGCCGGCGGTAGTCGTGCCATTCCGTGACCAAGGCCAGGGCATCGGCACCCTCGGCGCATTGGTAGTTGGAAGCCTGGAATTCCACGCGTTCACCCAGGATCTTGCGCACCGCCGGGATGGCGACCGGATCGCTGGCAGCCACGCGCGCACCGGCGGCCAGCAAGTCCTCGATGAGCACCAATGCGGGGGCCTCGCGCACGTCATCGGTACCGGGCTTGAAGGCAAGTCCCCACACCGCGATCTTGCGACCGCTCACATCGCCGTGAAAATGCTTGAGCAAGCAGTCAGTCAGGTAGTGTTTCTGCCGCTGGTTGACCGCTTCCACCGCGGACAGGACTTGCAGGCCCATGCCCACTTCCTTGGCCGTGCTGATCACCGCACGCAGGTCCTTGGGAAAGCAACTTCCGCCAAACCCCGCCCCCGCGTAGAGGAACTTGCTGCCAATGCGCGCGTCGGCACCCAGACCCTTGCGCACCAGCTCGATGTCGGCGCCCACGGCATCGCACAGTCCGGCCAGCTCATTCATGAACGAGATGCGCGTCGCCAGCATGGCGTTGGCGGCGTACTTGGCCAGCTCAGCCGAGCGGCGATCCATCACCATGATGCGATCGCTCGAGCGGGTAAACGGCGTGTACAAAGCCTGCAGGGTGTGGAGCGCGCGCGGGTCGCTGGTCCCGATGATCACGCGATCGGGTTTCATGAAGTCGTTGACCGCGTCGCCCTCCTTGAGGAACTCGGGGTTGGCCGCCACCGCGAATTCGTGGCGGGCGTGCTGGCGCATGATGGCCTCGATCTTGTCGCCGGTGCCGACTGGCACCGTGGACTTGGTCACCAGCACGGCCCAGCCCGAAAGCGCGCGTGCGGCCGTCTCTGCGGCCTGAAAAATGTAGTGCAGATCGGCCGAACCGTCGGGGGCTGGTGGGGTGCCCACGGCCAGCACCACCACCTCGGCGCCGGTCACGGCCGCGGCCATGTCGGTGGTGAAGGCGAGTCGGCTCTCCTCCACGTTGTGAGCGATGAGCTTGTCCAGGCCCGGCTCATAGATGGGCACCTCGCCTCGCTTGAGCGCGGCGATCTTTTCCCCATCGATGTCGCAACAGGTGACGTCGTGGCCCATGTCCGCGAACCCCGCGCCCGCGACCAGTCCGACGTAGCCGGTCCCGATGACACATATCTTCATGGTGGAATCACTCTACCATCATCCCCCTATGGTTACAGTCCAACGGACCACGACCCGCCATCGAGGACACAGAGGTGAGAGGTGAGATCACAGAGTCGGAAAAGACGCATCCATGTATCGACGTGCCGAAAAGAATTTTCGCGGCTGGTGAAGAAGCTCGACGCCCCAGTTCTGCGGCAATCCGGCTCTGGGTCCTCCCCTCTCCTCTCTGTGTCCTCAACCGCAGGCAATAATATGCTTGAACCCGCTCAACTGGTTTGCGTAGTACCATGGCTACCAATGCAGGTGATGATTCTCGCGGCGGGCCGTTCGACCCGGCTCGGCTCTCTCGGCCTGGCGCTTCCCAAGCCGCTGCTTCCCGTGTGCGGCTATCCCGCCATCACCTACGCCTTGGCCTTGTGCCGCCAAGCCGGTCTGCATGACATCGTCATCAACTTGCACCACCACGGCGACAAGATCGGGAAGACGCTGGGCGACGGCTCGCAGTTCGGCGTGAACCTGCGCTACTCCGTCGAGGAAGAGCTACTCGGCACAGGCGGCGGAGTGGGCAGGGCCCGCTCGCTGTTTGCTTCCGAGCCGGTGCTCATCATCAACGGCAAGGTCGCGGCTGACGTCGATCTGCGTGCGGTCATCGCGGCCCATGGTCAAGCGCCTCGCAACACCATTGCCACCATGGTGCTGCGCACGGATCCTCATCCCGAACTCTGGGCGCCCCTTGGCGTGGATGCCGACGGCACGGTGCTGAGCATCCGCGGACAGCGCGCGGGTCGCGCCGCCTCATTGTCCCTGGCCCCGCGCATGTTCACCGGCATCCACGTGGTCGAGTCGGCTTTGCTCGACCGCCTGCCCACCGGCGTGTCCGATATCATCGGAGACGCGTACATTCCGGCGCTGCGGGCAGGAGAGCGCATCGGGTCCATGACCATGACCGGCTATTTCGCCGAGCACTCCAACCCTGAAAGCTATCTCGCGGGAAACCTGGCCTTGCTGGCCAACCCCGCCCTGCTCCCCCACCCGCCCGGGCCTCTGGTGGGCGTGGATCCCGCGGCGCACGTCGACGGTTCGGCCCGTATCGTGGCGCCGGTTCGCTTGGCCGCCGGCGCGGTGGTCGAGGCAGGCGCCGTGGTGGGACCCTGGGCAGTTGTGTGCGGCGGTGGCCGCGTGTCGGCAGGCAGCCAGGTGGTCCGCAGTGTGGTGTGGTCGGGCGCGACCGCGCAGGGAAACCTGGCGGGAACCATCCTGGCCCCTGAAGGCCCGTTTCTCGCCGAAACGACCCCTCCGCCGCAGACGGTGTAATCGCCATTCCGGCGGCCGGGGCCGGAAGCCGGATCCGGCGCTGGCAACCGGATCCGGTCACCGGTCACCGGCAACCGGCAACCGGCAACCCGCCACCGGCCTCCGGTCGCCTATCGCCCGCCCGCTGCCGGCGGCAGGGCCTGTTCGCGCAAGCAGGAGGTGACCGCTTCCACCAGGCTGCGCTTATGGCGCGACTTGGGCAGAAAAACGTTGGCTCCTGCGGCCAGCGCGCGCTGCCGAGTCGCCTGCGAGGTGCGCGACGAGAGAACTACGATGGGCAAACCGCGCAAGGTCGGTTCGTGGCGAATCCGCGCGATCAACTGGAACCCGTCCACGCGGGGCATCTCCAGCGCCGTGACAACCGCGTCGAAGCGCCGCTCACCCAAGACGTCCCACGCATCCCAGCCGTCCTCCGCGGCCACGGTCTGGTAGCCACCGGCGTAGAGCAAGCGCGCAGCGCTCTCGCGCGCCATGCGCGAATCGTCGACGATGAGCACACGCGGTTGTCCCCGCCGCGGCCCCAGCGCCGCGGTTCGTGGCGGCCCGAAGGCCGTGTCGGCGAGCGTGCCCAGGTCCAGCACCAGTTGCGCCTTGCCGGCTCCCGACGCCGTCACCCCGCCATAGAGCGGAATCAGCCCCAGCAGGGGGCCGGGGGGACGAATCACCACGGTGCGCGGGCCAATGACCTTGTCGCAGGTGACGACGAAGTCGCGGCCGCCGTAGCGCACGTGCAGGGCCGCCGCCCGCCGGCCTGGAGGCAACTCGACGCCCAGCAAGGCATGCAGGCGCAGGAGAGGCAGCGCGGGCGCGTCCCCGGCCGGGTGCTGGGCCGGCATGGTCGTCACCACGGAACTCCCGGCCAGAACTTCAGGTCCGACCGGCAAGGCCTCGACCACGTGTGCGGCTGGCACGGCGTAGACCTGGCCGCCCAACTTGAACAAGAGGGCCTGCGTGATGGCACCGCTGAGCGGAACCGACAGGCGAAAACGCGTGAACACGCCGGCCTGGTAATCCAGTTTCACCTCGCCGCCCATGTGCGCGACGGTGCGCTCGACGATGTTGAGACCCATGCCTCGGCCGGCCAGCGCGTCTGATTGGGGCCGACTGGAGAACCCCGGCTCGAAGACCGCCGCGACCACGCCCTTGTCATCCAGCTCGGCAGCCGCAGCTTGGCGCCCGGTGCGCAGCAACGCCTGGCGGACGGCTTCCCGATCGATCCCTCCTCCGTCGTCCTCAAAGGTGAGGAACACGCAGTCGCCTTCCTGCACCGTCTTGATCTCGATGCGACCGCGCGGCGGCTTGCCACGCTCGGCACGCACCATGGCCGACTCGATTCCGTGCGCCAGGGCATTGCGCAGAAGGTGCAGCAACGGGTCGGTGAGCTGATCGACCACGCTCTTGTCCAGCTCGACCTCGCCGCCCGTGACCACCATGTCCACCGGGCGCCGGCAGCTACGCTCCAACTCGCGCATGGCCGACCCGAGTCGGCTGTACAGCCATTCCATGGGCACCAGGCGCGCGCGGCGGATCTGATCTTCAAGCTGCTCCGAGGTGTGGCGCAAGGAGCCCGTATCGGTAGCCAGTGCGCGGACCGTGCGGTCCAGGTACGAGGAAAAGTTATTGAAGGCAACCTCCACCTCGCCCAGGCGATCGAGAAGGCGCGTCCTCTCGTCCTGATGGTGAATCTCACCCGCGGTCAGGCCGGTTCCCAGTTCACCCAACGAGACGCGCATGGTATTGCGGGCGACGCGCAGGTCGCGCAGCACGCTCTCCAACTCGTGCACGCGCCGCTCGAGGCGCGTGCGCAGAATGACCAGATCGCCCACACCGTCGAGCAGCACATCCAGCCGCTCGGCCTCGACCCGAAGCATGCCCTCGCCGCTGGTGCGCCGGTCGGCCACCGCACGCCGATCAGTTTGTCGACGGCGCTCGGGCACCTCGCGCAGCAGGGCGGCGGGTTCTACCAGCTCGACGGCGCGCGCCGGCGGAGCCGCCAGACGGGCGCTGGTGAGCAGGGCTCGTAGCGAAGAAACCCCCTCGTCGATACGTTCCAGAATTCCGAAAGTGGGGGCCAGCTTTCCGATTCGCATCTCGGCGCACAGCTCTTCCAGTTCGTTGGTGGCCCGCGCGATGGCGTCGTGGCCTACCGAGCCCGCCGCACCCTTGAGTGTGTGCAGATGGCGAAATAGGGCATCTACGATCTGGGGGTCCACCTCCAAGGTGGTCTCCGCCGCGCGAGCCAGCGCCCGCTCCGCCTCTGCGATATGGCGCAGGTGCTTGTCCGCCTCGTCGAGAAACAAGCCGCGCAGCAGCTCGGCCTCGCTCGGATTCCACTCACCCAGCGGCCCGCGCCCACCGCCGTCCGAACCGTCCTTTTCCGACGATGCCATGGCTGAAGGAGAAACCAGCTAGCGTTCGCTCGTGCTCGCGCCCTCGGCCAGCACGGCCAGGACTCGCCGGAGCGCATCGCCGAGCGGTGTGGTTGCATTGTCCAGAAGCGGCGCCAGCGGCTGCAACAGGCTGGTGATCTGGGCGCCCCGCTCGCGCAAGGCTCGCGCCAGAGCCGCCTCATCTTGGCCAGCGAAGCGCAGGCGTGCCATCGTCTGCGTCAGCTCTTGCACGGCCGCATCCAGCGCCGCGGCGTCACCACCCGCAGCAGCGGCCGATGCCACCAGGGTCTCGGTCACACTGCGAATCTCCTCGATAGTGTGGTTGGCTTCGCTGGTTGACATCACAATAGTCTGGATGAAAGCACCGATGTCCTTGGTAGCCGCCGTCGAGCGCTCGGCCAGTTTGCGCACGTCCTCCGCCACCAAACCGAAGGCCTTGCCCTGCACGCCCGCACGCGAGGCCTCGATGGCCGCGTTGAGCGCAAGAATATTGGTTTCCGAGGTGACATCGTCGAACAGCTCGACGATTTGGCCGATCTCGTCGGAACGCGCCTCCAGCGCTTTCAGCTTGCGCGCGATCTCAGCGATGGCCGCCTGCTGGTGAGACAGGCCTTCGGCCATCGCCTGGTTGGCGCGCCTGAGCCCTCCCGCGGCCGACAGGGTCTGGTTGGCGCTGCCTGCGATCTGGCTGGCCTGCCCGCTCAGGGCGTCCAGCATCTCGTTGAAGGCGCGGGCCAGGGGGGCCAGGGCGGAACTGGTCTCCTCGGCACGCACCGTCAGATCGCCGCCCTTGGCGGCATTCACCGCGTACAGAAGGCTTTCCATTCCGTTGTTCTTAGTCATGGACTTGTCACTGTGCTGATGGCGTGGCGAACGTGATCGATGGCCTGCTGGGCGTTGATCAGCAGGGCGGGGCCATCGGCGTCGAGTACCGTGGCGGTCAGAAAAATCGGTCGCGGAGGCGGGGGCCGACTGTGCTGCTCGTCGACCCGGCCCACGCGCACCTGACGTTCCACGGCCAGCGCGGCGGCGATGGCAGGGGTATTGGCGTCGGGTGCGGTCTCGATCAGGATGAGTCTCTCGGCCGTCACGGGATCGGGCAGGCCGTCGCCATGGGCCTCACCGGCCTGGGGAAAGTACACACCCAGGTCCAGCACCGGCAGGACTTGGCCGTGCACAGGAGCGATCCCGCGCATCACGGGCGGGGCCAGTGGGACCGGCGTGAGGCCCGGCATGGGCAACATCTCGCGCACCACGCTGGCAGGCAGCGCGCAGCGCAGGCCGCGCAGGTGGAAGAAGACCACGTCCAGGTTGGAGGACGTCGCCACATTCACCCAACCATCGGCGCCACGCGTCTGCGAATGAACTTGCAGCGCAGGAGCCGGAACAACACCTGGGTTACGTCGTACGAGCCCATCTTGGACAACCGGATGAGATCGCGCACGGTGTTCTTGCCGTTGACGAGCTCGAGCATGGCCGCCTCTTCGCGCAACAACCGGTGGTCGTCGAAGGAAGCGATCTTGTCCTCGTTGCGTACGAAGACCATGTCGAAGTTGTCGATCTCCTGTCCGATCACGCGCCACTCGTCGACCCGCCGCAGGCCCTGCATGATGAGCCCATCGATGGGCAAGCCCAGGGTCGCTTCGCGCGCAGCCGGCGACGGCTCGGCCGCGGGATGGAAGGAGAAGTGACCCTCGCCCCAACGCAAACCCTCGAACACCAGGGCGGTGGTCTGTTGAGCCATGGTCTGTCTCAGCCCGGCTTCGCTGATGAGGCCCCGGCGGCACAGATCGGCGCCCAACAGCCCGCCCCCGGGGGTGGCGCTGCGCTGGGCGAGGACCTCATCCAACTGAGCCCGCTCGATCTGTCCACTGCGCACGAGAAAATGTCCCAGCAGGAACTCATCGGCCACGCCCCGGGCGCTGGCGAAATCGATGCGGCCCTTGTTCACGAAAATGTCTATGCTGGCGTCGCTGCCCACCAGGCGGAGCGCGCCGGAATGCTGCCGGTCTTGCAGCAAGAGCAAGACGTCGGCGATCGACACGACCGCCAGATCACCCAGCAGTGCAGCGCCGTCGGGACCGATGGGCAGGCCCGCCGGCTTGTCCCCTTGTGTCTTGGGCAGAAGTCCGCTCACATCCAGATGGTCGGACGTCTCGCGCGCCACGGGTTCCGGTTGGGGCCCGCGCTTCTCGAGCGCGTGGTTCACCACCGCGAGTAGTGCGTCCGGCGAGAATGGCTTGGGCAAAATGTCGACCACGCTGGCCAGATTGGAAAAACAGGTGCCCGCCTCCTCGCCCTTGGCGCTCATCACCACCACGGGCACCGAGGCCAGAGCCACGTTTCCTGAGATAGCCCGACACACGTCATCCCCGTTCAGATCGGGCAGAAGGTAGTCGAGCAGCAGCAGGTCAGGGGGATGCTCGGTTGCGGCCAGGATGCCGAGCTCGCCGCAATCCGCGGTCGACACACGGAAGCCCGCCTTGGCCAGTGTCAACTCCACTAGCTTCAGGATGGTCGGACTGTCGTCTACGACGAGGATACTCTCGCCTTGCATCGCTACCTGCTCCGCTCGCAAAACAATCGCAAGAAGGTAGCACGTCAGCCACGCAGAACGAAGGCCCCATCGCAGCCGAGGTAGGCGAAGGTGGTCGATGGTGGGCAACTCAGACCAGAAGGTGGCCCTTCACTCAGGAACGTCACCAATGATGACGATGTGAATAACACTCCATGGATGCAGCCACATGGCTCAGACAGATGGGCGACCAGTCGGGCCAGACCGACAGGCGCGCGCGCTTGTCGGAGCTGCTCACCTACATCGGTTCGGTTCCCGCCCTGGATGACCTCCTGTTCGAAGCCGCCGATCGCATCAGCGCATTCTTGAGCGCGGAACGCACCACGCTATTCATGTCTGATACCCAGGGCCAACTGCGGGCCGTGGCTTGGGTGGAAGACTCCGCACGCGAGTTGCGCCTACCACGCGATCCGAGCAACGTGATCGGCTTCGCCTACGCCGCCAAGGATCCGCTCAGCTTCCAAGACCTGCACGATGCCAGCGAGCTGGCGCGCCTGCATCCACGCCTGCGGCCCGACGACCGGCTAGACCAATGGTTGGGGCTCACCATCCAGGGCGCCATCGTGGCGCCCCTTCTGGTCGACGATCTGCCTTTCGGTGTCATGCTGGTGGTCAACCGCCAGGACGAATCCGGACTCTTTGTGCCGCGCGATCTGGTCTACGCCAGCGCTCTCAGCCGAGCCGTGGCGACCGCCTTGGCCGGGCTGCTGGCACCAAACCAAGCGGTCCCGCAGCCGACGGTTGCCCGCACGCCGGTGCCCCGCGCTGTGCTGGGGCACGCAACTCCAGCCGCGCCGGCCGTCGCGCGTCCCACGCAAGCAACCCCCGCGCCCGAGGCGCGCTCGGGCTTGGCCGCGCCCGAGCGCGCACGCAAGAGGCCGGCCGGCAAGTGGGACACTCTGGTCACTGCCGGCATTCTGCCACTAGAGACCTTGACCAAGGCCCTGTCCGCGGCGGAGCAATCGGGACAAGATCCAGCCCGCTATCTCATCGAGAAGGTCGGGGTGAATCGCGCCGACATCGAGAAGGCGCTCTCGACCTACTACAACGCGCCCTTCTACCGGTTCAGCGGCAACCAGCGCATCCCGGAAGACCTGCGCAGCCGCCTGCGCCTCGACTACCTCAAGAAAATGGGTGCAGCGCCCATCGAGCGGCGCGGCCCGCAGCTCATCGTAGTCATTGACGACCCCACCGATTTCTCCCGCTGCGATGCTTTACGCGCCATCGAGGCGGACCGCGAGGTGGTCTTTCACGTCGGCTTCAAGGACGAGATCGCCGCTTGCATCGAGTGCTCTTACGGCTTGCGCTCGGACGTCAATGTCTTGCTGCGAGAGCTGTCGGGTGACGAAAGCACGGGGGCCGTCGACGAGCCCAGCGACGAGGAAGATGAAGGCGAGGAGTCGGACAGCGCCATCATCAAGCTGGCCAACCAAATCATCATCGACGCCTTCCAGCGGGGCGCCTCCGATATCCACATCGAACCCTATGGCAAGGAGGACAACACCCGCATCCGCTTCCGCATCGACGGCGATTGCGTGCGCTACCAGGACATCCCGCCTGCCTTTCGCAATCCCTTGGTGGCACGTTTCAAGATCATGGCCAAGCTGGACATTTCCGAACGGCGCAAGCCCCAGGATGGAAAGATCAAGTTCCGCATGCGCGACCGGACCATCGAACTGCGCGTCGCCACTTTGCCCACGGTCAACGGGAACGAAGACGTGGTCATGCGTATCTTGGCCGCCTCCAAGCCCATCCCCCTCGACGAAATGGGCATGAGTCAGCGCAACCTCGACGAGATGAGGAAGCTTCTGGCCAAGCCCTACGGCCTGGTCCTATGCGTGGGGCCCACTGGATCCGGCAAGACCACCACGCTGCACTCCGCGCTCGGCAGCATCAACACCGTTGACATGAAGATCTGGACCGCCGAGGACCCGGTGGAAATCACCCAGGCGGGTTTGCGCCAGGTGCAGGTGCAGCCCAAGATCGGCCTGGATTTCGCCTCGGCCATGCGCGCCTTCCTGCGTGCCGACCCGGACGTGATCATGGTGGGCGAAATGCGCGACAAGGAAACCGCCAGTACCGGCGTCGAGGCGTCGCTCACCGGCCACCTGGTGTTCTCCACCCTGCACACCAACAGCGCACCCGAAACCATCACCCGCCTCATCGACATGGGGCTGGACCCGTTCAGCTTTGCCGACGCTCTCCTGGGCGTGCTGGCGCAGCGGCTGACCCGCGGACTGTGCAAGAAGTGCCGCCAGCAGGTGGACGCCAGCGACACCGAAGTGGACGCCATTGTGCAGGCCTTTGGTGAAGAAGAGGCCGCCCGACGGGGTTTCGTCCGTGGACGGGTGAAGATGTGGCAGGGCGCGGGATGCGAGGCTTGCGGCGACACCGGATACAAGGGGCGCCTGGCCGTGCACGAGCTTTTGGTCAACGACGATTTGATCAAGCAGGCCATCGCCAAGCGCGCGCCGGTCGAGGACGTGCGGCGGCTCGCGGTGGTTGGAGGCATGACCACCCTGCTCCAGGACGGCATTGAAAAAGCGATTGCCGGAAAAACCGACATGAAGCAGGTCTTGGCCGTGTGTTTGCGCTGATACGAAGTTTTCTGCACTCGCTCCTAGGAATTTCGACCTAATTCCAATAAGATCGCCGGTTAAGCACGCTGCTGTCCATGGACGGTTTTCCGCGACGCTTCGGCGGGTATGTATTAGTAAAGCCCCTGGCTCGCGGGGGCATGGGAGCACTCTACCTAGCGGTTCACGGGCAGCGGGGTCTGGAAAAGCTGTGCGCGGTCAAGACCGCCCTGCCCCACCTGGCGGGCCGAAGCTACGTCCAGCGCTTTAAGGACGAAGCCAAGGTGGTGGTGCGCCTCACCCACGGGAACTTGGTCAGCGTCTTCGACGCAGGGCAGGTTCACGGCGAGATCTACCTGGCCATGGAGTTTGTCGAGGGCAAGGACTTGCGCGCGGTGTGGAACCGCTGCGCCCAGAAGGGCATCGCCTTCCCGCTGCCAGTGGCCGCCCACATCGTCAAGGAGCTGGTGCGCGGCCTGGCCTATGCGCACAGCTTTGAAGGACTGCGCCTGGTCCACCGCGATGTATCGCCGCCCAACGTTCTGCTTTCCTATTCGGGTGAGGTCAAGCTGACCGACTTCGGCCTGGCCACGTCCACGCTGAAACTGGAGAAGACCGCGCCCGGCGTGATCTTCGGCAAGGTCAGCTACATGGCGCCGGAACAGGCGCGCGCGGAAGCGCTCGACGGTCGCTGCGACATCTATTCCGCCGGCGTCATCCTGTGGGAGTTGCTCACCGGCCGACAACTCTTCTCCGCCGGCGCGCGGGCCCCGGAGGGCGTGGGGCAGGACCAGGATGACTTGCTGGAACGGGTGCGGCACCCGCAGATCGTGCCCCCCTCGAAGCGCGCCATCCGCGTTCCGCCCGAGCTGGATGCCATCACCATGAAGGCGCTGGCGGCGAAGCCCGAAGAGCGCTACCAGACTGGCGAGGAGTTGCGCACGGATCTGGCCGCCTTCCTGGCCAGGAACGCCCCCGCCATGGACGGGCATCAGGTGGCGCACTTCATGCGCGAGCTGTTCGGGGACATCATCGCACGGGAGCGCGAGGAACGTCAGGCTCTCATGGCCAGCGCCTCGGCGCTGCTCGATGCGGCCGGCGACAGCCAAACCAACGCGATTACGCCGGTGGCGGCTGAGACGGCGACCCGCAGCGATCGAGCCGATACCGCGCCGCTGGGCCGACGGGGCAAGCCCGAGGTGGCCCCCGAAACCAGCCGCTTGTCCGACGAGGGATCGCGCATGGTGGGCGCCCTTCTGGCCGGGCGCTATCACATCAAGCGCCTGCGCGGCGAGGGGGGTATGGGGCGCGTGTACGAGGCCGAGCACATCGAAATCGGCAAGCGTGTGGCGGTCAAGGTCCTGCACCCGGCTTACTCGCGCACCCCCGATCTGGTCGAGCGCTTCCGGCGCGAGGCGCGCGCGGCCTCGCGCATCGAGCACCCCAACGTGGTCAACGTGACCGACTTCGGCACCACGCCCGAGGGCTCGCTGTTCTTCGTGATGGAGTACATCGAGGGGATCGAGCTGGGCTTGCTTATCCACCGCGAGGGGCCGCTAGCCATCAACCACGCCCTGCGCATCACCGAGCAGATGTGTGCGGCGCTGCAGGCGGCCCACGATGCCGGCGTCATCCACCGCGATCTCAAGCCGGAAAACATCCTGCTGGTGGGCCCGTCGAATGTGCGCACGCCCAGTGGGCACGGGGTGCAGTCGCCCGCGGAAGGCGTGGCCGCAGCGCCCGACCTGGTCAAGGTGCTCGATTTCGGCATCGCCAAGAGCGACGAAATCGACGACAGCCCGCGCATCGGCAAACGCCTGACCCGCCCCGGTGTGGCCATGGGCACGCCCGAATACATGGCTCCCGAACAGGCCGCGGGTCATCCCGCCGATCCGCGCTCCGACATCTACGCGGTGGGCTCGATCCTCTACGAGATGCTGACCGGCGTGCCCCCCTATGACGGCGAAAACGTCATGGAGATCTTGCACAAGAAGGCCAACCAGCCGCCGCAACCAATCCTCGAGCTGAGACCCGATGTGCCCGCGCCGGTGGTGGCCCTGGTGGAAAAAGCCATGGCCCGCAATCCGGGCGATCGGCCGCAAAGCATGGCCGAGTTGGCGCGCGAGATCCACGAAGTCGAGCTTGCCCTGTCGGTGACGCCGGCGCCGGTGCTGGTTACCAGGCGGCCGACCCTCGGCACGCGCTATGACCAATCAGCGGCCCACGGACAAGCCCTCACTGTCGCGGGCCGCCTGCGCGCCCTGGTCCGATCCTGGCGTTGGCTGTTGGCGGGCGGAGCCGGTGCCGGGGCGCTGCTCTGGATCCTGCTGGCGAGAGGATGTACGCAGTCGCCGGTGCCGGCCGCCGATGCGGGCGGGGCCGGCTCGCTGGTGCCGTCCGGGGCCGGTCAGGCGGAGGAGGCCCCGGACGCGCAGAGCCCGTCGGATGCTGAAGAGCCCGACGCGGGAGAATCCCAGGCCAGCACTGAATCAGTTCCCAGCGAGGAGAATCCCAAGCGCCAGGCCAGCCCACGCGCCAGAGCTGCTCGCAACGCGCTTAGCGCAGCCCAGGAGAAAGACCGCAAGCTCTTGCAGGACGCTCGCGATTTTCTGCGGGCGCAGCGTTTCGACGAGGCCCAAGCGGCCTTCGAGCAGCTGGTCCACTCGGGCAAGAACCGCGGGCCCGCCCTGGTGGGGTTGGCCAAGATCGCATTTCAGAAGCACGACTACCAGGAGGCTGTCAATCGGGCGCGCGAAGGCGCACGCGCGGGGGGCGGGGCCGAAGCCCGCGTGGTGCTGGGCGACGCCTACTTCCGCCTGGAGAAGTTCTCCGAGGCGCGCAAGGCCTACGAAGAGGCGCTCAAGCTGGACGCCGACAACCGGACTGCGCGGCAGAACCTGGATCTGATCCAGCGCCGGGGCAACTAGATGACCTTCGCGCCATGAGTGCGTTTCCACGCCACTTCGGCAAGTACCTGCTGTTGCGCCCGCTGGCCAAGGGGGGAATGGGCGAAATCTACATGGCCGGCCTGGGCCAGATCGGTGGCTTCGAAAAGCTCTGCGTGATCAAGAAGGTGCTGGCGGAAAAGGCCGACCCCAGCAAGGCCAAGCGCTTTCTCGACGAGGCCAAGGTGGTGCTGCGCCTCAGTCACTCGGCGCTGGTCAATACCTTCGATGCCGGCGAGGTGGAAGGCGAATTCTACATCGCCATGGAGATGGTCGAGGGCAAGGATCTGCGCGAGGTGTGGAACCGGTGCGTGCGCCAGCGGCAACGCATCCCCATCGAGGTCGCGTTGCACGTGGCGCGTGAGGTGGCGCGCGTGCTGGCCTACGTGCACAGCTACGGCGATCTCAAGTTGGTTCACCGGGACATCGCGCCGCCCAACATCTTGCTCGGCTACAACGGCGACGTGAAACTCACCGACTTTGGGCTGGCCCGCAGCGCGCTCAAACAGGAAAAGACCCAGCCCGGGGTGGTGTTTGGCCGCGCCGCCTACCTGGCGCCCGAGCAAGCCCGCGGCGAGGAGGCCGACGGGCGCACCGACGTTTACACCCTGGCCATCGTGCTGTGGGAGCTTCTTACCGGGCAGCAGTACCTGCCTATCTCGGGCCTGGATCCGTCGGCCGGCCTGGCGCTTGTCCGTCACCCCAAGCCCACGCCACCCTCGATACGCGCTCCGTGGATTGCGCCCGAGCTGGACCAGGTCGTGCTGCGCGCCCTGGCCCCTGACCGCCAGCAGCGCTTTCAGAGCGCCGAGGAGTTTCGCCTGGCCCTGTCGGACGTCATCGCCAAGGTGGCGCCCCGGACCGATCCGGCCCGCGTGGTCGAGCTGATGCAGGCGGTTTTCCAGGACGTCATCGCCAAGGAGCGCGCCGAGCGTGAGCATCTTCTCAAGGACGTCATCCCGGCCTTCCGGGCGTCCTCGTCCGCGCCGCCGGCGCCGGCTGCACGTAAAACTCCCGCGCAGCCCTCAGTCGCAGCCGAAAAGCCTCGCAGCGCGTCTCAGTCAAAAGGGCCGCCTGCAAGGACCGTGCATGCCACACCCAAACCGCCTAGTCCTGCCGAGCAAGAGAACCAGGAAGACGACAACGGCATGCGCTTGCCCGGTGTGACCCCCGTTCCGGTTGCGGTTGACGGCCGCCTTGCCCGCCGTGAGGCTGCCCTGCGCGTGCTGGCCGAGCTGGCCAGCGAAGACGCGGAACCGACGCCCGCGCCGGTGCAGGCACACAAGTAAGATCGGGGGACTACCTTTCCTCCCGCGTCTCGTCTAGATTCCCTTGCATCATGCACGCCATTGCCATCTGCGGAAGCCCACGCAAACAAGGCAACACCGAGACACTGCTGCAGCGCTGCCTCGATCGACTGGAGGATCGGGGCGTGCCAGGCGAGCTGGTGCCCTTGCGGGACAAGACCATCAAGGGCTGCCGCGCGTGTGCCACCTGCAATCGCCTCAGGGACAAGACCTGCAACCAGAAAGACGACGACTTCCATCCCGTGTTCGAAAAGATGCAGCAGGCGGACATCATCGTGGTCGGCTCGCCGGTCTACTTCGGCTCCGCCACGCCCGAAATGGTGGCGCTGCTCGATCGCGCGGGCTACGTGTCGCGCGCCAACGGCAACTTCTTCTCGCGCAAGATTGGCGGACCGCTGGCGGTAGCCCGACGGGCGGGGCACAACTTCACCTTCGCGCAACTCCTCATGTGGTTCATGATCAACGACATGGTGGTGCCGGGCTCGTCGTACTGGAACGTGGCCCTGGCGCGCGAAGCTGGAGAAGTCGCCCACGACAATGAGGCGCTGGCCACCATCGAGCGATTCGCCGACAACTTGGCCTGGCTGGCGGGACGTCTGGCCTAGTACCGTTCTTCCCTCGCTTCACTGCACCACAAGAGCCAAAGCGCAAACACGCACAGAAGCGCGTTGTACTCCCAAATAATCGGCCAGAACTGCGAGCGGGGCACGAGCGCCTTGGGAAGCGGTGAGGTCGTCGATAGGCACAGCAAGAGTGTCCCCATGAGCAGGGTTCCCCGCTTGGCCCGCGCCAGCAGCCAGACAGCGACGGGAACCACCAGCACGAAGCCGTAGCTCTTGAGCCTGGGAATGATGAGCAGGTAACTGAGCAAAGCCCCGGAAAGCAGGAACCAAGGGGCTTTCTCCCATGTCTGACTCTTGCGCAGGCGAAGGAAGCAGAGGCCGAAGACCCCAAGAATGGAGGCGGCCATCACAAGGTAGAGGACGAGCGGAACCCAGGGTCGAAAGGCCGAGCCCATCGTGTCGCGCAGCAGAGCCAGCGAGGAAGGAGCCGCGTGGCCGCGTTCGTCGAGGGCACTGGCCATGCTAAAGAATCTGGCCGTTCGGGCTGGCGACACGGCCAGCGAAATCCCCTGAATCGCCAGAAACGCTCCGACCGACACCAACAAAGGTCGGATCGCTCTGCGCCCCTCGAAGAGCAGCAGCAAGACCAGCACCATGGGCAGGAGTTTGGGCGCCGCTGCCACAGGGATTAACACCGCAAACAGCATACGACGCCCAGTCACCAGCGCCGCAATCCCCAGCCAAAGCAACAGTTGTTCAAAGCAAGTCACGTTGCCTGCGTAGAGATCCGAGAAGATCGTGGCGGAGAATCCCAACAAGACCACGACCAGCAGGATCAACGTCTCGCGCGAGTTGCGACAGAAGCAGCCCCAAATCAACAGGAGTCCCGCCAGCGACGCCAGTTTCGCAGCCAAGTACACGGCCTTCGCCGTGGTCAACGCAAGACTGGCGAACGGTGCGAACAGGGTCAGGAACAAGGGCGGGTAGACAAATGGCAACGGCATAGGCTTGCCCGCAACCTTGGTCAGTGACTGCGTGCTGTAGGGATCCAGTCCCGCGCGCAGGGCCCGCGCCGCATAGTAGTAGACTTCAAAATCCCATTGCGCCGCGATGACCTGCCAAGATGCAACCACACAGAGCAGCAGCGCCAGCGCCACCGGCCACCACTTTGCGGCTGGCGCGAGCGACAGGACACGGACTGTGCGGACACGCGCAGCCTCTTCTTCCAGTGGGGTCATGACCTGTGCCGCCTGCGGGCACGATGTCACGGTCCTCCCCCCCACCGCAAGCGCAGAGCGATCCGTCGCTGCCTTGACGATGGCGGGGCTCGCCGATAGGGTAGATCCATGCGGTACGTCGTAGCAGCGGCAGCATTGCTTGCGCTCTCTGCCGGCGTGGCGCGTGGGGATGACGAAGCCTCGGCCCGCGACCACTACGTGAAAGGCACGCGGGCCTACGAGCTCGGCCTGTACGACGAGGCCATCGCCGAGTACATGGCGGCGTACAAGACCAAGGATGACCCCGCCCTGCTCTTCAATCTCGGGCAGGCTCACCGGCTGGCGGGCCACACAGCCGAAGCGTTGCGCTTCTACAAGACCTATCTCTCGAAGGTGCCCGAGGCGGTCAACCGCGCGGACGTGGAGGCCAAGATCCGGGAGCTGAAGGAACTGGTCGAGAAGCAGAGGCCGCAGCCGCAGACGGAGCCTCCCGCTGTTTCGGCGAGTCCTTCGCCCGTCTCGGGACCGGCGCCACCGGGGCCAGGGGCCACGGGCCCGGTGACGGACGTCGGCGCGGGCGGCCCGACCGCGGGGACCGTGCAGTCGACTCCCCTTGAGAAACCGCCGTCGGGCCGAGGCATGAAGCTGGCGGGGATCGCGGTGGCGGCCAGCGGCCTTGCCCTGGTGGGCACCGGCATCGCGTTTGGCGTGCTCGCGAAGCAAGCCGGCGACCAGCTCACCCAGCTCGACCAGCAGCGGGGCGTGTTTGATCCCTCCAAGGAAAGCGCGGGCCAGCGGGACCAAGTGATCGAGGGCGTGTGCATCGGCGTGGGCGCGGCTGCCATCGCCACCGGGGCCATCCTCTACCTGTTGGGCACGCGCGCTGGCCAGGACGCACCCCAAGCCATCACCGTTTCGCCGGTCCTGGCGACCCATTCAGCCGGTGCTACTTTGCAGGTGGGTTTCTGATGCGGACAAGGGCTCGCTATGGCTGGGTCGCTGGTCTGCTGCTGGCGGGCTGCTATTCGCCGAGCTATCACGATGGCGATCTCCAGTGCACGTCTTCCGACCAGTGCCCGAAGGACTACCACTGCGCCGTGGTGGATCACACCTGCTGGCACAATGGTCGCGATCCCGACGCCGGTCTCGACCTGGCCAACCCTGATGCGCCCCTGTCGCCCGACGCCGGCTCGCCGGGCAATTCCGACTCCGCCAGCGTGACCGTGCCGCTCGACCAGCTCGCGAATGCCTACGCCACGGTCGTCTGTGCCAAGAATTTCGCCTGCTGCACCCAGGCTGACCTCAAGGGAAAATCCCTGGCGACTTGCGAGTCGAATACGGCGAGCGCCCTGCAGCCTGGAATTCAGGCGATCGCCGACGGGATCGCTCGCAGCCGCACCATCTACAATGCGGATCGGGCGAGCCAGTGTTTGCAAGGGATTGCAGCGGTAGACTGTTCGTCTTGGCCGATGAGCGCCGGGACCAGCCTTCCCGCAGCGTGTGACGCCGTCATTGTGCCTCAGGTCGCTTCCGGCGGCGCGTGTCTGAGCGCCGCGGAATGCACCACCGGGTTCTGCTCGGGCGCGACCTCAAACACCGACGGCACCTGCCTGCCCAGGGCCGCCAACGGCGACAGCTGCTCACCGGTCTTGGTCCAGAATAGTTGCCAGGACGGGCTGTTCTGCGATTCCACCACCCGGTGTTCCGCCGTCAAGGATGAAGGAGCCACCTGCACGCGAGCGCGAGAGTGCATCAGCCAGACCTGTGGCGTCGCGGCTGGCGCCGACGCTGGAGCCAGCAATGTTTGTCTGCCGGCGGTGTGCTACTCGACGGGGCCGTTCCTGGCAGCCGGCTGCTCGATGGGCGGTCGCCCGGCGGCGCTCCCTGGCGTTGTCCTGCTCATCGCAGGCGCGGCTCTCCTGCGGCGCCGGTGGTCTCACTCGCTTCGCCGGCGCCCCCAGGGTCATAGGCTTGGCGGGAAAGGATGGCCATTTCCATCATGAGCGAACTGCCCGATTGCTTCTGCTGTGCGCTCTAGTCCATTGGACTACTTCGCTGAATCGGCTCGCTTCGCGGCCATGCGCCGCCTGATGATGGCCCCCAGGTTCGGCGCGGTTGCTTCTTCAAGAATCCTGCGTACTCTCGGCAAGTCGGGATCGTCGGCCGCGGCCCGCTCGACGAACCTCTGATAGGCCAGCACGACGCGTGTGGGGTCCTGGCCGTCGACGCGAGCCAGAACGTCGTAGGCGATGCCGAGATCCTTCCACAGCGCCGGACCGGTTTCGAGCCTGCGCAGACCCGGCCAGGCCGCGATGGCAAGCGCTCCATCACCGCCGGTCTTGGCCACTACGTCCTCAAGGAGACGAAGCGCCTGTCGCGCGGGCTCGGGGGCATTGCCCAGCTCGCTGCTGTAGAGCAGACACATATGCGCCCGCGCGATTTGCATACCCAGAACACGCTGGGCGACGGCGTTTTCCCAAGATTCTTCCGGCGCGCGCAGAGCCGGCACGACGTCGTAGCCGGCCATCGCCTGGCCATCCCGTTTCGCCCATTCTTGGTAGCTGGGAATCTTGTTCTCCCGAATCATCGCGTGAACCAGACCGTAGGGCACAAGCCGGTATCCGCCTTCCCAGCTTTGGTCCCAATCGTCGAGATGACCGATGACCATGACGGGGCGCTGGGGATTGTCATCAAGCAGCCGCTTGATGTTCCAGCCGTGCGGTCCATAGCCGCCTTCGGGCAAGACCAGATCGCGATGAAGGCGCCGCTGGCGGGCCGTGTACCAGGGAGCCGCCAGATAGGTGCGACCCAGGTGAATGACGTCGGGGCGAAGCTTCTCCACGTCGTGAAGGTAGAAGACGGAGTTGGTGACCTCATCGCCTTCTGTGATGGCGATGGCGTTGGGTGGCAGCGAGGCAAAGGCGGTCGTCACGAAATCGCGCAGCTCGGTGTTGTGGCGTCCACTGGCTTCCCCACCGTGGACGGCGACGCCAATGGCGAACAGTGCCGCCGCAGCCAGCGGGGCCCAGCGCTGCCAGCGAGCAAAGGCCGGCCAGCGCGTGCCCAATCTGTGCAAGAGAGCGGCGAGACCGAACCCAGAGGCAATCGCCCATAGCAGATCGGACTCAATACAGAATCGGCTGAGTACAGACATGTACAGCGGTCTGGCGGTCGACAGGTTGGACAAGCCGCTGAAAGCCAGGCTGTAGAGGCAAAGAACCAAGAGCACAACCAAGGCCGCCCCGCGCGTGGGACGGCTCTTTGCCCCGAGATATAGACCCGCGAGGGCGAGCAGAGGTCCCAAGCAAAGAAGCCGGGGAAATGCCTGCCCCCACAAGGTCCAAAGGGTCGGGAAGAAGGTGCCCTCTGTGACGAAGACAGCTTCTGTGGTGGGCTGGCCCATGCTGAAGGTTCCATAGGTGCGGCGCAAAATGTGGCCAACCAGACCGTCCCAGGTGCCGCCGTAGTCCCACGACACAGCCGCCCCTGAGCCGGATGCCAATACGAGGTACAAGTGGGGGGTTAGGCCGAGCAGCCCGACGATGAAGGCCAGGGCCACGCCTCTCACGCCGAGGCTGCTGCGTGCGACCCACAGCGAGCGCAAGACCAAGGGCGCCCCCACAAAGACAAACGCGTGGTGGTTGCACATGGCAAGCCCACTGGCCAAGAGCAACGCAAACACATCGTGGCGGGAAAGGGTGTGCTCGACACGCGACCAAAGGTACAGAGCCAAGGCCACGAACGCAGCGTTCAGTCCAAACACTTCCGCGCTTGTGGCATTCGACCAAACCACTGGGCTCGTGCCAAAGAGCGCGGCTGCCATCAGCCCAGCCGCAGCGTTGCGCGTCCACGACTGAACCACGGCACAGAGCAAGCCTCCGGCCGCTGCCATCGACACGGCGGAGAGCATATTCACCCGCCAAATAGGCGAGTGCCCCAGCGGAAGCGCAGCGAAGAGTCGGGCCAAGAGTGCGAAAAGCGGATAGCCCGAGGGATGGGGAACCCCGCCGGTGAGCGCGGCCGCCGCAAGTTCACCGCTGTCGCCGCCCGCCACCGAGGGAGTCAAAGTCGCGATGTAGAGCACCACCAAAACCAGGAAAGCCAGCCAGGGAGCGAAGCGAACCCACCCAGCCGGCTCGTCGGCAAAGGCCGGCACCCAGGGATTGACGTTGGCGCCTTCGGCGGCGATGCCCCTGCCCTTTTTCGGTGCCGACCTGCTTTTTGCCATGGTCATGTTCGCAAAGAATAATCAGGAGCCGACCGATGCTAGGGCGACGACCACGTGCCGGCGCCCACGTCGAGACTCCAGGTGGCCAGGTAGGTCGGCAGCAATTCCTTGCTGGTTCCGTCAAGGACCAATGGCTGGAATACAAACGTCGTCAAGGAGTTGTCCGCACCCGCGCCACTGGTGGCTCCACAGTTGTCCCAGTGATCGCCCCAGTACACATAGACCGTCCCTTTGCTTCCCACCACGGGCTGAACCCAGGTGGTCTGTGACAGCCAGGTCCTTTGCAGGGAGATATCGTTGCTGGTGTCGGTCACTGGTGCAATGAATCCCTGGTAGGTCCACGGCCCGGTCATGGCCGGTGCGGTGGAGTAGAAGTTGTTGTTGCACCGCCATCCTGTCTTGTAGGACGCGATCCAATAGTAGGTGCTGCCAACCCTGAACACAGTGGGCGCTTCTCCGCCGCCCGAGGTTCCATTGACAGCTGAGTACTGTTTGCCCGACACCCAGCTATGACAGTCGTCGGCCAGCGGATAGACCCAACCGCTCTCGGTAACAAAGTAAGCACCCGTGTCGTCGGCGTAGGCGCTCATGTCACTGTGCGAGGCACTTTGTCCGCTCGCGTTCTTGAGGATCCCTTGGTAGCTGTACTGGCCGTTGACTGTGGCCGAGGTCGCGTAGACGACTTCCCTGTCCTGCTCAAATGTAACGTCGTCTGACGCACGGGCGGTGAGAATGAATTCCCCTGTCTTGGGACACTTGATGATATGCGGCCTATCGCAATTGCGGTTGGGCC